>Ga0209370_1001004_pt1 | contig 28417 bp, 25 predicted proteins | sample AgamicAtPrz_FD_187164 | JGI IMG/M metagenome (GOLD analysis project Ga0209370, IMG submission 187164) | Agave microbial communities from Guanajuato, Mexico - At.P.rz (SPAdes) (version 2) | ecosystem: Host-associated > Plants > Phyllosphere > Phylloplane/Leaf | place: Guanajuato, Mexico... | reverse complement strand
ATGAAAAAAGTTTCCTCGACGATCCGCGACGTGGCCGCGGAAGCCGGCGTGTCGGTCGCGACGGTATCGAAGTACGTGAACGGCACGCAGCGCTTCTCGCCGACCGTCGAGGCACGGCTGAAGGAGGCCATCGAGCGGCTCGGCTACCGTTCGAACCCGCTCGCGCGCTCGATGATCACCGGCCGCACGCGCACCATCGGCCTCGTGATCCTCGACATCAGCAACCCGCACTTCACGAACGTCGTGAAAGGCGCGAACCGCGTCGCGCTGCAGCACGACTACACGCTGCTGCTCGTCGATACCGAGGAGAGCCAGGCGCGCGAACGCTCGCTGATCGAGGCGCTCGCGCAGCGCGTCGACGGGCTGATCGTCAGCACGCGGATGCCCGACGAGGAAGCCGGCTGGATGCTCGACCTCAACAAGCCGCTCGTGCTGCTGCGCCGCAGCCCCGGCCTGCCGATTCCGAGCGTCGGCATCGACAACCGGCTGTCGACCTACATGCTCGCGCGCCACCTGCTCAACCTCGGCCACACGCGCATCGCGTATCTCGGCTTCGGCACCGCGCGCGTGAACGACGAACGGATCCAGGGCGCGCGCGACTGCCTCGCCGAAGCAGGGCTCACGCTCGACGTGCACGACGCGCACGCGCCAACCGCCGAGGCCGGCGAGCGTGCGTGCTCGCGCGTGATGCTCGGGCCGCAGCGCCCGCAGGCCGTGATCTGCTACAACGACCTGATCGCGCTCGGCTTCATGAAGGAGGCCGCGTCGCTCGGCTTCCGGCTGCCGCAGGACGTGTCCGTCGCCGGCATCGACAACGTGCCGTACGGCGCATACGCGGCGCCCGCGCTGACGACCGTCGACATCCAGAGCGAGAACATGGGCGAGCTCGCGATGCAGAAGCTGATCGACGCGCTCGCCGGGCGCACCGACGCGAGCTATTCGACGTTCGAGCCGCGGTTGATCATGCGCGCGTCGACGGCGTCGGCCGGCTGACGCGTTTGCGACGCGTCACTTTCCGGAAAGCAAAAAAACGCCACCCAAGTGAAGGGCGGCGTTGTCGCTTGCCGATACGCAATCACGCATCGAGTTTCGCGGGCTTCATCTTCGGCGTGAGTACGTGCATCACGGCCAGCGCGATCAGGTAGGCCGATGCGCCGATCGCGAACAGCACCCAGTAGTGGCCGGTGCGCTGCAGCACCTGGCCGATCACTTCCGAGAACAGCACGCCGCCGATCGAGCCGGCCATCCCGCCGATACCGACCACCGACGCGACCGCGCGGCGCGGGAACAGGTCGGACGCGGTCGTGAACAGGTTCGCCGACCAGCCCTGGTGCGCGGCGGCGGCAAGGCCGACGATCAGCACCGCGATCCACAGGCTCTGCACCTGCGACACGAACGCGATCGGCAGCACGCAGCATGCGCAGATCAGCATCGCCGTCTTGCGCGCACGGTTCACGCTCCAGCCCGCGCGCAGCAGCATCGACGACAGCCAGCCGCCGCCGATGCTGCCGACCGTCGTCAGCGCGTAGATGCAGACGAGCGGCAAGCCGATGTGCTGCATGTCCATCCCGCGCGACTCGTTGAGCCACTTCGGCAGCCAGAACAGGTAGAACCACCACACCGGATCGGTCAGGAACTTGCCGATCAGGAAAGCCCACGTCTCGCGCTTGCGGATCAGTTCGCCCCAGCGCGGCGCGCCGGCGTTCGCGTTCGCCGCGTCGAGCGCTTCGGCTTCGTCGCGCGGCTCGTCGTATTCCGCGGCGAGCGCGCGCGTGTCGGCCGTGCGATACATCACCAGCCACACCGCGAGCCATACGATGCCGATCGCGCCGATGATCACGAACGCCGCGCGCCAGCCGTAGGCCACCGCGATCGCCGGGATGATCGCCGGCGCGAACACCGCGCCGATGTTCGCGCCCGAGTTGAAGATGCCGGTCGCGAGCGCGCGTTCGCGGCGCGGGAACCATTCGGCCGTCGTCTTGATCGCGGCCGGGAAGTTACCGCCTTCGCCGATGCCGAGCAGCGCGCGCACGGCCGCGAAGCCCGTCACCGAGCCGACCGCCGCGTGCAGCATCGCGGCGATGCTCCACACCAGCATCGCCACCGCGTACGACACGCGCGTGCCGAGCCAGTCGACGATGCGCCCGAAGCCGAGCAGGCCCAGCGCGTAGAACGCCGAAAACGCCATCACGATGCGGCCGTACTGCACCTGGCTCCAGCCGATGTCGTGCTGCAGCATCGGCGCGAGCAGGCCGAGGATCTGCCGATCCATGTAGTTGATCACGGTCGCGAAGAACAGCAGCGCACACACGGTCCAGCGGTAGCGGCTGGCGGCCGTGCGCACGGCGCCGACGACGGCAGATTGCATGAATGTCTCCGATGCACGGTCGCGCCCGTCGCGCCGCGCGGTATTCGTTGACCGGCGACCGGCGCCGGGGCGAACGGCCCGCGCGCTGACGCACTGGCCCTTTTCACCAACCCATCTGGAAAACGTTTTTCAAAGGATAGGCCGCCTGCCGGCACCGTGTCAGTCGGGGATTTCGATGAGTCATCTCAAATGAGCCGCGGTAAAAGAGACGACTGTTTCGCAGAGTGGCATTAACCGTTTTTCCCGTGATTTTCCCGTTGCGGCGCGGTAGGCGCGCGGCGGCCGATACCTATGTCCGATTCCAGCCAGAATCGACGGTGGAGATGGTTTACAGTCGTCGCATGTGTGGCCCCTTCATGGAGATGTGTCGCGATGACTCCCGCTCACCTGATTCCGAGCCCGCTGGGCGACATCGCCGTGCGCATCGAGGACGATGCGCTCACGGGCCTGTACTTCGTCGGTCAGAAATACTTCCCGTCGCTTGCGATCGTGCACGATGCGGACGCGCTCGCCCGGTCGCCGGTCGCTCGCCAGGTCGAGGAAGAAATCGCCGAGTACTTCACCGGTGCGCGCGACACGTTCACGGTGCCGATCCACCTGCGCGGCACCGCGTTTCAGCGACGGGTATGGAAGGAACTGCTCGCGATTCCGTTCGGCGAACGCGTGTCGTACGGCGACATCACCGAGCGCGTCGGGCTGCCGATGAGCGGCGCGCGTGCCGTGGGCGGCGCGGTGGGCCGCAATCCGGTATCGATCATCGTGCCGTGCCATCGCGTGGTCGGCGCGTCGGGCAGCCTGACTGGCTATGCGGGCGGCATCGACCGCAAGCGCGCGCTGCTGTCGCTCGAAGGCGCCGGGTTTTCGCGCGACGCCCTGCACCCGGTGCAGCAGGCGCTCGCGTTCTGATTGCCGGCGTGCGTCACGCGCTCAATACGGGCCGGCGCGCTTCACGCTTCGCGTACGCGCCGGGCGTCACGCGGAATTTCGCCTGGAACAGCGCAATGAACGACGACGTCGACTCGTAGCCCAGTTGCGCGGCCACCGAGCCGATCGGCTCGCCCGCATCGAGCAGCGGCAGCGACGCGAGCAGTCGCACGGCCTGCCGCCATTCGGTGAACGACAGCCCCGTGTCCTGCCGGAACAACCGCGACAGCGTGCGCCGCGTCGCACCGACCTGATGGCCCCATTCGTCGAGACTGCGCGTATCGCCCGGCGCCGCATGCAACGCACGCGCGATTTTCAGCAGGCGCGGATCGCGCGGCAGCGGCACCGTGAGCGGCGCCGGCTGCATGCGGGCGATCCGGTCCGCGATCAGGCACACGAGCGCACCGTCCGGCCCCGCCTCGTCGTAGTTCACCGGCAACTCGCCGGTCGCGATCACCAGCTCGCGCAGCAGCGGCGTCATGCAGAGGATCGTGCAATCGCCGTTCACGTCGCTGCGCGCGATCGCTGCGTCGAGATACAGGCTGTGGAACGCGACGCAATCGCGCGTCGAGACCGCGTGCGGCACGTGCGGCGGAATCCACATCGCGTAGTGCGGCGGCAGCAGTTGCCGGCTCGACGGCGTCGACACCTCGAGCACGCCGCTCGTCGCATACATCAGTTGGGCCCACGGATGACTGTGCGCGTCGACGCTCGCGTTGCCGGGAATGCCGAACGCGCGCACGTACAGCGGCCTCGGCAGGCGCGCCATCGGCGGCACCGCGTAAGGGTCGCCGGGTTGTCCCGCCAGCAACATAAGACGTCCTCCGAAGGTCATTGCACGAACGAGCGCGATGCTACCGTGGCGGCTCCCTTTTTCACACGGCTTCCGCCCATGAGCGCTCATACCCGCATCACCCGCAAGACCGTCACCGCGATCCGCTCGACCAAAGGCATCGGCAGCCTCGTGTCGCTGACCGCGTACTCCGCACCGATGGCGAAACTCGTCGACGACGTGGCCGACGTGATCATCGTCGGCGACTCCGTCGGCATGGTGCTGTACGGGATGCCCGACACGCTGCGCGTGACGCTCGACATGATGATTGCACACGGGGCGGCCGTCGTGCGCGGCGCCGCGCAGGCGTGCGTCGTCGTCGATCTGCCGTTCTCCACGTTCCAGGAATCGCCCGCGCAAGCCTATCGCTCCGCCGCGCGGCTGCTCGCCGAAACCGGCGCGCAGGCCGTGAAGCTCGAAGGCGGCTGCGAGATGACCGACACGATCCGGTTCCTGACCGATCGCGGCATTCCCGTGATGGCGCATGTCGGCCTCATGCCGCAGCAGGCCAACGCGACGGGCGGCTTCCGCGCGCAGGGCATGGACCCGCGCTCGGCCGTACAGGTGTTCGACGCCGCGTGCGCGGCTGAGCGGGCCGGCGCATTCAGTGTCGTCATCGAAGGTACGGCCGAAGCCCTCGCGCGCCACCTGACCGAGACGCTGACGATCCCGACGATCGGCATTGGCGCATCGCCCGCGTGCGACGGGCAGGTGCTCGTGACCGAGGACATGATCGGCGCATTCGATGCGTATACACCGCGCTTCGTGAAGCGCTACGCGGACGCGAATGCGGTGATGCGCGACGCGATCCGCCAGTACGCGCACGATGTGCGGCAGCGCGTATTTCCGGAGCCCGCGCATTGCTTCGGGTACGGCAAGCCGCTGCAACTGACGGACGCGGCCACTGCTGCGTGATGCGGAACGAACGACGCGGCTACCTCACGCTACGTGCGCTTGCGCATCGCATGCGCGACCCGCGCGTTCGCCTCGAATTTCGCGCGATGCGTCGAGAAAAACGTCCGCACGTTGCGGACGTTCGACGCGCCGGTGAACAACCGCCGCGCGAATTCGTCGTATTCGGCCACGTCGGCCAGATCGGCGATCACGACGAAATCGGGCCCCGGCGACACGCGGTAGCACTGCGTGACGGCCGGCTCCGCGCACACGTACGCTTCGAACGCGTCGTAGTCTTCGGCCGTCTGCCGATCGAGGCTGATCTCGATCAGCGCGGTGACGGCCGTGCCGATCGCGACCGGGTCAAGTACCGCAACCTGCCGGCGGATCACGCCGGCCTCCGTCAGCCGGCGCACGCGACGCATGCAGGTAGGCGGCGACGACAGCGCGCGCTCGGCGAGTTGCAGGTTGGACACCGACGCGTCGTCCTGCAGGATCGCGAGGATGCGCAGGTCGAGATCGTCGAGGGTGATGCCGGCCATCGGCCACTCCTTCCGGTCAGTGCGTGAAATTTAATTTCAACATCATAGACGATAATCTGTCTGTTTCATATTCGTGCATTTTTTGAAATTTAATTCCATTTCACTGGCTCTACCATCGCTCTCACTGATCCAGACAGGACATTTACGGAGCGCGATATGTGTGGAATTGTCGGGGCGGTCGCCCAGCGGGACATCCTGCCGAACCTGGTCGACGGCCTGAAGCGACTCGAATACCGCGGCTACGATTCGTGCGGCGTCGTGGTCTACCGCGACCGCGCGCTGGCGCGCGCCCGCAGCGTCGATCGTGTCGCGAACCTGCAGCGCGAGATCGCCGCGCAAGCGTTGTCCGGTTACACGGGCATCGCGCATACGCGCTGGGCCACGCATGGCGCGCCCGTCACGCTCAACGCGCATCCGCACTTCTCACCGAGCGATGCGAATGCGCGCATCGCGCTGTCACACAACGGGATCATCGAGAACTGCGATCAACTGCGCGCGGAACTGCAGGCGCACGGCTATGTGTTCGCGAGTCAGACCGACAGCGAAGCGATCGCGCACCTGATCGACCACCTGTACGACGGCGATCTGTTCGAGGCCGTCCGGCGTGCGGTGGCGCGGCTGCGCGGCAGCTATGCGATTGCGGTGATGTGCCGCGACGAGCCGCACCGGATCGTCGGCGCGCGCGACGGGATGCCGCTCGTCGTAGGCGTCGGCGAAGGCGAGAATTTTCTGGCATCCGATGCGATTGCGCTGTCGGGTATCACCGACCGCATTGCCTACCTGGAGAACGGCGACGTCGCCGATATTCAACTGCATCGCTACTGGATCGTCGATACGAACGGCCAGCGCGTCGAGCGCGCGGTGCAACGCGTCGCCGCGCATAGCGGCGCAGCCGATCTCGGATCGTATCGTTACTACATGCAGAAGGAGATCTTCGAGCAGCCGCAGGCCGTGGCCGATACGCTGCTCGACGTTTCGTCGATCATGCCCGAGCTGTTCGGCGACGGGGCGTGGCGCGTGTTCAATGACGTCGATTCGGTGCTGCTGCTCGCGTGCGGCGGCAGCTATCACGCGGCGCTAACCGCGAAGTACTGGATCGAGAGCATCGCGAAGTTGCCGGCGAGCGTCGAGATTGCCAGCGAGTTTCGTTATCGCGACAGCGTGCCGAATCCGCGTACGCTGGTGGTTGCGGTATCGCAAAGTGGCGAGACGGCCGATGTGCTCGGCGCCGTGCACGTCGCGAAACGCAGCGGGATGATGCATACGCTCGCGATCTGCAACGTGGCGACGAGTGCGCTGATGCGCGAATGTGCGCTGCAGTTCGTGACGCGTGCGGGGGTCGAGATCGGCGTGGCTTCGACGAAGGCGTTTACGACTCAGCTCGTTGCGCTGTTCCTGCTGACGTTGTCGCTCGCGCAGGTGCGCGGGCGGTTGAGTGACGACGAGGAGAAGGAACATCTGCGGGCGCTGCGGCATCTGCCCGATGCGATGTCGAAGGTGCTCGCGCTGGAACCGCAGATCATGGCGTGGTCAGAGTTGCTCGCGCGACGCGACAACATGCTGTTTCTCGGGCGCGGGATGCATTATCCGATCGCGCTCGAAGGCGCGCTGAAGATGAAGGAGATTTCCTATATTCATGCGGAGGCTTATCCGGCGGGGGAGCTGAAGCATGGGCCGCTGGCGCTCGTCAGCAATGAAATGCCGGTGATCGCTGTTGCGCCGAATGACATGCTGCTTGAAAAGCTCCGGTCGAACATGCATGAGGTCAGTGCTCGGAATGGACGGCTGTTCGTGTTTGCGGATGTGGACTGTGGGTTGGTGCCAAGTGAAGGGATCGAGGTGATTCGGCTGAACGAGTACTACGGGCCGTTGTCGCCGATCTTGCATACGGTGCCGATGCAATTGCTCGCGTATCACGCGGCGCTGGCGCGGGGGACGGATATTGATAAGCCGAGGAATCTGGCTAAGTCGGTGACGGTGGAGTGAGGGGGCATTTCCCCCTTATCACCTGCGTAAGTCAAGATCTGATCTCTCAATCAGCGGCAAATCAGGTCTGAGCTTGCTTGGCCGTCACTTCATCAAGAGCCGAGATCGACCCGACGCTGGCTCGGAAAGAAGTCGGCGTCGATGACCGCTGCCGACCCTGAACAGCCAATCAACAGCGGACACCGAACGACCATTGTTCAACCGTCTGCGGTCACACATGGCGACGGACGCGCTTGAGCTAACCAGCGCCTACGGTCGGGCTGAACGTTTCCCCCGACTCAAATCCAATTGCTTACCGGTTCCTTTTGCCGTGGAAGGCCAAGTCTAAGGCCAGCTCCGCATCGCAATGCTGATTGTCTGGTGTAACTCGTTGGTCGGCACGCCGCTCGCCGCCTGAACGGAGATACCTTGCGAAACAGTGCCGAAGAAACGCGCCAAGGCGCCGATGTCGGTCTCTGGAGGCAGCTCCCCGCGCTTAAGGGCATCCTCCAGACACTTCCGGATCATCTCAACGCCCGACTCACGGACTTCGCACAGAACCTGAGCCACTCGTCGTGAATCCTCGCTTCCGGTAAGCGCTCCCTGCACCAACAAGCAGCCTCGAGGTGTGCCTTTTGCGCTCTGAAACGTGGCTAGGGCGCGCAGGAACGCCTCTATTCCGCTACGCGCCGATGGCAGCGCCAACGATGGTGCCGCGAAGGCGCCGAGCCGCTCCTGGTAGCGGGCGAGGGCTTTGAAGAAAAGCTGTTCCTTTCCTCCAAAAGCACCATAGAGACTCGGCTTATTGACGCCGATCGCCTCCGTCAGATCCGTCAGCGACGTCCCCTCATAGCCCTTCTCCCAGAAGAGAGTCAGGGCTTGGTCCAACGCCTTGTCGGGGTCGAACGCCCGTGGCCTGCCGATTGCCATCCGTGCACCAATCAATATTTTACCGATCGGTATATTAAGTCCTTGACGGAGCGCTGTCCATCCGCAGATACTTACCGAGCGGTACAAAAGTAAACGCAAACCTAACGTTTAGAGAGAGTGAAATGACAAGTCGTTTGAATGGAAAGGTGGCCTTGGTGACGGGCGGCAGTTCGGGTATCGGCCTCGCCGCGGCAAGCCGTTTCGCTGCGGAAGGCGCAACCGTCTACATCACCGGACGTAAACAGGAGGCGCTTGACGCGGCCGTTGGCTCAATAGCCGGCAAGGTTACGGCTATCCGGGCCGACTCCCGCGTCGCTGCCGATCTCGAGCGGGTCTACGCCACGATTCGTGACACGAGCAGCAAGCTGGACGTGTTGTTCGCGAATGCCGGCATTGCAGCCTTTGTGCCGCTCTCGGCGATCACTGAAGCGCATTACGACAGCATCGTCGATACAAACCTGAAGGGCGTCGTGTTCACCGTCAAGTACGCGGTTCCTCTGCTTTCCGAAGGCGCCTCGATCATTCTCACTTCGTCGACAGCCGGCTATAGGGGGATGGAAGCATTCAGCGTCTACAGCGCGACGAAGGCGGCGGTCCGGCAACTGGCGCGCGGTTGGCTCCTGGATCTGAAGGCTCGGAAAATTCGCGTCAACGTCATCAGCCCCGGTATGGTCGATACGCCCGCCATCGACGGCCTGGTGGGCGATCCGAACGCGGCTTCCGGAATGAAGGCGCATGTGGCATCGCAAAATCCGCTGGGCCGCATCGCGCATCCCGATGACGTTGCCGCTGCCGCGTTGTTTCTGGCCTCCGACGAAGCCGCGTACATCAACGGCGTCGACTTGCCCGTAGACGGCGGTGCCAGCCAGATCTAATCCAATTGCGGAAACTTCGCCGAAGCCCGGTTTGCCACGATTGCACGGTGGTTCCGACTTCGGCATTCCAGCATCGTTCAGGAGCAACGTTCATGCGATACAAACTGTTTGGACAACATACGGGTCTGCGAGTCTCCGAACTGGTACTCGGTGCGGGGAATTTCGGGACGCGCTGGGGCCATGGTGCCGAGCCGGCGGAGGCGCGTCGCATCTTTGAAGCCTACGCGGAGGCCGGGGGCAATTTCATCGATACCGCCAACGGATATCAGTTCGGCGAGTCCGAGGAAATTCTCGGCGAACTGCTCGGTGGTCACCGGGACGAATTTGTGCTGGCGTCGAAATTCACTTATCGCGCCACGCCTCAGGACGGCATTCTCACGACGGGCAATAGCCGCAAAGCCATGGTGGCGTCCGTGGAGGCCAGCTTGAAGCGACTCAAGACCGACCATATCGACCTTTTGTGGGCGCACATGTCCGATGGTGTGACGCCGCTCGAAGAACTCATGCGAGGATTCGACGATCTCGTACGTGCCGGCAAGATCCTGTACGCGGGTCTGTCCGATTTCCCGGCCTGGCGGCTGGCGCGCGCGGCGACCATCGCCGAGTTGCGCGGTACGGTGCCTGTCGCGGGTCTTCAGTTGGAATACAGCCTTGTGGAACGTAGCAGCGAGCATGAGCTTCTTCCGGCCGGCAAGGCATTGGGGCTGGGGATCGTCGGCTGGTCACCGTTGGGCGGTGGCATGCTCACCGGGAAGTACCGCAATGGTGAAACGGGGAGGCGGGAAGGTTTTGGCGGCAACGTGTTCCAGCCCGAGAACACACCGCAACGTACGGCGATCCTCGACGCGTTGATTGCCGTTGCAGACGAAGCGGGCGTGACTCCCGGAGAAATCGCCATCGCGTGGGTTGCAGGAAAGGGCGTGCAGCCTATCATCGGGCCGCGCACGTTGGCGCAGTTCCAGAGCAATCTGGCCGCTATCCGGGTCACCCTTTCGGCAGAGCAGATCGGCCGCCTCGACATCGCGAGCGCGATTCCTCCCATCTTTCCGTACACGGTGATCGACGCACCCCAAACCCGCCAGGGCTATACGGGCGGCAAGGCAGACGAGTTCGATTCGCCTGCAGTGCCAGTCGCCTGATTCAATAGCAGGTCGCAAGCATGGCGTCCACGAGACGCCATGTATAGGTTTTTTTGCCGCAATTCAGCTACCCGAACTGATGCAAGTGCTGCGGCGCGAGACGCGCGAACGGTGCCTCACGCGCTGCTCGACGCGGCCAACGCGGCGCGGGAGTGCAAACGAAGGAGATACTAATGCTTGAAGCCGATGCAGTGACGCCGGCGGACTCGCAGGAACACTTGAAAGTACAGCCGCTGGAAACGATACGCAGCTATCACGCGCATATTTACTTTGACGGCCCGGAGCAACGACGTGTCGCCGAAGTCTTGCGGGAACACATCGCGCAACGCTTTCCGGTCGTTCTCGGGCGCTGGCACGATCTACCGATTGGCCCTCATGCGAAGCCGATGTATCAGGTCGCCTTTTCCCGACAAGAATTCGGTAGTTTCCTGCCTTGGCTCATGGTAAATCGTCGTGGACTGACGGTACTCGTTCATCCCAATACCGGCAGTCCACTCGCGGACCACCTCGACCATCCGGTCTGGATGGGTGAAGTACTCCACATCCTCAACCGGCAGCTGCTCCCCGTCGATGAAGGACCGGAGCCGGATCTCGTCACCAACACTCGACCAACGGTGAATCCATGAGTGATATTCCGTACGGCAATGCGCTCATCATCGGGGCTGGCTTTGGCATTAGCGCAGCCCTCACGCGGGCGCTGCGTTCCGCAGGCCTTCCCGTCATTATCGCCTCACGAAACCCCGATAGATTGGAGCCGCTGGTGAGCGAGACGGGAGCCGTCGCGCTGCAGGTCGATGCATCAGAAGCCGTGCAGGTCGCGCGCCTCTTCGCAGAGACGGTGGAGCGAATCGGACCGCCCGAGATCGTTATCTATAACGCCAGTAGCGTCGTCCGCGGTCCTATCGCTGAGCTCGATCCGGTTCATGTCGAACATGCAGTATCCGTCACCGCATTGGGCGCGTTTTACGCGATACAGCAAGCTGCCAGGCACATGGTTCCCGCTGGAAGAGGCGCGGTGCTGTTGACCGGCGCGACCGCCGGCATCAAAGGATTTGCCCGTTCCGCGCCTTTTGCGATGGGTAAGTTTGCCCTGCGGGGACTGGCCCAGAGCGCTGCCCGTGAACTTGCGCCTCAAGGCATCCACGTCGCCCACGTAATCGTGGACGGCAGTGTGCGAGCGAGCGGCCACGCGGACCCATCAGACCGCACGCTGGATCCAGACGCCATTGCGCGATGCTATATCGATCTCTTGCGCCAACACCGGAGTGCCAGGTCGTGGGAAATCGAGGTGCGGCCTTGGGTAGAGAGCTTTTGACCGTGGAGTCACATTGGACTTGGCAATATGAACTTTCGTGAGCGTTGGCATTTATCACGGCAGCGAAGGGCGCCGCCGCGCAAATTCTTGACTCCCTTGGGAGCTATCGACCATTGAGCACCGGCCCGTACAAGCCAGGGGTACTGCAGCGAATTGTTCCGGCAATCGAATGGCCGGTTACACGCCGGTTGCAGTCCTCCAACATGAAAGCACGAACGACGACTTCTGGCCGAACTGAGTCAGATGAACTGGCGCTATCTGTTTGGTCTAGTCCAGACGTGTACATCACCCGATACAGCGACGACGCTTATGCATCGCCTAATGGCGACCGTCCGACGCATTCCCGGACGCCCGCGCTCCCGCCCGAACGAAATGATGCTCCACCCTCGTGCGCAGCACGCCATCGAGCGCAGCAAGCCGTTCACGCAGCCGAACCGCTTGCCCTTCCGTCATCTCACCGAGCACGATCTTCTGTTCGAGCACGTCACCACAGCGCGTGATGGCCCACCGATCGACGGTCGCCGTTTCACCTTCGAGCACAGCCGCCGCGGTCGAGACAATACCCGGATTCCGTCTCGAAACGAGATGAACCGTATGCGTCAACGTGAAACCGGGAAGAAAATGCGACCAGTCTTCACAGACTGTCGGATGGGAAGCGGAGGAAACTTGGCTCATGGTTGCTCCGGATGAATGGTTATCGAACCGGTGCCAGCCATGCTGCTCCCGTTTCGTTGCCGTCAATCGGCCGCATCGCCCCAAGGGCGTCCACCTTGCCCGGGAGGGCAGGTTGGCGTCGGATGATCCGACTCTGGATGCTTGATTTCTCACGTTCGACATTCCGAACGTGGTTCCATTATACCGAAAACCCGGCACCCCACAAGTCCTCCGGGAAATCCGCAATTCGACCGGATAAAGCGTTCGATCCCGCCCCTTTACCGCGGAAGCCAGCCACGGCACGACCACCGCCCCGACTAAAACCAAACAATGAACCGCGTCCCCGTCATCAGCACATCGACCGTCAGTTTCCATTGATGGGCCTCGGCAATCTCCCTGCAGATTGCCAGCCCGAGGCCCGCACCGTCATACCGCGAATCCGGCGCCCGCCAATATCGGTCGAAAAGCAGCGGCAGATGTTCCCGCCGAATACCCGGCCCTTCATCTTCAACATGAATCGCCGTCTCGAGCACGGTCAGCACGACGACACCGCCCGACGGCGACGCATTGATCGCATTCTCGAGAATGTTCTTGAGCAGGATGAAAAGCGCCCCGCCGTCCGCGCGTATCGGCGACGCGGAATCGCGCGCTTCGATATGAAGCGTCACTTGCTTCGCATCGGCCTTGCTGGCCAGCAGGCTCACGACGTCCCGCGCGACGTCGACGCCGCTCACGTCGCCGAAACTGAAGTTGTGCGCTTCGCTGACTTCGGCCAGATGCAACAGTTGCTTCACCTGCCGAGCCATCAAATCGATCTCGCGAAGCAAAAGCGCCTTCTGGCTGATGTCCGGTTGCAGTTCGATCTGCCCTCTGACCAACGTGAGCGGTGTCTGCAACTCATGCGCGGCGTCGGCCAGAAACTGCTGCTGGACCGCAAAACCATTCTCGAGCCGGGTCAGCGCGTCGTTGAATGCATCGATCAGCGGCTTGATCTCGCTGGGAATCCCGGCCGACGACAGCCGCGTTTTCAGGTTGCGTGGCTCGATTTCCCGCGCGGCACGCGATACCTCCCGCAACGGCTTCAGCACGTGACCGATCGTCAACGGCAGCGTCAGCCCGAAAATGACGGTCGCAATGACGAGCACATAAGCGATGGTCTTCGGTATCGGATCGATCCGCGTCCTGACGAGCGCATCGACGAGTTGCCTGCTATGCGCCACTTGCACGTAATAGACGACGCTCCCGTTCAACGCGCGCTGCGTCGCGACCGCGTACGCCTTGCCGTCGATCGTGGCGGGCAGCACCTTGCCGGCCACCGTCGCGAGATCCTCCGTCAGCCACGGTCGATCTTCGCTCGAAGGCACCGACGCCAGCAACACCTTCCCCGTCGCATCGAGCACGCGATACTTCACGTCGGCCGGCAAGAGCCGGAACATCACCGCCGGATGCTCGCCCAATCGCACGGATGCCGGGCGCCCGGCCGCATCGAAACGCATCCCGGCCACGATATGACGGATGCTCTCCATCTGCTGCCGCTTTCCCAAGAACTCGGGATATCGATCCAGAAAATAGACGGATAGCGCGGACAGCAGCGCCAGGCTGATGGCGAACGCGGCGACGTTGGTCACCCACAGACGCGTCGACAGGCGCAGGATCCAATGACGGAACATGGCGGTTTTTTTACCAGGGAGCGGCAACGGGTGAAACGCGGCGAAGCATCGTTACGCGTCCCGCAGCGCGAAGCCGGCGCCGCGGATATTGGTGAGCCGCATCGTTGCGCCGATCGCCGTCAGTTTCTTGCGCAAGCGGTGCACGGTCACCTCGAGCGCGTTCGGCGTGACCGCCTCCGCGAACCCCCACGCGGCATGCTCGAGTACCGCATGCCGGACGGTCCGGCCCGCCGCTTCGATCAGGCAGAGCATGACCTGCAGCTCGGCCGGCGCCAGCAGCACCGTCCGGTCGCCACAGCGCATCGCGCGCTGCGGCGGGTCCACGGTCACATCCGCGAACGATGCGACGAGGGTCGTGAGCAGCGCCGGACGCCGCATCAGCGTGCGTACGCGGGCGACGAGTTCGCTCATTTCGAACGGCTTGGTCACGTAGTCGTCGGCGCCGCTTTCGAGTCCGTCGATGCGGTCATGCAACGCGTCGCGTGCCGTCAGCATCAGGCACGGCATCATCCGGCCCGCCGCGCGCAGCGTCCGCAGGAACGTCAGGCCGTCTCCGTCGGGCAACCCGCGGTCGACGATCAGCAGCGCGTAATCGGCCCGGTCGATACCGTAAGCGGCTTCTCGCGCATTGCCGAACCGATCGGATTCGATTCCCGCCGCAGCCAGGGCCTGAGACAACAGGCCGGCCAGGCGCTCGTGGTCCTCGACTATCGCCACTCTTGGCATGCTCGCACTCACTTGAACCGATACATGTAGCCGATCCGGGCCTCGGGAATGAACCGCCTGCCGACGAGCGGACTGTCGGTGATGCCGTCGCCGAGACGCGACACGCCCACGTCCAGAAAAATCGTCTGCTGCTTCGTCAGCCGATAGTCGACACGGGTGCCGGCCGACACGTCCACGGCCGAACCCGCGCTGTAGGCGGCGCGCCACGCACGCGCCTCCGATGGTCGCACGCCGTAATAGTAGTCGACGTATTTGTTGCTCAGCCATTCCGCGCCGACATGCGGCGTGATCGAGAACGCGCCTGACGCGAACGCCTTCTCGAAGCCGATTTTCGCGCGCTCGCCCTTGTTTCCGCCGAGCAGGAAGCTACCCGACAACGTGCCGAAGCCGGTGCTCCACGACAGTGCGGGCCCGTACCATAACGCGCCCTTGCGCTTTTCCATGCCGTTCAGGATCGGGGCATCCGAGCCACTGTATCCGTCGAACAGCGAGAACTGACCACGAAGTGCGACATTGACACCGCTCCAGTTGCCGATTTTCAGATCGATCGTGGTGCCGATGGCCTGCGCCCATTTGTTGTCGAAGTAGACCAGCGGAAAAGGCAATACGCGGGTGCCGTCGTCCTTGTAGGCCGATGGCTCGATGCCGACGCCCGCGCCCAATCCCCAATGCGTGACGTTCGTCGCATGGTTGAGGATGGTCAGCCCGGTATTGTCGGGGTCGGGTGGGTTCGTGCCCTCGTCCGCCCACGCGGAAGCAGATGAAAGTGCAAATGAAGCGGCAAGCAGCAGTAACTGGCGTTCGCGGCGGGAGGCAATTTTCACAATCGTTTCCTGGAGTCGAGGTCGAAACGGGGGCTACTGTAGGACCAGTCGACTTACCGCTCACTTACCAGGAAAAATATCGTCTAAGGACAGGACCGACTTTGGTTATCGCATCGCCACCGGACATCGTAGCCAATCATGAACAGCGCTTTGTCGGCCAGCAGGCACTCGGACTTACCGACGACCCGGTCAATGCAGTGCGCACCCAGGCATACAAATCTCGCCCGCTTGACGTTGCTCAGACCGTGCAAGTTCGGCAACGTGACATGCGCGCATGACGCATCGCGGCGGCGATTCCCTCTGCTCGACGGGAAGCGCAATGCTGCATGACCCGCCCGCCGAAACCCGCTACTTCGACAACCGCAACTTCCTCGACACCACGACGCCGCTCGACGGACTCACTAGCCAGATGTCCCGAAGATCCATGTGCAACGTGGAGACCCTCGTCGAAATGTCCGTCGGCTCCTCGATACTCGGGTCGGCATGGTCGGTTTGTTCGGTCAGGTAAGGCCGAACCAGGCGGCCGGAAAAAACGAGTGCGAAGTCGCCATGCGTTTGCGCGTACTCGGCGGGCGAAAGCCGTATGCGGCTGCGAACCGTGGTCTTTTTGCCTTGTCCGGCCTCGAGTTCGATGATGTCGACGTGCTGGATGTACCCTTTTGCCTTCGCTTCCGGTGCAATCACGAGCCCGCGTCCTCGCGGCCCCGTCGTCACCTTGTGGAGCAGGATGCCTGCCCGGCCGTCGCGCTCCGCATCGAACAGGTCGACATCCAGCGTCAGCAGCTGCCGCCGCGACCGGTATCTCAGCCCGTACCGCACCGGCACCACGAACGTCACGTCACGATCCAGACCGACGGCCGCCAGGTCGGGATTCGTCGGGCCGTGCCGGCCGGCGGCACCGGAGACCGCGCCGCGAACGCGATCGCGCAACGAAGGTGGGAGCGTGCTGACGTGCACCTTCTGCAGCGCGTCCCGGATGGCCATCGGATCGTCGCCGACAATCGGTCGTGCGGGGGACGTGTCGTGATCGGCAGCTGACGCGACGTGCGTCGTGCCGTCGACGGCCTCCACCTCCGCACGCGCCGCGACGGGCGCCAGCATCGTCGTCACGGCGACGATGCACGCGAAGCGCGAACAACCCAATTTGAATTTCCGGTGAAACACGACGAACCCCCGATTGCTTGCGGATCGAACAACGACGAGCACTATAGGGTGGAATGATCGGCAACGCACCCGCCGCTTGAAATTCGCCGATGCCGGCACGCTCGTCATCGGTTCCTTGTCGGCCCGGCGGCACGTCAATGGCCAACACAACACTACCGTGTTGCCCTGGCGACAACAACCGACGGAAAGCGAGCAGCGGCGCCCATCGAATTCGATCGGCGGGGGTGCACATCGCACCCACGGACGCGCAGATCAACGAGAACCTTGTCGTGCTGTTCCTCGCCGGTCCGACCTTCGATACCGAGCGTGAACCGCTCGCGTGGATCGGCCACGCCGCAACCGGCAACACGCTCGATTTTCCGCAGAAGGTCGGCACGACCCGCGCCGGGCAGGCGTGGAAGGCGACCATCGACCAAGCGGCGCGCAACGCCGGCATCGCGGCCCCCGACCTCGACTACATCGTTCACGACGCAGGTAAAGGCAGCGACGCATCGTCGGCGCGTCTTGCCGCCCTCGCGCAAAGCTTGACCGGAACCGTCGAAGTACCAGCCCGCATTGCTGGCATGGGCGCAGGATGCCCACCGGTTATCGACTCAACCCGACCCCGATATGGCGACGTAATCAAGAAGATTCCGATCCAGCGAATCCGTCAGGAAATTAATTCCCCATTTCCCATGACAAGAAAAACAAAACTCCACGCGAAGCCGAATCATCAGCCAACTTTGGATCCTTTTTCCCTTCTGTCCCCCGTATCATTTCCGTCACTACGCAATGAGCAAGAGACGGACATGAGCGAACCCACCCCGCTGCACTACCTCGACTACGCAGCCACGACCCCCGCCGATCCCCGCGTGATCGAAGCGATGACGGCCTGCCTCGGCTTCGACGGCATCTTCGGCAACCCCGCATCCAGTTCGCACACGGCCGGCCGGCTGGCGAAAGACAAGGTCGAGCACGCCCGTGCGCAGGTCGCCGCCCTCATCGGCGCGGACGCCGACGAGATCGTGTGGACGTCCGGCGCCACCGAATCGAACAACCTCGCGCTGAAGGGCTATGCGGAAAACGCGACCGGCAAGCGCCACCTGATCACGAGCCGCCTCGAGCACAAGGCCATCCTCGACACGATGGCGAACCTGTCGAAGCACGGCATGCAGGTCACTTTCCTGACGCCCGACGCCCGCGGCGAAATCACCGCCGACGCCGTGGCGGCCGCGATCGGCCCCGACACCGGCCTCGTGTCGCTGATGCTCGTCAACAACGAGATCGGCACGCTGACCGACATCGGCGCGATCGCCGGCATCGTGCACGCCGCCGGCGCGCTGCTCCACGTCGATGCCGCGCAGGCGCTCGGCAAGACGCCGATCGATGTGCGCGCGCTCGGCATCGACATGCTGTCGATGTCCGCCCACAAGGTGTACGGCCCCAAGGGCATCGGCGCACTGTTCGTCCGCCGCGAAATCGCCAGCCGGATCGCGCCGCAGATTCACGGCGGCGGCCACGAGCGCGGGTTGCGTTCGGGCACGCTCGCCACGCACCAGATCGTCGGCATGGGCGTCGCGTGCGAACTCGCCGCCGAAAAACTCGACGGCGAAGCCGCGCGGATCGCGGCGCTCGGCGCACGGCTCACCCGCGCGCTGTTCGCGCTCGGCGACGTCACGCAGAACGCAGCCGCCGCCCGCCGCATCCCGCACACGCTGAGCCTGACGGTGCATGCGCCGGGCTTCTTCCCGTTCATGCTCGGCGAAGCGCTCGCCGTGTCGTCCACCTCCGCCTGCAATTCGACCAGCGGCGCACCGTCCCACGTGCTGACCGCGATCGGTCTCGATGCGGAAACGGCCGGCCGCACCGTGCGCATCAGCTTCGGGCGTTTCACGACGGAGCAGGACGTCGACTTCGCGATCGCCTGTTTCGCGCGGGCGATCGAGCAATGTCGGGCGGCCGCGGCGACCGGCTTCACCGCGTCGCGGCAGATCACGCCGGCCGACCTGAAGGCGATCCGCAATGCCGGCTTCCGTGCAGTGATCTGCAACCGGCCGGACGGCGAAGGCGCGGATCAGCCGGCGTTCGAGGAGATCGCCGCTGCCGCGCGCGAACTGGGCATGGATGCGCGCTACCTGCCGGTCGAGCGCGACCGCATCGGCGACGCTGAAGTCGACGCGTTCGGCGCACTGGTCGACATGCTGCCGAAGCCCGTGCTCGCGTATTGCCGCAGCGGCAGCCGCTCCGGCATGCTGTGGAATCGGCTGTCCGCTCGACGCGCGGCCTGAGCCGCCCCGCCCTCACGCCTGACCACCTGCGCTCACGCATGAAGCCGACGCTTCGCCGCGTGGCCGCCAGGTGGCGCCGGTCACAGCCGCATCACGTCGCTTCATCGCCGTTCACCGGCGTATAGATCGCCAGCTTCAGCGCGGGATCGTCGTTCGCCTGGAACGTCGCGTATTCGTAGCGCCGCGCACCGTGCTGCGCATGCACGAGCACCTTCTCGCCCGACACGCCGCTGCGCACGTCATGCGCATCCCACCATTTCGCGAACTCGCCGCTGCCGGCGCGCAAGCGCGCGACCAGTGCGACGAACGCCGGGTCGCTCGCGTAGAGATCGTGGTTCGTGCGAAACAACGCGATCATCCGGCGCGCCTCGTCGGCCCAGCTCGCGGCGAACAGCGCACGCGCGTGCGGCTCGACGAACATGTAGACCAGGATGTTGCGATCGGCTGGCGCCAGCCGGTCGAAGCCGAGCAGATCGGCCGCGGCGGCATTCCACGCGAGGATGTCCCAGCGCCGGCCGGTCACGTACGCAGGCTGCTGAAGATGCGCGACGAGCCGCGCGATGGCCGGCGGCACGCGTTCCGGCACGAACGCACGCGCTCCATCGCGCCGCGCGAGCGCGCGCAGATGAGCGGCTTCGGCCTTGTCGAGCCGCAACGCGCGCGCCAGTGCGTCGAGCGTCGTATCCGACGGGCTGACGTCGCGCCCCTGCTCGAGCCGCACGTACCAGTCGACGCCGATGCCCGCCAATTCCGCGACTTCCTCGCGCCGCAGGCCGGGCGTGCGCCGGCGCGGGCCGTCGTGCAGGCCGACGGCGTCCGGGCGCAGCTTCTTGCGCCGCGAGCGCAGGAAATCGCCGAACGGGGTTCGCGTGGTGACGGTCATCGGGTTCGCTCCGAGCAGGGTGGTATCGGCCGATCCTGGGCTCGCGCCGGGCCTTGTTGCAGATTCTAAGCCTGCCAGAATCGACGCGTCCTCACCCCTCGGGAAGCGTCATGAAAGCTGCGATTCTGAAGTCGCTCGGCCAGCCGCTCGCGATCGAAACGATGCCGGACCCCGTGCTCGGCACCGGCGAAGTCGTCGTGGACGTCGTCGCGACGCCGGTGCTGTCCTATGCGCATGAAGTGTTCAGCGGCAAGCGCCGCTATCCGATCGAGCTGCCGATGGTGCCCGGTTGCGGCGCGATCGGCCGGGTCCGGCAAACCGGCCCCGACGCGACGCGATTGCAGCCGGGCGACTGGGTGTTCTGCGACCCGACCGTACGCTCGCGCGACGATGCGCGGATGCCCGACATCGTGCTGCAGGGCTGGAGTGCGCGCGGCGAAGGCGGCAAGCAGTTGCAGCGCTACTTTCACGACGGCCCGTTCGCCGAGCGGCTGCGCGTGCCGACCGAGAACGCGGTGCGCATCGGCGCGATCGCGCCGGCCGACGCCGCGCGCTGGTGCGCGCTCAATACGCTGCTCGTGCCGTACGGCGGGCTGCTTGCGTCCGAGCTGCGCGCCGGCGAAATCCTGCTCGTCAGCGGCGCGACCGGCAATTTCGGCAGCGCGTGCATCGCGGTGGCGCTGGCGATGGGCGCGCAATGCGTGATCGCGCCCGGCCGCAATGCGCGTGTGCTGGCGGATCTCGAACGCCGCTTCGGCGAACGCGTGCGCACGGTCGCGCTGACCGGCGACGAAACCGCGGACCGCATCCGCATGCAGCAGGCGGCGCCGGGGCCGATCGACTGCGTGATCGATCTGATGCCGCCGTCGGTGCCGGCGACGACGGTGCGTGCGGCCGTGATGGCCGTGCGTCCGTACGGACGCGTGGTGCTGATGGGCGGCGTCGGCATGCTCGGCGGGGCCGGGCTCGAGCTGCCGTATCCGTGGATCATGCGCAACGACATCACGCTGCGCGGCAAATGGATGTACCCGACGGAAGCCGTGACGTCGATGGCCGGGCTCGTTCGCGGCGGGCTGCTCGACCTCGGGCATTTCGACGTGACGGTCTTCGCGCTCGACGACGCGAACGACGCGGTCGCGCATGCGGCGGAGCACGGCGGGCCGTTCAGGATGACGGTGATCGCGCCGTAGCCTGCACGCCGCGCGCGCCCAGGCGTCGAATTCGGCGGCCCGCGCGACGGCAAGCCGCGCCGGCCGCCGCCCTGCCTGCTACGTCACTCGTCCTGCTGTTCCTGCTGCGCCTGCCGTTGCTGGATGAACTGCCGTACATCGCTCATCGTCACGCGGCCGGTGTGCTTCGCATCGATCTCGTCGAAATGCTTCGACACGAAGCCGAGCCCGCTGCTCTGCGCCTGCGCCTTCGTCACGGCCGCACCGTTGCTCAGCACGGTGTTGCCGCCGAGCCGCGCGTCGACGCGCTGCTGCGCCTGCTGCTGCAAGGTCGCGCCGGTCGACGGCAACACCGGCGCCGCCCGCGTGGCCGGAAAGAACGGACCGTCGACACCACGCCCGCCGTGCGGCAGCTTCACCGGCGCCACCGCCTGCGGCGGCAACGCGTAGGCACTGCTCATCACGGCACCGAGCACGATCAACGGAGACATACGCCGCATCAATTGGATTAGGGACATGATCGCTCGCATTCAATGGATGAATAGAGGGTTCCTTTGATAAGGAGTCCGTCGCTCAAGGGGCTGCCGCCAGCGTCGTCGCCGCCGCCGCGCTCGGGACGCTGCCGGTCGGCACGCTGGGCGGGTTTTCATCCGGCCACGGCGGCGGCAGCATGTGCAGCGTCAGCGCCGTCGGAATCCGCGCGCCCTTGTAGAACGTCTGCAAGTCCCGCTTCATCAGCGGACGGGCGACGTCGTCCAGGTAAGTCATGTGACCGCCCTGGAAGAAGTTCACCTGCAGCTTCGGATGCAGGCCCTTCACGGTCTGCAGCCGCGCGAGCTGCTTCTCGGTGTTGAAGAACGGCGTCGCGAGATCGTGGTAGCCGTTCTCCGCGAGCACGCGAAGCTTCGGGTTGAGCTGCAGCGCACCGAGCAGATCGGGAATCGTATCCGGCATCGGCTGGCCGTCGTGCGAGAAATCCCAGACGCCGATGATGTCGTCGTTCAGCGGCAGGTACGTCGCGTTCGGGGCCGTATAGCCGAGATAGTCCGGCATCTGCGTCGCGAGCGCGTTCGTGAACGGCTGCGAGATCAGGATGTCGGACGGATCGCCGTCGGTCTGCAGCCGCGGATCCGAATTCGGCAGCGACACGCGCCCGTCGTACCGGCCAATCGTCGTGCCGGGCACCAGGCTCGTGCCGAACGGATTCGCGTTGAAGTAGTCGCGCAGCGCCTGCTGCGTGAGGCTCGACGGAATCGACCACAGCCTGAGCGTCGCATCGCTCGGGAACACCGGCGTGCCGAGCGCATCCGGAATGCCGAGCTGGCTCAACACCCACGACTGCGAATACTTCTGCAACTGGCTGTAGATCAGCGTCGTGAACAGTTCCGTCTGGAGTGCGTACAGACCTTGGTTCACCGGCGCCGGCGACGCCTGGTTGAAGTACGCCGCGACCGCCGCGTAGCCGGGCAGGTAGCCGGCCACCGTATCGGTATCGAGCAGCAGCCCTTCGGTCGACTGCGTGATCGCCACCGCTTCCACCGCGTCCGCGAAGTAGTTCAGGATCGCCGACTGCAGCACGATGCCCGTCAGGTGCACGCCGGCCGATTCGAGCGCGAGCGCGAGCATGTCGGTACGCGGCGTGCCGTACGATTCGCCGTACAGGTAGATGGGCGACGTGCCGCGGCTGTTGACGTTCAGGTAGCGCTGGATGAAGTCGCGCATGATGTTCACGTCCACGTCGGAGCCCCAGTACTTCTGGTTGGTGTTCGGCAACACGGCTTCCGACAGCCCGGTGCCGGGCGGGTCGATGAACACGAGGTCGGTGGTGTCGATCAGGCTCTCCGCGTTGTCGACGAGCGGATAGTTCGGCCAGTTGCTGCCGAACAGCGGATCGGGCGTGGCCACGCGGGTCGGCGCGAACGAGCCGAGCCGCAGCCAGATCGACGACGAGCCCGGCCCGCCGTTGTAGACGAACGTGACCGGGCGCGGCTTGCCGTTCGTGCTGGGCGCGGTGTACGCGACATACGACATCGACGCTTCCGGATTGCCGTTCGCGTCCTGCGCGGTCAGGTGGCCGGTGGTCGTCGTGTAGTCGATCGTCTTGCCGCCGCCTTTCCACTGGTAATGCATGACGGCGGCTTTCTCGGACACCTGCGACGGCGCGAGGCCGTCGGTCGCGTTCATCGAATACGCGACCGGGTCGACGTACGGCTGGTTGGCGGCCGGCGCCTGCGTGCCGGCCGCCTGCGCGCTGGCCTGCTGGCTCGCGGTGGCCTGCGCGAGACTCGACGCGCCGACGGACGACGAATCGTCGCCGCCGCATGCCGCGAGCGCCAGCGTCATGGCCGACAATGCACCGAGCCCGGCCAGCCGGCCGCGACGAACACGGCGGCTGCCGGTACTGCTCCTGTCTGGTTTCATCTCTTTCCTTTGGCTTCGGATACCGCATCACAAAGGCCGCCAACGCCCGCGACACGCGCAGGCCTACCCCGCGACTCGCGTTGCAAGGTCGGCAGTCGGCGGTTGGGAATGGGACTTCTCAGAGACTGAACTTGATACAGACACAGCAAACTGCTGGCGAGAATGATGCCCGGACGCGCCCCCTGCAGTTTGGCCAACTTTTGTATTACCGAAATTTACGACATGACAAAAATAGGCGGTGCTGCGCCGCGTTGTCAAAGATCATTCGGATATTAAAAATCCCACGATGATGCGAAGGGCAGATAGTGTCTGGGATTTGAAAGAAAACGGAATTATTCGTGCAAGGCGGGCTTTATCGGCTATGTCGCGTCGAATATTTTACTTTTTCAGAACGGCGCAGAAGCCGTTTCCCGTATTGGCGCAACGCCTCGAAAGCCTTCATATCGACAGGATTATTCTTTCAATTTTATTATCGCCAATCGATTAAGACGATGCAGCAGCATGCACACGCCATTCGATGATTCTTTCCACTTCAATCGCGCTTCAATCGAAGTGCCGATGTGCACTGCGTCATCCATAAAATACCGGTTCGACTAATTATTCACGGCATTATTTACCCGGTATTCGAACGGCTTTCGGGGACGGGCGCGACGTCCGGCATTGCCGCACATCGCGCCCGTCGTCGCAAAGACTCAAACCACGATTACTTGCCGCCGCCCGGCAGCGCGATATCGATCAGCACCGGATCGTGATCCGACGAACGATACGCATCGGCCGCGTAGAACGTCTTCTGCTGCTCGGCCGACTTGTACGCGAGCGTGTATTGCAGCGCGAGCGGCTCGTCCGCGTTGATGTGCCATTCGTGCACGGCCTTCACGTGCGACGCGAGCGGCAGCGTCGCGAGCGCGTGGTCGAGATAGCCGGCTTCGCCGTTGTACACGTAGCTGTACGCGTTCGCGCCGATCCAGCGCGCGACGAGGTTGCGGTAGCCGCGCGATTCGAGCGTGCGGATCGGGTCTTCGTACGTGTAGCTGTTGAAGTCGCCGATCAGCAGCACGCCCTGGCTCTTGACGCCCGTCGGGTTGCCGGCCAGCCAGTCGGCGACCTTCGCCGCCGCGCGCGTGCGCGTCGGGTTCCAGCAGCCCTGGCCATCGCCCTGGTCGAGATCGTCGTTCGCGGCGTCCGGGCAGTTCTTTGACTTCAGGTGGTTCACGGCCACCGTCAGCGCCTGCTTGTTGCCGCCGACCAGCCGGAACGACTGCGCGAGCGGCTGGCGGTTCTTGTCGTCGATCGCGAGCGTCGCCGCGCGGCCGACCGGTTCGACCTTGCGGCTGTCGTAGATCATCGCGACCGCGATCGCATCGCCGCCGAGCCGCGACGTGCCCGGATCGACCACGCGCCACTGATTGCCGAGCTTCGCCGCGAGCTGGCGCACCGCGCTCAGTTCGCCGTAGCCGTTGTTCTGGATTTCCATCAGGCCAATCACGTCGGCGTCGATGGCCTTCAGCGCGCTGACGATCTTCGCTTCCTGACGCTGGAATTCCTGGAACGTCTTGGCGCCGCGGTTGTTTGGATCGTCGAAGCCGCCGCCGAGACCGTTGCCGTTGAAATAGTTGAGCACGTTGAACGACGCGACGCGCAGGTTCGATTTCGGGTCGCGCGCGGGCGCGTTGGTGCGCGGGTTCTCGCGCTTGTCGAACGCCGGCACGGCCGCGCCCGGCAGCGGCTGCACGCGCCATGCGCCGTAACGCACTTCGAGCACGCCTTCGACGTCGCGCACGGTGTAGCCCGCGCGCAGCGTGTTCGCGGCCGACAGGCCCGGCGCCGGATACGGCACGGTCGCGGGGTTCTGCTTGTTCGAGCCGTCGTCGAGGATCAGGCGGTTGCGCGCGTTCGCGTCGATCTGCGTCTGCGCCTGCGCGGGCGGCACGACGCTCGTCGGCGTCCGCAGGCGGCCGTTGCTGAGCATCACGCTGCCGTAGCGGCCGAGCTCGTAGTTGTCGGTGACGCTCAGCGTCTGCGGCAGGCGCACGCGCATCCCTTCGTACGCGGCAAACGCGTTCGGGTTGTCGACCGGCAGCGTGAGCGTCGCGGGCGTGACCGTCTGGCCGTTCGCGCACACCGCGATCGCGCCCGACAGCGTGAGCTGCGTCTGCCCGTATTTCTCCTCGACCTTGCCCGTCACGTGCACGAGATCGCCGGCCTTCGCACGCACCTTCGGCGCATAGACGAACAGGCCTTCGGACACGCCCGGCTGGTTGCGGCGCTGCGCGTCGGCCTGCTGGACAAAGAAGCCGCCGAAGCCGTCCGTGCCGCCGAAATCGGCGGTGACGACGGCTTCGATCGACACGTTCTGGCCGGCGAGCGGCGACGGCGCGCCCGGCCCCTGGATATCGGCAATCGGCGTCGTGCTGCCGCCGCAGTTCGGGCTGACGGGCGCGGCGGTGGCGCCGAATACCGGCGCGGCGAGCGTCGGGAGCAGCAATAGCGGGGCAAACAGGCGGATTGTCGAGCGCATGGCGGGGAATCCCGGTTGTGAGGGTGGCGAAAGCTTAGCGGCGCTCAATGACAGTTTTTGGTAATAGACAGACAGGCTGGTGTAATCGTCGTCATCACGCCGCGATCGCCACCAACCGCCCGAACCGCCCTGGCAATGCGCGGAAATCACCTGACGAGAACGCTTGCGTGCCCGCAACGATTCGCTGCCGGCGTTCGCGCATGCACCTACACCGTCCCCGGCAGCGCGCTCGACACGAGCACGGCCGCCGCCATCAGCACGCCGCCGAGCACGACTGCCTCGATCCGCAACACTGTGCCGAATCGTTTCAGCGAGCCCGCCGGCATCGCGGCGGCCGGGTCCTTCAACGCGGCCAGCAGCGTCGGCATCCCGAAGAACCGGTTGTGTCCGCCGAGCATCGCGGCAATCAGCACGAGCGCGAGCTTCAGCAGCAGGATCTGCCCGTACGTCGACGCGAGCAGGTTGGCGGGCGTGTCGACGCCGCGCCAGCCGTTGTACGCGCCGGTCGCGAACAGCACGACCAGCGCGTAAGTGGACGCATCGGACAGCGACTGCACGAACGATGCGCCCGTCGCGCGTTCGCTCGCCGGCATGCGGTCGAGTTGCGGCATCACGCCGAACGCCGTCACGAGCACGAGCCCGACCCATGCGCTGATCGCCAGCAGATGCAGCCAGTCGGCCCACACGGGCGCGCTGAACAGCCCGGCGTCCACCGGATGCCCGCCGTTGCTGCGAGCCAGCGCGACACAGGCGAGCGCGACCACCATCGCGAACGGAAACCGCGTGTCGTTCGCATGCGCGACGAACGACAGCAGCACGACGACCAGCATGAACACCGTGCCGGCCAGCCACGCATGGCCGAACCCGGTGCCCGCGAGCATCGCGCGGACGGCCGGCCCCGCTTCGAGCAACGACACCTCGCTCATCAGCGCGCAATGCGCCCAGAACGCGGTGACGCTCGCGAGCAGCGATACGACGGACGCGATGCGCAGCGTCGCGACGAGCCGCCGACCGACGTCGTGCTGCCACGCGGACGCGCCGCGCGCGAGCCAATGCCGGCCGAGCAACGCGCCGACGACGACCGCGAACCCGGCGTTCTGAATCGCCACCGACACGAGCCGCAGCAGGCCGACGATACCGTCGTTCAACCCTTCACCCGGAATGTATAGCTACCCTTCGTACGATGCGCGTCGGCCGTCATCGCCGCCCACTGCACCGTGTACGCGCCCGCCGCGAGCGTCGGTATCGCGACGGTCATCACGCGCGGGTTCGACGCATCGACCTTCGCCTTGTCCTGCGTGACGGCGTTGCCGCTCGCGTCCGACACTTTCACCGAGCTGAACGCCGGTTCGAGGTCTTCGTTGAACGTGAGCCGCACCGTGTCGGGCGCGGCGTCGACCGTGCCGCCGGCCGCCGGTACGGCGCTTTCCAGCTTGCCGTGCGCCGAGGCCACGACCGGTGCGGCCGCGAAGATGGCGGCCGCCGCAACGAACGCGGCCAGCCGTCGGAGGTTCGTGATCGCCATGTTCGCGCTCCGCATCACGGCTTCTTCAGTTCGACGACGGTCAGCGCGCCGTTCATGTCCTCGGCGACGAAGTCGATCGTATCGCCCGCCTTCACCTGCGACAGCATCGCCGGGTCCTTCACCTTGAACACCATCGTCATCGCGTCCATCCCGAGGTTCTCCAGCGGGCCGTGCTTGATCGTCAGCTTGCCGGCCGCCGTATCGACCTTGCGGATCTCGCCGTGCGACATGCGCGGCGCCGCCGCGGCGCCCTGCTTCGCACCGTCGCTCATGTCCATGCCGGCCATGTCGCCGGCCGCGTACGACGCGGCCGAGAACGCCAGCGCGCACCCCATCGCCATCAAGACCAGTCCTTTCTTCATCGTGTCGACTCCCGTGTGAGTGAATGGAAACCGGCGGCCGCGTCGGTGCGGCCGCTGCGTGCTGCTTCAGCCGTCCGGCAATTCGCCGGTGTATTCGTACGCGACCGTGCCCTTCGGATGCCGGAACCAGCCCGGATCGCGATAGTCGTTGCGGCCAAGCCCCTGCCGCACCTTGAGCACCGTGAACATGCCGCCCATCTCCAGCGGCCCGAACGGGCCCGTGCCGGTCATCATCGGCAGCGTGTTGTCGGGCAGCGGCATCTCCATACCGCCCATCGCGCCGCCGGTACTGCCCATCGCCATGTAGTCGGGCACGAGCTTGCCGATCCGCTTCGCGAGATCCTTCTGCGGCACGCCGATCAGGTTCGGCACCTGGTGGCCCATCGCATTCATCGTGTGATGCGACTTGTGGCAATGGAACGCCCAGTCGCCCGGACGATCGGCGGTGAA
>Ga0209370_1001001_pt1 | contig 28455 bp, 33 predicted proteins | sample AgamicAtPrz_FD_187164 | JGI IMG/M metagenome (GOLD analysis project Ga0209370, IMG submission 187164) | Agave microbial communities from Guanajuato, Mexico - At.P.rz (SPAdes) (version 2) | ecosystem: Host-associated > Plants > Phyllosphere > Phylloplane/Leaf | place: Guanajuato, Mexico... | reverse complement strand
ATTCCTGCATCGATTCCACGGCAGGCAAAAAACATGGATCGTTTGCTCTCGAACATCAGCAAATATCGACAGCGACGCTCTGAGGTACTGCGGTACAGGCGATATTAGCGTAATTAGTGCACCCAGTCGCAGAATTAACGGACTTCAACAGTTGTAAAGGGTCGAAGTGAAGGTTGTGCCGCCGCCGCCCTCGGGGCGAATAGACAGATTCCACTCCCACATGGTACGTGGTTGCGTCAAGTGAATCGGTGCGGTTCCATCGATATACGTATAGTTCCCGGGCGGGAGGGTGACACGTGCGCCTCGTTCAATGGCAATTTCGTATTCGTTGCCGATCGCCCACGTGTAGGGGCCAGTATGTTGATTACCGGTTGGATTTTGTAGCAATAGAATATCCTTCGCCGGGTCCTCGTGCGTGTAGTCATGGCTGCCGCCGCCGCGATCGACCAATCCCCCCCAATTGGCTTGTTGATGATTGTCGGTGAGCAGGATGCCGCCATGGGCCCAGGTGCTGTTCGGGAAATTGACTTGGAGGGCAAAATAATTGAGCCCCTGAGCGGGCGCATGATCGACGAGGACATGGGTGCTCACGCGTATCACGCGGGAGGGCACATTGGGAAAGGCCAGATGGGTTTGCGGGTCGGGTTCCTGCGTTCCAATCCCGATGCGAGGCGTGGTGTCAGGCGTGACGCCGGCCTACACTGCGGATGACAGGCAGAGTAGCAGCGAAGCGGTGGTGACGAGCGGGCGTCGCAAATTGATCACGGGACCTCCTGGGTTAGCTGTGGTGTGATGACGGGGCGGCATGCTGGGTGGGCCAGGTGCTGGAAGTTTTGGTCGTTCGGGCCGCGTTGGACTGCGCGTTGGGCGGGCTGGCGACTGAGGGGGCGTGACAGTTTTCGATTCGCGTGGGCGTGAGGCCTTTGGCGAGATAGCCCAACGGACTAATGTGGGCGGGGGCAAGCAACTCGGCGGACAGGCGCGCGTGTGTGCCGATATGCTTGACGAATTGGGTCAGCTCACTGAGTTCGTTGTGGCTGAAACGACGAAACGCCAAATCGGCAATCAGCATCTGGTGAGACGGGGACAACCCGTCCAGCGGGATGAGCTGGTTGGACAGGGCGGCGAGTTTGCCCAACTCGTGAGTCTGAAGACCGTGCTGGGTAAAGAAGCCGACAATTCTGTCAAGCCAGCGATCGCTGATCGTTTTGGCGCCGTTTTCCAGCGTGCTTAAATAGGACGCCGATGTGCCGAGTTCAAAAGCCATCGAGGTCTGGGTGTGTCCGGTGTCAAACCGTGCGCGTCGGACTGCCCTACCAAAGGCGGTGAGAGGCATGATCACTCCTGTTGTGTGAGGGAGACGACATTGCTTTAAGCGGCTATCGGTGACACGGCCGTCATACGGCTCTGGTGAGCGACGCGGCATCGTGTATGGCGGCGACACGCTGCCCCATGCGCTGTTCCCGCCATGGGTAAAGCGCGCGCCGAACGCGCGCACACACGGTTGATGCACCGTGCGGCGCGTTCTTGCGGCGTCGGGGGCATCAATCCGAATGAGCCATCGTTGTGGGACGGGGGCGAGGCGGATGGGCCGTATAATTGGGCGCTGGCGCGAATCCTTTGCCCCAGTGGCCCTTGATGGTGGTGAAACGCGCAGCGAACGCGTAGGGTGCCTGATCGATACCCGAACAAGTCGGAGACGGGTAGGTGGCGTGATCGGGACACGATTGGTCGCGATCTTCCGACCAATTGGCGACGAAGCCGTACAGGTTGTTCTGTGCCGACTGCACGAGACTTTGGGTATTGTCGAGCGTAAATGTCTCTTTGGCGACATCGTTGACGCCGATCATGGGGGTGACGCCAACCAATTGCCACAGTTCGGCATTGGTTTTGGGCTGCCCGGCGGATTTGAACGCGGTGTCAAGCTGCGAATACAGGGCTTGAGCGGCGCTGATCGCCGAGGCACCCATGTCGAGATCGGGTGAACCGTAATCCATCGCCATGATGTTGACCGCATCGAGTGTCGCGTGGTTGGCGATGGCGGCATCGAGCACGGCTACACCACTGGGAATCAGGCCGGTCGGCATCGCAGGCAGGGTCAACGTGACGTGCAAGGGCTTGCCTTGCGCGGCATAGTCCTTTTGTAACTGGGCGATGGCCTGGAAACTGCGGTTCACGGACGAGAGCTCCGCCAGGGGCGGCCCTTCGATGTCGAGATCGAGGTGAGTCAGGTGGTACGTATCGATGACCGTTTGATAGGCGGACTTCAGCGCCGGGACGCTTTGGCACGCCTGCATGAGCGGAACGCCGCCCGCTCCGCCAAACGAGATCGCGATTTCACCGCCTCGGGCCCGATAGTTCGCAATCGACGTATCGAGCGATCGGAGCATCTCGCTGCTGGCGCCATGCCCGATCGGTTCGATGCCGCCCCACGACGGGACGCAACCGTTGTCCGAGACGACAAAGGCGAGCGTGAATTGCTGAATGCCATGTGCGATGCCGATTTGATCGATTTGCGGGGTCGGGTAGAGCGTAACGTCAAGGTACGGCGCATAAACGGCTTGCGCGTAGCTGCATGACGTACCGACGAACAGGCTGCTCGCGGCGAGGAAGCGGCAAACGATGGGGTGACATCGAACGGGAATCACGACTTTTCCTCCACGAATCTTTAGGGGGCGTACAGCGGGTAGCCGGGCAGTAGCAGCCGACCCGGCCGGGTTGATTGAACTGCGATTCGGTGTTGAGCGAGCGCGCTATTTCTGGGCGGAGGCGAAATGCTGACCGAGCCCGATCAGGAACTCCTGCCGATTGCGACCGCGGATCCAGTGGGGCTCGAGCCTGCGTCCCGTCCAGGTTGCCCCGGAGACGGGGTCGCGGTATTTGGGTTGGATTTTGCGAGGATTCAAACACCGTTGCAGTTCGTGTAGCTGAGCCTGCGTATAGATTTCGGCGAGATGGAAGTCATATTGTTCGATTTTGATGCGCACGTCATGCAGCACGCGCTCGCGTTCCTGCTGCCGGACGCGTTCGACTTTCTGTGCGAGTGCTTCTGCTTGGACGCTGAGCTGTTCGTAGTCGGTCATCATTCGATGGGCTCCGTGACGATATGGGCCATGCTGTCGTTCCAGCGGCCCTTGCTGGGGCGGCGCTGGCGAGCGCATATTGAGATTGTGAAAAAAGAGGGGTTTCAAAACTTTCAATTAATGCTCACGGAATGCATCTTTTGGCGTGCGGGCTGGGCGTGCATGCCTTGCATGCATGGGAGAGCGTTGACCGTTTCCGGTGGGCGCGGCGGCGATCATGCTCCGGGGCAACGGCAGGGGGCCCAGCCTGAGCTTGACCGCATCGCACCTCCTGGGCTGCGTGAGCAGGATGGGTCAGGCCACTCGATCGGCAGGATGGTTTTAATGGGGCCGCAACATGTTGGTCGATGCGGGCGGTTCGCTGGGACGACGACGCAGGTCAATCTGGCGATGGTCGGCCAGGATCAGTGTGCAGCGCGTGGGGACATTGCGCGCCAGGAGTTGGGTCGCTGATCGGAGAGCAAGCAAGAGTATGGACTGGAAGACGTTGCGTCGGTGGTCGGCCAGGCTGCGCCAGTCATCGGCACGTTGTGGGTGGTCCAGCCGACTGCCGTGTCCTCACTCGGCACTGGAAACCCGCCTGATACGGTATCGATAGCGCTTGCCGGCGATGCACGCGCGCGTTATAAAGTGCGGGCACGATAGAACGATGTAACCGTGCAAGTACAACATTTCGTGACGGCCGAACAGAAGCCGACCTCAGGCGGCCAACGTGCGGTATGCCGCCGAGGCGGCCGATCGCGACAGCGCGCGCAAGCTGGCCGCGCAGCCGCCGCGCGACTCGAGGCGACCGACGCTGAGCCTTGCCATCGTGGTAGCGACGATCGTCATCGTGTTGCTGGTGATTACAGGGGGTGCTGACGGCACGCTGAAGGACCCAACCACCGCGGCGACGCCGGCGGCTTGTACTGTGTGCGTGAGACCGCGCAGGTGCTGGGATTCTAGTGTGTCGGACCGACGATGACAACGTCGGACCTTCATCGAATTGGACAACCACCCGTTGCCGATGATGCGAAGCAGCATTGACCCGCACAAACAAAGTCGGCCCACGCCAGATTCTGGGGTGGGCCGACAGCGTGATGAGTCTGTATAGTTTAGATTTGCAGAAACTGTTTCGACGTGTCGACCATCGACTGCACGGTGCTACTGATGATCTTGATCAGATTGTCGAAATTCGAGTTTCGGTGCGAGTATTTTTCTGCCGCCGTCTGCACCATATTTTCAATTTGAGACTCCATCCCCTGGAAACCCGTCCACCAAGCCTGATAAGCCGCCGGATTCACATAAGTGTTCACGAGAAATTGGTTTGAAATTTTGTGCCATACCCGGCCAGTAGTTCAGCCAGTTCGGCGTCGATGGTTTCCTTGGTCCAGGTGACGAAGCGCCGCCATCGAAATTTCAGATGTCGCCACACGATCTCGATCTTGTTGAGTTCGGGACTGTAGGCGGGCAAATAGAACAGGAGAGCTTTGTGATCGATCAGCCACCGATCCCGTATTGCGTCGTCGATGCCATGATGGATGCTCGCGTTATCGAGCACGATCACGGTCGGACGGCCATCGTCTGCCGCGAGCAGATCGTCGATAAAGCGGACAACATTTGGGCCTTTAATGCTGCGGGCATGGGTGGCGTGGGTCAGCGTGTTCGCGCCGTAGTCCAGGGCGCCAAGAACACTACGTCGGCAGTGCGTGTTCGGCTCGATCTCGTGAGGCAAGCCTCGTGGTGACCAGCTACGCTGAACTGGCGGCGATCCGCAAAAGCCGGCCTCATCGAGATAGAGCAGGCGAATGGCATCCTCGCGCGCGGCCTGCTGCAGCTTGTCGAGCGTGGCCTGTTTCACGGCGAATGCCTGCGGGTCGCGCTTTTTTTGAGCGACAGGCGGTTGCGCTTGAACGTAAAGCCCCCTCGCTTGAGCGCCACGCTCAGCGTATCGAGATGCCCGAACGGCAACGGGCCGAATTCAGCCTCAAGGCGCTGGACGATTTGCTCGCGCGTCAGCGGCTCGACCGAAGCCATACGCACGACCGCGGCGATCATCTCGTCGCTCAGCGCGCGAGGCCGTCCGCCTTTGTGACCGATTTTGACCAGCAAGCCAATCACACCCTGTTCGCGCCACGTGTGAGCCCAGTTGTAGACCGACTGAGCGCTCACGCCAAGTTTCGCGCCAACAGCCATCGGACGCAGCCTGCCGCCCGCAAGCATCAACAGAGCGGCTGCCCGCGTGCGCATGTCCTGGTACGGATGGTTGATTGACAACTGCTGCAAGGTCTGCTCCTCGACTTCAGTCAGTACAACGACGCACTTCATGCGGGGCTCCGGCGTGGACGGTTCGCCGAAGTTAACAAACTTCAATCCCGTTTACCAGCAACACTTATCGGCATTAACGGTGCGTCACAAAAACCCGGCCGCAGCCGGGTTCGCCCGTCGCTCAGGACCGCATGATCAGGTACGCGGCCACGAACGGCAGGTTCGCCGCGGCGATCGCCGCGGGTGAACCAGCCCGTAGCTGGCCGGCCAGAGCGCCGACAGCCCGCGGTCGACGGCCGCCAGCGCGAGCAACAGCCCCGCAGCCGCCCCACCCCTGCCGCTCACGTCGATCCCATCCGATAGCATCGCGGGTACCCTCCGTCAACGACATGCGCTACGGTGCTGACCGGGTGCTTACGAAGCGGCAGCCGCAACAACGGCTTTTTCGCCAGCTCGAACGAGCAGGTCAGGATCGTCGTGGCTGATGAACGTGGGACGACGCTCGCTACGCGTCTGTTTTTCGTCTTCTGGGGCGGCCGTCCGGGCAACGAGTCGATCGAGATTCGCGACGGGAAATTGATCTACTTCGACGCAGGGGATGAATATGACGGAACACGGTCGATATCGATGCCGCCCACCGCGATCGATTGGATCGCGGCGAAAATTCCGATTTGGCTTCGCTGAGATGCGGAATAATAGCTGGCTCACGCGCTGTTTATTTTCAACATATTCTCTCCGAAAATTATGGAAGCTGTAGACCTGCACGCACTGCAACTCGAGCTACGTGAACTCGATATTCAATTGGCCCAAACAAAGGCGGTGGAAAAAAAAGCCGCACTGGCCACCTTCAGGGAACAGGTCGCCCACTACGGCATCACCCAGCAGGAAGTGTTGTCGGCGTTGGGCTACCTGCAAACGAAACCGAAGCGCGCGGCGGCGAAGTACTACGATCCGTCGTCAGGCCGTAGCTGGTCCGGCCGCGGCCCGCGGCCGAAGTGGCTGGAGGGAAAGAACCTCGACGACTATACGATCGACCGTGTCCCACAGCCGTGGTGGCCTGGCGAAGACACGTTGTAGCCGAGGGGGGGTGTTCGACGCCGTTGTCTATCACGACCAGATGCGATCGCTGCCCGCCAGCCGCGCGCGCGATTCGCTGAAACAGTGTCGGTCGCCGGCCGTTGACTGAATGTCGTCGAGCAGCTCGTCGACGAGTTGGTCGAGTTCGCTGTCTGTCTCGTGCGGGATCTGCAGGTCGTATTCGCCGTCGTCGACCTTGACCGCCTCATATTCATTTAGGATCCAGAATTCGATCGCTTCGATCGATCGCTTGCGGCCGCGCACGTATTTGCTGCTGTTCCGAATATCCAGCGTGAGGCGGATCGTCGTGGTGCGCATGATCTGCCCGGGCATGGTGGCGAGGGGCATCGCGATTGCGGTCGACGCCAGGTCGGCGGGCGCGGTGGTCGCACCTGCACGTCCCTTGCCGAAATACCGCCCCAGCTCGGCCCGAATGCGCCGCTGCTCGGCGGTCACGTAGACGGTGGTGGTCTGCAACGACGCATGGCCGAGCACGCGCTGCGCAACGTCGAGCGGCACGCCCGCGGCGACCGTCTGGGTGCCGAACGTATGGCGCAGCGCGTGCGGCGACGTGCGCGCCAGCTGCTGGCGCTCGGCTTCGGACAGATCGGGCAGCGTCGTCGGCCACGCGTCCCGCAGCTGCTCGAGCGCCCAGGCGACCAGACCACGGGCCGGCCGCACCGCGTAACCGTCACTCTCGTCCGAATCGCTCGCGGCCAGCCGTGCGGCCTTGGCGTTCGCGTTCGGCGTCGCCGGCATCGTGAGCGGCGCGATGAGCGCCCTTCTTGCTTTCCCGTTCGACTCGGTGCCGGCGTGGAAATTGGCACCGCGATCGCGCCAGTGTGCGGCGATCGCGGCCGCGCACGCATCGCTGACCGGCGTCACGCGTGCCTTGCTGCCCTTCCCGACCACGGCCAGTTGCCAGCTGGCCGGCAAGTCGCCGTCGGCCGGCAGCTGCTGTAACTGATCGCGTGTCGCCGCGGCAGCCTCGGCGATACGCAGGCCGCTATCGCCCATCAACAGCAGCAGCGCGCGGGCGGAACGCCAGCGCGGCGCGCTCGGGCCCGTTTGTTCACAGTGCGCGTCCAGCGCCGCACGCACCTTGTTCCACAGCGTCGCCGGCAGCGCTCGATCGATCTGCATACGCGTGACGCGCTGCACCGGCTTCGGGTCGCGCACCGCGCGCCACGGATTGCCGGCCAGATACCGCACGTCGACCAACCAATCGAACGCGCCGCGGATCGCGCGGATCGCGTAGCGCTGGCTGTCGAGCGACAGGCCGCCGGGCGCGAACGGCCGCCAGCGCCCGGACGCGCGCGACGCCGGCGGCCCGACGAACGCATCGGACGGTACGCGCAGAAATGCCTTGTACGCATCGCCATCCTCGACGGTGAGCGACGAGAGCGCGGCGCCGCGCACGGTGATGGCCCACAGCAGCAGCCGTTCGAGTTCGCGCGTGTAGGCCCGCAGCGTCGCCGGCTGATCGGCATAGCGTGCCAGGTACGCGCGCAGCGCGTCGAGATCGTGGTTTGCGTGCAGGTAGCAGAGGCCCGGCGCACGATTGGTGCCGGCCGCACCCGACAGCGCGTGCGGCACCGCCATCCGCTCGAGCGGCGCGAGCATCCGGCCGCCATCGGCCGGCACCAGCGCGATCGCGTCCGCCGGCGCTGCGGCGCCGAGCGGTTCCGTGGTGTCGACGTCGGCGGCGATCGTCGCGCCAAGCGAGTCTGCGTGCGTGCGGAGCCAGGCGACCAGCACGCGGGCGCGGCCGGCACCAATGCGCGGCACGCGACGCCACCAGCGGCCGCCGCGACGGTTGCAGAATGCGATCAGGTCGCCGAGCGTCGTGATTCCCTCGCCTGCCAGTCGTCGCGCGATCGACGGCCGAAACCACAGGCCGACCGCGTGCGTCGGCGTCGGTGCGGCCGCAGCGAGTTTGGCGGCCGCTTCGACCATCTTGAGCGACACGGCCGTCAGGCGTGCGCTGCCGTGCTGACGGATCGAGGTTTTCAGGTGCTCGGCGAGCGCCGACGAGCCGTTCAGCAGCGCGAGGTGCACCAGGTCGTCGCGCATCGTCTTGAGATGACGCTCGAGCGCGGCCGGCTCCTCCTCGTACGGCGTGGTGTCGGCGTCGTAAGTGTCCGCGTCGTAATAGAGCCGCGCGATGGCCGGTACCGGCACGCGCTGCACCCACGCGCGCAGCGCCGCGAAATCGCTGCGTGTGTACGTGCGCGGCGGCGGAAGGGTCAGCTGCTTGGCTGGCGCGTTCACGCGTGCTCCTGTGTGCCACGCGCGCGATACGGACGCGCGCGCAGCGATTCCCACCAGGGCGTGCCTTCGAGCGTGGCGAGCCAGTCGAGCACGGCGTGGCCGGCGCGGGTCAACTCGGCGACCTCGACCGGCACGGGCACGAGTCGGGCACCTGCTGCGACAGCCGGACCGGCTGCCGCACCCAGACGATGAAATTCAACTCGACCAGCGCATCGAACACGGGCGTGTGGCGATAGCGCATGACTTGGCGCGTGCGCGCGTGACGCAACGCCTCGAGCACGGCTGCGTGCGAGGGCGTGCGCGTGGACGACTTGGGGGTAGACGGTTCAAGCGTCGTCATCGACACCTCGTTATTCGCGAAACAGATCGGCCGGGCGTGCGTGCGCATCAAATCCCGAGCTGCCTGAACAGGTCATCGGCGTCCTGGGCGACATGCAGCGCTTCGCCGGCTTCGCTGCGGCGCAACGTCTCGGCCGTCAGTGCATTGGGCAGCTCGAACGACGAGCCCTCATGAAAGCGGATGACTTCCGACATGGTGATTCCTTTGAACGATGTCGAGGGGCGGCTACAGCCCCAGCTCGCTGTGCGAGCCGAGCCGCACCAGCTGCAAGGTCGACGGGTCGGGTTTGCGGTAGATCAGCACCAGGTCCGGCTTCAGATGACAGTCGCGACACCCCTGCCATTCGCCGATCAACGCGTGATCGCGATACTTCGCGGGTAGCGCCGCGTCGGTTGCGAGCAGCGGTAGCACGGTGGCCAGCAATGTGTCGAGCGACGCGCGATGCCGGCCGACGGCCACGCGCCGGTAGTCGCGCTTGAACGCGTTGCTGCGATCAATCGTCCGCATGCAGATCCTTCATCAGCGCCTCGACGCTGTCGAAGCGTCTTCCCTTGCCTGCGTCGAGTTCGGCAATCGCGGCGCGCGTTTCAGCGTTTGGCACCAGCACGTCGAACGGCAGACGGTGCTCGTCGGCGACGCGCCGCATTAGCAGGCGGATCGCGTCGGACACGGACAGGCCCATGCGCTCGAGGGCGGCCGCGGCTTCGCGCTTGGTGGCCGCGTCGATGCGGGCGCGCACGTAGGTATCGGTAGTCATGACGAACTCCTTGAGTGGAATACGGTTAGTGTAGTCACATTGCGACTACGTTTCAAGGGTGGAATGGAGATTTTTGGGGACTAGGGCGAGTTTAACGCATCAAACACCTAGCCGCTAATAAGCATTAGCGGCTAGTAAAATAAAAGGGGCAAAACAATAGACATCTTTGATTGACGCTTGCACAACTAAAGTTGTGTCTAAACTTCAACTAAAGATGTGTCTATCGACGGCCTGTTGGTCCGACAATCGTGCCGGAGCTGCGCCAACGGGTTTTCCGGGGCTGAGTTTCGAGATCGAACCGATCTGTCGTGACAAGGTTTATCTTATCGGCGCATTCGATTCCAACCTCCTCGCTGGCGCCCCCATTCGACCCACGGCGAATCGCCGGGCGGCCCGCCGCGTGCGGCCTGGGCGCGCTGGTGGAAGCGGGCAGCGTCCGCCAAGACCGCGGCGTCCCGCCAAAATCCCGTCTGGTAACGAATGACCGCTACGAAATTCAGGTAGTCCGCCGTCAACTGGGCATCCATCGGCTCAGGCGCCGCCAGCGGGATCGGCCGGGCAACAGGGAGCTCGACCTGACAGATCCGTCGGTAATTGCGGGCGCACCGCCGTAGCGCTTCGAGGGCGGCGCTGGGCGTTGCGTCCAGCACCTGCAGGCGTGCCTGATCCCAGCGCGCGACGATGCGGCCATCGGCGGCAAGGTAAAGCCAGCACCACGGCCGCCCCTCCTTCACGCCCAGCAGGCGTCGTCGCCGCACGTCGCCGTCCACGGGGACGATCGCGTCGATCACGTGCCAGCCTGCATCCTCCGACCAGCTCAAGCAGGCGCCGCGACAAGCTGCCCACATTGCCGCTAGACGGGCCTGCCCGCGCATCGCGTCCCGCGCCCGACGGGCCGCCTTGTCGAGGCGTGTGAGCGCCGACCAGCCCGTCGTCGCCGGCGCCGCGAAGCGCAAGCCATCCGGCGTGGCGCGCGCCAGCCAGACCCGCTCGCAACCGGTTGCGTCGAGCGCCATCGCATCCCATGCCGCGACGCCCGAACAAGCACCCGCCGTTGCCCGGGCGTCGGCCGCCTGCCAGATCGCGGCCAAATTGACGCGCGCCGCATGGGCCTCCAGCCAGTCCCGTGCAGAGGCGGCCAGGCCTTGGGCACCGAGCGCCTGACTGCCGGCCACCACGCGCGCCGTGAAGTGCGCGACCTCACCGAGCGGCGGGGGCCGGTCCGGCCAGCGACGGCGCTCGACCTCGGTCTCGATCGTGTGCGCCCAGAGCATGTCGGCGAAGGCCCGCCGCGCGCGGTCGCTGGCGCGCAGTTGGTCACCGATCACGAGCGGATCGCCAGCGGCGACGAAACGGACAACCCAGCGATTGCCGTCGCGGGCCAGATGCCGACGCACGTGACGCGCGAGCGCCCGGTAGACGATGGTGGTCGGTGAGGCCTGCCAGTACAACGAGCGGTTTTGCAGAGGCGATTGCGAGGGCAGTTGCGGTGGCGCCCGGTCCGAGCGGGTGCCGGGGCCCTGCCGAACCAGCACGACCGGCGCCGTGGGCGCCACCGGTCGCAGACACGGAGGATAGGTGACGCCGAGCGTGCACGCGGTGCTCACCAACCAGCGAATGCTGTCAGGCACGCGGCGCAGCAGCGCGTCGTCCAGCCGCGCCGGCCGGATTAGTGTCGACATGGCCTCCAGCCAAGCCGCAACCGGCTCGAACGCCTCGGTCAACTCGGGCGCGAGAATCGGCCGACGGCACGTTTCACGCGTGAAGAAGTGCAACCGACCGCATCGGCAGCTGCCGGCCGTGCCGAAATCGGCGATCGAGCGCAGCGTTGAATGAAATGGCGCGCCGCAGTAACAGCAGTCAATCAGCGGCAGGCCATGGATCGGACAGGTCTCGAGCAGCCCGACGGAAAACAGCGCCGCGTGATACCCCGCCGCAAGGCACGCCAGGCACAGGCGCGGCCCTGCCGACACGAGCGCGGTGCGCAGGGGCATTGGCAACGCATCGAGTGTGGCCCACTGAAACGCTGCCGGCGACTCACCGAGTTCGTCAGCGAAGGCGTGGACATCGAGGTGGCCGGCGTGATTGTCCAACAGATGCACGGTCGCGGGCCGCGGTGTCAGCGTCGACGGCAGATCGCGCGGGTGCAGCGCATTGAGCACGCAGGCCCGCAGGACCGTATGCCAGAGCGACGCGTAAGGCAGGATGCTGCCAGCGTGCCAGGTCAAACCAGGTTCAGGCATGGGAGCCTTCCTCACGCGCATGCCCGCCCCGAAGCGCCGCCGTCGCAGATACAAGCGCCATCAGCGCCCGATGCCCGCAGTCGTCGACGGCTGCCCGCCATGCGTCGGCCGACGTCTCCACGTCAACGTCGGCGCCGCTTGCGATGCGCAGCAGAACATGTCGGCACGACTGGGCGACGGTTTTCATCGGGAAGTCGATCGGGCCCGCGTAGCGCGGCGGCAGTCGATCGAGCATCGCCCGCATTAGCGCGTCGGCGTGGTGCTCCATCCGGAACCCGCCGGCCCACGGGCGCGGCGCCAGGCCCGCGGTGAACGAGTGGCCTGACCCCGGTGGCCATTCGCTGCCGTCGTCATAGCCTCGCATCACGTACGCGAGCTCGTCGGCTGTCCGCACGCCGTGAAACGGTTCGGCGGCCAGCATGAAGCGCGCGGCAACATGAGCGCTGCCCGCGAGTGCTAGACCGAACGGCTCGTCGTAGAACTGCAGCGACGCGATCGAGAACACGCACAACCGAATGCGCTGCTTTTCCAACAAGCTGTGCAGTTCGACCAGCCACAGCCACACGCGCTGGTTCATGCCCTGCGCCTCGTCGATCACCAGGACCAGAAAGCGTCCGCCCCCTTGCGCGGCGAGCTCGATCCAGCGCTCGACGAGCATGGTCTGCCGCTCCAGCGGGCTGCGCCGCGCCTGAGCGAGGCGGTGACCGCTCGCCTCGAGCAGATGCGCATAAAAACAGCCCACCGCCTGGCTGCTGCCGGAATCCGTGTGGCTCCAGATTACCAGCGGCACAAACCCGCCGTGACGCTCCGACAGCAAGCGCTGCAGCCAGTGGTCGACGGCGCTCGACTTGCCGAAGCGCGAGGGCCCGAAGATCGTCGCGCCGTCGACCTGATCGTCCAGCCAACTGCCGATGCGCTCGGCCATGTCGTGAATCGCGATCGTGAACAACGAGTAGTCGCGCGTGACGACCGGATGATTGCGAGGGATATGGGCCGCCACGAGGGGAGCTGAGGCGGCGGACGACGACGTTACCATTGCTGGGCCCAGCGCATCGGCGGCAACGGCGTATCGCTGCGCGCCGTCGACGGCGCCTCCGCGTTCGCAACCGGTGCTCCGTGTTGCTTGACCAGGCTCACCATCGACTGCCCGGCCGATCGCTCCGCCTGTTGCTGCAGGATGCGTCGCGCTTCGAGATAGGCGGGGTGGACCGGCAATTTGCCGTCGGGCGAGGCCTCCGCGTAGCGGATCAGCGCTTCGACCGCATCGCCATGGATCGCCAGATGCAGGAGTCGACGCTTTTCGAGCGAGCGGATCGCCGCGCGCACGAACAGCGAGTGTGGCGTCAGGTGCCACGGTGGTGCAGCGCGCACCGCCCCGAGAAACAGGCCCTGCTGGGTCGACACCGTCGCAAAGCGCGCGTCGTCTTCGTTGTCGAGCTGCAGCCAGAAAGCCTGTCCGAGCAGGTCCGTGCGCAGGCACAGCCACTCGGCGGAGTAGCGCGCATTGGCAAAATGGAAATGCGGACGGCGTCCGGTCTTGATCCCTCCCAGCAACGTGCACAGCTTGCGCGTACCGACCAGGCGGCGTACCGCGGCAGGCTCGGCCAGACGGGGCGTCCACGTGTCGACGGCCAACAGCCACTCCAACTGCTCGAGCGGGCTGCGATAGCCCAGTCCCGAGTGCGGCGTGGCGTTGTAGTTGGCGATCAGCGTGTCGAGCAACTCCTGCGCGTACTCGACCTGGAAATGCGTCGCCATGGCCGCGGCGTCGGGGTCGGCACCGCGCTTGTTGGCAGGCGAACTGCCCGTCGTGGTCGCCAGTCGGTGGAAACCGCCGGCGGCCAGGCGCCCGAAAAACGACTCGACGAACGGTCGGTCGTCCTTGCTGCGCCGGCTGCTGTAGCTCCCCGGAGCCTGCGGCTTGACGATCCTGGTGTCGACCACGTCGCGCAGCACGTTTTCGACGCGTCCGCAGATGTTGGCCAGCGCGCCGTCAACGCTGAATTCGTTCCAGCACGCGCCCACGAGCTGCGGGAAACGATAGGACGGCAGGCCCGCGCCCGGCACGTAGGCGGCGTCGCTGAACTGCAGGTCGCGCGGCATCCACGGCATCAAGGCGCAGCGCACCGCGCGCAGCACGTCTTCGGCGGCGCACTCGCGCCGCAGGCTGAGGTGATAGCCCAGCACCGCGCGCGACGCGACCTCGACCAGCACCACGACCCACAGACGATGGATCATGCGTGGCTCGGTGCCGCCGTGTGGCGACGGCACCAGCACCACCATGCGGGCATCAAGCTTGTGCGCATCGCATTCGACGCGCTCGAACGGCGCCAGCGGCGGCCGACGCGTACCATCGCCGGCGCGCGCCTTGCGCACGGCCTCTTGCCCGCCGATGAGCTCGCGCGCCCGCGCCGGATGCTCGGCGAGCACGCGATCGATGTAGCGGGCGAGCGTCACGTAGCCGCGCTTCTCGACGGTGAACGGCCATTCGCCGCGGCGCTCGAAACCGCGTTCGCGCAACTCGGCGAGAAACCAGCGAAACACGGCCATGCGCGGTCGGCGGGATGCTTCTAGATCGGCGCGTTTGCCAAGGATGCGCTCGCGCAGCTTGTCTTCGAATCCCCGTCCAGCGGGCGACTCGAACACCCATTGCAGGGCGCCGACGGCCCCGCCACTCCACGCATTGAGTGCGAGCGGTGCCGTGCGCTCGTAGGTCTTCACACGAGCATGGGGCAACAGGCCGCGCCAGCCCTGGATCCGCCCGTCGGGATGCGGCTTGAGGCAGCGCTCGGTCAGCAGTCGATAGGCCTGACCGCGCCCCATCCCGCAGGCCGCTTTGATCTGGACGTCGGTTGCACCCTCAAGGTAAAGCCGGATCGCACGTTCGCGTCGCAGATACAGGGCGCCACGCTCAGCGGGCAGCGCCAGCGGATCGATGGCTGGCCAGTGCTCGAGATCGAGCTCGGCGGGCGGCACGGTGTCGCCGTTCTTCGCCGCATCGCTTATCCGCAACCGAGCGCGCCGTGTCATCCTGAGCCTCCGCCATCGCGTCGACCATTACGACACAAGATTAGTTGAAATCGCGCATCGCGCTACAACTTTAGTTGACGGGGACAGATGGAATAGACACAACTTTAGTTGAAGCGAGATGGAGCCTCTCGGCCTTATACGACGCGGGATTTCGTGAATTGCTGCGATGCGCAATAGTGGTTACAACTTTAGTTGTGCAGGCGTTCGACGCTGCTCAGCGGCGCGTAATCAGGTAGACCACCAGCGACAGACTGGCGACCATGCCGATCGCCGCCAGCGGGTGAACCAGCCCGTAGCTGGCCGGCCAGAGCGCCGACAACCCCCGGTCGACCGCCGCCAGCCCCACCAGCCCCGCCGCGACCGCCAGCAGCCCGATTCCCAGGTTCATTCCCGATCTCCTCTTGGTACGTGGTCAATGCTATCGCGCCGGCCGGATCCACCGGCCCGCAGGCGTGGGCGTTAGGTCGCCGGGCGCAACCAGTTCTCGACCGGCAGGCCGGCGACACGGGTAAATTCGGCCGTATTGTCCGTGACCAGGACAGCATCGATCGCCAGTGCGTGCGCGGCGATCAGCATATCGTTGGCCCCGATCAGTTGGCCTTGCTTCTCGAGCTCGGCCCGCAACCGGCCGTAGCACCGGTCGGCGTCGGGCTGCAACGGCAACACAGTCAAGCTCGCGAGCAGTTGCTCGACCCGCTGCGCGAGGATGGACGAGCCACGCTTCCAGACTCCAAATCCCAACTCCGCCGCCACGATGATCGAGGTGCACACTTGTTCGGGCGGTGTTTGTCCGATGCGGGTGGCGCAGGCGCCACGCGGGTCGCGGATCACGTTCGACAAGATGTTGGTGTCGAGCAGATACAGCGTCATTCGATGTCGACCGGTTCAGCCGGCAGGCTATCGATGTCGGGAAACGTTTCGTCCAGCGGAGTCCATTGGGCGAACAGCTCCCGCAAGGATGTGACCTCCACGGGCTCGATGATCAAGCGCCGGCCTTCCCGGTGGATCGTCACTTCCGAGACCGGCAGCTCGAACTCGCGCGGGATCCGCACAGCCTGGCTGCGCCCATTGCGGAACAGGCGGGCATGGCGGGTGTCAGGTGTTGGCATGGGACGACTCCTATTCAAACGCAACGGCATATGCCACAGCATATCCGCGTTTAATTCGATTCGCAATCATCGCTGCGGCGCATCTCGTAAGCAGAGTTATCAGATGTGCCACTTTGGCACCCGGCTCGACGGCCGAAACACCGTGCTGTATAAAGATATATCTCCATACAGCACGTTTGACGATGACGTTCTTTACGCCAACCGATCACGACGACGCCGTGCAGGCCATGCTCGCGCACCCGGATATCGGCAGCCGACACCTGCGCGGCCTGATGAGCGGCATCAAGCGCCGCGCCCGGACACGCGCGGTGATCGCGTTCGTCCAGGCGATCGCCCCGCCCCCGCCCGATGCGACGATCGCGACGACCCGGCAGCTGATGCGCGCGTTGTTCGGCCACGCGGTGTCGGTCAACGACCTGCACCGCCACTTCGCCACGCCGGGGCGCCGCGCGAACGACCGGGCCGACCCCGCCGCGCTGGCCGCCTGGCTGGCGGACCACCGCGAACGGCTGGCGGCCGACGCCGAGACCCGGATGGTCGAGCTGGAGATCGCCTGGCAGGAGTTCACGGCGGCGGCCGCCGAGGCGGCTGGCGCGATCCGCACCGCCAGCCGGCCGGAACGGCGCGGCGACGCCTGAGCGCCCACGTCCGGTGGCGGATCTGATTCGATGCTGTTCAGAGATATATCTTGAAACAGCACTAGAGCGACCGCGTCGATGCGCTAGATGCCCTGGTCCGGCCCGTCCAGAAACCTTCGACGCGGCCTTCGTCCCCGATAGGCCCGGCGTATCTGCGCCGGCGGCCAGTTCAGTCCAGAACAGCGACTCCATGGCGTTCGAGCCCATCCCCCGCCCGCCGCATACTGAATCGCCCATCACCTATGTGGATCCGACCCAGATCCTCTCCCAGTCCACACCGAGGCTGGGTTCCAGCCAGGGCGATCTGCACCAGGCCCTGCGTTGCGCCAAGGGCGGCCGCCGCGACCGCGCGCTCGAGCAACCTCCATGTGGGAGCGAGCGAGAGCGATCCTCGAGTTGGTCCGGCGCCCGGACGGGGAATGCGCCCACTTGGCAAACCAACGGAGAATCTGAAACGATCGTGCCGGCGGCCTTCGCCCCGCTTGTCGCGTTGCTCGTGGCGCCGGTCAGCGCTTCGGCCGACCGGGTTGAAAGGGATCTCCGAGCAGCAGATGTAAAAAAACCCGGTCTCGGCCGGGTTTTTGTTGTCCAGGGTTGCCCTAGCGCCGCGTCTCGCGCCGGGGGCCAGCAAACGCGGTCACCGATCCGTGACGCGCTTCCCATTCGGCGCCAGCGCGCTCGCGTGCACGCAACGCCTCGGCACTCATATCCGGACGACGCAGGCGAGCTTCGGCGCGCGCACGCGCGCCATCCAGAGCAGCGCGATGCGTAGCCGACAGGTGTTGCGCCCTATTCGCAAGATCCGTCCGGCTGATCGCGGCTTCGTCAAGCGTGAGTCGGACGATCGTCACGTGCGCCTTGGACGAAAACTGATTCTTGAGGGCCGAGCCTAGCGCCTCCGTGCGGAAACGCTTCGTCTTCCCCGGTACCAAGCCACGGTGACCCGCGCCATGCTTAGCGGCGGCCTTCGCGGCATTTTTTCGCTGGGAAAGAGATTTGCGTTTGATCGTAGGCATAAATTTGTCCTCTGAATCAACATGTTAGACCGGATCTGCCGGTTTTGTCAGCAACAACCGACGGTCGAGGCGCATCTCGGTCAAATAGCCATAGCTCTTGTAGTACGACACCAACTCGGACAACGGCGTGTCGATTGCGATCGTCGTCGATTCGAAGACCGCCGCCACGGTCTCCAGAACCACGTCCATCATCGCCATTGCCCGCCCTGGCAAATCGGCTTCGTCATCCTTCTGAAGAAAGAGGAGCGACGTGGTCACTCGATGCTTGGACACCCGAATCAGAGCCAAGGCGGCAATATTGGGCAACGCACCGGTAGTAATGCCGACGAAGCAGCTACGATTTATTGCCGAGGCCCTTTCCAGGGCGTACTCCCAGTCGAGGATGTCGTCCCAAGGCGCGACCACTTGAAGCACCCGCCGATGATCGACGATACCCAAGTCGATGCCCGGATCGCCGTACCTTGCGCGGAGGCTTTGCTCTGCGACGTCAAGCGCGGTGCGTATTTCAAGCTGAAAAAGTTCTCTAGTGGTGAGTGTACGGGTCATCTTGTCGGTCTTGTGGTGCCGCGCCGCTTCCCAAATGCGCCGGGCGCGTGCAGTCTCGACACGGATCGTACACGACGTTGAAAAGCAAGAGGATGTCAGTGGTTCTCCGCGTCCCGCAGAGGTGATTACATAATTCGTTTCACTACCCTCGACTCGTTCGCAGCGCAGCGGCTACGCGATAGGTCGCGCTTCGCGCGGAACCGCGCCTCATGGCTGGGAAGGGTGGACTGAGCGGAATGCCGCACTCCATCCCGAGCGCTCCAATTTGTCGCATGCGGGAATTGCCGAAATAGCTGGCGTGACTGGAGCAAAAGATTTGGTTGAGCTTGCACTCGACCTGGCGATTCTCGTTCTTTCATTGCTCGATGCTGTTGTCGATTATCGAGATGCAGTGCGGGTTTGCCGGTGCGCCTACTGCTACAGGGGCAATCTCTTTGAGACTGATTTCCCTCGTCAGCATCGTCTCGGGGCCCCCAGCTTCGCTCTCTTGGCGGCCCAGTGATCGCCGTGTGCGGCGAAATTCCCGCATGCGTGGTTGTGAGTCGGAGTGACGTTGCAGATTGCGTTCGCTGGCAGCGGCGCACAGTGCGCTAAGGGAGAACAGCTGAAGGACTTGCGGGTCGAGCCATTCCAAACGGTCGTGCCGTTCGCTTGGATCGAGCTTGTCCGGAAGAAACCTCGTCGAATGTAGCCGCGACCGGTGTCCCCAATAGGGACAGTAGTTTTGATGACTTTTGTCGTCATCGAGCCAATGGAATAGTGTCCCCATTGGAGACACTATCGCTGCTCAAAAAAAAGCCCGCTCATCGCGGGCTCGACATCGCGTGTGGAACTGTCATTCCGGCTCTGCAAACAGTTGTGAGATCAGCGTGCGGATCCGTTCCTCCCTTTCCGCAGTCAACATCCCCGTTTTGATCTTCACCGTGAAGTTCCCTGCGTCCTTCGTGATCGAACCCGCCTGATTCTTACCTGCGAAAATTTTGTCGATCTTCCGATCGCTCACCGTGCCAGCCTTCCCATCGTTTTCGATCGCCAGCTTGACCTCTTTTGCAAGCTTCGTTTGATCGAGATCGCCAGCGACCACCTGCATCCATAGTTCCTCCGCAATCTCGAACGCGCGTCCTTCTTGATTGCGCAGGACTGCAACGAGCCCCTCCGCGGCGTGGGCACCCAGCAAGCGAGGCTGCAGATCGAGATCCTTGATAACGAATTTCGGAAGGTCCGCGAACGACAGGAATCGATAGAGTTCGGACCGCGAGATCCCCAATGCTTCAGCCATTCGCTTACGGCTCGGAAACTCCTTTTCGGTCTCCCGGATAGAGCTGGCGATCTCGTAGTCCGCCAAGCCGTCGCGTACCACGTTCTCAGCCAGCGCCAGCATCGCCATATCCTGATCGGAAATCTCAACGATGACGGCTTTGATCGACTCTTTCCCAAGCATCTTGTGCGAGCGCCAACGGCGCTCGCCTGCGACGATTTGGTAGCCAGACGCCGCCTTCCGAACGACGATTGGCTGAATCAGCCCCACCTCACGGATCGACTCTGCAAGCTCCGTCAGCTTCGCCTCATTGAACACCCGACGAGGTTGCCACGGATTCGGCACGATCGAAGCAAGGGGGAGTTCAAGAGAGTTGCCGCTCTTTTCAAGTTCCAGGATTCGCGCCTGCGCGGTCGCGAGTGCGCCCGCCATTCCGGGAGCAGTTCTTGGGGCAGCAGGCTTCTCAGGCTGCGCAGCGAGCTCAATGTCCTTGGCTGCACGCAAGCCCGCTGTCTTGGTCATCATCCGTTCTCGCAAGTTACTCATGCCCCAGCCCTCCAGCGAGCGACCGACTGGTCGTCGATCCATTTACAGTGGTCAATCAAAGGTTGCTTCACCCGCGCCAAGGTTTTCGCGACGCCATCCGATCTTGAGAGATCGAAGACCGTCGACAAGGCAAGCGCACCATTGCTCATCACTGAGCTAGCGGGGATCTCGGTGGCTGAAAGCCAGTCGCCGTAGGCCCGTTGAGCCCAGACTCGGACGGCCGGCGCCGATGACACGGCACCATAGTCCACCTTCGAGAGCAGCACCGAAATGAAGTCATAGGTCTTGTCGAGCTCATGATCGACAAAGCCCGCTGCGATTTCAGAGAACAAGGACCAGAAGGAAACCGACGAGATGAAATCGAGGCTCTCCGGCACCAATGGCATGACCATCGCATCCGCAGCCATAAGACCGTTCAGTGTCAGGTACGACAATGACGGTGCGGTATCCAGAATGATGTAGTCGTACCGTGCACGGAGCGGCTCAATACCCCGGCGCAACACCGACCAGAACTCGTATTCCGGGTTTTCCTTCTGCGCGGTCGGCAGATGGAATTCCGCGTCGTGAAGATAGTTGTGAGCAGGAATGACGTCGATGCCATCCCAGTACGTCGACTGGACTTTTGATGCCAGTCCACCTTCGATACTCGGGTCGTAGATGAAGGGGAGCACTGTGTCTTCCCACGTCACATCCTTCTCGGCATAGAGACCGCACAATTCAGACAGTGAGGCTTGCGGATCTAGATCAATGACCAGGACACGCCGGCCGCGCAAACTAAGCGCTTGTGCCTCGCACATCGTGATTGTCGTCTTTGTCGACCCGCCCTTGAAGTTCGCCGTGATCATCACGCGACCGCGGTGGTTGCCCTTGCCCGTAACCAATGCAGTCTGATAAATGTTGGATGCCTTCTGTACCCATGTGCGTGCCTCAACCAGCGTGAACATGCGCGCCCGGCCCGAACCGTGAGCTTCACCGGGCGGCAGATCGCCACCGCCTTTCGTTGCCATGTAATTGATCTTCTGGCGGTCGAGCCCACACATTTCGCTCAGCTCGCCGATCGTAAACACGGGAGGGCTCTTTCGCGGCCGCGGAGCCAGGATGTCCTCGCGCAGCTCATCAGTCATCACCGACAATCGCTTAGCGAACTCGCCGAGCTGAGATAGCTTCACCTGCCGCTCGACCGCCGGCAACTCGCTCATTTTCATTGGACGCTTCCTTTTGAATTCAACGGTGAGGTGTTTTTTCTACACCCGATGTAGATTTCTACGGTTCTACTGATTTTAATCACAAACCGTAGAATACTCGTCAGACCGAAGAATGGCTACGGAATTCGTATCCGGCTCCGAATTTTTGCGCTTCCCACTAACCAGTTCGCGCAAGCGAAGACGTTTTACGACGCGACGAGGCACACAATTGAAGCAAGGTGAGGTGAAATGTGTCGATTGCAGTCCGAGAGCATCGACCTCCGCCACGGGCAGTAGCACAAAACACCTCACCTTACTCTCGAGACACAGCCGACAGATCGTCGTCCCTGAGAGAGCGTAACAATCCACCTCACCATCAAAGCAGCCCTGTTTCCTCCCGGATCTCGAGGATTTCACTCTCACTTAGGTAGCTACGGCCGCTGCGAACCGGTCGGGGCAGCGGTGCAGTCATGGCGCCGCCCGGGTTTCTGGTCGGCTAGGTTTGTAGGTTGTTATAAAGAAAGAAAACCAACCAACCACAAACAGAACACACACCGTCTTTAAAAATCAATAACTTATTGGCGGAAGGTGAGGCGTCCTGTGTTGAAGGCGCTGTGGATTGAGCGTCAAGGTGAGGAAAGATCCACAGAATAGTGAGAGGAATTGGCGGCAAAGGTGAGGCGTTTGGGCTGGAAGGTGAGACGAATGGGCTAGAAGGTGAGGCGATATGTGACAAAATTCCTGGAAGGTGAGGTTCTTTGTCTTGACGGTTCACTTTGAGCCGAGTACCTTACACTCCGATATGACGAATACACGTAGCGGGTGGAGGACAGCATGGTAGAACGAGGGCAGTTGGCAACGTCCCAGCAGTTAGCGCTCGCCCTGTTCGATGACGCGTCGTCAGAGGGGCTACCGGTCGATAGCGCCCGGTCCGACATCGGCTTTTCGCGCAACAACGTCCTCATTCGCATTGTCGACCTTGGTGTGGCCGCCAGGCGCTTGATCGACGCCGCCTATTTCATTGTTGCCTATGACGAGCGGCCCCGCGACCTTTACGACGTGGAACTCGACTACTTCAAATGGCTGATGCGTTACTCCAGCCGGAACAACACCCACCTCGAGCAGGTAATCACCGAAGCGCAAAAGGCCCTCATTCAGGCGACGGCGCCGGCCGAAGCAGACGGTGAGCGACCGTTCGGGTCAACACAACTGATTGGCCGGATCTCCTACCAGGGCGGCCGCTTCCAGTTCCGCGTGCCGCCAGACCTGGTCGGTATCATCCGGGGGAAGGGGAAGTCGCACTGGCTGAGCCTTCGGATCACTTCAATGTTCACCTTGTCCTACGCTCGCGTGATGTACGACCATCTGCTTCCACACGCGGACGAAGGGGTAACTGATTGGATCACGCTCGACGAACTGCGGGGGTGGCAGGGCGAGATGGGCGCGAACGCGCAGGTGTTCAAGTACTTCAAGCGTGACTGGCTCGAGCCGGCAGTGCAGCAGATCAATGAGGTCGCTGACATCTCCCTCGCATATGAAACTCGAAATCTGCCAGGCTCGCGAAAAATCGGCAGTTTGCGGTTCCGGATCGCCCGGAAGGACCTTGCGGAACGGGTGTTGCATACGCATGAACACGCCAAGGTGATCTACCAGACGCTGAAGCAGGAATTCGGTCTGTCAGCAGCGCAATTCAATCAGATCGTGGGCGACCGGGACAGCTACACCGACGAACGGCTGGAGCAAGCTATCGACCGTACCCGTTTCAGCCTGAAATTGGGCAAGGTGACGAAGAGTCCGGCCGGCTTTTTCATGAAAGCCCTCAAGGAGGGGTGGACGGTATCTGAGGCAGAGCGGGAAATGGTGCAGGTTCAGCAGTCCCTCATCGAACGGGAGCAGCAAGAGACCGAAGCGAAGGCTCAAGCTCAAAATCGGATGGCACTGCAGACCGCTGCGCAAGAGGTGAGCGCGCAAGAGCGGATGAGCGACGAGGTGCGGCAGGGTTGGGCGGCATACGAGGACGCGGCGCTCGAGCAGAGAGACGAATGGCGGCGGAATTACAAGCGTTCCCAGGCCGCGAGACTGACGATGCGCCGCCTGAGTATCGATCCGATGGCTGACCTGAACGACGATACGCTTTCTCAGCATGAAGCCCTTCGAACTGCGTTCTCCCTCTTTGTTTTCATGCAGACGAAGAACGCGAGGGCGAAAGTGGCATGAGCGATCGGGCGTGAGGCCTCCTCGTTGTAGACAAGGGGAGATCGCATCGCGAGGAAGTTTGATGAGGGGTGTGTCAAGTTTAACGGTTAGTTGCGTTCTAGTGCCAATCGACCAAGCCTCTCAATCGCAATCGATGAATTCTGGCCACGCCGGTGTGCTCGACGCGAGAGCGCCCAAAAGTTGGGGAGAGGGAACGTGTCAGTCATCCGTAAGCGGTAAATTCAGCACACCGAATGGAGAATCATTTGCAACTGATGGGCGAGCATAGCTGCATCGCGACGGCCGAGGTTGACCGGCGATGTCCGCAACTGAGTCTCAGTAGAGTGCGCCGGCGCGATGGTCGGGACGCGCTCGCTGTGTCAGCTCACGCTCGCCTCGGCTTGTTGCTTCACGTAGTTGAATGGCAGCAGATCGCTGATGTCCGCGTCGGGGGCCCGTTGCGGCAATTCGGTCAGCACATGCAGCAGCCAAGCGTGCGGTTCGACGCCGCAGGCGCGGCACGTGAGCATCAAGCTGTAGACCATCGCGCTCGCCTTCGCGCCGGCGACCGTGTCGCTGAACAACCACGATTTTCTCGCAGTTGCAAACGGCCTGATGTCGCGCTCGATGACGTTGTTATCAAGCGGCAGACGGCCGTCATCGACGTAGCGGATCAGATACTGCCATTGCCGACGGCAGTAACCGATGGCTTCGCCGAGCAAGCTCTGCGGCAGAACCTTCGGTGCCAGCTCGTCAAGCCAGACCTTGAAGGCGGTCAACAGCGGCACGCTATGTCGCTGCCGCAGGCGATACCGGTAATCGGTCGGCGTTTCGCCTTCGGGCAGCGTCTGCTTCGCCAGCGCTTCGACCTGATACAGCGCCTGGAAGAACTCGAGTGCCTTCGTGATGCGGGGACCCGGCTTGTTCTTCTGGCCCTTGAGCGCGTCCGTAAACAGCCTTCTCGCATGCGCGAGGCATCCAAGGTGCGTCGCCGTCTTGACCGTGCGCCAGGCGGGCCAGCCATCCGTCATCAGCGTGCCGGCGTAGTCGCCGAGGAAGGCGCGCGGATGTTCGCCACCGCGCCCCTGCTGATACTCGAACAGCACGACCGGTTGCTCGCTATCAGCGGCGCTCCGGTACACCCACATATACGACTTGTCCTGCGCGTTTCGCCCCTGTTCCTTGAGTACTTGGACCGTGGTCTCGTCGCCGTGAATCAACCACTGGCCTCGCAGAACCTGCTTGAGCGCGTCGTAGATCCGCGTGTAGTGCAGCTCGGCGGGGCGGATGATCCAGTTCGCCAGCGTGCCGCGGCTGACCGCGATGTTCGAACGCGCGAGGACATCCTCCATCCGGTACAGTGGCGTGCCGTCGACGTACTTGCCGGCCGTGACCGCGGCGATCATCGAAGCACTGGCATGGCTGCCCGGCAAGGGCTGCGCTGGCATCGGCGCGACCATGATCGGGGTACGTACGCCGTGACGTTCACAGTGCCGGCACGCATATTTGGCACGCGCGTGCTGCAGCACCGATACCTTGACCTCCATGTGCAGCTGTTCGCTGACCTCCTCGCCCATGCGGTGCAGGGTTTTGCCGCAGCACGGGCAGATCTTCTGCTCTTCGGGCAGGTCGTACTCAATGCGCTCGCGCCGCAGATCCGCGGGCAGCGGCTTGCGACCACGCTTGCGGGGTTCGGGCTTGTCGAGCTCCGGCAATCCGGTGTCCGGCAGCGAAGGCACGTCACTGTCGTCTGCGCCGTCTGGATCGGTGTCGGCGGCATCTTCGGCCTCGTTGAACACGCGGTCCTTGCGCTTTTCGCTCTTTGGCGCGTACTGCCGGGCCAGCGCGAGACGATATTGCTCTTCCAACGCGTCGAGGCGCTTGGTCAGTTCGTCGATCCTGGCATCGCGCTCGGCGAGACCGGTTTCGAGTTCGTGGATGTAGGCCTTGGCGGCCTGCGGCAATCGGGCGAGATCGGCTTTCATGCGCTTCACGATAGTGAAGCGCGGCGTTGCACAGGTTTACGGAGATGTGTAACAGCCGGGACGGTCGTTGTTCGCCAACAACGTTCGCAATACCGATTCTCAACTCGTGAAGCAGTACTGTCGTGCCGGATGCGGACGCAGCGCGTCGAGATCGACGCCGTCGAGCAGCAGGTGGAGCTGGTCGACCGTGAGTTCGATCACGGCCTGCTGACGACGGGGCCAGGCGAAACGATCCACCTCGAGCCGTTTCAACATCAGCCAGAAACCGGCCCGGTCATAGAGCAACAGCTTGACGCGATCCCGCTTTCGGTTGTGGAATCCGAAGACGGCTCGTGCGAGCGGATCGAGCTGCATCGACTGTTCGACCATCATCACCAGCGTATTCAGTCCGGCCCGGAAGTCGATCGGCTCGCGATGCAGGTAGATCCGCAGGTCGTGGTCGAAGCGGAACATCAACCCACTCCCAACGCGGCAATCATCGCCGTGACCAGCGAGGTATCTCGCCCAGAGCATTCGAGCTCGAGCACAACACCGTTAGGCAGTGTCGCCGACAAGCGCGCCAGTGGTGCAGCTCGCGGCGACGGACGGGGCGGATCTCGTTGCAGCAACGGCTGCGGGGCTGGCAGTGCCGTGTCCGCAGGAGTCGATGCCGGTGACTCGTCGATCAAGACGACCGGCACGAAGGCTGACGGTGCTTGCGCGATAGCATCTTGTGAAACGCCGGCAACTTCCCGTCGCTCTTCCAGTTGTACCCATTTGCGCAACTGGTTCGCATTGACCCCAGCCTTCAGCGCCAGACCAGCCAATGACGCGCCCGGCCGGCGGCAGGCTTCGATCAACTTACGCTTGCCCTCCGGATCGTATCGATGCTTACCATCCGCGCACGTCCGGGTCACGCGCAGAGGGAGAAAGTCAAAGTCAGTGTCGGTCATCATTTGCGTCCGCAATTCAAGTCTGCGGACGCAATCGTGGATCGATTCGGCAGTGCCGGCTAGGTGCGGAGAATTTCGCGCTTAGTGCGGCTGCAAAGCCGATGAAAGATAGTTGATGAAAGTTCAATACGGAGAAGATGTGGCGAATCACTCTGGCCCCGAGTCATGCGGCATGCACCGCGAGGTGCAGGTCGAAGCGTTGACAGGGGAAACCGACAGGCCAGCCATTGAGCCGCGAAATAATTACTCCGGGATGCCGACGCTGTTAAGCGAAGCGGAAGGCAACACGACACACGGCGTCAATCGCAAGTCGTGTGCTGATCCCGCGCGGTCGGAGACCCTGCGCATGTCGGGAAGTCTTTCATACGGAAGCAGCGAGATCTCATTGGTGTCCGGCGCGGTCGGGCCGGACGGGACTGGGAAGGTCAATGACCGCAAGCCAGTCATCGACGCCGATGAGAAGTCGGATACACCCATACTACCGGAGAAGTTGCCGAACAAAGGAGATGATCCGGCGGAGGCAATGGAGGGAAGGGGTGTAACCAGAGGGAACGCCGACGGGAACCCCGCGTGCCGGACACAGAGCCGGGATAAATGCGCGTCGATGGGACTCGAAGGCGTACGGGAAGCCGCAAGGCGGAACCGGAAGTTGCGTTTCACGGCATTGTTGCATCACGTCACACCGTCGCTGCTGGTGGAGAGCTTCCATGCTCTGCGCAAGCAGGCGGCGGCCGGCGTGGACGGCGTGACGTGGCGCGACTATGAGAAGCACCTTTATGGGCGCGTGCATGGACTGCACCGGGAAGTTCAGTCCGGGGCTTACCGTGCGCAACCGTCCAGGCGGGTCTACATACCGAAGACGGACGGCAGGCTGCGTCCGCTCGGCATTGCAGCGCTGGAAGACAAAATCGTGCAGCAGGCCGTATCCACGGTACTGAGCGCGATCTACGAGCAGGACTTCCTCGGCTTCTCATATGGATTTAGGCAAGGACGCGGTCAGCATGACGCGCTTGATGCCTTGTCGATCGGGATCATAAGTCGCAGGGTGAACTGGATTCTGGACGCGGACATTCGCTCGTTCTTCGATGAAATCGATCACGAGTGGATGCTCCGTTTCCTGTCTCACCGGATTGCCGACCGACGGATGATCCGCCTGATCCGCAAATGGTTGAAGGCAGGCACCATCGAGGATGGACGCCGCGTGGCGTTGACGCGGGGTACACCCCAGGGGTCTGTGATCTCACCGTTGCTCGCCAATATCTACCTGCATTACACACTGGATATGTGGGCACAGCAATGGCGTAACCGACATGCCGCCGGCGACGTGATCATCGTTCGCTACGCCGACGACAGCGTGCTGGGGTTTCAGTATGAGGGCGAGGCACGACGATTCCTGGCAGCAATGCGGGAACGGCTGGCTAAGTTTGGACTGGAGCTTCACCCGGACAAAACGCGGCTGATTCGCTTCGGGCGATTCGCCGCGCAGCAATGCCGGGAACGTGGAATCCGAAAGCCGGAGACGTTTGACTTTCTGGGCTTCACGCACTGCTGTAGCAAGCGACGCAGTAACGGCGACTTCAAGATCGTCAGGCTGACGATCAAGAAGCGGATGCGTGCGACGCTGGTGGCAATTCGGGAAACGCTAATGCGACGTCGGCATGAACCAGTGCCCGTGGTAGGTCGGTGGCTGCGGCGAGTGTTGCAGGGGTATTTGAATTACCATGCGGTGCCCGACAACATGCGGCGGCTGGCTGGATTTCTTTATGAAGTCAGTCGTGCGTGGCGTCATGCCTTGCTACGCCGAAGTCAGCGCAGACGCATGCCGTGGTCGCGCTTCCAAAGGCTGCTTCGGAAATACCTGCCGCCGTGCCGAATCGTCCATTCTCACCCGACCGAGCGGTTTCGCGTCAACACCTTTGGTAAGAGCCGTATGCAGTAATTCTGCACGTACGGATCCGTGCGGGGGGCGATGGGTAACCATCGTCCCTACCGCGACC
>Ga0209370_1001000_pt1 | contig 28462 bp, 24 predicted proteins | sample AgamicAtPrz_FD_187164 | JGI IMG/M metagenome (GOLD analysis project Ga0209370, IMG submission 187164) | Agave microbial communities from Guanajuato, Mexico - At.P.rz (SPAdes) (version 2) | ecosystem: Host-associated > Plants > Phyllosphere > Phylloplane/Leaf | place: Guanajuato, Mexico... | reverse complement strand
TTTCCTTCTCGATGGTTAATCACGCGTCTATGACTGCACACCTAATCGATGGCAAGGCGATCGCCGCCAGCCTGCGCCAGCAGATCGCTCAACGTGTCGTGGAGCGTCGCCAGCAAGGCCTGCGTACACCCGGCCTGGCAGTGATCCTGGTCGGCACCGACCCCGCCTCCCAAGTCTATGTCTCGCACAAGCGCAAGGACTGCGAAGAGGTCGGTTTCATTTCGCAGGCGTTCGACCTGCCCAGCGACACCACGCAGCAGGCCCTGACCGAGCTGATCGACCGCCTCAATGACGACCCGGCCGTCGATGGCATCCTCCTGCAACTGCCACTGCCGGCGCACCTGGACGCCTCGCTGCTGCTCGAGCGCATTCGCCCGGACAAGGACGTGGACGGTTTCCACCCATACAACATCGGCCGCCTGGCCCAGCGCATCCCGCTGCTGCGCCCGTGCACGCCGAAGGGCATCATGACCCTGCTGGAAAGCACCGGCCAGGACCTGTACGGCATGAACGCGGTCATCGTCGGCGCATCCAACATCGTCGGCCGCCCGATGGCCATGGAACTGCTGCTGGCCGGCTGCACCGTGACCGTCTGCCACCGCTTCACCAAGGACCTGGCCGGCCATGTCGGGCGTGCCGACCTGGTGGTCGTGGCTGCCGGCAAGCCGGGCCTGGTCAAGGGCGAATGGATCAAGCAAGGTGCCATCGTCATCGATGTCGGTATCAACCGTCAGGACGATGGCAAGCTGGTCGGCGACGTGGTCTACGAGACCGCCCTGCCGCGCGCGGGCTGGATCACCCCGGTGCCGGGTGGCGTCGGGCCGATGACCCGGGCATGCCTGCTGGAGAACACGCTGTATGCGGCGGAAGAGCTGCACAAGTAATACCGCGTGAAATGAAAACGGCACCTCTGGCAGGTGCCGTTTTTTTTGCCTGGCGTGGGAGGTTTAGCGCCTATGAGATCGAGCGCCGCGCGGGCGGCGCTCGATTCACGCACCAACCCAGGAGTTCAGCCGATCACTTCCTGGCCGCCTCCCAGGACTTGAGCAGTTCGCTGTAGCTGACGGTTTCGCCCTTGGGCTTCTCGTTGGCCAGTTTCGGTTTCGGTGCGCCAGGCTGGTCGAACCAGTACTGCGCATCCCGTTCCGGGTTCAGCTTCGGCGCGCAGGTGGCCTGGGCATTGGACCGTTGCAGACGCTCCATCATCCGGTCCTGGTCGCGGGCCAGCCCATCCAGGGCTTCCTGCGGGGTTTTCTCGCCGCTCGCCACCTCGGCGATATGGCTCCACCACAGCTGCGCCAGGCGCGGATAATCCGGCACGTTGGTGCCGGTCGGGGTCCACTGCACCCGCGCCGGGCTGCGATAGAACTCCACCAGCCCGCCCAGCTTGGGCGCCAAGTCGGTCATCGCCTGGGAGTTGATGTCCGATTCACGAATCGGCGTGAGGCCGACGATGGTCTTTTTCAGCGATACGCTCTTGGAGGTGACGAACTGGGCGTACAACCAGGCCGCCAGCCGTTGCTTCTCCGGAGTGGACTTGAAGAAGGTCCACGAACCGGTGTCCTGGTAGCCCAGCTTCATCCCCTCCTCCCAGTAAGGCCCCTTCGGTGATGGCGCCATGCGCCATTTCGGCGTGCCATCGGCGTTGACCACCGGCAGGCCGGGCTTGGTCATGTCGGCAGTGAACGCGGTGTACCAGAAGATCTGCTGGGCGATGTTGCCCTGGGCGGGCACCGGGCCTGCTTCGGAGAAGGTCATGCCCTGGGCTTCCTTGGGCGCATAGGCGCGCATCCAGTCGACGTACTTCTGCGTGGCATAGACCGCAGCCGGGCCGTTGGTGTCACCACCACGGGTCACGCTGGAACCCACCGGGTGGCAGTCCTCCACGCGAATGCCCCATTCATCCACCGGCAGGCCGTTGGGCAGGCCCTTGTCGCCGCCACCGGCCATGGAGAACCAGGCGTCGGTGAAGCGCCAGCCCAGCGACGGGTCTTTCTTGCCATAGTCCATGTGGCCATAGACGCGCTTGCCGTCGATTTCCTTGACGTCTTCGGTGAAGAACCGGGCAATGTCCTCGTAGGCCGACCAGTTCACCGGCACACCCAGCTCGTAACCGTACTTGTCCTTGAACCTGGCCTTCAGCTCGGGCCGTTCGAACCAGTCGGCACGGAACCAGTACAGGTTGGCAAACTGCTGGTCGGGCAACTGGTAGACCTTGCCATCAGGTGCGGTGGTGAAGGAAATGCCGATGAAGTCCTTCAGGTCGAGGGTCGGCGAGGTGTAGTCCTTGCCCTCGTTGGCCATCAGGTCGGTGATCGATTCCACCTTGCCATAGCGAAAGTGCGTACCGATCAGGTCGGAATCGTTGACCCAGCCATCATAGATGTTCTTGTCCGACTGCATCTGTGTCTGCAGCTTTTCCACCACGTCGCCTTCCTGCAGCAGGTCGTGGGTCAGCTGGATACCGGTGATTTCACTGAAGGCCTTGGCCAGTACCTTGGACTCGTACTCATGGGTAGTGATGGTTTCGGACACGACATTGATCTTCATCCCACGGAACGGCTCAGCTGCCTTGATGAACCACTTGAGTTCGGCCAGTTGCTGTTCAGGGGTGAGGGTCGACGGCTTGAACTCGCTGCCGATCCATTTCTTCGCCGCGTCCTCGTATTGGTCGGCCCAGGCTGTGCCCTGCGCGCCGGCCAGCACCAGCAATGCGGCCAGGGTCAAATGTCGCCTGTTGTACTTGTTGTCGAACATTGTGATCTCCCGTTTCAGTTATTCCACAGGGCCGTTCGCTCAGCCCCAGCGCAGCACCACCAGCAGCCACACCAGAGACAGCAGCGAGGCTACCCACAATGGCCACTCGCTGACGCCAACCACCAGCAGATGCAGGTAGGCGCTGGCCAGCAGGCCGATGAACAAGCGGTCGCCACGGCTGGTCACCAGCGGTAGAAAGCCGCGTCGCTCCACACAAGGCCGGCGCAGCTCGAGCAAGGTCATGCCCAGCAGCAGTACACCCACGGCGGCGAAGAACAACGCCGTCGGCAAGGTCCAGGCCATCCATTCCATGCCCTACCCTCCTCAAACCCGGCCCAGGGCAAAACCCTTGGCCACATGGTTGCGCACGAACCAGATCACCAGCATGCCGGGCAGGATGGTCAATACCCCCGCCGCTGCCAGTACCCCCCAGTCGATACCCGAGGCCGACACCGTACGGGTCATCACCGCGGCGATCGGCTTGGCATTCACCGAGGTCAGCGTGCGCGCCAGCAGCAGTTCGACCCAGGAAAACATGAAGCAGAAGAACGCCGTGACGCCGATGCCGGAGCCGATCAGTGGAATAAAAATCTTCATAAAGAAGCGCGGGAAACTGTACCCGTCGATGTAGGCCGTTTCGTCGATTTCCTTCGGCACACCCGACATGAAACCCTCCAGGATCCACACCGCCAGCGGCACGTTGAACAGGCAGTGAGCCAGGGCCACGGCAATATGGGTGTCGAACAGGCCAATCGACGAATACAGCTGGAAGAACGGCAGGAGGAACACCGCCGGCGGCGCCATGCGGTTGGTCAGCAGCCAGAAGAACAGGTGCCGGTCGCCGAGGAAGCGGTAGCGCGAGAAGGCGTACGCCGCCGGCAGCGCCACCAGCAGCGAAATCAGTGTGTTCAGGCACACGTAGTACAGCGAGTTGATATAACCGCTGTACCAGCTGGCATCGGTGAAGATCACCCGGTAGTTGTCGAGGGTGAATGCCTGCGGCCACAGGGTCAGGCTACCGAGGATCTCGGTATTGCTTTTGAACGACATGTTCAGCAGCCAGTAGATCGGCACCAGCAGGAAGAAGAAGTACAGCAGCAGGGCCAGCGATTTGCGTGTGCTCATGGCCTAGTCCTTGTCGGCATGGGTCATGGCTGTATAGAACAGCCACGACACCAGCAGGATGATCAGGAAGTACACCAGCGAAAACGCCGCCGCCGGGCCCAGGTCGAACTGGCCCACGGCCATGCGCGTGAGGGTCTGGCTGAGGAAGGTGGTGGCGTTGCCGGGCCCGCCACCGGTCAGTACGAAGGGCTCGGTGTAGATCATGAAGCTGTCCATGAAGCGCAGCATCACCGCGATCAGCAACACGTTCTTCAGCTTCGGCAACTGGATATGGCGGAACACCGCCCAGCCCGAGGCGCGGTCGATGCGCGCGGCTTGGTAATACACATCGGGGATGGCGCGCAGGCCTGAATAGCAGAGCAGCGCGACCAGCGAGGTCCAGTGCCAGACGTCCATCACCAGCACGGTGAGCCAGGCGTCGAACGGGTCGCCGGCGTAGTTGTAGCTGACCCCCAGCCTGGCCAGGGTGGCGCCGAGCAGGCCGATGTCGGCACGGCCGAAGATCTGCCAGATGGTGCCGACCACGTTCCACGGGATCAGCAACGGGATCGCCATGACGATCAGGCACACCGACGCCATGCGCCCCTTGGTCGGCATGGTCAGGGCAATGGCGATGCCCAGCGGGATCTCGATCAGCAGCACGCAGGCGGAATAGATGAACTGGCGCAGCAGCGCGTCATGCAGCGCCGGGTCGCGCAGCACCTGGCGGTACCAGTCGGCGCCGACGAAGTAACGGTTGGACTGGTCGAAAATGTCCTGCACCGAGTAGTTGACCACGGTCATCATCGGCACCACGGCACTGAATGCCACCAGCAGGAACACCGGCAGCACCAGCCACCAGGCCTTGTTGTTGGGCACCTTGTTCATGGCGCCACCTCCAGCAGCACATCGTCGAGATACAGCATCAGCCACTGCGCCGGCAGGCTGACCCAGGCCTGGGCCACAGGCACTGGGCGGTCCTCGCCCTGGCGTGCCTTGAGCGCGACGCCGCCCAGCTCGAGGGTGACGATGCGGTAGGTGCCCAGGTCCTCGACGTCCAGCACCCGTGCCGGGTAGGCATCCTCGAACGGGCTGTCCCACAGCTGCACGAATTCGGGGCGGATGCCGACCTGCAAGCGCCCGCCTGCCGTCGCCGCCAGACGCTCACGCAAGCCATCCGGCAGGGGCAGGTGGATATCGCCGAAGCTCACTCCGTCCGCCTCGGCACGCACCTCGATCAGGTTCATTCCGGGGCTGCCGATGAAATAGCCGACGAAGGTGTGCCGCGGCCGCTCGAACAGCTCGCGCGGGGTGCCGAACTGGACGATACGCCCGCCATGCATCACTGCGATCTTGTCGGCGAAGGTCGAGGCTTCCAGCTGGTCGTGGGTGACGTAGATCATGGTGATGTTGAACTGCTCGTGGATCTGCTTGAGCTTGCGCCGCAGCTTCCACTTCAGGTGCGGGTCGATCACCGTCAACGGCTCGTCGAACAGGATCGCCGACACATCGTCGCGCACCAGGCCACGGCCCATGGAGACTTTCTGCTTTTCGTCGGCACTGAGGTTGCGGGCCTTCCTGCGCAACGCCGCGGTCAGGTCGAGCACCTCGGCAATCTCCTCGACCCGGGCACGCACGCGGGCTTCGTCGAGGCCCTGGTTGCGCAGGGGGAACGCCAGGTTGTCGTACACCGACAGGGTGTCGTACACCACTGGAAACTGGAACACCTGGGCGATGTTGCGCGCCTGCGGCGGCAACTGGTTGACCGGCTTGCCATCGAACAGCACCTCGCCATGGGACGGCGTCAACAGCCCGGAAATGATATTGAGCAAGGTCGACTTGCCACAGCCCGACGGCCCCAGCAAGGCATAGGCACCGCCCTGCTCCCACACATGTTCCAGTGCGTGCAGGGCATAGTCCGCCTCGCTGGCGGGCTGGCGGCTGTAGCTGTGCGCCAGTTGGCGCAGACGGATTTCGGCCATCACCCTCTCCTTGCCTGGCGCAGCCCGGGGGCCTGCACCAGCGCCCCGGCACTGTCGAACACGAACAGCTTGTGGGTGGGAATGAACACGCGGATCGGCGTGTCCACCTGGTATTCGTGTACTCCTGGCAAATGCAGGGTCATGCGCCAGTGGTCGTTGCGCACATGCAGGAAGGTCTCCGAGCCACTGATCTCGGCAAGCTCGACCAGCACGGCCAGCTCCAGGTCATCGTCGTGGGCCGGCACCAGGCTGATGTGGCTGGGCCGCACGCCAAAGCGGTAATCGCCTTCGGCAAGCGGCTGCAGGTCGGCATTGCGGGCAAAGTGCACGGCCTGGGCCAGGCTCACCTCGTTGCCACTGATACGACCGGGCACCAGGTTGATCGGCGGTTCGGAAAACAGCTCGGCGGCCAGCACGCTGCCGGGGCGCTGGTAAACCTCGGCGGTAGGGCCACTCTGGACGATCCGGCCTTCGTGCACGAGCGTCGTGGTGCCGCCCAGCGCCAACGCTTCGTTGGGCTCGGTGGTGGCATACACGGCAATGCAGTGGCGCGCCGCGAACAGCTCGCGCAGCTCCTGGCGCAGGCCCTCGCGCAACTTGTAATCGAGGTTGACCAGCGGCTCGTCGAAGAGGATCAGCGAGGCATCCTTGACCAGCGCCCGGGCCATCGCCGTGCGTTGCTGCTGGCCACCGGACAGCTCCAGCGGCAGGCGTTGCAGGTAGGCTTCGATGCGCAGCATCTCGGCGGTTTCCTGCACCCGCCGACGGATCTCCGGTTCGGCCATGCGTGCCTGGCGCAGCGGCGAGGCGATGTTCTCGTACACGCTGAGGGTGGGGTAGTTGATGAACTGTTGATACACCATCGACACGTTGCGCTGGCGCACCGGCACGCCGGTCACGTCCTGACCATTCATCAGCACCCGCCCACGGTCCGGGCGGTCGAGCCCGGCCATCAGGCGCATCAGGCTGGTCTTGCCGGCCAGGGTGCGGCCCAGCAGTACATTGAACGAGCCGGGTTCGAAGCGCAGCGAGGCATCGACGATCCAGGCCTGGTTGTCGACGCTGCGGCTGACCTGTTCCAGCACCAGGGACATGGCGTGGCCTTCTTGTGATTGTTGTTTGCCGGGTACAGCCAGTTTCGTGCCAGTTACGCCGCACCCGTCTGGCCCGCGCCCTGCCCGGCAGCCCGGTCAAGGCACAGGTTCACAAGTGAACACAAGCGCTGAACAACTGAACACTCGCGGGTTTGACATTGAACAACCGTGAACGACACTGAACAGCGGTCGGCTCCATTACAACAATCACACAGGACAGGCCCATGGCCGCATCCGCTTCGACCCATGCCCAACTGATCCAGGCCTCCTGGGCCCGCTGCCGCGACCATGGCCTGCAACCCCAGCACGCCCCGGATTTCGACTGCCTGACCCGCGCCGAGCTGAACGCCCTGCTGGAGCGGCGCCAGGCGCTGCTGCGCCTGACCCGCGAGGCGGTATTGCCGCATTACGCACACCTGCTGGGCAATGCCAGCTACCTGGTGATGCTGGCCGATGCCAGTGGCTGCCTGCTCGATACCTGGGGCTCGCGACGCTTCATCGAGCCGCGCCAGCAGCACGGTTTCAGCGCCGGCGCCCACTGGCACGAGCGTGGCGTCGGCACCAACGCCCTGGGCACCGCACTGGTCTGCGCCGAGGCCATTCACGTGGGCCAGGACGAGCACTTCCTGCGCCAGAACCGCTATATGTCCAGCGCCGCCGCGCCACTGTTCGACGCAACGCGGCAACTGGTCGGGGTGCTCGACGTCGCCAGCGACGGCTACCTGCCCGCCAGCCAGACCCTGGGCCTGGTACGCATGATGAGCCAGAGCCTGGAGAACCGCCTGATCCTTGCCGAACTTGGCGAGCGGCATGCCCAGCTGATGTTCAACAGCGCTTCCGACAACCTCGACAGCCCCTGGGCCGGCCTGCTGGTGTTCGATGAACAGGGCCAGGTGCTGGCGGCCAATCACCGGGCCGACAGCCTGCTCGGCGGCAACCCGCTAGGGCAGAACGTCGAGCAGCTGTTCCAGCTGCCGCTGCCGCAACTGCTCAGCCACCCCCGGCAACAGCCTTTCGCCTTGCAGGCCACCGGGCGCAACCGCTTTCATTGCCAGTGGCAGCCTGCCCGGGAGGCCACCTGCCGCCCCACCGCCAGCAGCACCGACCCGCGCCTGGAGAAAGCCCTGGCGCAGGCCAGCCTGCTGCTGGAGAAGGACATTCCGGTGCTGGTGCAGGGGGAAACCGGCGTCGGCAAGGAAGTGTTCGTCGACACCTTGCACCGCGCCAGCAGCCGCGCCGGCCAGCCGCTGGTCGCGGTGAACTGCGCGGCAATCCCCGCCGAGCTGGTAGAGTCGGAGCTGTTCGGCTACGACAGAGGCGCGTTCACCGGTGCCCATCACAAGGGCAACCCGGGGCTGATCCGCAAGGCTGACCACGGCATCCTGTTCCTCGATGAAATCGGCGACATGCCGCTGCCGACCCAGGCCCGCCTGCTGCGCGTCCTGCAGTCACGCAGCATCCAGCCGCTGGGCAGCGGCGAGCCGGTAGCGGTGGATATCCGCGTGGTGTCGGCGAGCAATCGTGACCTGGCCGAAGAAGTGCGTGCCGGGCGCTTTCGCCAGGACCTGTACTACCGCATCGCCGGGCTGGCAGTGCTGTTGCCACCACTGCGCGAACGCAGCGACCGGCGCCAGCTGATCGAGCAGGTGCATGCCCGTCACCGCGACCCCAGGCAACCTGCACGGCTGCCGCCAGCCATTGTCGAGCTGTTCGACCAGCATCCTTGGCCAGGCAATATGCGTGAACTGGTGAGCGTGCTGCAGGTGGCGCTGGCCTTGGCCGGCAACGGCCCGGTCGGCCTGGAACACTTGCCTGCGGGTTTCCTGGCCGAGGCGCAGGTGCCGGTACCGCTGGTGGCCGCAGAGGCAGACCTGCAGGCGCTGGTGCAGCAGGCCAATGGCAACCTGTCGGCGGTGGCACGTGCGCTGGGGATCAGCCGCACCACGCTGTACAAGCGCCTGCGGCAACTGTAGCCACCCGCAGGCCAATGCTTGCTGCGCCGACTCACCTCTCAAGGATCGCGCCACTGCGCCGGCTGCCGGTAGGCCTGTGCCCAGTTCCCGACCTCACTGGCCGGCATCGGCCGGGCAATGCAGTAACCCTGCGCCAGTTCGCACCCCAGGCCCATCAGCACCCGGCCGTGCTCGACGCTCTCAAGCCCTTCGGCAATCACTTCGCGGCCGAATGCCCGCGCCAGGCCGATCACCGCTCGGGTCAGCGCCAGGTCGTCCTGGTCGTGCAGGATGTCGCGCACGAATGACTGGTCAATCTTGATCGTCTGGGTCGGCAAACGCTTGAGATAGCTCAGTGACGAGTAGCCGGTACCGAAGTCATCCAGGGAAAAGCGCACGCCCAGCGCGCGGCAGGCATCGAGGCAGCGGCCGACATGCTCCAGGTTGTCGATGGCCACCGACTCGACGATTTCCAGGTCCAGCCGCGCCGGGTCCGCCTCCGGGTGCTCCGTCAGCAACTGCCGCAGACGCTCGGCAAAGTCATTGCGTTGCAAGTGTCGCGCGGCGATGTTCACGCTCAACGACCAGGGCCGCCCTTCGCGCTGCCAGGCCTGCAACTGACTCAGCGCCTGGTCGAGCACCCATTCGCCGATCTCGACGATCAGGTCGGTCTGCTCGACCCAGGGCAGGAAGTCGCCGGGCGGCACCAGCCCGCGCCCTGGCCGCTGCCAGCGCAGCAACGCTTCGAAGCCCAGCACCTGGCCGCTGCGCAGGTTGACCTTGGGCTGGAAGTGCAGGCACAGCTCGTTGTCGTGCAGCGCCCGGCGCACCCGTGCCACGGTCTGGTGGGTAGCCTTGAGCTCCTGCTCCTGGGTCACGTCGAACAGGTGATAGCGGTTGCGCCCGCGCTGCTTGGCCACGTACATGGCCTGGTCGGCATGGCGCACCAGGGTGTCGGCGTCCTCGTCGTCCTGTGGGTACAGGGTCACGCCGATACTGGCGCTGAGCGACAAGTGCTGCTCACGCACCACATACGGCGCCGCCAATGCCCGCAGCACCCGGCGCAACACCGCCGGCAACTGGCGGCCTTCGTCGACGTCGCGCAGGATCAGCACGAACTCGTCTCCCGACAGGCGGGCCACGGCATCCCCGTCGCGCAGGATGTGCTTCAGGCGCTGCGCCACCTCAACCAGCAGCAAGTCACCCATGGCATGCCCGTAACCGTCGTTGACCGCCTTGAAGCCATCGAGGTCGAGCATGCACACCGCCAGCGCAATGCCTTCGCGGCGCGAACAGGCGAGCGCCTGGTTCAGCAGGTCGGACAGATAGGCGCGGTTGGGCAGGCCGGTAAGCACGTCGTGGCCCACCCGCCATTGCAAGGTATGCAGCAGCTGGCGTTTCTCGGTGACATCGAAGCGGATCGACACGTACTTGCGCACCTGGCCGCTGAGCGGGTCGACCAGCGGCACCATGGTACTGTCGACCCAGTACAACGAGCCGTCCTTGGCACGGTTGCAGATTTCGCCTTTCCATACATGGCCAGCGGCCAGGGCCCGCCACATGCCGACGAAGAACGCCGGTTCGTGCAAGCCGGAATTGAGGATGCGATGGTTGGCGCCGAGCAGTTCTTCGCGGCTGTAACCCGAAATGCTGCAGAACTGCTGGTTGACGTAGGTGATGTTCCCGCGCAGGTCGGTTTCGGAAAAGATCGCGGCCGCGTCCACGGCCGCGCGATAGTTGTCATCCATAAAGCATCCTGCCTTAACGGTTGAAACGCTCCACAAGGGCACGCAATCCGGCGCACACCTGTTCCAGTTCGGCGCCGCGCGAGGCGGCGGCGTTGGCGCTGTGGGCGCTGTGCTGGGCGATGCCGGCCACGCCATTGATCTGCCGCGAGACGTCTTCGGCCACGGCCGACTGCTGCTGCGAGGCCGTGGCCATCTGCTGGCTCATGGCGCTGATGCGCTGCACCGCTTCACGGATGCCATGCAGCGCCTGGCGGGCTTCCTGCACCTGGGCGACGCCCTGCTCGGCACCGTCGATGCCTTGGCTGGCGATCGCCACGGCCTCCTCGGCACCGCTGCGCAAGGCATCGATGATAGCCTGGATGTGCAGGGTCGACTGCCGGGTCTTGTCGGCCAAGGCCCGCACTTCATCCGCCACCACGGCAAAGCCACGGCCCTGCTCGCCGGCACGGGCCGCCTCGATGGCGGCGTTGAGTGCCAGCAGGTTGGTCTGCTCGGCGATGCCACGGATCATCCCGGTGGCCTCGGCAATCGAGCCGGTCTGGCCAGCCAGCTGCGTGACCGCCTGGTTGATCTGCGTCACGGTACCCGCCAGGGTGCGAATCGCCGCGCCGCTGGCATCGGCCACCTGGCTGCCCTGCTCGGCCAGCAGGTGCGCGGTATGGGCCTCGGCAGCGGTCAGCTGTACATGGCTGGCGACCTCGCCGATGGAGGCTGCCATCTGGTTCATGGCAGTCGCGCTCAGGTCGGTTTCCGCCCGCTGCTGCAGCAGCGCCGCCTCGGTACTGCGCGACAACTCACCGGCATCATGGGCAGCCACGGCCATCTGTGCCGCCAGGTCGCTCAACCGGGTCAGTGCCGTCTTCAGCCGCGCCTCTTCGCTGATCAGCATCAGCTGCAGTTGCCCGCCAGCACCGGGCAAGTCGCTGTAGGTCAAGGCGGCGACCGGGTCGGCGAAGGTGCCGTCGGCGCCCTGCACGATCTGCTGCAACTGGCGCCCCACGGCATTGCGTGCCAGCAGCCCATAAGCCAGGAACAACCCCAGGGTCAGCCCTTGCGCCACCGGGCCAGGCCATAGCTGGTTGGCCCCCAGCGCCAGCCCCCCGCCCGCAAGCGGCACGGCCAGGTCGCGCGCCAGCAACGACAGGCGCCGTGGCCACGGCAACACGGCCTGGCCGTTGCGCATGCGCGCATACAGGGCCTCGGCCCGGGCCACCTGTTCACGCGTCGGGCACACCCGTACCGACTCATAGCCCACCACCCGCCCGGCCTCGAGGATCGGCGTGACGTAGGCGTTGACCCAGTAGTAGTCGCCGTTGCGGCAGCGGTTCTTGACGATGCCCATCCAGCTCTTGCCGGCCTTGAGGTAGCGCCACATCAGTTCGTACACCGCAGGCGGCATGTCCGGGTGGCGCACCAGGTTGTGCGGGCTGCCGATCAGTTCGGCCTCGCTGTAGCCACTGATGGCGGCGAATTCGGGGTTGCAGTAGGTGATCAGGCTGGCCGTGTCGGTTGCAGAAATCAGCCGCTGATCAGCGGGGAAACGTTGCTCGACCGGGGTGACCGGGAGATTGAGACGCACTATGAGACTCCATTCATATAAACGCCAGACGCCAGCTCGCGGACGATTATTGGGATAGCTACCCAAAACATCGGCCGCTTCGTGACTGACCGGTCGCGCGCGGATTCTACGAGTTCAGCTGCATAAAGCAAATAAACCTTACGAATCATGGCGTTATCGAAAAAATTGAGGTCGGACCGAGGCCTGGCAAGCGGATTGCTAAAGGTGTGTCAGGCACCCGCTGACGTTGTTTGATTCGTGCAAATGCCGTGTGCGGCATGCACCGAACTAGAGCCCTACAGGCCGGGATGCCCCAAACTGGTCAGACCGGTAAGGCCAAAAATCCTTGCAATGCAGGATATTTCGCGCTTTTATGGCTTCGCGCTGAACAAACCGGTAAGACCACAATAATTAAGTCCTGCGCTCTTTCGCCCCGTGCGGCTACCGAAGCAAGGACACCGATCAGAGACTCCTCCCATGCTCAAATGGTGCTCGCGTTCGATCTTCCTTCAAGTCGTGCTCGGCCTTGCCCTCGGCATTGCCTGCGGCCTCAGCTTCCCCGACCTTTCCCTGCAACTGAAACCGCTTGGCGACGGTTTCATCAAACTGATCAAGATGCTCATCGGCCTGATCGTGTTCTGTGTGGTAGTCAGCGGCATCTCAGGCGCTGGCGACCTGAAGAAGGTCGGGCGTATCGGCCTGAAGTCGGTGATCTACTTCGAAGTGCTGACCACCCTGGCGTTGGTGATCGGCCTGGTGTTCGCCTTCAGCAGCGGTATCGGCAGCGGCGCCAATATCCACCTCGACCAATTGTCCAGTGCCGACGCCAGCAGCCTGGCCGAACGCGGCCAGCACATCCACGGTGCCACGGCGTTCTTCCTGGAGCTGATCCCCACCTCGGTAATCGGCGCCTTCGCTGACAACAACATCCTCCAGGTACTGCTGTTCTCGGTCCTGTTCGGCAGTGCGCTGAACCTGGTCGGCGATTCGGCAGCCGGCATCTCGCGGCTGATCAACGAACTGAGCCACGTGATCTTCCGCATCATGGGCATGATCGTGCGCCTGGCGCCGCTTGGCGTGTTCGGTGCCATCGCCTTCACTACCAGCAAGTACGGCCTGGAATCGCTGCAACACCTGGGCGGGCTGGTGGCACTGTTCTACCTGACCTGTGCCGGCTTCGTGCTGATCGTGCTGGGCACGGTCATGCGCCTGTCGGGCCTGAGGCTGCTGCCGCTGATCAAGTACCTGCGCGAAGAACTGACCATCGTCCTCGGCACGGCTTCTTCCGACGCCGTGCTGCCACAGGTCATGCGCAAGCTCGAGCACCTGGGCATCGGCACCTCGACCGTCGGCCTGGTGATCCCCACCGGCTACTCGTTCAACCTCGACGGTTTCTCCATCTACCTGACCCTGGCCATCGTGTTCATCGCCAATGCCACCGGTACACCGCTGGCAATGACCGACCTGCTGACCATCCTGCTGGTGTCGCTGGTGACTTCCAAGGGCGCTCACGGCATCCCAGGCTCGGCGCTGGTGATTCTCGCCGCCACCCTGACCGCCGTACCGGCGATACCGGTGGTCGGCCTGGTGCTGGTGTTGGCGGTGGACTGGTTCATGGGCATCGGCCGGGCGCTGACCAACCTGATCGGCAATTGCGTGGCCACCGTGGCCATTGCCCGCTGGGAGAAGGACATCGACCTGGAGCGGGCGCACAACGTGCTGGACGGCAAACCTGGTTTCGCAGTCACGCCGCGCAAGCAACCCAACAACCATCAACAGGAATTCTGAGCGAACGTGGCCGGCCCTGATGCCGGCCCTTCCAGGAGCACACCGTGATCAGCTCATCGACCGTCGTCAACTCCGTGGTGGAAAAACTGCGCCAGGCCCTCGCCCGAGGCCAATGGCGCAGCGGTGACATGCTGCCGGGCCAGCGCGAGCTGGCCGAACAACTGGGCATCAGCCGGCCGAGCCTGCGCGAAGCGGTGACCGTGCTGGAGACGCTGGGCCTGGTGCGCTCGCTGCCGGGCAAGGGCGTGCTGGTGCTGGACGCCGATGCCGCCGTTCAGGAGCCCGCGCTGGACACCAGCGCGGCGGCCAGCCTGGCCGACGTGCTGGAACTGCGCTACACCCTCGAGCCGTTCATCGTCGGCCTGGTGGCGCAGTCGGCCAACAGCCAGGACATCGGCCAACTGCGCCTGACCCTGATGGACATGCGCGAAGCGCTGGAAGCCGCAGACAGCGAAGCCGGGGTCAGTGCCTACATCGCCTTCCATGAAGCCTTGTTCGCCCTGACCACCAACCCGATCTTCCAGAGCGTGGTGCAGCAGACCGGCAATGCCCTCAAGCAGAGCGCCGACATGCTGCGCAAATCGCCAGAGCACCTCGCCGCCCGGCTGCAGGAAAACGAAGCGGTGGTGCGCGCCATCCGCGAACGCAACAGCGCCCAGGCCAGTGCCCAGATGCGCCAGCATATCATCGCCGAAGGCTTGCGCATGGGCATCGCCCTGAACATTCCGGACGAACACCCGCATCCATGACCCCAGGAGAGCGACCATGAATGCCGCCCCCCACTTGCCGGCCCTGCTCGCGGCCGGCGAAACCCGCCTGTCGGCCGAGCAGATCTACCCGCGGCTGTTCGATGCCATTCTTGAACAGCGCCTGCCTCCCGGCAGCCTCCTGCCCGAGCAGGCGCTGGGCCATGCGTTCGGTGTCAGCCGGACGGTAATCCGCCGCGTGCTCGGGCGCCTGTCCGACCAGCAGGTAGTGGTGCAGCGCCCCAGCCACACCGCGCACCTGGCCGCGCCCGACCCGGCGCAGGCACGCCAGGTACTGAGTGCCCGGCGCCTGGCCGAAACCACCTTGATCACCCTCGCCGCCCAGCGCGCCCGGCCGCTGCAGATACGCCAGCTGCGGCAACTGGTGGAGCGCGAGCGCCAGCACCATGAAAGCGGCGAGCGCTGTGCAGCGATCCGCCTGGGCGGCGAATTTCACCTGAAGCTGGCGCAGGTGGCTGCCAATACGCCACTGGCACGCTTTCTCAATGGGCTGGTGCCGATGACCTCGCTGATCATCGCCCGCTACGAATCGCCGTGCTGCGACCACTGCGCGTGGCAAGAGCACGCGGCGATCATTGATGCCGTGGAGCAAGGCGATGGCGCAGCGGCCTTGGCGCTGATGCACCAGCACCTCGACCGCCTGGAAGAAAAACTCGATCTGGAATAAAGCCTGCAGGAGCTGATGGGCTGCACAGCAGCCCCCTCCAGGCGACCCTATACTGCGTTGACCACCTCAGCCTCTACCAGGGAGGCGGTTGCGTGAGCATTCGAGTTCTTCTGCTGCCATGCCTGCTGCTGGCCCTCGCCGGTTGCGCAGGCAAGCGTCCGCCTGCCCCGCCGCCACCGGTGGTACTCACCGCTGCCACCTGGCAACGCATCGACCAGGAACTGATCGACGCCTCGGTCGGTGCCGCCGGTTCGGCCAACGACTATGCCCGGCGCTCGATGCGGGTGTGGAAGGAACAAGTGCAGCAGCGCACCGAAAGCGACTTCATCCCGTGGTTCACCGGCTACTGGACCCAGCAATGGCTGACCCTCAAGGTGGCCTGGTACAAGCTCGACAGCGGCGAAGGCCGCGAGCCGGCAGAAAAACGCCTGGCGTTGTACCTGCAGGAGCAGTACCACAAACGAGTGATCGAGCCGGTGGCCGAGCAGATCAACCCCGAAGGCATTCGCGACCGTGCCTGCGAGCTGTACCTGCAACTGCTTGGCCAGCAATTGCCAGCCATCATCGGTCGCTACAGTGCCCCTCCCGAGCAGTTCAGCCAGCGCCTCAACCGCATCCCGGCCATCGCACTGGGGCCGCCGGATGCGCGCAACGCCAGCCTGTACCAACTGCTACGGGCCAAGTCACTGGCCCAGCAACCGGCCTGGCAGGCCCTGCGCCAGCACTTGCACCAACAGGCCAGCAAAGGCCCCGGCAGGACCGAGGTCGGGCTGAATTCAGTGGCCACGCAGGCCAGCGAGAAGCTCGGCGCAACCTTGGCCCCACGCGGCATCGCCAGCGCCGTGGCGTCGGCCGTAGGCAAGGTGGCGGGGGCGATGATTTCAATTGCAGCAGCCGGCTACGGGATGATGACCCATGACCGCGAACACCCACAGATGGTCGAGCAGTTGCGGGTGATCCTCAACGTGGCGTTGAACCAGGAATGGCAAGAGCTGATGGAGAACCGCCAGAGTGGTGCCATGGCGGGCGTCTACTACCTGTCGGGGCAGGTCGAGGACAGCCTGCTGGCGAGTGCACCACGGCCGGCGGAACAAACGGTCGAGCAGCAGGTGAAACAGCAGCAGGAGCCTTTGATCATACGCCTGCCGCCTTAGCAGCCGCCGGTACCGACCGTGCTGCTGTCACAGGCGGCATCAGGCTGGCGCCATGGCCGAGCTGGGCAAGCCGAAGAGCCGGTCGAACGCCCAGTTGTAGACAAAGGTGTAGCACGGCACCAGTACAATGAAGGCCATGTCCACCAGCAATGCCTCCAGCAATGTCATGTCCAGCCACCAGGCAATCAGCGGGATCAGGTAGACCACCAGCGTCAGCTGGAAGCCGATGGCATGCGCCAGCCGTCGCGCCACGCTGCGCCCGCGCGTGGCCTGGCGGCTTTCCCAATACTCGAACAGCGTGTTGTAGATCAGGTTCCAGAGCATGGCGATGGTGGTGATCATCACCGCCAGAGGCCCGGTATGCGAAGCCTGGGTATCCGACAGGTAGGCCAGCCCGAGGGTCGACATGCACAACCCGATCAGTTCATAGAAAGCCACGTAGACCAGTTTGCGTTTGAGTCCCTGCACCGGGTTACCTCTTGCTGTCGAAAAGCGATGGAGTGCGATCATGCTTCATCGTTCTTGACAGAAAAAGTCAGCAGCTGTCAGATCCACTGACAGGAGGCTGACATGAATTTTTCCAGCGACAACATCCAGCTGTTTCTCGCCGTGCTCGACCGCGGTTCGTTTTCTGCCGCCGCGCGCATGCTGCAACGCGTGCCGTCGGCGGTGAGCATGGCCATTGCCAACCTTGAGGCTGAACTGGGCTACAGCCTTTTCCAACGGGGCCCGCGCGAAGTGCGCCCGACCGCACAGGCGCTGGCCCTGGAGCCCCACGCCCGGCTGATCGCCGAGCAACTGGGGTTGCTGCAGGTGCATGCACTGGAGCTGTCCCAAGGCCTGGAAAGCAGCCTGACCCTGGCCGTGGTGCCGGATATCGACCAGCGCCCGCTACTGGCCGCCATCGCCGGCCTCGGTGAACGCCACCCGCTGCTGGACATCGCCCTGTTCAGCGCCCCGCAGGAAGAAGCCCTGCAGCTGCTGGACAGCGGGCGTGCCGACCTCTGCGTGGCCTTTGCCGGGCTGCAGGTCGATGCCCGTCGTGGCTTCCAGCACATCGGCATGGAGTCGCTGGTGGCCACCCTGTCCCCTGCCCACCCGGCCTTGCGCGATGGGCGCATCCAGTACCTCGAGGACCTGACCCGGGTGCGCCAGATCCTGGTGCGCAGCCGCGACTTGCCGCTGAGCGACCCGCGCCCGCTGATCGGTGCCACGCACTGGTCCACCGACAGCTTCGACCTCGCCCTGCAGATGGTCGAGACCGGGCTGGGCTGGGGCGACCTGCCGCTGTCGCGGGTCGCGCCTTTGCTGGCCAGCGGGCGCCTGGTGCGGCTGGATTTCCACAACACGCGCAACGAGTTGCAGTTACCGGTACACATCCTCTGGCGCAAGCAACAACCGTTGCGAAAGGCCGCACGCCTGTTGATCGAGCAGCTGCGCAGCCAGTGATTACCGTCCGTCGAAACGGCTGTCAGAAATTTCCTTAGGCGCTTCAACCTTTTACCGCGCACGCCGATATCCCTATCGATAGGTTCCGCAGTGTGTCATGAGCGCGCTGCGCCCCTCCCCTCATCGGCCCAAGGTCTCGAAACATGAACCTGAAATTTCGCCACAAGATCCTGCTCAGCGCCTGCGGTGTCGTGGTCCTGGCATTCGCCCTGTTCACGCTCTACAACGACTACCTGCAGCGCAACACCATCCGCCAGAACATCGAGGCCTCGGTACAGCAGTCCGGTGCACTGACCGCCAGCAGCGTGCAGAACTGGATGAGCGGGCGCATCCTGGTGCTGGAAAACCTGGCCCAGGACATCGCCGAGCAAGGTGCCGGTGACAACCTGGCGGGGCTGATCGAGCAACCTTCCTACACGCGTAATTTCCTGTTCACCTACCTCGGCCAGGCCAACGGAGCATTCACCCAGCGCCCCAATGCGCAGATGCCCGCCGGTTATGACCCACGCCAGCGGCCCTGGTATGGCGCTGCAGCCAACGCCGGGCAGACGGTACTGACCGCCCCGTACCAAGGTGCTGTCGGCGGCCTGATGGTCACCATCGCCACGCCGGTGAAGAGCAAGGCCAGTGGCGAGCTCATGGGTGTGGTCGGCGGTGACGTGACCCTCGATACCCTGGTCGAGATCATCAACTCGGTCGATTTCGGCGGCATCGGCCATGCCTTCCTGGCCGACAGCAGTGGCCAGGTGATCGTCAGCCCCGATAAAGACCAGGTGATGAAGAACCTGAAGGACATCTACCCTGGCAGTAACCTGCGGGTTGCCACCGGCATGCAGGATGTCACCCTCAATGGCCAGGACCGCATCATCTCCTTCGCCCCGGTGGCCGGCCTGCCTTCGGCGCAGTGGTACATCGGCCTGTCGATCGACAAGGACAAGGCCTACGCCGCGCTCAGCCAGTTCCGCACCTCGGCGATCATCGCCATGCTGATCGCCGTGGCCGTCATCGCCGGCCTGCTCGGCTTGCTGATCCCGGTGCTGATGAGCCCGCTGACCACCATGGGCCGGGCCATGCGTGACATTGCCGAGGGCGAAGGTGACCTTACCCGCCGCCTGGCCGTGCAGAACAAGGATGAATTCGGCGAGCTGGCCAGCTCGTTCAACCGCTTTGTCGAGCGCATTCACGCCTCGATCAGCGAAGTGTCCTCGGCCACCCGCCTGGTGCACGACCTGTCGGAGAAAGTGATCAACGCCTCGAACGCTTCGATCATCGGCTCGGAAGAGCAGAGCATGCGCACCAACAGCGTCGCAGCGGCAATCAACCAGCTGGGGGCGGCCACCCAGGAAATCGCCCGCAACGCCGCCGATGCTTCGCAGCATGCCAGTGGCGCCAGTGAACAGGCCCACGGGGGCCGTGAGGTGGTCGAAGAGGCGATCAATGCCATGACCGCGCTGTCGCAGCGCATCAGCGAATCCTGCGCGCAGATCGAAACGCTCAATGCCAGCACCGACGAAATTGGCAAGATCCTCGACGTGATCAAGGGCATCTCGCAGCAGACCAACCTGCTGGCGCTGAACGCCGCCATCGAGGCAGCCCGCGCCGGTGAAGCCGGCCGTGGCTTTGCCGTGGTGGCCGACGAGGTGCGCAACCTGGCACACCGCACCCAGGAGTCGGCGGAAGAGATCCACCGCATGATCACCAGCCTGCAGGTCGGCTCGCGGGAAGCGGTGCACACCATGAACACCAGCCAGGTCTCCAGCGAGCAGACCGTGCAAGTGGCCAACCAGGCCGGCGAGCGCCTGGCCAGCGTGACTCAGCGCATTGGCGAGATCGATGGCATGAACCAGTCGGTGGCGACCGCTACCGAGGAGCAGACCGCCGTGGTCGAGAGCCTCAACCTGGACATCACCCAGATCAACGCGCTGAACCAGCAAGGGGTGGAAAACCTCAACGAGACCCTGCGCCATTGCGACCAGCTGGCCCAGCAGGCCGGGCGCCTGAAGCAGCTGGTGGGCAGTTTCAGGATCTGACCCTGGATCCCAGGCGGCAACAACCAGTTGCCGCCTGGGAGGCGTCTACGCCACCGCTGCTTTCCCAGCCCTGCCCCGCCGTACCCAGGCCAGCAACACCGCCGCCATCAGCACGAAACCCAGATAGCCGAACAGCGGATACACTTCGCCTACCAGGCTGATGAACCCCGCCAGGCTGCAGCCGAACGCCACCACCCCGGTCACCAGCGAGCCCCAACGGAACTTCGCGGTACCCGCTGGCAACAACCGCGAAAGGAAGGAAAACAGCGTACCCACTGCGGTATTGACGATCATGCCGAAGATGATCAGACACATCACCAGCCCGAGCAATGGCGAGACCTCGTTGGCAATCGACAACATCGGCATCGGCAGGTCGGCCACGCTGTCCAGGCGTGACAGCAGCCCCGCACTCATCACCAGCATCAGGCCACCCAACACCACGCCACCGAGCAGCCCTCCCCACATTGCGCTTTTCTCGGTCTTGGCCGAGCCGCCCAGAATGGCCAGGATCGGCGCACCGGCAACCACGTTGTAGGACACATACAGGAATGCCCCCAGCAGCCAGTGGCGAGCACCGGGCTGTTGCTGGCTGGCCAGCTGGTCGAGCTGGGCGAAGCTTTGCGCACGGGTGAACACGGCATACAACGCGATTGTCGACGCCACCAGGACCAGCAGCGGCGTAATGGCGCCAATCGCCACGATGACCTTGCGTACATCCAGGCACACGATGCCCACCACTACCAGCGTCACCAGCACGCTGCCAGCCAGTGCCGATATGCCGAACTGCTGCTCCAGCAAGGCGCCGCCGCCAGCCAGCATGACCACGGTGACGGCGAACATGAAGAAGCTGATCAGCCAGTCGACGAACAGGCCCAGGTGACGCCCGCAGATGGCCTCGATCACGTCCTTGTGCGAGGTGGCCTGCAGGCGCTTGCCCAACCCTGCCAAGGCCATGCCGAGCAAGGTGAACAGGGCCGTGCTGAGCAGGGCTCCGAGCAGCCCCCAGGCACCGAAATCGACGAAGAACAACAGCAGTTCCCGCCCCGAGGCGAACCCCGCCCCCACGATCACGCCAACGAACGCGCCGGCAATCTTCAGCTGTTCTTGCATGTGCACCTCTGGATTTTATTGTTGTTGTGTCACTGGCCGCTTTTGCACGCCAGGTCAGGACTCGCCGACGAACGCCTGCACTTCAATCTCCACATCCACCCCCAGCGCCAACGCCGAGGCCACGGTCGAACGCACCGGCAGCGCCGCGCCGAAGTATTCCTTGTACACCTCGTTGAAACCGGCGAAGTGGCTCATGTCTGACAGCCACACCGTGACCTTCACCACCTGGTCGAAACGCGCACCGCAGGCCGCCAGGCTTTCGCCGATACGCTCGCAGGCCGCACGGGTCTGCGCCTGGATGTCGCCACGCAGCACTTCGCCAGCAGCGCTCATCGGCACCTGGCCGGAGAGGAAAAGAAAGCCGCCAGCCTTCACCGCACGGGAAAACGGGAATGGCAGGCTGCTGGGGAAACGCTCGATCTCATTGCTCATGTGTTGCTCCTTTCAGGGTTGCTGGAAACGGGCCGGGGACAGGCGCTCGGGCGCCACGCCCTGGCTGACAAGTTCGGCGCACATCGGTTGGCCGAGCAGCAGGTCGGCGGCCAGGCGCGAGGCCCCTGCCGCGGACTGGATGCCATAGCCACCTTGTGCCGCCAACCAGAAAAACGCCGGCGCGTGCGCATCGAAACCGATCACCAGATCACCGTCGGCGACGAACGAGCGCAGCCCGGCCCAGGTGTGGCTTGGCCGACGGATCGCCAGGGTGGTCATGGCTTCGATGTTGAAGATACCCAACGCCACATCGAGTTCTTCGGGCGCGGCGTCCTGGGGTTCGACCGGGTCGGCATTGGCTGGCGAACCCAGCAGTTGGCCGGCGTCGGGCTTGAAGTAGAAGCTCTCGTCGACGCCAATCACCGCCGGCCAGCGGGCAAAGTCCTGGTCTGCCGGGCCGGGGAAGGTGAAGGCGCTACGCCGGCACGGTTGCAGGCCGATACGCGCCACGCCGCACTGCTCGGCCACGCGGTCGGCCCAGGCCCCTGCAGCATTGACCAGCCGCCGCGCCTGCACATGGCTGCCATCGCCCAGGGCAACCTGCCATAGCTGATCCACGTAACGGGCCTGGATCAGCTCGGCGTTGCAGCGCAACTCACCGCCGGCCACCCGATAGCCACGCAGGAACCCTTGATGCAAGGCATGCACGTCCAGATCCATGGCCCCCGGTTCCAGCACCGCGCCGGCCAGCCTTTCGCCACGCAGGCACGGCACCATGGCCAAGGCGGCATCGCGGTCCAGCAGGCTGACTTCGGTGCCGTTGGCCAGGTTCTGCGCATGGGCCTGCTCGAGCAGCCCACGCTGCTCCAGGCTGGCCACGTACAGGCAACCACGCGCCTCCAGCAGCGGGTGCTCGCAGAAGCCAGGCGGTGGCGCGTCGTAGAAGGCCCGGCTGGCGCGGGTCAATGCCTGGATCTGCGGGGTTCCGTAAGCCTCCATGAACATCGCTGCCGAACGCCCGGTTGAATGGTAGCCAGGCTGGGCTTCACGCTCGATCAGCAGCACTTTTTGCTGACCCGCCAGGCGATAGCCCAGCGATGCTCCGGCGATGCCGGCACCAATGATCAAGGTGTCGTAGATAGGGGTCATGCACGCTCCCGGGCGAATTATCATTTATGAGAATTCTAATATATGAGAATTTCGGCAGATGCAAGTGTCCAAGGTAAGATGCCCGACCCATGATGCCTGCCGAGAACCCGAATGCCCGCTGCCCTACCCCTGCTGGACCGTGCCGTAGTCGGTCAGCGCCTGCGCCAGGTGCGCAAGACACGCCAGATGACCCTGAAGCAATTGTCCGAGGCCAGTGGTGTGCCTGTGTCCACCTTGTCGAAGATGGAACTGGCCCAGGTTTCGGTGAGCTACGAAAAACTGGCCGCCGCGGCCCGGGCGCTGAACGTCGACATCGCCCAGCTGTTGCGTGCCGGTGGCACGGTCACGGCGCCGGGACCGGTGACCGTAGTGGTCGATTCGCTGCCGGCGGCGGCCGGCTACTCGACCGGCACCTATGATTATCACCCGATCGCTGGCGACTTCCCCGAGCGCCGCATGACGCCGGCTTACGCGCGTATCATCGCGCGCGAGCGCGGCCAGTTCGACGACTTCATCCGTCACCCCGGGCAAGAGTTCGCACTGGTACTGCGCGGGCGCGTGCGCATTGAATTCGAAACCGGCGAAGCAGTGAGCATCGGGCCACAGGAGACCGCCTATTTCGACAGCCAGGTAGGGCATATCTACTTGTCGGAGAGTGACGACGGCGGCGATGCGCACGTGATGGTGGTGATGACCGATCGCTGACCCGCGCTGTCAGGCTACTGGGCGTAGCCCGTCTCGGTTATAACCTAATAACGAACAAGTCTATTTGGCTATAAAAAAATCTATATGCTGGCTGCATCCGATAACGGGCAAAGTTGGGCAGTCGAGTAGCGTATGGATGTAGGTTCTTTCGGTTTCACCATTGCGGGACTGATCGTGGGTTTCATCGTCGGCATGACCGGCGTCGGTGGCGGTTCACTGATGACCCCGATCCTGTTGTGGTTTGGCATCAGCCCGGCAACGGCCGTCGGTACCGACCTGCTCTATGCTGCCGTGACCAAGGCCAGTGGCGTCTGGGTGCATGCCCGCAACAAGAACGTTGACTGGAAGATTACCGGCCTGCTCAGCCTTGGTAGCGTGCCCGCAGCGGCGCTGACCCTGTGGTTCCTCAGCACCCTGCACACCGACACCTCGGCACTCAACGCCATCATCAAGCAAGGCCTGGCGGTGGTGCTGATCCTCACCGCGCTGGCCATCCTGTTCAAGTCGCGCCTGCAAGCCTTCGCCAGCCGTCATGCCGGCGACCACTATCACCTCAGCGACCGCAGCCTCAACATCCTCACCGTGCTCACTGGCGTGGTGCTCGGGGTAATGGTCACCCTCACCTCCATCGGTGCCGGCGCCCTGGGTACCGTGGCGCTGTTCCTGCTGTACCCGTTCCTGGTCACGCGCCGCCTGGTCGGTACCGAGATCGCCCATGCCGTGCCGCTGACCCTGGTGGCGGGCCTGGGCCACGCGGGGATGGGCAACATGGACTGGTCGCTGCTGGGTTACCTGTTGCTGGGCTCGCTACCGGGCATCTACCTGGGCAGCCACCTCACCGGGCGGATTTCCGACCGCGTGTTGCGCCCGTGCCTGGCGGCGATGCTGTTGCTGATCGGCTACAAGCTGGCGTTCTGAACCTCACCCCAGGCGCAAGCGCCACTGCCCGGTAAAACTCAGCGCTAGCCGCGACAGCGGCAACACGTCGATCCGCTGGCCGGCACCCAACGGGCAACCGAGTACCTCCACCAGCACCGCGCGCATGACCAATGGGTGGGTGACCGCCAGCCACTCTCCCGGCCTGTCGAAAGCCGCCAACCAGGCGGCCATCCGCTGGCAAAGCGCAACGAACGATTCACCCCCATGCACAGTGCTGGACGGGTTCTGCAGCCATTCGGCCAACGCCTGCGGTTGCTCGGCCTGCAACTGCTTCAGTGTCAGCCCGTGCCAATACCCCAGGTCGCAATCGGCCAGCGCCGCCTCGACCTCCACCTGGCCCGACAACAACGCCGCCGTTTCGCAGGCCCGCCGCTCCGGCGCAGTCAGCACCGACACCCCGGAAAGGTCAGCGAAAGGCTGCTCGGCCAAGGGCAGGATACCGTCGTCGGCATGATGCAGACGCCCGGTCTTCTGGGCCTGGGTCAGGGCATGGCAGATCAGGGTCAGGCGTACGGCTTTCACCGGTTTGTTCTCACGCGTGGCAGGGGATGCAGGTTTAGCATGCCGGGGCAGTTCTTGCCGCAACAATCGTGCTCGGCAGCCGCTGTCGCAACACAAAAAGCCTGACGGGTATGTGCCGGTCACCCTTTGCATCCTGCGCGCTGGCTCCTACAGTTTGGAGCGTAGCGACCCTGCAGAGACCCGCGATGCACAGCCACGAGCAAAGCCGCCCGATGGGCGCCAGCAAAAACCTGCTGAAGATCCCCCGCAGCGTCTGGGCGTTGGGCTTCGTGTCGATGTTCATGGATATTTCTTCGGAAATGATCCACGCCCTGCTGCCGTTGTACATGGTCACGGTGCTCGGCACCTCGGTGGTAGCAGTGGGTGTGATCGAGGGCATTGCCGAGGCCACCGCCTCGATCACCAAGGTGTTTTCTGGCGCCCTGAGCGACCGCTTGGGCAAACGCAAGCTGCTGACAGTGCTGGGCTATGGCCTGGGGGCGCTGACCAAGCCGGTGTTCCCCCTGGCCTCGGGGCTGGAGTGGCTGGTCGCGGCGCGTTTCGTCGACCGGGTTGGCAAAGGTATCCGCGGAGCGCCGCGGGACGCGCTGGTGGCCGATGTCACGCCGGTCGAACTGCGCGGCGCTGCCTTCGGCCTGCGCCAGGCACTCGACACCGTCGGTGCCTTCCTTGGGCCGTTGCTGGCGATCGCCTTGATGTGGATCACGGCGAGCCATTTCCAGACGGTGTTCTGGGTGGCGGTGATTCCGGCGTTCCTGGCGGTGTATACCCTCATCGCCTTCGTGCATGAGCCCGAAACGCCAGCCACCTCCAGACCGGTGCGTTCGCCGCTGGCACTGCATGCACTGGTCCGCCTGGGGCCAGCCTATTGGCGGCTGATCGGCCTGGCTACGCTGTTCACCCTCGCCCGCTTCAGCGAGGCGTTTTTGCTGCTGCGTGCACAGGACATGGGCCTGGCGCCGTTGTGGGCACCGGCGGTGCTGGTGCTCATGGCCTTGGCCTACTCGCTGTCGGCCTACCCCGCAGGGGCCCTGTCGGACCGCCTGGGTCGCCGGGCCGTATTGATGATGGGGCTGGGCTTGCTGATCGCCGCCGACCTGCTGCTGGCCTTGCTGCCAGGCTGGGCCGGGCTGGCCCTGGGGGTTGCCGCCTGGGGGCTGCACCTGGGTTTCAGCCAAGGCATTTTTGCCGCCATGATTGCCGACAGCGCCCCCGCCGAGCTGCGCGGTACGGCTTTCGGCCTGTTCAACCTGCTGACCGGGGTGGCGCTGCTGGCGGCCAGCGTGGTGGCTGGGCTGCTGTGGGATGCAGCCGGTTTCCATGCAACCTTCCTGGCCGGGGCGGGGTTTGCCGGCTTCACGCTGCTGGGCATAGCATTGCTGCGCTGAGACCGGCTGAAGGCCCATTCACGGTTGCGCGCTGAGACCCACTACACCAGCGCCGGGTGTTGCTCCAATAGCGACCAACCACCCTGCCCATCCATCTCCAGACGATGAGTATGGAACCCCGCCAACGTGCTGCGGTGCCCGACACTGACCAGCAAGGTCGTTGGCATTTCCGTGCGCAACAGCGAGTACAAGGCATGCTCGAGACCTTCGTCCATGGCGGATGTGGACTCGTCGAGGAACACCACCTGGGGCCGATTGAACAGTACTCGGGCGAACGCCAGGCGTTGCTGTTCGCCGACCGAGAGAATGTGTGACCAGTCACAATTGACTTCCAGGCGCTCGGCGAGATGGCCAAGGTTGACCTGGCGCAACACCTGCTGCATGCGTGTTGCGTCTTCCGGGTTGCCAGCCTCCGGGTAGGCAATGACAGCGCGCAGATCACCCAGCGGCAGGTAAGGCCGTTGCGACAGGAACAATGCCTGATGGCCCATCGGCCGCCTGACCACGCCTTCGGCATATGGCCAGAGGCCCGCCAGCGCACGTAGCAGTGTGGTCTTGCCGCTGCCCGACGGGCCCTTGATCAGCAGGGCCTGGCCGGCGCGCAGGTCGAGATCCAGATCGGCGATCAGGGTGTGCCCGTCCGGGCGCAGCACCTGCAGCCGAGAGATCTCCAGGGTGTTCGCCTGGTCTTGGGTAGCAATACGTGGCAAGGCACTCGCCTGCTCGTTGGCATCGAGGAAGCCGGTAAGACGGTCAAGGGTCGCCCGATACTGGGCGAACGCATCATAGGATTCGCGGAAAAACGACAACGAATCCTGCACCTGACCGAAGGCCTGGGAGGTCTGCATGACATCGCCCAGCTTGATCGCCCCGCTGAAGAAGCGTGGGGCCTGGAGAATGAACGGAAATACCACCGCAACCTGGCTGACACCCAGGTTGAAGCCGCTGAACTTGAGGTTTCGGTAAACCAGTGCCCAGGCGTTCAGGATCAAGGCGCCAAAGCGGCCCAGCAAGGTGCCACGCTCGACCTGCGCCCCCTGGTAGAAGGCAATGTTCTCGGCATTCTCGCGCAGGCGCATCAGGGCATAACGGAAGTTGGCGGTGAGCTTCTCGTTGAGGAAGTTCAGGCGAATCAGTGGGCGGCCGAGGCGGAAGGCAATCCAGGTGGCGACAATGACATACAGGTACACGGCAAATACCATCGCCCGCGGGATCTCCACGCCGGCGACCGCCAACGGGGCGGACAGCCCCCAGAGGATCCCGGTGAAGGCCACCAACGACACCAGCGCACTGACCGCGCCCAGCGCCAGGGTCACCGAGTTGCTGACGAAGGCGTTGACGTCCAGTTCGATACGCTGGTCAGGGTTGTCTACCGGCTCGGCGAGGAACTGGCCACGGTAGTAGGCGTCACCTTGCATCCAGTCATGGGTCAGGCGCTCGGTCAGCCAGACCCGCCATTTGATGCTGAACGCCTGGCTTACATAAAAATTGAACAGCGAGCGTAGTACGTGGATGGTGGCCAATATCGCGAAGACGCCGAGCAGGTACCAGAAGGCAGCTTGGTCAAGGCCCTGCAAGGCGCTGTAGAAGCCGTTGTACCAGAACGAGAACAGCACGTTCAGGCGTACCGAGAACAGCGTCAGCACGAGTAGCAGTGCGAATACCAACAGCGGTTGCCAGCTGCGTCTGACATTGAAGTATGGCCCGGCAAGCTGCCAGAACTGCCTGCCCCAGCGCGTATAGCGGGCGGCCAGCGTGGCGATTGCAGCAAAGCAGACAAAGGTGGTGAACGAGGCGATTGCCAGCCAGCTCAGGCTCTCTTGCAGGGCCTGGTGCCAGTTCATTTCCATGGTGGGTTTCCGTGCTGAGTGTTTCCGCGAGCGTAACATTGTGCGCGGCTTCCCCAGACCTAAATGACGCACTTTTCATGATTGCGCTTGAGCACTGTGCGTGCCTGGTGCGGGAGCGCGAATGTTGTTGCGCTGCAGGCTCGGCCTTGCGTCGCAATCGGCCGCGCAGCGGCCGCAAACCAGTGGCGCAATGATTGGCCGGCGCAAAGACAAAACCCCTACCTGCATGCGCAGATAGGGGTTTTGCGAAATGAATCTTGACGATGACCTACTCTCACATGGGGAAGCCCCACACTACCATCGGCGATGCATCGTTT
>Ga0209370_1000995_pt1 | contig 28629 bp, 21 predicted proteins | sample AgamicAtPrz_FD_187164 | JGI IMG/M metagenome (GOLD analysis project Ga0209370, IMG submission 187164) | Agave microbial communities from Guanajuato, Mexico - At.P.rz (SPAdes) (version 2) | ecosystem: Host-associated > Plants > Phyllosphere > Phylloplane/Leaf | place: Guanajuato, Mexico... | reverse complement strand
GGATTGAAGCCGGGTTGCTCGGGATCGAATGCGGATGACTGGAACATGGTCGCCTCACTAAAGACCGTCTCGGGATGACGGAATTCGGGTCAAATGACGCAGAAACACTGTAAATATATACAGTGATCGATGGACTTTCAAGCCCCCGATGACAGTAAATGTCAGCCGCGTCGCGACCGGTGTGTCAGACCGCCGCCGCGATCGTCTCCCGCAGCCACCGATGCGCCGGATCGCGATGCGCGCGCTCGTGCCACAGCATCGACATTTCGTAGCCGGGCACCTCGACCGGCGCGTCCACCACGCGCAGCGCCGGCACGTCGCGCACCAGCCGTTCGGGCACCATCGCGACGAGATCGGTACTCGCGACGGCCGACATCACGAACAGGAAGTGCGGCACCGACAGCACGACGCGCCGCGTGGCGCCGACCTTTTCGAGCGCTTCGTCCGTCACGCCGAAGAAGCCGCCGCCGTCGGGCGACACGATCACGTGTTCGAGCGTGCCGAACTGCGCGAGCGTGGGGCGCCGCTTCAGCTTCGGGTGACCGGCGCGGCCGATCAGCACGTAACGCTCGACGAACAGCGGCAGGCGCCGCATGCCGGGCGGCGCGCCTTCGGTTATGTGGAAGGCCAGGTCGATGCCGTTTCGTTCGGCATCCTGCTCGATGCGCGGCGGCACGAGTTCGACGACGGCCAGCCGCGTGCCGGGCGCGGTCGAACGCAGCGTGCGCAGCGCGGGCAGCACGATCGTCGATTCGCCGTAGTCGGTCGCGGCCACACGCCACGTGTTCGTCGCGGTCGTGGGATCGAAGGGCGTGGCCGGGATCACCGCGCGCTCGACGGCTTCGAGCGCGTCGCGCAACGGCTCGCGCAGCGCTTCCGCGCGCGCGGTCGGCCGCATCCCGCGCGGCCCCGGCAGCAGCAGCGGATCGCCGAACACGTCGCGCAGTTTCTGCAGCTGCACGCTGACCGACGGCTGCGACATGTTCAGTTTCTCGGCCGCGCGCGTGACGTTGTGCTCCGCGAGCAGCACGTCCAGCGTGACGAGCAGGTTCAGATCGAGCCTTCTGAGATTATTCATCGCTATACCTGGAATATCAGGAATTCATTTCAAATATACCGTTGAAGGCGGCATCCTGCAGTCATTCAATCCACGGAGTGACGAACATGAATGTGCTGATCGTGTATGCCCATCCCGAACCGCGTTCGCTGAACGGCGCGCTGCGCGACTTCGCGGTCGCGCATCTCGAAGCGGCCGGCCATACGGTGCAGGTGAGCGACCTGTATGCGATGAACTGGAAGGCGACCCTGGATGCGCACGACATGACCGATCGCGCGCCCGACGATCGCTTCGATCCGGCGCTCGATTCGAAGCGCGCGTTCGAGGCGGGCACGCAGCGCGACGACATCGCGCGCGAACAGGAGAAGCTGAAGTGGGCCGATGCGGTGATCCTGCAGTTTCCGCTGTGGTGGTTCTCGATGCCGGCGATCATGAAGGGCTGGTTCGAGCGCGTGTATGCATACGGCTTTGCGTACGGTGTCGGCGAGCATTCCGATACGCACTGGGGCGATCGCTACGGCGAAGGGATGTTGGCCGGCAAGCGGGCGATGATCGTCGTCACGACGGGCGGGTGGGAGCCGCACTACAGCCCGCGCGGCATCAACGGGCCGATCGACGACTTGCTGTTCCCGATCCAGCACGGGGTGCTGTATTACCCGGGGTTCGACGTGCTGCCGCCGTTCGTGATCTACCGGACGGGCAAGATGAACGCGGCGCGCTTCGATGAAACGCGCGCGGCGCTCGGCCGGCGTCTCGACGATCTGTGGACCACGCAGCCGATTCCGTTCCGCCGGCAGAACGCGGGCGATTACGAGATTCCGGCGCTGACGTTGAAAGAAGGGATCGCGCCGGGGAAGGCGGGGTTTGGCGTGCATTTGATGCACGAAGGCTGATCTTGCGCGGTCATGATCGATCGACGCGGCGTTCGACGTGCAGGCGGCCAGGCGGCTCGAAGTAGGTGCCGAAGCGCACGAGCCCGGCGTTCTTCAGGTGGCAGGTCATCTCGAAGCTGACGAGGATGCCGGGATCGCGGTTGTCGATGATCGCGACGTCGATCGCGCGAATGCGCGGTTCGTACTGCAGTAGCGTCGCCTCCATCTGCTGCTTGAGCAGATGCGCCGATGCGGGCAGTGCCTTGTAGATGTTCGTCAGGTCGGGTAGCCCGTAGTCGGGTAGATGCTTGAGCGCGCCGGCCCGCGTATTCAGAATACGACGGACGTTCTGCTGGACGCTCAGGCATTCAAGCGTGCGGTCGTCGTAGGCGCCGATCGGCTCGCCGCCGATCTGGCCGAGCAGCATGTCGTACAGCGACGGGCCGGCGGTCATCGGTCGTTCCATCGTGTCGTGCCGGTATCGCCGGCCGCCGGTGCGTCGACGAAGTCGATCGTCAACGATCCTTCGCCGGTGGCCGACAACAGGATTTGCCCTGGCGTAATGCCCGATGCCATCCGTCCAAGCAGTTCGCGAGACACGACGGGCAGCACACGCTGGTTCAGGAACGCGTCGACGCTGCGTGCGCCGGATTCGCGCGACACGCAATGCTGCGCGATCGATTCGACCAGATCGTCCGCACACGTCAGTGTCACGCCATGTTGCCGGTGCAGGCGCTCCGCGATCTTGTCCAGTTTGATGCGCACGATCGACGCGAGTGCCGCGGCATCGAGCGGTCGATAGACGAGCGTCTGGAAACGCGCGGGCAGTGCCGGCTGGAAATGCGCGACCAGTTGCGCGTGAATGACTTCCCGCAACGCCGCCTGCGTGATCGATGCGTCCTCAACCGTCGCATCGTCGATTTGCGCACTGCCGAGATTGGACGTCATTACGATCACGCAGTGGCGGAAATCGATCTCGCGCCCTTCGCCGTCGCGCATCGTGCCGCGATCGAATACCTGATAGAAGATGTCGAGCACATCGCGATGCGCCTTTTCGACCTCGTCCAGCAGTACCACGCTGTACGGCCGCTGACGCACGGCTTCGGTCAGCACGCCGCCGCGCCCGTAGCCGACGTAGCCGGGCGGCGAGCCCTTGAGCTGCGATACCGTATGCGCTTCCTGGTATTCGGACAGGTTGATCGTCGTCAGTGCGGCTTCGCCGCCGAACAGCAGGTCGGCAAGCGCTCGCGCGGTTTCGGTCTTGCCGACGCCGGACGGCCCGGCCAGCAGGAACACGCCGAGCGGCGCGTGTTCGCTCTTCAGGCCGGCCTTGGCGGTGCGCAGGCTTTCGGCCAATGCTGCGATCGCGTCGTCTTGCGCGACCACACGCGTCGCCAGCATCGCTTCGAGCGCGAGCAGGTTGCGCAGTTCGTCCTCGACGAGATTGCCGACCGGTACGCCCGTCCATTCGGCGACGACGCGCGCGATGATTGGCGCGTCGACGTCGGCGGCAATCATCGGCGACTTGCGTTGAACGGCCGACAACGCATCGAGCGCATCCGAAACGGCTGCCGGATCGACCGCCTGATTCGTTGCGTCGCGAAGGGCATGCACGATGCCGACGAGTTCGCGTTCCTGCGTGTACTGATCCAGCAGCCTGTCGGCGGCGCCGCGCGCGGTGTCGTGTTCCGTGTCGATCGACGAACGCCGTTCGGCGACAGTGGCGATTCCTGCGTGGCGGTCCGCGTCCAGCGCGGCACGCTCCAGTTCGAGCGCCGCCAGCGTCGCGCGCGCCTGTTGCAGTTCCGCGGGTGGCACGTCGAGCGACATGCGCACGCGTGCGGCGGCCGTGTCGATCAGGTCGACGGCCTTGTCCGGCAACTGTCGCGCGGGAATATAGCGGCGCGACAACCGCACGGCCGCGACGATCGCTTCGTCGCGGATATGCACACCGTGATGCTTCGCATAGCGGCTCGCGAGCCCGCGCAGCATCAGGCAGGCGGTGTCGTCGTCCGGTTCGTCGACCTTGATGACCTGGAAGCGCCGTTCGAGCGCGGCGTCGCGCTCGAAATACTGCTTGTACTCGGCCCACGTGGTGGCCGCGATCGTGCGCAATTCCCCGCGCGCGAGTGCCGGCTTGAGCAGGTTGGCCGCATCGGCGCCGCCCGCCGCGTTGCCTGCGCCGATCAACGTATGGGCTTCGTCGATGAACAGCAGGATCGGTGTTTCGGACGCGCGCACTTCGTCGATCACGTTCTTCAGCCGTTGCTCGAATTCGCCCTTGACGCCCGCACCGGCCTGCAACAAGCCGAGATCGAGTGTCAGGATGCGCGTGTCACGGATCGTTTCCGGAACGCTGCCTTCGACCACACGCAGCGCGAGCCCTTCGACGAGAGCGGTCTTGCCGACGCCCGGTTCGCCGACCAGGATCGGATTGTTCTTGCGACGGCGCGCGAGTACGTCGATCATCTGCCGGATCTCGCGGTCGCGGCCGAATACCGGGTCGATCTCGCCTCCGCGCGCCTTTTCGGTCAGATCGAGCGCGAAACGAGCGAGCGCATCGCCGTCGACCGCGCGCGGCGGCACGTGTGGTGCGGCGTTGCCGGTGGCGGCCGAGGTTGTCGCCCCGTCGGCGCGCGAACTGTCGACTGGGTCGGTCTCCCGCTTCGATACCGTTTCGTCGAATGCGTTTTCGCACGAACGTCGTCCGATCCGGGGCAGCACGCGTCGGATCTGCGCGCTTGAAACCGACAACAGCGGCCATGCACGTTGCGTGCGCAAGACGTGTGGCGCGTCGACGATCGCCTGCAGAAGATGGCCCGAGCGAATGGTGCCGTCGGAATCGTCCGACACCGCATGCGTCCACGCATCCTCGATCACCGTCGCGAGTTGCCGCGACAGCGCCGGCATGCCGCGCAGCGTGCGCGGCATGCGGTCGATCACGTCGATCAACGCGTCCCATACCGCATCGATATCGAGATCGTAGTGGCGCAGGAGCGCCGGAATGTCGCCGTCGTCCGCTTCGATCAGTTTCAGCACCCAGTGCTCGACCGCGATTTCGTCCGCGAGCCGGGTCTGGCAAAGGCTTGCAGCGGCTTCGAGCGCACGCGTGCAATGAGGATTGAGACGGCGGATGAGATGGGAAGCGTCCCGGAGCGGCGGCGTCATGTCGATAGCGGATCAGGAAGGGAGGCGGGCGTGCATTCGTCGATGCCCGTGCGAACCAAGGGGCGCGACTACGAATCGGCGACCGGCGCAGCGGAATCCGGTGCGCGCACGCACCGGATTCCGCCGGCCGGTCAACACGTCAGGAACGTTCGTTCCACGTGTCCTTGTGGATAATGTTGCCGTCCTTGTACGACCACGTGATCGTCTCGTAGCGCAGTTCCACGTCTTCGAGATGGTTGTGCTTCTCGTAGTCGGGGTTCTTGATGTCGAGCATCTTCGGCTTCACCGCGACGATCTTCACGTTGTCGAGCTTCGTGTTGAAGTATTCCTTCTCCTTGCCCGCGTCGTCGATCCGATACCATTTGATCTCGACCGACTTCAGCGTCTGGCCGCTCGTCACGGCCTTGTACAGGTACGGCGTCGACGCGTCCGTTTCCTTCGTCAGCAGAATCGGCTTGTGCACACGCGTGCCGGTGAGCTTGCCCGTATTGCCGTCGGTCGGGATGTGCACGCCGTGGTCGAACGCGACCAGTTCGACGCTGCCCTCGCGATCCTGGACGGTCACCGAGCCCTTGATGTCCGCACCGCCGTCGTCCTTGAGCCACATGTAGGCCGGAATTGCCATTTGTTCACTCCTTCTTCTTCGTACTGCGAATCGCCGGAACCGGGTTCCGGCGCTGACAAGCCCGAGGCAGTCGCCCCGGGACCCAAAATGCGTATTAGCGCGCGGTGCTCGTCGGGACGGCCGGCACCGGCGTATCGGGCACGAGCGTGATTTCGACCCGACGATTCTTCGCTCGCCCCTCCGGTGTCGCGTTGTCCGCGACCGGCCGTGTATCGCCGTAGCCCTGGATCGCGAATTGCGTCGGCGGGATGCCGGATGCATCGACGAGCCAGTCGCGCACGGCCGAGGCGCGATCGATCGACAGCTTGAGGTTCCGATCGGGACGGCCCTGGTCGTCCGCGTAACCGGCGACGAGCACGCGCTTGCCCGGATGAGCCTTGATGAGGTCGAGCGCATCGACCATCGCGCGCGTGGTGCCGGCCTTGAGCCGCGCGTTGCCGCTGTCGAACAGCGACATGCTGTCCAGCGTGACGACGGCGGGCGGCGGCGGGGGCGGCTCGTAAGAGGCGATCGCGTCGTTGAGGATCGGCAGCAGCGGCGCGCCGCGATAGGTACCGAACGACAGGCGAAGCGGAACGCCGACGCGGGCGTACCGGTCGAGTTGATCGCGGTCCGACGCAAGGGACAGGAGCGCGTCGCGTTTCGCGGTGTCCTGCGTGACCGGGATGCGGTTGAAGCGTTCCAGATGTTCGCCGACGCGGGCCATCAGCGCATCATTGTTCCGGGCGGCTGCGCAGATGGCGACGACTGCCGCGCACGCGACGATCGCAATCGCATGCGCGACCGCGGCGATGCGCGGCGATCGCCACGCGCGGCGCGGCATCGTCTCGATCAGCGGTTGCGGAAACGGCCAGGGAAGCGGTGATGCAGGCAATGCGGCCGGCGTGATACCTGTCAGCGCGCGCACTTCGCGTTCCCATGGTTTGCCGGGGCCGGACGCCGGGCCGTGATCGATCCAGCCGGCGCCGAGCAGCGGCCAGGGCGATGCGGGCTGACGCCGGTCCGTCAGCGTGTCGAACACGAGACGGCGGGTCCATCCGACGATCGATGCGATTCCGGCGGCGCGGGCCGCGACGGCCGGACTCGCGTCGGCATGGAGTGCGTCCGACTCGGCCGCCTCGATTGCGGTGTCGAAGCCGTGCAGATTCGCGATTGCCGAGCCGGTCGACATGCCGTACCACGGCGCCGCCGATGCGCCGGCGGCCGCCTGCGTCGCTACGCTCGCATCCGACAATCGCTGATAGATGGCGACGTAGCCCGGCAGCGACGTGCCCAGCATGCGACACGCATCCGCAACGGCCTGCCGGATCACGCGCAGGTTCTGCGACAACGTATCGTCGCTCGCATGGAGGCCAGGCGCGACCGAGAGCACGACACAATCGGGTGCATGGCCGTCCCGCCACTGACGGACGGCGACGGCAAGCCGGGCGAGATCCTGCGGGCGATCGGCGCGCAGCCAGATAGCGCCGTCGCCGACGTGAACGAAACGTGCGCGCGCCGTATCGCGATCGAACAAGGCGGACAGGCCGTCGCCGGTGACGAGCGCGAGCGGCATTTTCGTGCGCAGTGCGAAGGGCAGGTCGGCGGTCGCCGCACCGAGTTGCGCGATCACGTGCACGTTTCGTTCTCGGGCACGCGTCAGCCGGCGCGAATGCAGCCAGACGACCAGCGCGGAAAGCGCAACGACGCTCGCCATCAATCCCCACATGACGCCGCGATCGACTGCCAAAACCCATCCGATGACAGCCAGCGCCAGCGTGGCGCATAGCGCGACGATCGTGCGCAGCGGATAGCCGAGACTCGACAGGGCCGCGCTTGCGGCGTCGGATTCGACGTGGGTCGCCGCCCGCGGGAGAGGAGTGTCCGACGTCACGGCCGCTTCACTTTCTGGACGAGTTGCGCCAGTTCCGCGTCGAGAATGCGATCCCACGCGAACCATGCGAGTATCGCGATCACACAGGTCGTTCCGGCGAGCGCCCATGGAGACAGATGTCTGAGCCGGTCGATCAGTCGCGTGTTCGAACGATCGGTGACGAATCCCGGCCGCACGGCCGGCCGCAATTGATCGATCTGCGCGACCAGCGCGGCCAGCAATGCCAGACGCGTTGCTTCGCCCTCGTGGGCCTCCACCGACGAACCCGACCGGGCGGCGTAGCGGCCTCGAAATCCCAGGCCGAAAATGGCCGCATAGCATTCGAGCAGATCGACGTTCGGCGTGGGTTCGCGCATCCGGTATTCGAGACGCTCGTAAATGCGCGTGCCTGCGTCGTGAGTGCCGAACTGGTCGACCTGCAGTGGTCTGGACTCCCACTTCGCCTTGTCGGCGGCCGGCAGATGTCGCAGCGCGGCTTCATCGATCAGCGCGCACTGCGCGATGACCGCATCGTCCCGTATGTCGGCGGCAACCCCCCGTGCATCGAGTGCCGTTGCGAACTGCGCGACGAGCCCGGCGCACTGCTGACGCAGCCCTTCCGGGTTGTCGACCTCGCCGCCGTTCGACAGATGCGCGACGAGCAGTGCCGTATCGCGCAGCAGCGCACGCATCGAAGGCCCGGGCGCGTGGCCGGACGATGGCTCCCGCGCCAGCAGCGCGGAATCGTGACGTGTGGAGACGATGGCATTCATCAGCGCAGCACCGCGTAGAGTTCGATCGATGCGTCGGGAATCGACGCCGGCAGATAGATCTGGCAAGCGCGCGCGGCCAGCATCCGCGCATGGGCGGCCAGCATCCGCGCATGGGCGGCATCGTGCGCATCGAGCGCGAAATAGTGGTTGTCCAGCCGGACCGGAATGGCGCCCGGCACGCGCTGCACGGCCTTGAGCGGAATCCCCGCCACGGCGGAATTGACGATGTGCTCGACGTCGTCCGGCGCGCCGATCTTGCACAGGCGCGGGAACTGTTCGACGAGCTCGAACGCCGGCATCGCCGCATTGACGGACAAGTACCAGTCCGCCGCACCCTCGACGATGCGCTCGTCAAGGAACCGGCCGGCCCAGGTGGTGGGCGTCGTATGCGAGAGCCCGATCGACACGACACGCGACGGGATGATCGCGTCGAGCAGATCGCGGATCAACGCCTCGAGCGTCGCGAACACCTCGTGTGCGCCGCCGTGATCGTAAGGCGGGATGTCGGTCAGCGACACGTGTGTCGAGAAAGTGATCAACGAGCCTGCCAACTGCGCGAGCACCTGGTACAGGCGGTCCGTGGGCTGCGCGGGATGCGACGCGAGGAAGCGCAATTGCGGCCACGCCTGATGAATGCAGTGCAGGAGCCAGAAGAGCTGGACGTCGGCGACGCCGTATTCGGCGACCTGTTCGATCCGTTCGCTGCGGCGCGCGCCGAGGAGCGCGCTTTTGGCGGCGAGGATATCCGCGAGCCGCCGGATGCGCTCGATATGCAGCGGATGACCCGACAGCGACAGACAGGGCGGTACATATTCGCGATCGATCTGGAACTGGCCGCTCGTCGTGCGCGTCAGGCGAGCGATTGCGCATGCGGTGTCGTCTGCATGCGATTCGTAGCCGAACAGCAAGCGGACGGCGTGGCGCTCGGCTGCGATTTCGGCCTCGCCTGCGCCGTTCAGGTCCACCACCTTCACGAACTCCCGATACGCGCGACGCGGACGGGCCAACGCCGTCTCGTCGAAACGGCAGTTGCCGCCGTTCGCATCGGGCAGCGCGAGTGCGGCGAGCACGTCGACGGTCTGGGTATCGGCGGGAATTTCGCGGACAAGGTCACGTGCGGGCGGCAGTGCGTCGGCGATGGTCGTGTCGATCGGTGTGCCGTCCGGAAAGCGTAGCCGCAGCCGCGTGAGCTTCAGGCGGCCGGATGCCAGTGCCTCTTCGTCGACATCGACGTTCAGCGTTCCCCACGGCGACGCGGCGACCGTCGCCGCCAGTTGTTGCAGCGCGAACCCGTTCCAGCGGTCCTGCTGCTGGAAATGCTGCTGCGTGAGAATCAGCCCTTCATGCCAGAGCGGCTTTTCGATCCGCATGGTGTGGTCAATGTCGATCAGGAATCATGAGGCGCCGATTCTATCCAGTATTTATCGATTTCGTATACCCCGTAATTCGGAAATTATTGACGAATGTGAACTTTATATTGGGATATGGGTGAGATTGAATTTAGAGATATTTGGGGTGAATGTGTCTTGTCGCGCGGTGGATACTTTGTGCATGATTTTATTGAGATGGATGCGTAGTGTTTGTCGGTAATTTTGTTATAAATATCAATGGTTTAGAGTCGGATTATGGTATTCGAGATTGATGCAAAAATGTGGGGTGATATTTTGTCTGATGGTGGGTTCGCGGATTTCGTACTGGTACTAGTGTTAATTGATCTATCTCGTGTTGATTCGATGATCGATTTTTTATATTTCCGGTTTACTTCGTGTGAAGGCGCGTGATATTTTTTTCGCCTGAATCGGATGTCGTGCCGCGCATATCCGATTCGGTCGTCCGTCGATCTTTGTTGCGGGGTTGAGAACAAAGGTGACATGAACGACGGTGCGCCTGCGGTCGCGGGCGCATATCGCGGAGTCTTCAAGCTTCCTGAGATAAGGAGAACGAATTGGATAGCTTTCAGCGGGAGATCCCGAAGAGCCGGGTGTCGATCACCCTCGATCTGCATACGGGCGGGGCGCAGAAGAAGGTCGAGCTGCCCCTGAAGCTGTTGGTGGCGGGCGACTTTAGCGCCGGCCGCGAGCAGGCGCCGCTTGCCGAGCGCAAGAAGGTGAACATCGACAAGAACAATTTCGATGCCGTGCTGGCCGACTATGCGCCGGATCTCAAGATTGCCGCGAACAACACGCTGGCCGGCGACGGTTCCGAGTTGCCCGTCAACCTGTCATTCCGGTCGATCAAGGATTTCGAACCTGAGCAGGTGGCGCGCCAGATTCCCGAGCTTCAGGCGCTCCTCGCGATGCGCAACCTGCTGCGAGACCTGAAATCGAACCTGCTCGACAACGGTACGTTCCGTCGCGAGTTCGAGAAGGTGTTGAAGGACGATCGCCTGTCCGCGAAGCTGCGCGGCGAGTTGGCGCAGATCGCGACCGCCGCGACGCAGCCGGAAGGGCATGCGTGACCGAGGCCAGGCAAAACGCGCCTTCGGCGCATTCCGTAACTTCGTAGCCATTCGATCGCAGACAGGATCCGAGATGAAACCCACTGAAACGCAGCAGGCCGGTGCGACCGAGACCGTCGTGCTGGACGCCCCGCACGGGGATATCGACAGCGTCTACGCGTCGCTGTGCAGCAAGATCAACCTGAAGCCCGTTAGCGAGGCGCGCCCGCTCGAGGCGTTCCGCGACAACGACATGCTGTCCGAGGCGTCGGCCGACGAGCGCATCGCGCGCGGGATGAGCGCGTTCCTCGAACTCGTCGCGAACGCGAGCCAACCGGTCGACCGGCTGGACAAGTCGCTGCTCGACTTCCATATCGGCCAGATCGATCGCCAGATCGGCCGCCAGCTCGACGCCGTGATGCACACGCCGGCATTCCAGGCGCTCGAAGCACGCTGGCGGGGCCTGAAGATGCTCGTGAGCCGCACCGATTTCCGCAAGAACGCACGCATCGAGGTGCTCGACGTGTCGAAGGACGCGCTGCAGCGTGACTTCGAGGACACGCCGGAACTGATCCAGAGCGGCCTGTATCGCCTCACCTACATCGAGGAATACGACACGCCGGGCGGCCAGCCGATCAGCGCGACGATCAGCGACTTCGAATTCGCGAATTCGCCGATGGACGTCGCACTGCTGCGCAACATCTCGAAGGTGGCCGCAGCCGCGCACATGCCGTTCATCGGCTCGGTCGGGCCGGCGTTCTTCGGCAAGCAATCGATGGAGGAAGTGGCGGCGATCCAGGATATCGGCAACTACTTCGATCGCGCCGAATACATCAAGTGGAAGAGCTTCCGCGATACCGACGACGCACGCTACGTCGGCCTGACGATGCCGCGCGTACTCGGCCGTCTGCCGTACGGCAAGGATACGGCGCCGGTGCGCGCATTCAACTACGAGGAAGCTGTCAAGGGCCCCGATCACGACAAGTACCTGTGGATGAACGCATCGTTCGCGTTCGCGGCGAACATGGTGCGCAGCTTCGTGAGCAATGGATGGTGCGTGCAGATTCGCGGCCCGCAGGCGGGCGGCAAGGTCGAGGATCTGCCGGTTCACCTGTACGACTTGGGCACTGGCTACCAGCCGAAGATCCCGACCGAAGTGCTGATCCCGGAAACCCGCGAGTTCGAATTCGCGAATCTCGGCTTCATCCCGCTGTCGTTCTACAAGAACCACGACTTCGCATGCTTCTTCTCCGCGAACTCGGCGCAGAAGCCGGCGCTGTACGAAACCAAGGAAGCGACCGCGAACAGCCGCATCAACGCGCGGCTGCCGTACATCTTCCTGTTGTCTCGCATCGCGCACTACCTGAAGCTGATCCAGCGCGAAAACATCGGCACGACCAAGGATCGCCGTCTGCTTGAGCTCGAACTGAACAACTGGATCAAGGGGCTCGTCACCGAGATGAAGGATCCGGGCGACGAGTTGCAGGCGTCGCATCCGCTGCGCGAGGCGAAGGTCACGGTCGAGGATATCGAGGACAACCCGGGCTTCTTCCGGATCAAGCTGTTCATCGTCCCGCACTTCCAGGTCGAGGGAATGGACATCGGGCTGTCGCTCGTGTCGCAGATGCCGAAGGCCAAGAACTGAACCGACGTTTGATCGCGGGCCGCCGGGGTGTCGATAGTTGCCCCGGCGGCGCCGCATGTTTGCGCAACCGAGAGAGTCGATGTCGATGATTTTGCCTACGCAGGCTTATGAATTGAAGCTGGCGCCGCATCCGGCGCCGTTCTCGATCCTGACGTTCACGGGGCTGGACCGCGTGAGCCAGCTTTATCGATACGAGATCGAATTCACAAGCCCCGTGGCCGGGATTCCAATGGACCAGGTGCTGGGCCGGCCGGCGAAGTTCGTTGCCGATCCGATCGATCCGGACATGAATTATCTGCGGAAGATGTTCGGGGAGAACGCGGCGCGGTTCAGTACGAAGCCGGCGGCGTATACGGTTCATGGTGTGATCACGCAATTCGACGAGCTTGAGACTTCGGCGGACGAAACGCGCTACCGCGTCGTGCTGGAGCCGACGCTCGCGGATCTCGATCGCGGCGTAACCAGCCGCTTGTTTCAGAAGCAGTCGGTCGAGGAGATCGTGACCGACACGCTGCGGCACTACGGTTACCGCGCGGGGGTGGATTTTCAGTTCCAGTTGCGCGGGCAGTACAAGCGCCGTGAATACGTGACGCAGTATCACGAGACTACGTTCGCGTTCATTCAGCGCATTTGTGCGGAAGAGGGGATCTGGTTTCGCTGGGAGCAGAAGAAGGATCGCGCGGTGGTGGTGTTCGGCGACGATCTCGATGCGTATGCGCGCAAGCAGCGCACGGTGCCGTATCGGCGTGATTCGGGGCTGGAGAGTGTCGGTGCGGACGCGATCAAGACGCTTGGGCGCGAAATGAAGCGCGTGCCGGAAGCGGTGAGGTTGCACGACTACAACCATCGGCAGGCCGAGGTGTCGCTGCTGATCGAAGAGAATGCCGCGCGCGACGACAAGACGACGAACGCCGTCGATTATCGCTGGGGCGAGCATTACGAGACGCCCGAAGAGGGTAAGCGGGTGGCGCGGTTGCGGCACGAAGCCTATATGGCCGGCCAGATTACGTTCAGGGGAACGGGCAATCCATTCTGGCTCGAAGCTGGCGAGGTCATGCGCGTCGAGCCGAAGCCGGCCGATGCGAAGCATGGGGTTTTCGTGACGTCGGTCGAGTCGCACGGCGGGCGTAACGAGTCGTACTGGGTGGCGTTCGAAGGGATTCCGTCGGATCGCGTGTGGCGCACGTCGATGGCTTCGGTGTCGCGACCGGTCGTCGACGGGATTCTGCCGGCGCGGATTACGTCGCCGGGCAACTACAAGTATGCGTACCTGACCGAGCAGGGCTGGTACGTGATCAAGCTGCCATTCGATCTCGATGAATGGAGCCCGGGTGGGACGAGCCGGCCGGCGCGGCTGGCGAAGCCTTATAGCGGTGGCGACTATGGGCATCACTTTCCGCTGATCGACGGAGCGGAGGTAGCGATCGTCCATACGGACGGCGATCCGAACCGGCCGGTGATCATCGGGGCGATGCATGACAGCGTGCATCCGGATCTGGTCAACAACCTGAACCATACGCGGAATCTGATTCGCACGGCGGCGCGCAATGAGTTGCGGATGGAGGATAGGGAGGGTGTCGAGCATGTTCATTTGACGACGCCGTATCAGACGAGTGAGCTGAATCTCGGGCACCTGGTCGATGAGAGCCGAAACGAGCGCGGTAAAGGGGCGGAACTACGCACCGACGAGCATGTTGCGGTTCGAGGTGCAAAGGGTGTGCTGGTGACGGCTGAGGCGCAGGCTGGAGGCGTTGGCGAGCAACTTGGGATGCAGGGTGCGCAAGGCTTGCTCGATCTGGCGCTGCAGCAGATGCGCGGATTGGGAGAGGCAGCTGGCGTGGCGCAGGCGGTAGCGGCGGATTATGAGCGTCAGCGCGCATTGCTTGAGGGAACGCTGAAGGAGTTGAAGAAATCGGGTGTGCTCGTGAGCGGGCCGGACGGAATGGGGCTGGTCTCGGGAACCGATCTTCAACTGAGCGCGAAGGACCATCTGATTGCAACGGCGGGCGGGAACGCCGACATCGGTGTGATGAAGCGGTTTACGGTCGCGGCTGGCGAACTGGTATCGATCTTCGCGCAGAAACTGGGAATGAAGCTTTTTGCCGCGTACGGGAAAGTCGAGATTCAGGCGCAGAGCGACGAGATGCATTTGCTGTCGGACAAGGACATGCGGATGACGAGTGCCAATGGCAGGGTGACGATAGAGGCGAAGAGCGAACTGATTCTCAAATGTGGCGGTTCGTACATTCGAATCTCGTCAACTGGCATCGAGGATGGGACTCAAGGAAACCGGACGATTAAGTCAGCGGCGTTCAGTCGTCAAGGGCCGAGTTCGCTTGCGGAATCGATGAATACGTGGAAGCACGCGAAGTTCGCCGATACCTACGTTGTGAGGAATCCTTCCACCGGCGAACCGCTTGCCAATGTCCAAGCCGAGATCAAACGGGACGATGGCGGTGTGCTCAAGGTGTTGACGGACGAGTCCGGCCAGACGCCGCATCAGAAAAGCCTCTTCACCGAACTGGTTCGTATTCGCCTGCTGGGCTGAACTCACCAATTTCTGTTTTGCAAAAAATAGATCATGACAGACACCACTTCCGTTTTGTATCGCAGTGTAGTTGACGAAAACGGCGACCAATACAGCATCGCGACGCTGACGTCGACAGACGATCAGCGCGAGAAGATCGTGCTGGCGAAGCCTTATGTGATTCCAATCGTCTTTTTGCCCGGCATCATGGGCACGAACCTGCGCAAGAAAAATGGCAAGGCCATCGTCTGGCAGCCGCCGAACCTCGATTTACGCGGAGCGGCCGACATGATCGCGCAGTTGTTCGTGTATCTGTTCAAGAGTTCACATGAGCGGGCGGCGGACTTGGTGACGGATACGGTGGAAATCGACCCCAGCGGCCCGATCGACGCCGGAGAGAGCGGCGTGCCGAAGAACGTGCTGGTCGCGCGAGGCTGGGGTGCGGTGATGCGATCAAGCTACCATCCGTTCATGGCCAAGCTTCAGCATTTGCTGAACGACTTGTCTCGATACGACTTCCCGCGCTGCGAAGCCGATCTCCGGAAATGGGCCGCGGAGGCGGGTCAGGACGCCCCCACGGCATGGGGTGCGAAAGAAGGCGACGCCCTGACGCGCGAAGAGATCTTGCATGCCGCGAACTACCAATTCGACGTTTGGGCGGGCGGCTACAACTGGCTACAGAGCAACCGGGACTCTGGAGCGGCGATCAAGGAGCTGATCGAGAAAACGATCTTGCCTTTCTACAACGAAGGCAAGGGGGTTTTCGTGCACGACACGCCTGACGGAAAAGGCGGATCGTATTGCTACAACGAACGTCCGGCGCCGAATCGTCCGATGGCGGAAAAGGTGATCGTCGTGACCCATTCGATGGGGGGAATGGTCAGTCGCGCGCTGACGGAACTGCATCAATGCGACAAGGTGCTGGGTGTCTCGCATGGCGTGCAGCCGGCTACGGGGGCGCCCGCTACGTACAAACGCATGCGCTCGGGTTTTGAGGGACCGGAGCAATTGTTTCTCGGACGCAACGCGGCAGACGTTGTGGCGATACTTTCGCAATCGCCGGGAGGGCTGGAACTGCTGCCTACAGCGGACTACAACGATGGAAAGCCATGGCTCAAGGTGCGTGACAAGGGGAGTGGCAAAGAGCTGCTTGCGTTGCCGGAGAACGGGGATCCGTATAGCGAGATTTATTGCTCGTCGGCGTGGTATGGGTTGGTGCCGGACGGGAATTTGGGGTTGATGGATCCGGAAGGGAAGAAGGTGGAGGCGATATCAGGGGAGCATTCTAAGCCTGAGCGCGCATCCCCGCGCGTTAGCCTTAATGAAACGATCGAGCGAGTCAGAGAGTTCCACTTGGCCATCGAGAAGCGCTATAAAAAACCTACCTATGCCCATTATGGTGCTCAAGGGAAGCGTGTTGCTGACAAAGATCCCGGTGGCTTACTTGGGACGGGAGCGTTGGCGAGCAAGGACCGCTTTGCGTGGGGTGAGGTGTCGTGGGAAGGACGAGGCCTTGATGGTTTCGATGCCGTCGGGGGCGCCATAGTCAGCGACGATGGAAACGGAAAGCTCAGGATTGCTTCTGGTGTCAAGCTAACCATCAGCAATCCGGAATGCGCTGGCGATGGCACGGTACCGGTGTATTCCGGTGAAGCTCCGAATAAAGCTGGTATTTCCTTGAGCTTCGCACATGGGCACGGCAACCCTGGTCGATGCAATGATCATTTCGGATATGACCATCAAGCCAGTTATGGCGACGAGCGATCACTGTACGCCACCATGTACGCAATTATCAAGATTTCTCAACAGGCCCGCTGGCATAAAAAGGAGTCGGCATGAAGGAAGGCTGGAGAACGCGCGCAATTGGGCGACATTTGGTAGACGTGCCCAGTGAAGCAGTAACTATTGAAACGTATAAATACAACAAGGTGACGATTGAAATTCTTAGCGAGATAACTACGCGAGAGAGCTTCGATGATTTGATTTCAAAGAGGGAAGAGGAGCTTCGTAGTATTAGGCACGTTAAGCACGGAAGTTTGTTTGTTGACAGGATACAGCATGCCAATGGTTCGGTGACGCTGATCTCCTGGAATCGCCCGACAGGGAACATACTATACCTCTTCGATACCTACTTCCGAGCGGGGTCGAAAAGCCTTAAATACTCTGGGGAGGTTTCGCCGGACCGTAGGACCACTGCACTAGCCACTTGTCAAGACATGTCCCGAGAATGGCGAGAAATTCCGCTCGGCGAGTTACCGGAAGGATTCGGTTTTGTGGCAGGGGACACTATCTTGGTCGACAAGGATTTCAACCTCGAAAGCTGGGAGTTGAACATCCGGTTGTCCAACAGACCCGATGTATGGTTCAGATTAACCGCCTATGCGCAAAAGAGCGTAGATCTCGGCCTTCGCGCCCGCGCCGGCGGGATTCTGCCGGCATTACTGGGAACGGTGGTCGGTGTCGGCCAGTTGCGCAACCGAGCGCGACCAGTCGGCCCGATCGAAGCCGACGAGATTCTGGTGGCTGGCACGCAGGACGGCAAGCGGACTTACGGCTTCAAATGGGAAGCGCCTGGCAAGGCGTACTCGTTGGCGGAACCCAATCTGAACGCGTCGTTGCGGGTAGGCGAGAGCGCGTACCGCACAAACAAGGAATCATTCGCCAACGACGATGAGGCGCTGGAGTTGTGGGATGCCGTGGTGGACTCTATTCGGTTGCGTCCGGGGGCGGTATGAAGACTTTGTCTCGCAGGGAGGTCTTGATGGCGCTCATCGTCGCACCGGTAGTCACGTTGACGCCACGTATCTCGTTTTGTACGCCGCGCGTCATGACGGTGGGTGAAGTCATGCGGTATTTGTGCGAGGAGGTATTCCCTTCGCCATGCCAGAAGCGATTCGAATCGCATATGGCGTACAAATCATGATGTCGATCAATTTTTTGGTGACGTCGATTCTAGTGATATTTCTTTCTGGATGTAATAAATCAACGAAACTTAACGGTCAAGAGAAGATAACTGCAGATAAATCTTCTGAAAAAAATACCTACTGCGTTGGACGATTTTTGATCGACATGCCAGCCGAAGTGCATGTATTTGGAACAACCAAGATCAAGGGGGTATATTTTGAAACAAAAGCGATGTCGGAGGAGGCTTATCTCCACGCAATCGATGCATATGAAGCTCTGCTGAAGGCAAAGGAAAGTCCATTGGGCTATCGATTCCTCTATGAGCATGGCGAAGGTCCAGAAAAAGGTACGCGATATTTTGTTCGTCTAGCAAATGAAGGTCAGCCCGGGGACATGCATCGTGTTGTGGAAGCCTACAAGTGGGATGCTGGATATCAAATCAAACTTCAGATAGACGCGTCCGATAGAGTCAACAGCGAGTATGTTAAAAAGCATAATGGGACGCCGTATGGCATACCAGGAAAATTGATCAATAATGTACCGGAGAAAAAGAGACTCATCTTCGATCTGCTTCGAAGGGTAGAGGGGCGTTCTGCACAAATTATTCCCACAGTGCCAGGCGTTTGCTTCCTTGGGGGATTTCTTCCGGGTAAGGCCGGTGATCGGGAGAATGTATTCACACAATTCGTCTTGCGTGGTTATCGAGATGTTAGTTTCAACATCGAATCCGATACCGACATTCAGGAGCCGATTACGCTTCTGGAGCGAGGCGATAGCGTCAATGCCGCACTTCGTCTTAACGGCGGCCGGACGATTCGCAAAGGTCCTGTCGCTTTGGACGGTATGGCGGCTGAAGAATGGCTCGTGTCAGGAAGGACGGTGTACGAGATAGAGGGACATCATATGACGCTGGAGGCCAACTCAAAGACGGGAAGCGCAGCAACACCATTAGTGACATTGGACATGGACACCGGGGCGCCGAACAATATGTTACAGGAGAAAATTGACAAGGCCTCCTTAACGGATGGCGAATCTGTCGCCTTGTGGGATGCAGTGTCCCGAAGCCTTCGTCCACGTCAGGATGCTTTCTGAAAAATTTCAGCGTATCTCTTTGGGAATCACTCCCAGAGCGGTGTCCCGGTATCAAAACGGTTTTTGAGGGTCGCGAATGCCCGTTGACTTCGACAAACTGCCACCCGAGGAGCCCGTTCCAGACGATCCGCCGTCGCGACTTGTATGGACGATTGTTTTCTTCGTAATGGTGTTCGCCGGTGTATTCCTGGTCCTGTTTCTCTGGCCGAAAGAAGAGCCAACCCGGGCTCCGTGGTTTTGGGTCTGCGTCTTCGTCTATCCGCTCGGCATTGCTTCCTTCGTCGTGTTGAGGCGCTATAGCGTCTACGAAGGCCGACGTTTGGACGCAATCGTGTGGAACGAAGCCCGCAAAGAATATGTTGATGAGGTATTCGAGCAGGCAAGTCAGCCTCTCGCGATTCTGGCTGCGAGCTACAGGTTCGCAAGCGACGCCAAGGAAGACGCGTTCGCCAAATTGCTGGATGGGTCCGTGATGCTCGAGCCGCGAGTCGCCCTGAAGCCCGATGCGCGTCCAGTGAACGCGCGCTGGTTCGAAAAGCCTGACGCGGACGAGGATGGCGTGCGGTTCGATACTGACGATAAGCGACGGCGCCATGTCATGGCGTGGGCGTTTGGCGCGGTGATCGATGAGATGGCTGACGCGGTGCGTTCAATGCCGCCGGATCTGAAGCTGACGGCCCAGTTGGTCGTGCCGGGTACGGCGAGAACGGAGGAAATCTCGGCGTCATGGCACGCGCAGTGGCAGAAGGTGGATGGTCGAATGCTCAAGGCGGAGGTTTTGCCGGATATTGCCGACCTGATGTACGTCGACACCTGGCTTGATCGCGTCGAACAGAATTCCGATCAGGAAGCGCGACTTCTCGTCATTGTTCAACTGAACGCCGTTCTTCAGGCGATGCCACCAGATGGAAGCGCCGAAAGCGTCGTCGCGATTCTGTTCGTACCCGAGGCCGTGCGCCGCAAGTTCAATCTCGCATCGGCAGCGCTGGTGCATCGACCCAACGGAACAAGCGACTGTTCGGTAGATGTCGCTCTTGCTCGCGCTGTGCAATGGGGGAAAGTGCAGACGTCGGAAATTAAGGGCGTATGGCGAGGTGGTGTCGATGGCGCTACGGCAAATGCAACGACGGCCGCGCTGGCCAGGACAAGTATAGGTACGAAGCCGGCGGATCTTGATTACATGGTCGGCCATGCCGGTGAGGCCGCGCCGTGGTTGAGCATGGCGTGCGCGGCCAAAGCGGCCGCCCGGGACGGCTCGACTCAACTGGTTGTGGCGACTAGCCAGACGAAAGCGTGTTTCGCGGTAGTAAGCAATCTCGGTACGCGTTGAACCGTCATCGGCTACCCAACGTTTGTTGGCGAACCTCGCAGCGCATTGCATCACCGGGAATTCAGGAGACCAGATCATGATCAGGCGGTATGACATTCTGAAAGGCGACAAGACAACGTCCGACGGAACCGTATTGGGCGGCGATGCGAACGACAGGATCGGCGATCGCGAACAAGCATACGAGCGCGACGAGGTGTGGTGTCCGACGTGTCAGTCGACGGGATTCATTGTGTGCGACGGACCGCGATTGTCGATGAAAGACCCGAACGGTAGAGAGGGTGCGCTCAGTGACGATTTGTGCGTATGCAAATGCGATCCGCCACCCCGTCTGCTCCCGTCGCAGCGTTCGTCCTACGTCGATGTTTGAAGGAATCCTCTCGGGACCCGGAGCCAAGCACGCTCCAGTCACGCGACGACTAACCAGCAGGACATGTAGCGGCAGTCGCGCCGCCCATACTGCTCCAATCTTGATTGAGTATGCTGAACAAGTTTCGGATCGACATTCTGAGCATCGTTATAGCGGTCGTCCTGCCCGGGCTGGCGGTCTGGTTTGAGGGCGATGCCGTATTTGACTTGCACTCAGCCGAAGCGCGGGCAGCGTGGATTGTCGCCCTTTGTATTGTGTTCGTCGTGCTTTTCTTGTGGTGCAGCTTCGATTCCTCGGCCCGCCCGGCAGTAGCAATGCGGCGAGTCAGGCATTGGGTCGGACGGCAGTTCAAGTCGGAAGCTGGACGGCGCGATAGCGCCACTTCCGAGGCCGCGGCACGTGCCGCTTCGCTGCTCAACAGCCTTCGCGACCGACATGGCTGGCGGTGGCGCTATCGCCAGCAATGGGTGCTCGTGGTCGGCGATGACGCGTTCGTCAAGCGTCTTGCCCCCGGGCTCGTCGAATCCAGGTATGCGATCACCGGTGATGCAGTTCTCCTGTACGCCAGACCGACAAGCAACGGGCTCGATACAGGCTGGCTCGATCATGTACGGGGCATGCGCAGGCGTCGCCCTGTCGATGCAATCGTCGCGGTAGAGCATAACGGCCGCTCGGGCGGTTCCCCATGCGATGTGGACGATCCATCTCATTGGCTGATGCGGTACGCGCGCGCACTGCGCTGGGCGGCCCCAGTGTATTTGCTGAACGTCACGGATTTCGGCAGCGAATCGGTGGGGCCGGACGAAGCGATCGGCTTTACATGGACGAGTGCGCGTGTCGACGCACGGGCAATCGACGTTTCGTTGCAGAATCTCTCCAGCAATCTCGCGGACGTTGGGACCGCCCGGCTTGCAAACGATGCCCGCGATCGGTATCCCGCCGCATTGTCGCAGCATATTTCCAGAGTGAGCGGCGCGCTGGCGGGCTGGGTACTGCAGATTACCCGGTCCCCATCGTGGAAGCACACCGTCCATGGCGTGCTGTTTGTGCCGCTATTCAACGAGCGAGAGCCGGTACGATCTGCGTCGGGTCACGCGAACGACAATGCGCAGCCAAACGGCGCCCACCACCGCACCATCTGGCAAACCGTCGCCGCCCGCAGCCGCAAGGTACACGGCCGCCGCATCGGCTTTTCGCTATCGACCACGGCGGCGTGGATGGCGACCGTGTTGATCGGCTGCTGGCTCGTCGGCACGATGCTGTCCGGGTTCGGCAACCGTGCAACGATCTCGAGTACAACGGATACGGTTGCGAAGCTCACTGGAGCCTTGAGCCCGGCACAGTCGCTGCAAACGCTCACCGACCTCGATCGCCAAATCGACACGCTCGAAATCCATCAGCGCACCGGTGCGCCTTTGATCGCCCGTTTCGGCCTGAATCGCGACCACGCGCTGCTCGACGCCCTTTGGCCGCACTACGCCGATGCCGCGAACCGTATCCTCATCGGCCCGATCCGGCAGAAGCTCGAGGCAAGACTGCATCAACTCGCGTCGTTGTCCGACGCCGAAATTGCGAGCGGCGGCGACACCCAGGTGCAGGCTGCGTACGACACGCTCAAGACTTATCTGATGCTCGCCAAGCCCGAGCGGGCCGTGGCCGCGTTCCTGACGCCGCACCTTGTCGCGACGTCCGCGCCGGAACGCCCGGTCGGTTCGCGGCTGTCGCGAGGCAAATGGGAAGATATGCGTCAGCATGCGATCACGTTCCTTGCCAATCACATCGGGCACGGAGCCGGAGCGGACCGCACCGCGCCGACGATTGTCCCGGACGGCGCGCTGATCGCGTCCACCCGCCAGACGATCGTGGGCGTGCGCGGCATTCAGAACTCGGGAGACGCGCTCTACCAGCAGATCATCGACGAAGCGACGCCGAAGTACCCGCCGCTGTCGCTCGCCACGCTGCTCGGCGACGCTGCGTCGCAAGCCTCGGTCAGCAGCGCGACGAGTCGTGGCCTGTTCGGCACGACGGCGACCGTACCCGGCGTGTTCACGCGCGCGGCGTGGGAGGAGCGGATCTCGAAGGCAATCGACGAAGCCGGCGAGCAACGCGATGTGGCAAGCGATTGGGTGCTCTCCGACACCCGGTCGGCCAACGCATCTCCATCGACGCTGAAGGCCGAACTGCGCCAGCGCTACTTCGACGACTACGCGCGCGCATGGGCGCTCTTCCTCAACAGCGTGCGCTGGCAACCGGCCCCGACGCTGTCGGCCACGGCCGATCAGTTGACCTTGCTGGGCGATCCGCAGCGCTCGCCGCTCGTCGCGCTGATGAATGCGATCGTCTATCAGGCGGGAACGGGAGCCAACGCACAGTCGCTGTCCGATACGCTGATCAGCAAGGCGCAGCAACTGGTCGGCGCCGACGAGAAAGATCCGTCGAAGCAGGCAAAACCACAGCTTGCGCCGCTCGCCGCGGCATTCGGACCGATCTTGCGTTTGACCGGTAGCGATCTCGTTTCCGGCTCGGCACCCAGCGGCAAGGGAAGCACTCAGACGGCCGCAACCGGCGACCTGAGCCTCGCACGCTATCTGGAGCGCATCACGGCGATGCGCCTGAAGACGTCGCAGATCGTCTCCAGTCCGGATCCGGATGCGATTGCGCGCGTGGCCGCGCAGTCCGTGCTGCAGGGCAAGACATCCGATATCGCCGACAGCCGCGATTACGCGAGCCGCGTCGCCGCAAGCCTCGGCGAGCAATGGTCCGGATTCGGCGCATTGTTCCGTGCGCCGTTCGATCAGTCGTGGCAAGTCATCGTGCAGCCGGCCGCTGCAAGCCTGAACGAAATCTGGCGTACCGCGATTCTTGCCGACTGGAACAGGACATTCGGCGGCCGTTATCCGTTTGCGGATTCCGACAACGATGCGTCGCTGCCCGAGATGGCGCGCTTCATGCGTCCGGACAGTGGCGTGATCGCGCAGTTCCTGACGTCGCAACTGGCCGGTGTCGTCGAACGGCATGGCGATCGATGGGTGGCCTCGCAGGGCGCGGACTCCGGCGCATTGACGATCGATCCGGCTTTCCTCAACGGCTTGAACAAGCTCGCGCGCACGGCGACGGTGCTGTTCCCGTCCGGCGATGCGCGGGTGCGCTACGAGCTGAGAGCGGAGCCGACGCCGGGCGTCACCGACATGCGATTCGTATTGTCCGGCCGCAAACTGCATTACTTCAACCAGAAGCAGGAATGGACGCCGTTCGAGTGGCCGGGGCAGTCGCTCGAGAACCTGTCGCACATCGAATGGCAGACGGAGCGGGGCGGCTTGCGCACCGCGCTCGATTCGCAGGGGCGCTTCGGTTTCATCCGGCTGCTGGAGCGCGCGAAGGTCGAGCAACAGGACAACGCGCGCTATCTGCTGACCTGGACGCCGGATACGAGCCAGGGTATTCCGCTCAGGGTGCAATTGCGCAGCGAAGCCGGCGCCGGCCCGCTCGACGTGCTCCAGTTGCGCCATTTCGCGTTGCCGGCACGCGTGTTCGTGACGGCGGCAGCGAACGCTGGGGCGCGGGTTTCGGCGAGCGGTCCGCCGCCGTTGCCGACGTCGGCGATCGAGGCCGCGAAGCATGCGGCCGTGCCGCTGCCGTCGGGGCTTCCGGGCAGAAGCCCGTTGCCGGATGAAGCGAGGTGGGCGGCGTCGGAGAAGGTATCCGGCCGGAATGCCGATCGCGAACCGGCTCGAGCGTCGGCACGAACGACCACGTCCGTCCCGACGACACAAACGACGCCGCAGAAGCCAGCGATCTCGCCCGTGGTGACGACGTCGACGCTTTCGGATTCGCCCGCCAGCCCGTTCCGGCACGCCCTCACGCTGCTGGGCGACGCATTCGTTTTTTGAGACCTGCGATGACGCTAGCCAATTTTGTGAAGACCCTTGTCGGCGGCACGCGCGCCGATTCGCTCCAGCGGGGACGCACGGACACCTGGGGCGCATGGATCGCGCCGATACCGGGCGAGCACGCGTGCGGGCGCGACCCCGGCTACGAAGAAGCGTTCTTCGAAATGAAGGACGAGGCCGGCAAGCTCTCGGAAATCGATGACGGCCTGATCGTCCGCGCATGCGAACACCTGCTGAAGGAAACCGGCAAGGATCTGCGCGTGGCCGGCTACTACGCGTTCGCGCGCTTGCGGCAGGACGGCCCGGCCGGTTTCGCCGACGGGCTTGAATTGGCCGCCGCGCTCGTCGACCGGTTCGGCGAGGCGGTGTTGCCCGCCCGTCACGAAGCGAGGAAAGCCGCGCTGGAAATGCTCGCCACCGCGCGCGTGATCGACGCGCTGGATCGCCACGGCGATTTCGCGCCGGCCGATCTCGAGCGTGCGCTTGCAGCACTCGGCGTGCTCGTGACGTGCACGCAGGCGTGGCCCGACGCCGCCCGCGCGAATTTGCAGCCGCTCGTGTCGCGCTTCGATAAAAAGGATGCGCCGGCAAGCGGGGCCGATTCCGGCACGGCAGTGCCGTCAGCAACTGCTCCGGGCAAGACGTCAATCGGCTCGATCGCGTCGACGCGCGATCTGCTCGATCAGGCACGTGCAATGTCGGCGTGGCTTCGGGATCAGGAGAACGGCTACTTGCCGTCGGTGCGCGTCGTGCGAAACATCCGATGGGACACGTTGCACGACGTGCCGCCGTCGGATGCCGCGTCGCATACGCGGCTGGCGCCACCCCGCGCCGAGTTGCGCCAGCAGATGAAACGCCTTGTGCTGCAAAAGCACTGGCACGAGTTGCTGGAGCGGGTCGAAGGCGCGTTCATGGAGGGCGTGAATCACCTGTGGTTCGATCTGCAGTACTTCCAGCATGTGGCGCTCGATCACGTCGGTACGCCGTACAGCGCGTGGCGAGCAGTGCTGCGCGCCGACTTCGCGCTGTTCCTCGAACGGTTGCCGGGCATCGAGCGGCTCGCGTTCAGCGACGGCACGCCGTTCGCCGACGATACGACACTCGAATGGATTGCCCGGCACGCGGTCGTGCGCGACCTGGAAGCGGGAGAGACCGTTGCGCCGCTGCCGGTCTCCGCGGATAGCGAAAGCGACTCAACCGGCGACTGGCCGGAGATCGAAGCCCAGGCCCGTGAACTGGCCGCGCGCGAAGGCATCGAAACGGCCTTCGCATGGCTCGACGCGCTGCCGGGCATGAAAACCGATCGACATCGCTACTTGCAGCGGCTCGTGATGGCCCGGTTGGCCGACCACGCCGGCCGTCACGATGCAGCGCTCGCGCTCCTGGTCGAACTCGACGCAACGTCCCGCTCGCTGCCGCTGATGCGCTGGGAGCCGGCGCTGACGTTCGAGGTCAAGCAACAACTGGTCAACGCATTGAAAGCGACGAGCAGCCGCAAGGATGCCGACAAGCCTGCGCTCGCGCGCCGGATCGGCGAACTGCATGCGGAACTCACGGTACTCGATCCCGCGCGCGCATTGACTCTTTCGTAATGGATTTTTCATGGACAACGACGATCCCATCCTGCGCTACTACGAAGCGGAAATGCGTTACTTGCGCGAGTCCGGCAAGGAATTCGCGAAGGCGCACCCCGATCGGGCGCGCCTGCTCAATCTGGACCGCGTCGGCGATCGCGATCCGTACGTCGAGCGCCTTTTCGAGGGCTTCGCGTTCCTGACGGGCCGGCTACGGCAGAAACTCGACGACGAATTGCCGGAGCTGACCGAAGGGCTCGTCAGCCTGTTGTGGCCGCACTATCTGCGGATGATTCCTTCGCTGTCGATCGTCGAGCTGACACCGTTCGCGGAGACGCTTCAGAAAACGATCGTCGTGCCGGCCGGCGTGCCGGTGCGTTCCGCGCCGATCAACGTGCCGTCTCCGAGCGGCGCGGAAGGCGTGGCGCCGCGGACGGTGCAATGTCTGTATCGGACGACGCAGGCCGTTGCGCTGCAGCCGGTCTCGATCACGCATGCCGGGCCGGCCGTGCGTCACGACGGCCGCTCGGTGATTCGCCTCGGCTTCGCGTTGCAAGGCTCGGCGCTGCGCAAGGAGACGGATCTGTCGCGGCTGCGGCTGCATCTGAACGCCGATCTGCCGACCGCATTCGCGATGCATCTTGCGTTGACGCGCCAGGTCGATGCGATTCACTGGCGCGTTCCGGAAATACGCGATGGAGAAGCCGTGCCGCTGGCGGGCGTCACGATCGAGCCGGCTGGCTTTTCGACGGAAGAACGGCTGTGGCCCAAAGCCGATGCGGCATTCTCCGGATATCAGCTGCTGCTCGAATACTTCACGTTCCGCGAGAAATTCCTGTTCGTCGATCTGTGCGGTCTGGATATCGCGACGCTGCCCGAACAATCGACTCGCTTCGAACTGGAGATCGTTCTGAAGGACGCGTATCCGTCGGACCAGCGCTTCAACGCGGAAAACGTGCGGCTGTTCTGCTCGCCGGTGATCAACCTGTTCGAACTCGATGCCGAGCCGATCGAGATCGATCATCACGAAACCGAATATCGCGTGGTGCCGGCCGGCCATCAGGGCGAGCATGTCGAGACGTATTCGGTCGATGCGGTCGCGACGTTCGATCACGATACGGCCGAGCGATACGAATACGTGCCGTTCGCGACGTTCCGGCATCGCGGCGGCATGCTGCGGCACGAGGCGCCGGAGCGCTATTTCCACACGCGCGTGCGTTCGGGCGTATCGGGGCTCCACGAAATGTGGGTGATTCTCGGCGGGCACGCGTGGGAGTCGATGGACACGCTGCCCGAGGAAAGCCTGTCGCTGCGCGTGACGGGCACGAACGGGCTGCTGCCGCGCAAGGGGCTGCGCGAAGCGAGCCTCGACGAGCTGGCGGCCAGCACGCCGAACGTCGCGGGCGTGCGTAATCTCGTTGCGCCGACGTTGCCGCTGTATCCGCCGACCGAAGACCGCTTCCAGTGGCGCGTGCTGTCGCATCTCGCGCCGAATTTCCTGTCGATGATGAACGCGGAGGTATTGCGCGGCGCGTTGGCGCTGTACGACTGGACGAACGAAGCGCTGAACCGGCGGCGGCTCGCCGGCATCCTGCATGTATCGCAGGAAATGCTGGAAGAAGTATCGGGCGGCGCGGTGGAGCGCGGTGTGCTGATCGAGATCACGCTCGATTCGCACGCGTTCTCCGGCGAAGGGGACGTGATGCTGTTCGGCGAACTGCTGCATCGGTTCTTCGGCGCGTATGCGGAGATCAATCTGTTCACGAAACTGGCGATCGTCAGCCTGCCGTCCCGGTCGCGGACGGAGTGGCCGCGCAGCAAGGCTCGGCGGGCGCCGCTATGAGTATGTCGATCGACCGGATCGGTGCTGAAGCGCGTGAGTCGGCAGTGCGGCCGCCGGTGGCGGCGGCCCTGCTCGAGCGGGCACCGAAGATGACGTTCATGCAGTTCTGTCGCCTGCTGGAGGCATGTGCGCCGGAACGCGCCGGGTTCGGTACGCGCGATACGCCGGAGCATGAGCCGGTACGGTTTCGGCCGCGTCCGCGATTGGGTTTCCCGGCTGGCGAGGTGGCCGCGGTCGAATTCGACGACGAGCACCCCGAAGCACCGCCGACCGTGCGCACGACGTTCATGGGCCTGTACGGCGTCGATGCGGTCATGCCGTCGCACATGATCGACGAGATCGTGCTGCGGGAGGAAGGGCATGAGGCGGTCGAGGCGTTTCTCGATCCGTTCAATCACCGGGCGGCAACGCTGCTGTATCGCGCATGGAAGAAATATCGTTATCCGGAGCGTTTCCAGGCCGGCGGAGTCGACGATTATTCACGGAGCCTGTTATGTCTCGCCGGATTCGGCTGGGGTGACAAGCCTTTGCGGGCAGGCTTGCCCAATTCGCGGATGCTCTCGTTGCTGGGGCTGCTGATCCAGCGGACACGCACGTCGGAAGGGCTCGCCGGCGTGGTGGCGCTCGCCGCGCCGGGCGCCGATGTTCGGGTGGACGAATTCTGGGCGGTGAC
>Ga0209370_1000990_pt1 | contig 28711 bp, 29 predicted proteins | sample AgamicAtPrz_FD_187164 | JGI IMG/M metagenome (GOLD analysis project Ga0209370, IMG submission 187164) | Agave microbial communities from Guanajuato, Mexico - At.P.rz (SPAdes) (version 2) | ecosystem: Host-associated > Plants > Phyllosphere > Phylloplane/Leaf | place: Guanajuato, Mexico... | reverse complement strand
ATCCCGCTTGCGCGGGCCATCGGCGGTTTGCTCTCTGTTGCACTGGTCGTGGGTTTCCCCCCCAGGCGTTACCTGGCACCCTGCCCTATGGAGCCCGGACTTTCCTCCCCTCCGCCCGTCTCCCCCCGAAAGAGGACGACGACGAAGCGGCGACTGTCTGGTCAGCTTCGGCGCGCAGTATAGAGGGTTTGCGCGCCGCTGTCACCCTTCCGTCAGCATCCCCACCCGCAATGTCGCGGCAATGTTGCGGGAGGCGCGGTAAATATTGTCCGATGCTCCGCGAAACGCCTCTTCCAGGGTACCAATGCTGCTCAGCACGCTAAATACCGCATCGATGCCGTACTGGTGCACCACGCCCACATCGGGGGTCAGGCTGCCGGCAATGCCGATCACCGGCTTATGGTATTTTTTAGCCACGCTTGCCACGCCCACCGGCACCTTGCCGTGAATGCTCTGGCTGTCGAGACGCCCTTCCCCGGTCACCACCAGGGTGCAGTCGTGAATATGCTCCTCCAGATGTAGCGCCTGGGTCACGATCTCAATACCGCTTTTAAGCTCGGCGCCAAGAAACGCCATCAGCGCCGCCCCCGTGCCGCCCGCCGCCCCGGCGCCCGGCACGTTTTTCACGTCGATGCGCAGGGAGCGTTTAATCACCTCGGCGTAGTGGCTCAGGTTGGCGTCCAGCTCGGCGATGGTGGCCTCGCAGGCCCCTTTTTGCGGACCGAAGATCCGCGATGCGCCCTGCTCGCCGGTCAGCGGATTGGTAACGTCGCAGGCTACGCGAATGGCGCAGCCCTTCAGGCGCGGATCGAGCCCGGAAATATCAATACTATTGAGCGCCACCAGGCTGCCGCCGCCGTGGCCAATGTCGGTGCCGTTGGCATCCACCAGCCTGGCGCCCAGCGCCTGCACCATGCCGGCACCGCCGTCGTTAGTGGCGCTGCCGCCAATACCGATAATAATGTTGCGCGCGCCCTTATCCAGCGCGGCGAGGATCAGCTCGCCGGTACCGCGGGTGGTGGTGATTAACGGATTGCGCTGCGTCGAAGGCACCAGCGCCAGGCCGCTGGCGGCGGCCATCTCGATAAAGGCCGTGGTGCCATCGCCGGAGATCCCCCAGCAGGCCTTCACCGGCTCTCCCAGCGGGCCGGTGACAACGGCGTGTTGCAGCGCCCCGCCGGTGGCGGCAATCATCGCCTCAACCGTGCCTTCGCCACCGTCGGCAACCGGAACCGAGACATATTCGGCGTCGGGGAAGATCTCCCGAAAACCTTTTTCTATTGCCTGCGCTACCTCAGTAGCTGAGAGGCTTTCTTTGTAAGAGTCAGGGGCAATTACGATTTTCATAGTTATAGCCTGTTACCGCGCAGGGCAAAAATACCGGGCGCGTTCCCGCGCCCTTCTTCGTTAGCGAGTGACTTCCACTTTCGCCAGTTTTTCGTAATAGCATGCGAGGGCGCTGTGGTCGGCGGTTCCCAGACCATCGGCGCGCAGGGCCTGCATCATCTCCATGACCGCCGCGGTCAGCGGCAGCTGGGCGCCCACCCCGTGAGAGGTGTCCAGCGCGTTGGCCAGATCCTTGATGTGCAGATCGATACGGAAGCCCGGCTTGAAGTTCCTGTCCATCACCATCGGCGCTTTGGCATCCAGCACGGTGCTGCCCGCCAGGCCGCCGCGAATCGCCTGATAGACCAGATCCGGGTTAACGCCCGCTTTGGTCGCCAGCGTCAGGGCTTCGGACATGGCCGCGATGTTCAGGGCCACGATGACCTGGTTCGCCAGCTTGGTGACGTTGCCCGCCCCGATTTCACCGGTGTGCACCACGGAGCCCGCCATCGCCTTCAGCAGATCGTAATATTTATCGAAGATGGCTTTGTCGCCGCCCACCATCACGGAGAGGGTCCCGTCGATAGCCTTCGGCTCGCCGCCGCTTACCGGCGCGTCCAGCATATCCACGCCCTTCGCCTTCAGCGCCTCGCTGATTTCACGGCTGGCCAGCGGCGCAATGGAGCTCATGTCGATCAGGACGGTGCCGGGCTTTGCCCCTTCGATGATGCCGCCTTCGCCCAGCGCCACCTCTTTCACGTGGGGGGAGTTTGGCAGCATGGTGATGATCACATCGCACTGCTCGGCAATGGCTTTTGCGGTGGCGGCGGTTTCTGCCCCTGCGGCAATCACTTCCGCAATGGCTTCAGGATTACGGTCGGCAACCACCAGTGAGTAACCTGCTTTAATGAGGTTTTTACTCATTGGTTTACCCATGATGCCCAGGCCAATAAAACCAACTTTCATCGTCATAACGTTTCTCTCTCTCGGGGTGGTTATTTTTTAAAGGAGTCTGCTAATTTCTGGGTGGCGGAGCGGAACACGCCAAGGTCGCTGCCCACGGCCACGAAGGTGGCCCCCCACTCCAGATAACGGCGGGCGTCGGCCTCCACCGGGGCCAGGATGCCGCAGGGTTTACCGTGCGCTTTGGCGCGGGCAAAAATGTGCTGGATAGCGCGCTGCACCTCCGGGTGGTTGGCGTTACCCAGGTGGCCGAAGGCGGCCGCCAGATCGCTCGGACCGACAAAGATGCCGTCCACGCCCTCTGTCGCCGCGATGGCGTCCAGGTTATCGACCCCCTGCTGGCTTTCGATCTGCACCAGAATGGTGATGTTTTTATTCGACTGATTCAGGTAGTCGGGCACGGTGCCAAACATGTTGGCACGATGGGAAACCGACACCCCGCGAATACCTTCCGGCGGGTAGCGGGTAGAGGCTACCGCCTGCACCGCCTCCTCTTCGCTCTCGACGAAGGGGATCAGGAAGTTATAGAAACCGATATCCAGCAGGCGCTTGATGATCACCGGCTCGTTGGTGGGCACGCGTACCACCGGCGCGCTGTGGCTACCCTTCAGGGCCATCAGCTGCGGAATAAAGGTGGTGATGTCGTTCGGCGCATGCTCGCCGTCCAGCACCAGCCAGTCGAACCCGGCCAGCCCCAGCACCTCGGTGCTGATGGGATTTGCCAGCGCGGACCAGCAGCCGATCTGGATCTCTTTCGCCGCCAGCGCAGCCTTGAATTTATTCGGGAAGATATCGTTACTCATCGCTTATACCTTTGCTTATTTCTGCAATTCCATACGTTTGATGTCGCCTACCACGAACAGGTAGCAGACCATCGCCATCAGCGCCGAACAGCCTACAAACAGCAGCGCCGCGTTAAACGAATGCAGTTCACTTACCAGATAGCCAATCACCAGCGGGGTGACGATTGACGCTACGTTACCGAATACGTTGAACACCCCACCGCACAGGCCAACAATCTCTTTCGGGGCGGTATCGGAAATCACCGGCCAGCCCAGCGCGCCGAAACCTTTGCCGAAGAAGGCCAGCGCCATCAGCATCACCACCAGCGCGGTGTTGTCGGTGTAGTTACACAGAATGATGGTGGAGGCCAGCAGCATCCCGAGCACGATAGGTAATTTACGCGCCAGGGTCAGTGATGAACCCCGTTTAATCAGATAGTCTGAGAAGACGCCGCCCAGTACGCCGCCGGCAAAACCGCACAGCGCCGGGATAGAGGCCACCAGGCCCACCTTCAGAATCGACATCCCCTTTTCCTGCACCAGATAAATAGGGAACCAGGTGAGGAAGAACCAGGTAATGGTGTTGATAAAGTATTGCCCGAAAAAGACCCCCAGCATCATGCGGCTGCTCAGCAGCTGCTTGATATAGTGCAGTTTTGGCCCGTTAGCGGCTTTATCGCCCGGCTTTTTATGGTCCATATCGACCACCGCGCCGTTCTCGGAGATAAACTTCAGCTCTTCGTCAGACATCCGCGGGTGGTCGGTTGGGTTATGGATGAACTTGACCCACAGGCCGGTCAGCACAAAGCCGATCACGCCCATCACGGTAAAGACATGCTCCCAGCCCCAGGCAAAGGTCAGCCAGCCGAGCAGCGGCGAGAACAGCGCCAGCGAGAAGTACTGGGCGGAGTTAAAGATAGCCGATGCGGTGCCGCGCTCTTTGGTCGGGAACCAGGCCGCCACGATGCGGGCGTTCGCCGGGAAGGATGGCGCCTCGGAGAAGCCGAGCATAAAGCGCATCAGGAACATCGACACCCCGGCCCACGCCAGCGGGAAGAGATCCACAAACCCCTGCAGGAAGGTAAACAGCGACCAGAAGAACAGGCTGTAGGTGTACACTTTTTTGGAGCCAAACTTATCCAGCAGCCAGCCGCCCGGGATCTGCATCAGCAGGTAGGCCCAGCCAAACGCCGAGAAGATATACCCCATGGATACGGCGCTTAACTGTAACTCTTTTGCGACTTCCGTCCCGGCGATAGACAAGGTTGCCCGGTCAGCGTAGTTCACCGCCGTGACAATAAAAATAATCAGCAATATTAAATGACGGGTATGTATACCCTTTCGGGTTTCTACAGCAGTTTCCACGCTCATAGTTATTCCTCGGGCCCAGTGCTATTTATATTTATTATTTTTTAGAAGATGTTTTTCTGGTTATTTTCAGACAGCAGGTAATATCAATTTATTAACCAGATACAATGAAAGCGGGATTAAGTATAAACATCCACCGGATCCTGCACATTGTAACAACGCTCAATTTTAAAGGTCCTGTTGAATAATATATTGAGCATATGCACAACATCCTGGGCGCTGATGCACAGATTTGCGCATTGACCGCCAGAGCCCGCCGCCTCTCGCCCAGAGGAGTGATCCCGATCACGTTTTTATCCCGGCACTCCTGACATTCTTTATTTACTAAAACCGCGTCTTTATTTCTGATAATAAGAAAATAAGCACCCCGTTAACGAACTTTACTATCCAAATATTCGCTGGAGAATAGTGAACAATGGCCGACATCGAAATTCGACAAGCATTGCCGACGGCGTTTTATATAAAGGTGCATGACACCGATAACGTGGCGATTATTGTTAACGATCATGGGTTAAAAGCCGGAACCCGTTTTCCGGATGGGCTCGAACTGATTGAACATATCCCCCAGGGCCATAAAGTCGCCCTGGTGGATATTCCGGCGAAAGGTGAAATCATTCGCTACGGCGAAGTCATTGGCTATGCGGTGCGCGCTATCCCACAGGGAAGCTGGATTGACGAATCGCTGGTCGAGCTGCCGGAGGCCCCGCCGCTCAATACCCTGCCGCTGGCGACCCGCGTTCCGGAGCCGCTGCCAGCTCTCGAGGGCTATACCTTTGAAGGCTACCGCAACGCGGACGGCAGCGTCGGCACCAAAAACCTGCTCGGCATCAGCACCAGCGTGCACTGCGTGGCAGGGGTGGTGGACTACGTTGTGAAGATTATCGAACGCGATCTGCTACCTAAATACCCGAACGTTGACGGCGTGGTGGGGCTAAACCACCTTTACGGCTGCGGCGTGGCCATCAACGCTCCGGCGGCCATCGTGCCGATTCGCACCATCCACAATATCGCCCTCAACCCTAACTTTGGCGGCGAAGTGATGGTCGTCGGCCTGGGCTGTGAAAAGCTGCAGCCGGAAAAACTGCTGATGGGCACCGAAGACGTGCAGGCCATTCCGGTGGATGACGCCAGCATCGTGCGCCTGCAGGATGAGCAGCACGTGGGCTTTCGCTCGATGGTAGATGATATTCTGCAGGTGGCCGAGCGCCATCTGGCGAAGCTTAACCAGCGCCAGCGCGAAACCTGCCCCGCATCTGAGCTGGTGGTAGGGATGCAGTGCGGCGGCAGCGATGCCTTCTCTGGCGTCACCGCCAACCCGGCGGTGGGCTATGCCTCCGACCTGCTGGTGCGCTGTGGCGCCACGGTGATGTTCTCGGAAGTGACCGAAGTACGCGATGCCATTCATCTCCTGACGCCGCGCGCCATTAACGAAGAGGTGGGCAAACGCCTGCTTGAGGAGATGGCCTGGTACGATAACTATCTCGACATGGGCAAAACCGACCGCAGCGCCAACCCCTCTCCGGGCAATAAAAAAGGCGGCCTGGCCAACGTGGTGGAAAAGGCGCTGGGCTCAATTGCCAAATCGGGCCAGAGCGCCATTGTGGAGGTGCTCTCCCCCGGCCAGCGACCGACCAAACGCGGCCTGATCTATGCCGCCACCCCCGCCAGCGACTTTGTCTGCGGTACCCAGCAGGTAGCCTCCGGCATTACGGTGCAGGTCTTTACCACCGGACGCGGCACCCCGTACGGCCTGATGGCGGTGCCGGTGATCAAAATGGCGACCCGCACCGAGCTGGCAAACCGCTGGTATGACTTGATGGATATAAACGCGGGCACTATCGCCACCGGCGAAGAGAGCATCGAGGATGTGGGCTGGAAGCTGTTCCACTTCATTCTGGACGTGGCGAGCGGCCGCAGGAAAACCTTCTCCGACCAATGGGGATTACATAATCAACTGGCGGTGTTCAACCCGGCGCCGGTGACCTGAGTTTGCTGTAAACCTCTTTAGCATGGCTTCGGCCATGCTTTTTTTTTGCCTTTTTCTTTCGCAACCTTCCTTTCACTTTCGATCATTTCGTTTTTACGAGGCAAATCACAATAAAGCATTCCGAAACGCTATATCTTCTTTCGAAGAAAACAAACGAAAGGTTTCGGAGGAAGGATGTACATCATTTCGACCAAATTGATGCTCACCAAAGCCCAGCAGGATGGATATGCGGTGCCGGCATTCAATATTCATAACCTTGAAACGCTGCAGGTCGTTGTGGAGACGGCCGCTGAAATGCGTTCTCCGCTGATCGTGGCCGGTACGCCCGGAACGTTCAGCTATGCCGGCACCGGGAACATTATTGCTATCGCCGGCGATCTGGCAAAAACCTGCAATCAGCCGCTGGCGATCCATCTCGATCACCATGAAGATTTCGACGATATCGCGCAGAAAGTGCAGGCGGGTATACGCTCGGTAATGATAGATGGTTCACATCTGCCCTTCGCCGACAACGTGGCGCTGGTGAAACGGGTTACCGACTACTGCCATCGCTATGATGTGAGCGTTGAGGCGGAGCTGGGGCGCCTGGGGGGTCAGGAAGATGACCTGGTGGTAGACAGCAAAGATGCTCTCTACACCCATCCGCAGCAGGCGCGGGAGTTTGTCGAACACACGGGCATCGACTCGCTTGCGGTGGCAATCGGCACGGCGCACGGCCTCTATAGCGCCGCGCCGAAGCTTGATTTTGAGCGCCTGCAGGAGATCCGCAATCAGGTGGAGATCCCGCTGGTCTTACACGGCGCGTCTGGCCTGCCTGCCGCCGACATTCGTCGGGCTATCGCTCTCGGTATTTGCAAGGTCAATGTCGCCACCGAGCTTAAAATCGCCTTTTCCGATGCCCTCAAAACTTACCTGGCCACCCACCCTGACGCCAGCGATCCCCGCCATTACATGATCCCCGCGAAAGCCGCCATGAAAGAGGTGGTGCGCAAAGTCATCCATGACTGCGGCTGTGAAGGCAAACTCTGAACCCCATGAACCGGAGGAAACGGTGAAAAACATTATTGCCCGCCATAAAGCGGGAGAACATCTTGGGATCTGTTCCGTTTGTTCAGCACACCCGCTGGTAATTGAAGCCGCCCTGCGCTTCGATTTGACCACATCCAGACAGGTGCTGATCGAAGCGACCTCTAATCAGGTGAACCAGTATGGCGGCTATACCGGTATGCAGCCCGCCGACTTCCGCGACTTTGTCCTGGCCATCGCTGCAAAAGTGGGTTTCCCGCAAGCGCGTTTGATCCTCGGCGGCGATCATCTGGGGCCAAACTGCTGGCAAAATGAGCCCGCAGAGGCGGCGATGACCAAAGCCGTGGCGCTTATAAAAGCCTACGTTGCCGCCGGTTTTAGCAAGATTCATCTCGATGCTTCGATGTCCTGTGCAGACGATCCCGTCCCGCTGGATCCCCGGGTGGTGGCGGCACGGGCGGCGCGTTTATGTCAGGCGGCAGAAGAGACCGCCACCGATGCGCAGAAAGCGGTCCTGACCTACGTGATCGGCACCGAAGTCCCGGTTCCGGGGGGTGAGGCCAGCAGCATCAACACCGTGCACGTCACCCGCGTAGAGGATGCGGCCCTGACTCTGGAAACCCACCGCGAGGCGTTTCACCGTCTGGGGCTGGACAGCGCAATGGAACGGGTGATTGCTATCGTGGTACAGCCCGGCGTTGAGTTTGACCACACGCAAATCATTCACTATCAGCCGCAGGCGGCCGAAGCGCTTTCTGGCTGGATCCGCCAGACGCCGATGGTCTTTGAAGCGCACTCAACGGACTACCAGACGCGCCAGGCCTACCGCGCGCTGGTACGCGACCATTTTGCCATTCTCAAAGTCGGGCCAGCCCTGACCTTTGCCCTGCGTGAGGCGATCTTTGCCCTTGCCCGGATGGAAAACGAGCTCGTCGCCCCGGAACAACGCAGCCATGTGCTGCAGGTAATCGACGAAGTGATGCTGAACGAGCCGGAGTACTGGAAAAAGTATTACCACCCCACCTGGAGCCAGGCGATGGTAGATATCCATTTTAGCCTGTCGGACCGCATTCGCTACTACTGGCCGCACCCGCGCATTCGCCAGAGCACGGAGAAGCTGCTCGCTAACCTCAGCGCGATCTCGTTGCCGCTGGGGCTTATCAGCCAGTTTATGCCCGTGCAGTTTGAACGCCTGTCGAGGAATGCGATCGCCGCTACACCGCAAAATCTCATCATCGACAAAATACAGGATGTATTACGCGCCTATCGATTTGGCTGTAACCCCGAACAGGTCTGCTATCCGGAGAGTGTATGAGTCACGTTTTTGTCCGTACCGGCATTGAGTTTGAAAACTGTCAGCAAGCGCTGGCGCATATTGGCGAGGAGATGCTGGCGAAAGGGGTTGTGCATGCCAGCTATCCTGCCGCGCTGCAGGAGAGGGAGAGAAACTACCCCACCGGCATCCTGCTTGAACGCCATGCGGTCGCCATTCCGCACTGCGAGGCGCAGCATGCGAGAAGCCCCGCAATTTACCTGATTCGTCCGGACAAACCGGTGAATTTCCAGCAGGCTGACGATGATGGCGAGGTCGCGGTTTCGCTCATCATCGCGCTGATTGTTGAAAACCCGGCGGCGCAGTTGAAACTGCTGCGCCGTCTTTTTAGTGAGCTGCAAAACCCCCAGACGCTGGAGATGCTGTTGGCTACGCCGGCTGAGCATCTGGCCACTCGCTTCCGGGAGACGATCCTTGAGCCTGCCGCCTGTGCTCAGGCTTCATAAAATACTGATAATAAAAAGGAGTACCCTATGAAACGTAAAGTTATCGTTGCCTGTGGCGGTGCTGTCGCCACCTCCACCATGGCAGCAGAAGAGATCAAAGAGCTGTGTGAAGCCCACCGCATCGACCTGGATCTGGTGCAATGTCGGGTAACCGAAATCGAAACCTATATGGACGGCGCGGACCTTATCTGTACCACGGCAAAGGTCGACAGAAGCTTCGGCGAGATTCCGGTGGTGCACGGCATGCCCTTTGTATCGGGCGTGGGAATCGAAGCCCTGCAGCAAAAAATCCTGACCATTCTCGAGGGCTAAGAAAATGTTTACCGAAATCATGCGGTATATCCTCGATCTGGGGCCTACGGTGATGCTCCCCATCGTCATCATCATCTTCTTCAAACTGCTGGGGATGAAGCTGGGCGATTGCTTTAAATCAGGCCTGCATATCGGCATCGGCTTTGTGGGGATCGGGCTGGTCATCGGCCTGATGCTCGACTCTATCGGCCCGGCGGCAAAAGCGATGGCAGAACAGTTCCAGATTAACCTGCACGTGGTGGACGTGGGCTGGCCGGGATCGTCTCCCATGACCTGGGCCTCGCAAATCGCGCTGGTGGCAATCCCGATCGCCATTGGCGTGAACGTGCTGATGCTGGTTACCCGAATGACGCGGGTCATAAACGTCGATATCTGGAATATCTGGCACATGACCTTTACCGGCGCGATGCTACACCTGGCCACCGGCTCGTACTGGCTGGGGATCCTGGGGGTAGTACTTCACGCGGCCTTTGTCTATAAACTGGGTGACTGGTTTGCTAAAGATACGCGGGACTTCTTTGGCCTGGAGGGGATCGCCATCCCGCATGGTTCCTCGGCGTACCTTGGCCCAATAGCCGTGCTGGTCGACACCCTTATCAATAAAATCCCGGGGCTTAACCGCATCCACTTCAGCGCCGACGATGTGCAACGACGGTTTGGCCCCTTTGGCGAGCCGGTTACCGTCGGTTTTGTGATGGGGCTGGTGATTGGCATGCTGGCAGGCTACGACGCGAAAAACGTCCTGCAACTGGCGGTAAAAACCGCCGCCGTTATGCTGCTGATGCCGCGCGTAATCAAGCCGATTATGGATGGCCTGACGCCCATTGCCAAACATGCGCGTAAGCGCCTGCAGGCAAAATTTGGCGGTCAGGAGTTCCTGATTGGTCTCGACCCGGCGCTGCTGCTGGGCCATACCTCCGTGGTCTCCGCCAGCCTGATCTTTATCCCGTTAACCATTCTGATTGCGGTGCTGGTACCAGGTAATCAGGTCCTGCCGTTCGGCGACCTCGCGACCATCGGCTTCTTCGTGGCCATGGCCGTTGCGGTGCACAAGGGCAACCTGTTCCGCACGCTGATTTCCGGCGTCATCATTATGGGGATCACCCTGTGGATAGCCACCCAGACCATTGGCCTGCATACGCAGCTCGCCCAGAATGCCGGCGCGCTGAAAGCAGGCGGACTGGTGGCCTCAATGGACCAGGGCGGCTCCCCGGTCACCTGGCTATTGATACAGCTCTTTACCTGGCAGAACCTGGTCGGGTTTATGGTTATCGGCGCGATTTACATCGCTGGCGTGCTGCTCACCTGGCGCCGTGCCCGGACTTTTGCGGCCACTGAAAAACGCGCCGCCAACCCCGAGAGCCAGACGGCTTCCTGACATCCGGGGAGCGAGGCTCCCCCTCTTTTTTGGAGTGAATCATGAAATCAGTGGTAATTCATGCTGAGGGCAGCGTTCGCGTTGAAGAACGCCCTGTCCCGCACATTCAGGACGCGGATGAGGTACTGGTGCGCGTGGTCTGTTCAGGATTATGCGGATCGGATATCCCCCGTATCTTCGCCAAAGGGGCACACTATTACCCCATCACCCTCGGGCATGAATTTAGCGGATACGTTGAAGCCTGTGGGGCGGCGGTTACCGATCTTCAGGCCGGCGATGCGGTAGCCTGCGTGCCCCTGCTGCCCTGCTTCTGCTGTGCAGAATGCGACAAAGGCTACTACTCGCTGTGCGGGCAGTATCAGTTTGTCGGTTCGCGCAGCGAAGGGGGGAACGCGGAGTACATTGTTGTGAAGCGCGCCAACCTGTTCCGCCTGCCCGATGAAATGGCTATCGAAGACGGGGCCTTTATCGAGCCGATCACCGTGGGGCTGCATGCCTTTCACCTGGCCGGGGGATGCACGGGCAAAAACGTGATTGTCGTAGGGGCAGGTACTATCGGCCTGCTGGCGATGCAGTGCGCGCTGGCGCTGGGTGCCAGCAGCGTGACCGCAATTGATATCAACGACGATAAGCTGGCTCTTGCAAACGCCCTCGGGGCCACCCGGGTATTTAATAGCAAATCTCAGAGTGCAGAGGAGATCCTGGCTGCGCTTCACGATAGCCGTTTTGATCAGCTGCTGCTAGAGACCGCCGGCACCCCGCAAACCGTCGCCCTCGCCATTAATATCGCCGGGCCACGCGCCCAACTGGCGCTGGTGGGCACGCTGCATCACGACCTGAACTTATCGGCGACAACCTTTGGCAAAATCCTGCGTAAGGAGCTGAGCCTGCTGGGCAGCTGGATGAACTACTCCGCACCCTGGCCAGGAGAGGAGTGGGAAACGGCGGCCCGTCTGCTCAGCGAGAAAAAGCTGCAGCTGGAGCCGCTTATTGCCCATCGCGGCGACGCCGGCAGTTTTGCCAGGGCTATTCAGGCACTCAATGGTTCCCCCATGCAGGGCAAAATCATGCTCTGCCTCCCCTGAGGGTGCGAGCCAGCAACCTGAGCTGGCTCACATTTACTTTCGAATATTACCGTACACCTTTCGCATTCCTTCGATTAGAATAAGGGTAATTAATTGTCAGGCAAATCAATATGAACTCATTTGAGCGAAGGAATAAAATCGTTGACCTCGTCAACGCTCAGGGCAGCGTAATGGTGCTGGATCTTTCGAATCTGTTTGGTATTTCAGAGGTGACGATCCGTGCCGATCTGCGACTGCTGGAAGAAAAAGGTCTGGTGACGCGCTTTCACGGCGGTGCGGCAAAACCCGGTAGCAACCTGGCTGAAAGCGAAAACCAGGAAGTGGTGCTGGAAGATCGCTACCAGCTGGCAAGCGATCCCAAAAAGCGTATCGCCCAGGCGGCGGCGGCCATGATTGCCGAGGGGATGACCGTTATTCTGGATAGCGGCAGCACAACGATGCTGATCGCCGAAGCGCTGGCGAAAAAGGCCAATATTACGGTTATTACTAACAGTCTGCCCGCCGCCTTTGCCCTCTCTGAGAATAAAGACATCACGCTGGTGGTCTGCGGCGGTACGGTGCGCCATAAGACGCACTCCATGCACGGCACCATCGCCGAGCGCTCGCTGGCAGGGATTAGCGCAGACCTGATGTTTGTGGGCGCTGACGGTATCGACGCCACCAACGGCATCACCACCTTCAACGAAGGCTACTCAATCAGCGGCGTGATGGCTGCTGCCGCGCATAAAGTGATTGCGGTGCTGGATGCCAGTAAATTCAACCGTCGCGGCTTTAACCAGGTGCTACCGATGGAGAAGATCGACTGCGTCATCACCGATGATGGCATCGGCAGGCAGGATAAGGCGCTGCTGCTGGAGACGGGCACGGAGCTAATTACGGTGTAGCCTGAAGTGCAGGCCACCAGGTGGTCTGCACGTTTTTCGACCTTTACTCCGGCTACATGCAGCCTTACTCGCCGCTGTCGCGCGGATCCCCCTGCTGCTCCAGCGCATATTTATAGAGCGCATTTTTCTTCACGCCGTGGATTTCGGCGGCCAGCGCCGCGGCCTTTTTCAGCGGCAGCTCGGCCTGCAGTAGGGCAAGGGTGCGCAGGGCATCGGCAGGCAGCGCATCGTCGGTGGCTTTATGTCCTTCAACAATCAGCACCATCTCGCCCTTACGGCGATTCTCATCCTCTTTTACCCAGGCCAGCAGCTCACCCACCGGCAGGCCGTGAATGGTCTCCCAGGTTTTGGTGAGTTCACGCGCCAGCACCACGTAGCGGGACTCGCCCCAGACGGTGACCATATCCTCTAAACTTTCCAGCAGGCGGTGGGTTGATTCGTAAAAGATAAGGGTACGTGGCTCGGCTTCCAGCGCTTTGAGCACGTCGCGGCGGCCTTTTGATTTTGCCGGTAAAAAGCCCTCATAGCAGAAGCGATCGGAGGGGAGCCCGGCGGCGCTTAATGCGGCGATAGCCGCGCACGGGCCCGGCAGCGGCACAACGCGGATCCCCGCTTCGCGGCAGGTACGCACCAGGTGATAACCCGGATCGTTAATCAGCGGCGTACCGGCATCGGAGACCAGGGCGATGTTCTGCCCCTCTTTCAGTTTGGCCAGCAGCGTGTCGGCTTTTTGCTGCTCGTTATGGTCATGCAGGGCAAACAGACGGGCATTTATGGCGAAGTGCTGTAACAGTAAACCGGTATGGCGGGTGTCTTCTGCGGCAATTAAATCAACGGCTTGTAAAACAGTGAGAGCACGCTGGGTAATATCAGATAAATTCCCGATAGGAGTAGGTACAATATACAGTTGACCCTGAGAATTCTCTGCCGTTTCGTGTTGTTTCATTGTTTCATCCGTATTGCCGATTTAATATTGAGCATGCGTAAAAAAATATCACTGGATACAGTATGGTACCCTTAACCTTTCTTCGTAATAAAGCCACACGCAGCCTTCCTCTGGTGCTTGCCGCGCTCATTTTTGCAGGCTGCGGCACCCAGGCGCCGGATCAAACTACCGCCCATATGGAGGGTAGCGCTCAGGCAGACTCGGGCTACTATCTGCACCAGATGGAGCAGAGCACAGATGATACCAGGATAAACTGGCAATTACTCGCCATTCGTGCACTGCTGAAAGAGGGCAAGACCCAGCAGGCCGGCGAACTCTTTAAGCAGCTGCCCCCCGAACTCAGCGACAGCCAGCGCCGGGAGCGGACGCTGCTCTCGGCGGAACTGAACGTGGCGCAGAAAGCCTACCCCGCCGCACAAAAAATCCTCGGCGATATCGACATAAGCGCGCTGGATAAAAACCAGCAGGCTCGCTTCTGGCAGGCCGGCATCGCGGCTGAACAGGGTCGCCCTTCCCTGACGCTGCTGCGCGCGCTAATCGCGCAAGAGCCGCTGGTGAGCGGCGCAGATAAACAGAAAAATATCGACGCCACCTGGCAGGCGCTCTCCGGCATGACCCAGGAGCAGGCCAACGCGCTGGTGATCAATGCCGATGAAAATATCCTGCAGGGCTGGCTGGATCTGCAGCGCGTCTGGTTCGATAACCGCAACGATCCCAACCTGCTGAAGGCGGGGATCGCCGACTGGCAGACCCGCTATCCGAACAACCCGGGTGCGAAGATGCTGCCGACGCAGCTGGTAAACGTGCAGAACTTTAAGCCGGCTTCAACCAGCAAAATCGCGCTGCTGCTGCCCCTGAACGGCCAGGCGGCGGTCTTTGGCCGCACTATCCAGCAGGGCTTTGAAGCGGCTAAAAACGGCACCGCCCCGGTGAGCGGCAACGCCGTTCCTGCCCAGGTGGCGCAGGCCGCCAACGCCGGGGACGTGGTCAGCCCCTCGGCGGCTGAAATCAGCGATCTGACGACGGCCCAGCAGCAGGGTACGATGCAAAACCCGGTGCAGGCCCCTACGTCGGCTCCACAGGCCGAAGCGCCTGCGCCGCAAGCCGCGCCTGCTGCCGAACCAGCAGAGCCCGCGCCGGCAGCAGCAGAAACCTCCCCGGCCGTGGCTGAACAGCCGCAGGCGCCGGCCCAGCCGCAGACCGCGGCGGCGCCGGGCGCAGAACTGAAAATTTACGACACCAGCGCCCAGCCGATGGATCGGGTTCTGGCCCAGGTCCAGAAGGACGGGGCCAGCATCGTGGTCGGGCCGCTGCTGAAAAACAACGTCGAAGAGCTGTTAAGAAGCAATACGTCCCTGAACGTGCTGGCGCTTAACCAGCCGGAGCAGGTGCAGAACCGCGCCAATATCTGCTACTTCGCCCTCTCTCCGGAAGATGAAGCCCGCGATGCGGCGCGTCATATCCACGAGCAGGGCAAGCAGGCGCCGCTGCTGCTGATCCCACGCAGCACGCTGGGCGACCGCGTAGCTAAGGCCTTTGCCGAAGAGTGGCAACAGCTGGGCGGCGGCGTGGTGTTGCAGCAGAAATTTGGCTCCAGCGCAGAACTGCGTGCCGGGGTGAACGGCGGTGCCGGCATCGCCCTGAGCGGTAGCCCGGTGTCGGCCAGCCTGCCGCAGCAGCAGGGCGTGACCATTGGCGGGCTGAACATTCCGGCGCCGCCAACCGACGCGCAAATCAGCGGCGGTGGCAACGTGGATGCCGCCTATATCGTGGCAACCCCGGAAGAGATCGCCTTTATCAAACCGATGATCGCCATGCGCAACGGCAGCCAGAGCGGCGTTACCCTGTATGCCAGCTCCCGCAGCGCGCAGGGCACCGCTGGCCCGGATTTCCGTCTGGAGATGGAAGGCTTGCAGTACAGCGAGATCCCGATGCTGGCAGGCAGCAACCCGGCGCTTATGCAGCAGGCGCTCGGCAGCGTGCGTAACGACTACTCGCTGGCGCGCCTCTACGCCATGGGCGTGGACGCTTGGGCGCTGGCTAACCACTTCACCCAGATGCGCCAGGTGCCGGGCTTCGAAATCAGCGGTAATACCGGCGATCTGACCGCCTCCCAGGATTGCGTGATTAACAGGAAGTTATCATGGCTCAAATACCAGCAGGGGCAGATCGTCCCGGCCAGTTAAGCCGCAAGCAGACCGGCGATGCGTGGGAGTTACAGGCGCGTCGCTGGCTGGAGCGCAAAGGACTGCGTTTCATCGCCGCAAACGTCCGCGGGCGCGGCGGTGAGATAGACCTCATCATGCAAGAGGGCCCGGTAACGGTATTTATTGAAGTACGTTACCGCCAGTCATCGCGCTTTGGCGGTGCCGCCGCCAGCGTGACCCGTGCCAAGCAGCAAAAACTCTTACAAACCGCCCGCTGGTGGCTTAGCCGCCAGAATGGGAGCTTTGATACTGTGGATTGCCGGTTCGATGTGGTAGCCTTCACCGGAAACGCCATCGAATGGCTTAAAAACGCCTTCGGCGAAGACGCCTAAAACCGATCGTTAAGGGATATCGTGCTCGAAAGAATTAAGGTTTGCTTCACAGAAAGCATTCAGACTCAGATTGCCGCAGCAGAAGCGCTGCCGGATGCCATCTCCCGCGCGGCGATGACGCTGGTGCAGTCCCTGCTCAATGGCAACAAAATTCTCTGTTGTGGCAACGGCACATCGGCCGCCAACGCACAGCATTTTGCTGCCAGTATGATCAATCGCTTTGAAACTGAGCGCCCAAGTTTACCCGCCATTGCACTTAATACCGATAACGTGGTCTTAACAGCGATTGCTAACGATCGTCTTCACGATGAGATTTATGCCAAGCAAGTCCGTGCCTTAGGCCATGCCGGCGACGTGCTGCTGGCGATTTCGACCCGGGGCAACAGCCGCGACATCGTCAAAGCAGTTGAAGCGGCCGTTACCCGCGATATGACTATCGTGGCGCTGACGGGCTACGACGGTGGCGAGCTGGCCGGGCTGCTGGGCCCGCAGGACGTGGAGATTCGCATTCCTTCTCACCGCAGCGCGCGTATTCAGGAGATGCACATGCTGACGGTGAACTGCTTATGCGATCTGATCGATAACACGCTTTTCCCTCACCAGGATGATTAAGGAGTATACATGAAGGCATTTTCGCCCCTCGCAGTCCTTATTTCTGCGCTGCTGCTTCAGGGATGTGTGGCTGCCGCTGTGGTTGGTACCGCGGCCGTGGGCACCAAAGCGGCGACCGATCCACGCTCGGTAGGAACCCAGGTGGATGACGGTACGCTGGAGCTGCGCGTGAACAGCGCGTTATCAAAAGACGAACAGATTAAGAAAGAGGCGCGCATTAACGTTACCGCTTATCAGGGCAAAGTGCTGCTGGCAGGCCAGGCGCCTAACACCGAGCTGGCGTCCCGTGCCAAGCAGATCGCCATGGGCGTAGAGGGCGCTACCGAAGTCTATAACGAAGTGCGTCAGGGCCAGCCTATTGGTCTGGGCACCGCCTCTTCCGACACCTGGATCACCACTAAAGTGCGTTCGCAACTGCTGGGAAGCGATCAGGTGAAATCATCTAACGTGAAAGTGACCACCGAGAACGGCGAGGTGTTCCTGCTGGGTCTGGTGACAGACCGTGAAGGGAAAGCGGCAGCGGATATCGCCAGCCGGGTCAGCGGCGTGAAGCACGTCACCACCGCTTTTACTATTATTCAGTAACCGCCACTTCAGCCCTCTCCCTGGGGAGAGGGTTTCTTAGAACAGCGCAATACCGCCCGTAATAATCCCACTCAGCGCCACCAGCGCCCCCGTCAGCCACAGGGCTTTTGCCGGGAAGGATTTACGCAGCATAACCAGCGACGGCAGGCTTACCGCAGGCAGGGTAATTAACAGCGCCAGCGCCGGAGCGGTGCCCATCCCGGCCAGCATCATGGTCTGGACGATGGGGATTTCCGCCGCCGTCGGGATCACAAACAGCATCCCGGCAATCGCCAGGCCAACTACCCACAGCAGCGAGTTATCAATAGCGCCTTCCGCGTGCGGGAAGAGCCAGACCCGCGCCGCGCCCAGCGCCAGAACCGCAAGAATATAGACCGGAATGGTGCTCCAGAAGAGCTGCCATAACGCCCTACCCCAGCGCGCGAGGAAACTGCCCTGCGGCTCCGGCAGCTCAACCTCCAGCGGCGCGGCGCTGACGGCGCTCTCCTTCACCAGCTTTTGCACCAGGGTCGCTACCACCAGCACGGTTACCAGGCCGGCAATCAGGCGGATAATGGCGAAATGCCAGCCGAGCACAAAGCCCATAAACACCAGCGTGGCCGGGTTAAGCAGCGGGTTGCCCATCCAGAACGCCAGCGCGCCGCCCATCGACACCTGCTGGCGGCGCATTCCGGCGGTAACCGGCGCCGCACAGCAGGTGCACATCATGCCGGGCAGCGAGAAGAGGGTGCCCAGCAGCGTCCCCTGAAAGCGGGGTTGTCCTAAAGTCTTCAGCAGCCAGTTACGCGGGATAAGCACCTGCACCAGCGAACCGAGCAGCACGCCCAGCACCGCCGCCTTCCAGACGGCCAGGAAGTAGACCAGCGCATAGTCCCAGGCCGCCTGAAGCGGGCTGTTAGCTGCGTTGCCGAGGATCGATTTACCAATAGAGTGGGTTTCTGCCGCCGTGAAGGCTTTGCCGTAATAAGGCTGCCATTTCACATACCAGAGACCAATAATAACGACGGCGAAAAAGAGTGCGGGCTTCCACCACTGAAGTGGTGTTGCCGCCTGAGATGAAGACTGACCAGCCATAGCATTTCCCGGGAGTATAGTAATTTTGCCGGGGGATATTACGCCTCGCTTCTGGAAATTTCACGCAGTTTTGCTGAGGGAATAATATTTACCCCCTGTACAGAAGGCGCCAGCCCCTCGATCAGCATGGCTCTTGCCACATTCCGCCCGTCGATAGATTTCCAGTTTCCCGGCAGGAGTGAAAACACAGGAGCAAAAAGCGACTCGCTGAACCTGTGTTTTTCCCGCTCGCCCAACAGCATCGACGGGCGAACGATGGTCAGCCGCTCCCACTTCTGGGCGATCAGCGCCTCCTCCATCTTGCCCTTCACTTTGTTGTAAAAGAAGGGCGAACTGGCGCTGGCGCCCATGGCGCTGACCACCAGGAAGTGCTTAGCTCCGCGTTTCTTCGCCGTCAGGGCGGTATCTATTACCAGGGTGTAGTCGGCGTGGATAAAAGCCTCTTTGCTGCCCGCCTCGCGGCGGGTGGTGCCCAGACAGCAAAAGGCGATATCAACGGGATCCTCTACCATTGCCAGCGCATCGCTAAGCTGGGGATCGTGGGGGTTAAAAACGCCGGAGATATCCGCCAGCGGACGGCGGGTCGGGGCGGCGATATAGTTTACCCGCTTATCCAGGATCAGCATTCGCAGCAGATGGCTGCCCACCAGCCCGGTCGCGCCCGTTATTAATACCTGACTCATCTCGCCCCCTTTGCAGAATAGTCCGTTTGCGGATCTGCGCTGTTCAACCACACTTAGAAGTCTGTTACCGGTAAGTATTTACCACAAACGGAGAAAAAGCTGTTTATAGCCAAAGCAACGGAGGAAGCATGAGCAAGAAAATCGCAGTCTTGATCACCGACGAGTTTGAGGATTCAGAATTCACTTCACCTGCCGAGGCGTTCCGCAAAGCGGGACATGAAGTCATTACCATTGAGAAAGAGGCGGGGAAAACGGTAAAAGGCCATAAAGGCGAGGCCAGCGTCACCATCGATAAGAGCATCGATGAGGTCAGCCCGACCGACTTTGATGCCCTGCTCCTGCCGGGCGGACACTCCCCTGACTCCCTGCGCGGCGACGATCGTTTTGTCAGTTTCACCCGGGATTTCGTTTCCAGCGGCAAGCCGGTATTTGCTATCTGCCACGGCCCGCAGCTGCTGATTAGCGCAGAGGTCGTCCGCGGACGTAAGCTGACCGCGGTGAAGCCGATTGTTATCGATCTGAAAAACGCCGGCGCCGAGTTCTTCGACCAGGAAGTGGTGATTGACGGCGATCAGCTGGTGACCAGCCGTACGCCGGATGACCTGCCCGCCTTTAACCGGGAAGCGTTACGCCTGCTCGGCGCGTAGCCAGTGAAGTTTTTTACCAAAGCCCAGCGTATTGTCGGTGAACTTCAGTTCGTCCAGACGGATCTCCCAGACGGGGGCTGACATCGCAGCGGCAACCGGAAAGCGGCGAACGTAGCGTTTACGCATCGCGTCGCTTTCCGCACCATCCAGACGCCGGATCTCGCCGGCAAACTGCACTCCGCGGATCAGCGCCACGGTTTTTGGCTGACCGTTTACCGTGCCTGCTACCCTGGCCTGCTGCCCTGTCATCTGCGCGTGACGGGTTTTATCGTCGCTCAGGACATAAAAAGCAACGTTCTCAGGATCGTAGTAATAGAAGGCATTTGCACACCACATCTCCCCATCCTGGTGAACGCACCAGGTTACGACATGCTGCTTTGCCAGCCAGCGGCTAATGGCGGACAGTGTTTCCATTTTGACTCTCTCTTGCTATGGTGCGTCCACCTTACCATAGCGAATCAATTTATCGTGTGCTGGTTTCTCTATCTTGTCCGTACCGCCGATAACGCGCTTTATACCGGGATCACCACCGACGTGGCGCGGCGTTTCCTGCAACATCAGTCGGGAAAAGGGGCCAAAGCCCTGCGTGGGAAAGGTGAACTGCAGCTGGCCTTTTCGGCGCCGGTGGGTGAACGCTCGCTGGCATTAAGGCTGGAGTACAGGATCAAGCAGCTAACGAAGCGCCAGAAAGAGCGCCTCGTCGCCGGAGACGGGTCGTTTGAGGCGCTGCGGGAGAGCCTGCAAGCGCCGCTAATTAAAAGCGATTGAAGTGGTCGTGATACTCAACCAGACCGCTCACGCCCTGCAGGGCGTCATCCGCCAGGCGATGGACCTGGAATGCGGACTCGGTGCCCGGCCAGCGGCAGTGCAGATCGTAATGGGCGGCCTTTTCGAAGCCTAGCTTGCTGTAAAAAGCAGGGTCGCCCAGGGTGACCACGGCGGCATAGCCAAACTCGTTCAGCGAGTCGAGCCCTTCGTAGACCAGCTGGCGCGCCAGCCCCTGACCGCGGTAGTTTTCATCTACCGCCAGCGGTGCCATTCCGACCCACTGCAACTCTTCACCCCGTACGGCGACCGGGCTGAAGGCGACATAGCCCACCACCTGGCCTTCGTCATCGGTGGCAACCAGCCCAAGGGTAATCAGGCCGTCTTCACGCAGATCGTGCACCAGTTGCGCTTCGTCATCCCTGGCGAACGCACGACGTAATAAGGCATCGATACCTGGCGCATCAATCCCAATCTCAACTCGAATCAGCATGGCTCACCTACTGAAGTGGGTTTACTCTCCGGCGGACTTTTCAGCCCCGCCTCGACAAAATCGGCCATTTGCAGCAGCGCCACGCGCAGTGGTTTCGGCATCTGCTCCAGCTCAATGGCATCCATCAGGTTTTTAACATACAGGCCCAGCTCGGTATCGCCCTCGATGACCAGACGGCGCTGGAAGAAGAGAGTATCAGGATCCTGTTTCCGTGCCGCGATCATCAGTAAATCGCTGGCATCAGCGCTGAAGCTGACGTCCGCTGCGGCAGATTCACGCACCACCAGACGGTCGTTTTCAACCGAGGTGAACCAGCGCAGGCCGATATCACGAACCTCGATACTCAACCATTTACCCTCGAGAAACTCCAGCTCGCCGTCCGCCAGCGCCTGGCGGAACTGCCAGCCCAGCAGCTGCTCAAGCACCTGGCGCTTAAGCGCGAAGGGGGCCAGTTTGACCGGCATGCTCAGCAGCGATGGGCCAGCCTGTACGAGTCGTGAACGCAGTTTATCCAGCACGAATTTTTCTCCCTGATATCTGTAGTCCCGGTATTTTGCCATATCCGGACGCCAGGATAGCGGCGTAAATCAACAAACTAACATACTGCGCCGGCCAATATTGATGTCATCAATACGCCATTAGCTGCCTTAAATCAAAAATTGTCGCCTGATGGTTAACTAAAATCATCGTTTGCTAACAATTTTGCATCCCTGTGGATTGCGAACGTCAGGATAAATTATGGAACTGCTCTGCCCTGCCGGAAACCTTCCGGCGCTTAAGGCGGCTATCGAAAACGGTGCCGATGCGGTTTACATCGGGCTAAAAGACGATACCAATGCCCGCCACTTCGCTGGTCTCAACTTTACCGAGAAAAAGCTGCAGGAAGCGGTCAGTTTTGTCCATCAACATCGCCGCAAGCTGCATATTGCCATTAACACCTTTGCGCACCCCGACGGCTATGGCCGCTGGCAGCACGCCGTGGACATGGCGGCCCAGCTGGGTGCCGACGCCCTGATTCTGGCCGACCTCGCTATGCTGGAGTATGCCGCAGAACGCTATCCGCATATTGAGCGCCATGTCTCGGTCCAGGCTTCTGCCACCAATGAAGAAGCCGTGCGCTTTTATCATCGCCACTTTGACGTGGCCCGCGTGGTGCTGCCGCGGGTACTCTCCATTCATCAGGTTAAGCAGCTGGCCAGGGTGACGCCAGTGCCGCTGGAGGTATTTGCCTTTGGCAGCCTGTGCATTATGGCGGAGGGGCGCTGCTACCTCTCCTCTTACCTGACCGGCGAGTCGCCCAATACCGTGGGAGCCTGCTCCCCTGCCCGCTTCGTGCGCTGGCAGCAGACGCCGCAGGGGCTGGAGTCGCGCCTGAATGAAGTGCTGATTGACCGCTATCAGGATGGCGAAAACGCCGGCTATCCGACCCTGTGCAAGGGGCGTTATCTGGTGGACGGCGAGCGTTACCACGCCCTGGAGGAGCCCACCAGCCTTAACACTCTGGAGCTGCTGCCGGAGCTGCTGGCGGCCAATATCGCCTCGGTGAAAATCGAAGGCCGCCAGCGCAGCCCGGCCTATGTCAGCCAGGTGGCGAAGGTGTGGCGTCAGGCCATCGACCGCTGCATGGCGGACCCGCAAAACTACGCGCCGCAGCCCGCCTGGATGGAGACGCTGGGGGCCATGTCCGAAGGCACCCAGACCACCCTTGGCGCGTATCACCGAAAATGGCAGTGAGAAAAGCAATGAAATATTCCATAGGACCGGTGCTCTACTACTGGTCAAAAGAGACGCTGGAAGATTTTTACCAGCAGGCGGCGACCAGCAGCGCCGATGTGATTTACCTCGGCGAAGCGGTTTGCAGCAAACGCCGCGCCACCAAAGTGGGCGACTGGCTGGCGATGGCCAAAAGCCTGGCGGGCAGCGGCAAGCAGGTAGTGCTTTCTACGCTTGCGCTGGTACAGGCCTCCTCTGAGCTTGGCGAAATCAAACGCTACGTGGACAACGGTGAGTTTTTGCTGGAAGCCAGCGATTTAGGCGTGGTGAACATGTGCGCCGAACGCAAATTGCCCTTCGTCGCCGGCCACGCCCTGAACTGCTATAACGCCGTTACCCTGCGCCTGCTGCTGAAACAGGGGATGACGCGCTGGTGCATGCCGGTGGAGCTCTCCCGCGACTGGCTGGCGAACCTGCTGGCGCAGTGCGAGGAGCTTGGCATTCGCAATCAGTTTGAGGTGGAGGTGCTGAGCTACGGCCACCTGCCGCTGGCCTACTCCGCCCGCTGCTTTACCGCGCGCTCGGAAGACCGGCCAAAAGACGAATGCGAAACCTGCTGCATTAAATATCCGAACGGGCGCAGCATGCTGTCGCAGGAAAACCAGCAGGTGTTCGTGCTCAACGGCATTCAGACCATGAGCGGATATGTTTACAACCTCGGCAACGAGCTGGCCTCAATGCACGGGCTGGTGGATATAGTGCGCCTCTCTCCGCTGGATACCGGTATTTTTGCCACGCTTGAGGCCTTCCGCGCCAACGAAAATGGCGCGGCACCGCTGCCGCTGACCGCCAATAGCGACTGTAACGGCTACTGGCGCCGCCTCGCCGGGCTGGAGCTGCAGGCCTAAAAAAGGCTCACTTTGTTAACAGCAGTTAGTAAACTTTAATGCAGTATTAAAGATTCACCGTCGACAAAGTGAGCTGTTATGACTGATAAAACCATTCCGTTTTCGGTGCTGGATCTGGCGCCGATCCCCGAAGGCTCCTCGGCAGGAGCCGCCTTTTCGCACTCTTTAGATCTCGCCCGACTGGCTGAACAGCGCGGCTATCACCGCTACTGGCTGGCGGAACATCACAATATGGTGGGCATCGCCAGCGCCGCCACCTCGGTGCTGTTGGGTTATCTGGCGGCCAACACCACCACCCTGCATCTGGGCTCCGGCGGCGTGATGCTGCCCAACCACTCGCCGCTGGTGATCGCCGAACAGTTCGGCACCCTGAACACCCTCTACCCTGGCCGTATCGACCTCGGCCTTGGCCGCGCCCCCGGCAGCGATCAGCCCACCATGCGCGCGCTGCGCCGCCATATGAGCGGTGATGTGGATAATTTCCCGCGCGACGTGCTGGAGCTGGTGGAGTGGTTCGACGCCCGCGATCCCAACCCGCAGGTGCGCCCGGTGCCGGGCTACGGTGAGAAGATCCCGGTCTGGCTGCTGGGCTCAAGCCTGTACAGCGCCCAGCTGGCCGCCCAGCTCGGCCTGCCGTTTGCGTTCGCCTCCCACTTCGCGCCGGATATGCTGCACCAGGCGCTGCATCTCTATCGCACCCACTTCAAGCCCTCGGCGCGCCTGGAAAATCCGTATGCGATGGTGTGCATCAATATCGTAGCCGCCGACAGCAACCGCGATGCGGAATTCCTGTTTACCTCCATGCAGCAGGCCTTTATGAAGCTGCGCCGCGGCGAGAGCGGTCAGCTACCGCCGCCGGTGGAGAATATGCACCAGCTGTGGTCGGCCTCCGAACAGTACGGCGTGCAGCAGGCGCTGAGCATGTCGCTGGTAGGGGATAAGGCGAAAGTGCGCCACGGGCTGGAAGCGATCCTGCGCGAAACCCAGGCGGATGAGATTATGGTCAACGGCCAGATTTTCGATCATCAGGCGCGCCTGCACTCCTTCGATCTGGCGATGCAGGTAAAAGAAGAGCTGGTAGGGTAGTTTTTGCTTCGGTTTTCTCCCTCTCCCTTTGGGAGAGGGTTGGGGTGAGGGGATCGGGCCCCTCGATCTACTGATAAACCGGCAACAGATTAAAGGTGGAGAGGACGTGAACCAGCGCGTTGCCGACCCCAAACACCAGAATCAGGGCAATCATCGGCTTGCCGCCCCAGACGCGGAATTTTGGGCTGCCGAAGCGTTTGCGGGATTTGCGCGCCAGCAGCGCCGGCACGATGGCCGCCCAGATGGTGGCCGCCAGCCCCGCATAGCCGATAGCATACAGAAAACCGTTCGGCCACAGCAGCCCACCGATAATCGGCGGCAGGAAGGTGAGCAGCGCGGTTTTCAGACGTCCCGGGGCCGAATCATCAAAGCCAAACAGATCCGCCAGGTAGTCAAACAGCCCCAGGGTGACGCCGAGGAAAGAGCTCGCCACCGCAAAGTTAGAGAACACTACCAGCAGCAGATCCAGGCTGCGGCTGTTCAGCACCCCGCTTAACGCCTGCACCAGCACATCAATATTGCCGCCCTTCTGCGCGATGCCGATAAATTCCGGCCGCGGGATGTTGCCCATCGTCCCCAGCAGCCAGATGACATACAGCCCCAGCGCCAGCAGCGTGCCGTACACCAGGCACTTCACGATGGTGCGCGGATCTTTACCGTAGTACTTCATCAGGCTCGGCACGTTGCCATGATAGCCAAACGACGCCAGGCAGAAGGGCAACGTCATCAGCAGATAGGGGGTGTATGAGGCATGACTTTCCGCGACGTTAAACAGCGTGGCCGGCGTGACGTGCCCCAGCAGGCTGCCAAAGGTCAGGAAAAAGGTGATCACCTTGGCGCCCAGCACGATGGCCGTCATCCGGCTCACCGCTTTGGTGCTCAACCAGACGATAAAGGCCACAAACAGCGCAAATACCAGCCCGGCCAGGCGCGCCGGGACGTTCAGCGACATCTCGGCAAAGGTGTGATGCAGGATCGAGCCGCTCGCCGAGATATAGGCGTAGGTCAGGATGTAGAGCACAAAGGCGATAGAAAGGCCGTTTACCAGGTTCCAGCCCTTGCCCAGCAGGTCGCGGGTGATGGTATCGAAGCTGGAGCCAATGCGATAGTTAAGGTTGGCTTCAAGGATCATCAGCCCCGAGTGCAGCATACAAAACCAGGTGAAGACCAGCGCCGCCAGCGACCAGAAGAACCAGCTACCCGCCATCACCACCGGCAGGGAGAACATCCCCGCGCCAATAATGGTGCCGCCGATGATCACCACGCCGCCGAGCAGCGAGGGTGAGGTCCGGGTGGTGGTTAGTGTTGCCATACAGCCTGTTCTCCAGTCAAAAATGTGGGTCACTACTTTAGTGTGCTGCACTGTACCAGTACAAGAGTACAAAGGGAATAAAAAAAGCCCCGATAGATTCTATCGGGGCTGTATCTTTTACTTTACGTCAGCAAAGTCAGGATTACGCATCACCACCGAAGCGACGACGGCTGGTGCCCTCTTCGCGACGCGGGCCACGGTTTTCACGACGCTCGCCGCTGAAGCGACCAGCGCCCGGCGCACCGCCTTCACGGCGAGGACCACGACCGCCTTCACGACGCTCGCCGCCGCCGAAGCTACGACGTTCACCGGCAGGACGATCGCCATCACGACGCGGACCACGGTCCGGACGCGGCTGAGCATCACCCAGCAGCTGCATGTTCATCGGCTTGTTCAGGATGCGGGTACGAGTAAAGTGCTGCAGAACTTCGCCCGGCATGCCCTTCGGCAGCTCAATAGTAGAGTGGGTACCGAACAGCTTGATGTTACCGATGTAACGGCTGCTGATGTCGCCTTCGTTAGCGATAGCGCCAACGATGTGACGAACTTCAACGCCATCATCACGGCCAACTTCAATGCGGTACAGCTCCATATCGCCAGCGTCACGACGCTCGCGACGCGGACGGTCTTCACCACCACGCTCCGGACGGTCGCCGCGCGGGCCACGGTCGTTACGATCACCACGGCGTTCGAAACGGTCGTCACGATCGCGGAACTCACGCTTAGGACGCATCGGCGCATCTGGCGGCACGATGAGGGTACGTTCGCCCTGGGCCATTTTCAGCAGCGCTGCGGCCAGTGCTTCCATATCCAGCTCTTCGCCTTCTTCTACCGGCTGAATTTTAGCCAGCAGCGCACGGTACTGATCCAGATCGCTGCTTTCCAGCTGCTGCTGTACTTTGGCGGCGAATTTTTCCAGACGGCGTTTGCCCAGCAGCTCTGCGTTCGGCAGATCGGCTTCCGGAATGGTCAGCTTCATGGTGCGTTCGATGTTACGCAGCAGGCGACGCTCACGGTTTTCAACGAACAGCAGCGCACGGCCAGCACGGCCCGCACGACCGGTACGGCCGATACGGTGAACGTAAGACTCGGAATCCATCGGGATGTCGTAGTTCACAACCAGGCTGATACGCTCAACGTCCAGACCACGTGCTGCCACGTCGGTTGCAATCAGGATATCCAGACGACCGTCTTTCAGACGCTCCAGCGTCTGCTCACGCAGGGCCTGGTTCATGTCGCCGTTCAGCGCGGCGCTGTTATAGCCGTTACGCTCCAGCGCTTCAGCCACTTCCAGAGTCGCGTTTTTGGTACGAACGAAGATAATCGCCGCATCAAAATCTTCTGCTTCCAGGAAACGAACCAGCGCTTCGTTTTTACGCATGCCGTATACAGACCAGTAGCTCTGGCTGATGTCCGGACGAGTCGTTACGCTGGACTGAATGCGCACTTCCTGCGGCTCTTTCATAAAGCGTTTGGTGATACGACGGATCGCTTCCGGCATGGTGGCAGAGAACAGAGCGGTCTGATGACCTTCCGGAATCTGCGCCATAATAGTTTCTACGTCTTCGATGAAGCCCATGCGGAGCATTTCGTCAGCTTCATCCAGTACCAGACCGCTCAGTTTAGAGAGATCCAGCGTACCGCGCTTCAGGTGATCCAGCAGACGGCCCGGCGTACCGACCACAATCTGCGGGCCCTGGCGCAGGGCGCGTAACTGCACGTCATAACGCTGGCCACCGTACAGGGCTACCACGCTTACGCCGCGCATATGTTTAGAGAATTCCGTCATCGCTTCTGCTACCTGAACAGCCAGTTCACGGGTAGGAGCCAGGACGAGGATCTGCGGTGCGCGTAGGTCCGGATCGATGTTGTTCAGCAGGGGCAGCGAGAACGCTGCAGTTTTACCACTACCCGTCTGGGCCATGCCCAGCACGTCGCGACCAGAAAGCAGGTGCGGGATACATTCTGCCTGGATCGGAGATGGTTTTTCGTAACCCAGATCGGTAAGGGCTTCAAGGATAGGAGCCTTCAGGCCCAGATCTGCAAAAGTGGTTTCGAATTCAGCCATGTAGTACAAGTGCCTCGATATTAATGGCGGCCAGTCTACATAACTCATCGTGAAAATGATTAGCAATTTTCATTGAAAAGTGTGAACCGGCTCAAAGTAGGTGTATTGACGAACAACAACGCCCTCACCCGCGAAGGTGATGGCAATCAGAAAAATGATTACGGGCTGATGTGGTCGTCAGCTATTGCTGGTCCGATTCTGCCAGGTCGTCTTGCTCCTGGCCCAAGAGCGATAATTCCAACAATGCATAACGGTGCTCGACGTAGTTGTGTACGTTGTTAGCAACCGCTAATTTGAACAGTGCCGTAGCGCTGTCCATATCCCCCAGACTTAGGTAGTACTTACCTAAATAGAAGTTGGTTTCACTGAGATGCTCAGCGAGCGAGGTGT
>Ga0209370_1000989_pt1 | contig 28715 bp, 25 predicted proteins | sample AgamicAtPrz_FD_187164 | JGI IMG/M metagenome (GOLD analysis project Ga0209370, IMG submission 187164) | Agave microbial communities from Guanajuato, Mexico - At.P.rz (SPAdes) (version 2) | ecosystem: Host-associated > Plants > Phyllosphere > Phylloplane/Leaf | place: Guanajuato, Mexico... | reverse complement strand
CCTTTACCTGAACGATGTGCACAACGAATTCACCCTCAAGGGCGATTCGCCGGCGCTGCACTTGATCCAACAGATCCGCGACGAGGCTCACCGCTTCGCGATCACCGGTCACCGTGCTCGTCGCGGCAAGGCCCGGCGAGTGTCGAGCCTGGAGGATGTGGCAGGCGTCGGGCCCAAGCGCCGGCGCGACTTGCTGAAACATTTCGGCGGCCTGCAAGAGCTCAACCGCGCCAGTGTCGACGAGATTGCCAAGGCACCGGGCATCAGTAAAAAGCTTGCCGAGTCGATTTATGCCAGCCTGCATAGCGAGTAGAATGCCGGGTTCAACCCGCAGCCAGTCGTACCGATGAATATTCCAAACCTGCTCACCGTTCTACGCGTTCTGCTCATCCCGATTTTCATCCTGCTGTTCTACATGCCGTTCCACTGGAGCTACATGGCCGCCAGCAGCGTATTCGCCGTCGCCGCCGCCACCGACTGGCTGGATGGTTACCTGGCGCGTCGGTTGCAGCAGAGCACCCCGTTCGGTGCGTTCCTGGACCCGGTGGCCGACAAGCTGATGGTCGCCGTTGCGCTGGTACTGCTGGTGCAAACCCACGCCAACTTCTGGCTCACATTGCCCGCTGCAGTCATCATCGGTCGCGAGATCGTGGTGTCGGCGCTGCGCGAGTGGATGGCCGAGCTGGGCGCGCGGGCCCATGTGGCCGTGTCCAACCTGGGCAAGTGGAAGACGGCTGCACAGATGCTGGCGTTGGTGATCCTGCTGGGCAATCCGCCAGCGGTGACTTTCTGGGTCATTCTGGGTTACGGGTTATTGTTAGTGGCAGCGGGTTTGACCCTCTGGTCGATGGTGCACTACCTGGTGGCCGCCTGGCCGCACCTGCGCGAAGGCTCGGAGCAGAAATAAAAGTTTTTTTGAATCAAGGGGTTGACGCGGTTTTGGATATCGCTAAAATGGCACCCATCACGACGCGGGAATAGCTCAGTTGGTAGAGCACGACCTTGCCAAGGTCGGGGTCGCGAGTTCGAGTCTCGTTTCCCGCTCCAAATATCGATCTACAGAGTTCCCTGGAAGTCTGTAAGTCCTTGAAAATAGACGCTTCGGCGTCTTTTTTCGTTCCAGCGCAGTCTGCCTGAATCCACCAGCAGCCACGAAATTTAAGTACATTTTTGAGTACAGCGATTCCGGGTAGTTGGCGTAGCGGATTGATAGCAGAGCTGGGGCTCCGGCATCGATATACATCTCCTCGACCTTACGAGACCGGGAGGTGTACACATGCCCTTGACCGACACTGCCGTTCGCCAGGCGAAGCCGACCGGCAAGAACTACACCCTCAAAGACACCGCTGGCCTTGCACTGTTCGTCGGTGCCAAGGGCGCCAAGCAGTGGCACTTCCGTTTCTACTGGTTGGGCAAGCAGGCCCGCATCTCGATGGGCGTCTATCCGGCCGTCAGCCTCAAGGAGGCGAGGGAGGCGCGGGACCAGGCGCGTGCACTGGTCGCGCAGGGCGTCGACCCCCGCGCCAATCGGCGTGAAGCCCGCCTTGCGGCCTGTTCCCAATCCGAAAATTCCTTTCGTGCCGTCTTCGATGACTGGAACGCCTTCAGGGCGTTGAGCCTCAAGCGGGGGCGACAGAGCACGCTGGAGCAGATCGAGCGGCACTTCAACAAAGACATTCTGCCCTGGCTGGGCCCGTTGCCGATCGTCGAGGTGTCTCGCCAGCATGTGCTGGAGGTGCTGCGCAAGATCGAGCGGCGCAAGGCGATGACCACCGCCGAGAAGTGCCGCACGTGGCTGAACCAACTGTTCCGCTATGCCATGGTCGAGAAGGGGCTGGTCAGCAACCCGGCCGCAGACCTGGACATCGTGGCCTTGCCCAAGCCCAAGGTGCGCCACAACCCTCACCTGCGCATGGCCGAGCTGTCGGCGTTCCTGCGCAAGGTGAGCGCCTACGGTGGGCATGCCAACACGGTAGCGGGTATCCGCTTGTTGCTACTGACGGGGGTTCGAACGGGTGAGTTACGCGCTGCCAAGCCCGAGCAGTTGGACCTTGAGCGTGGGTTATGGATCATCCCGCCAGAGATCGTGAAGCAGCTGCAGGTGAGGGGACGGCGCGAGAGCGAGGAAATCCCGCCTTACATTGTGCCGCTATCGCGGCAGGCCATCGAAATCGTGAAGGCGCTTCTGGCGGCCAAATTGCCGAGCAACGGCCATCTGCTACCTCACCGAAGCCGGCCGAAGGACAGCATCAGCGAGAACACCCTGAACACGGCGCTACAGCGTATGGGGTACAAAGGCCGACTGACGGGCCATGGCATTCGCGGCACGCTCTCGACGGCGTTGAACGAACTGGGGTACGAGCAGAAGTGGGTCGATGCCCAGCTTTCCCATGCGGACCCCAACCAAGTCCGACGCTCCTACAACCATGCCGAGTATGTGGAGCAGCGCCGGGTCATGATGCAGGATTGGGCGGACCGACTGGATTGCTGGGAAGCTGGCTTGCCACAGCCTGCGCGGCCGGTGGCAGAGGGTTCGCAGGATCTAGAGTTCATCGCTGGGGTGTTGAAGTCTGCGGCGGGGCAGGGACTGACGTTGTCTGTTCTGCCTCAGGGTCCGGAGGCAGTAGTTGCAGGTACGGATTGTTGAGGGCGATTCCACCCATCAGATCCTTGGGATCTTTGAGCAAATAGCCGTGCAGGCGCCTCGATCTGCGTGGGCCAGTGACCTGGCAGGTCCAGATGTTCAAGCCGTTGGGCTGCTTGCGGTGGACCCGCTGGCGCTCGAACTGGCGCTGCAGCCATTCCCAATCCTGCTGCTGATCTTGCTTGGCCAGACGTGCGACATCGGGGTGTTCGCGACAGTAGCGTTGGAAGATGCTCGGTGTGACCAGGTACAGCGTGTCCGCCACAGTGTGGATGAGGGCTTTTGCGTCATTGACGATCAGCCGGTGCGAGCGGATGCCCTGTTCGAGCCACTGGAGGAAGGCATGGCCAGTGCAGGCATCTTCTGCGTCAGCCCCCGGGAGTGGTCCCTCGTCGAGAAACACTGGTAGGAAGTCCATCAGTGCCTCGTCAGGGGCGGCGGGCGTGGACGGTAAATCAGCGTGAACGGGCGGTGCTGCCTCAGCACGGGGCGGAGCTTCGTCAGGCAGCGGATCCACTATGACCGTCCCCACGAAGGGCGCCGGACGCTCGTCGCTGCCCCAGATCAACGCCGGCGAGAGCTTCAGGAAGGTCAAGCTTTGCGACCAGCCGCTGTCGCTGGTGACGGTGGCTTTCCAGATGGCTTTTCCGCCGGGGCTCTCCAGGGCGATGCCGTGGTCCTGCAGGACGTTGAACACGGCGGTGTTGCGCTCCGGTATGCCTTCGATGCCGTGCTTGAGCAAGTGGGCGCGCAATTTGTCGGAAAGGGTCTTGCTGACCAGCCAGAGGGCATCCTCAGTAAGCCAAGCGTCCGAGGCCTGAGGCTGGTTGAGCTTCAGTTCTTCCTTGAGCAGGTAGCGCAGCCCGTCGATCAACTTGCGCTGCAGGGCCTGTTTCGGCGCCATGATCGCCTTGCTCGGATCGCCGCCGAGTGCCTGCGACGCTGAAGCCTGATCGGCGCGGGCCACCAGCTCACCGAGGATGCCGGCATGCTCATGCTGGCCTGCAAGCACGAACAGCAGTGAGGACCAGAGTTCGGGGTGGCTGCTGAGCCAGTCAAGGCAGGCACGCGTGAGCACGCGGTTGTACAGCAGGCCGGTGGCGGCGTTGTGCAAACGGTACTGGCGGTCGGTTCGATAGCGTAGACGGTAGGGCTGTGACAGCGGTCCATGCCACGGGTGCCAGGTGGTGCCGTCCTCAAACTCGATATGCAGGTCCACGGCGATCTTGCCGAGGTCGTGGAGCAACGCGGCGTAGGCCACTGCGGCAGTCCAGGCTTCGGCTTCGGCGGCCTGAGCCTCTGGTGGTGCGCCAATGGGCAGCAGATGGGACTGGCGCAGTTTGAGGGCAAAGGCGACAGCTTCCAGCCCGTGGTCCAGCATGCCGCCAGGGTGGGCGTGGTGATGGCTTTCGGAAGCGGGCAGTTGCTGGACCAGCGCGGCGTAGCGGTGGAGCGGGGCCAGGTACAGCGTTTCGAACTGTGGCCTGGAGAGCGAGGTGCGTTGCCAGATGTTCTCCAGCAGCTTCTGCCGTCGTGCGGTGCTCAGCAGCTCAGCGGCAGATTGCGGTGCGGTGAAGCTGCTCGCGATGGGTGAAACGGCCGCAGCGGGAGTGGGCGTTTTTCGCTTGAACCAGGAGAGCATGGCAGACCTCTGAAGCGTGGTTTTTGTAGTCCTTTTCCCCGTTTGCAGGTAGGGCCTTTCCCCTTATTCCTCTTGCCCGTGCAGCCCTTCCATTTGCCGTTTACCTTTTGGGTAGTGGATCGCGATGGCCTTGCTCAGAGTGGAACGGCAGTCAACGTCTGTATCAATCCAGAGGCTGATAATCCCTTTCAGCGGCACCGAGGTGGCAGATGAAGAAGCATAAGCGCATGAGCATTCCCGAGCGGGTTGGGCGTTGGGCTGGCCGGGCTTGGTGTGGCTACATCCGTCGTGAGCGCAGCGCTTTTCAATGGCTGCTGTCGAAAGGCGTTCCGGCGCTGTTCTCCAAGGCACTTCTTTGGGCGATCAAGCTCACTATTCTCGGCGTGTTGTTGTACGTGATGTTCTGGCTGACGCTAATCCTTCTTTTTGCTATCGCCGCTGCTTGGAGCCTTAAGAACGCATCGCCTGCAGAGGCCGGGGAATGGCGGCGTGGTGATGAAGGCTATGGTTTCTATGAAGACGGAGCTCGTACAGACTACGGTCGTTTATTCGAGAAGGAGAAAGAAGACCAGTAGTGCTGGTTGATCAGAGTTTTCTCGTAATGATTCCTGTGCCGCTTCGGCCTGCACTTTTCGCTTCCGTGGTCCCTTCGCTCAAACCTCGGAGCACATCGCCGGTGCGTAGTCCAGCCCAAGTCAGCGCTGTGATCCAGAAGCTCGGTAGAATGATGAACATCGTCGCCATGACGAAGTTGAGAAGCATGTCTCCAAACGAGTTATTCAGTCCCATCAGCAGGTTGAAGTTGCTGTGCGGTGAGTCCCATCCATAGAGGGCATCAAGGATCGTGCTGTCTATGGAGGCTTTGATCTCATCGAACAGGGGATTTCGCGTCACCCGCGGGTTCAGCTCGTAGGGACGCAACTGGTCCAAGACGACAAGCATCGGCGTATCGACCAGTGGATCACTGAGGGCATCAGCCGGTGGGCCCGCCTGGGGGAACGCGTTAGCCAACAGTTTGCCAGCGAGGTCATCAGCAGGCGGCATCGGCGGGCCTCCCTTGTACCAGGGCGAAGCGATCCCTCCATTGGGGGTACAGCTCACAGGCCAAAGCGCGCATGGTGTTCAAGGCAGCGGGGGCCTGGCGACCAGAGGGGCGACGGTACTCCAGTCGATGCACGGGTAAGGCAGCGGTGGCCGCACGTGGGTAGGCCTCAATCGCCGGGATGCAGGTATCGAGCACACGAATACCGGGCTCACCGACGAGCACCTGGTGCAGCGCGGCCTGGACCGCACGGGCATTGCTCGACACCGGGTGAACACGGTTGATCAGCAGGCGCATGGGCGGTGGCTCGATACCGAGATGGCGGTAGGGCGCCAGGTCCCGAAGCAACTGCAGCGTGCCCCTACGCAGTTCACGGGCTGCCAGGATCTCCGGGGTGACTGGTGACAGCAGCAGATCGGAGGCCAGAATCGCCATTTCCAGCAGTACGCTGCGCGCGCCCTGGGTGTCGATCAACAACAGGTCGTAGTGCGGTCGGAACAATGGCAGCAGGTTGCGCAGCCGTAGACGGCCATCCGGCGCATGCAGGAGCAGGGTGTTCAACTGACCTTGCGCGTCATTCGACACCACCAGGTCCAGCCCCTTGATGGAAGTCCGGCAAACCAGCTGTGAGCGGCTGGACTCGTTGTACGCTAACAGCTCGTAGCAGCCGGCCGGAGCCCGTTGGGGGAGGGCGTAGTAACTGGACAGGGTGGGTTGCACATCCAGGTCCAGCAACAGAACCCGCAATCCGGCATCGGCGGCCAAGCCACCGAGATTGGCAGCGGTGGTGGTTTTGCCCACCCCGCCCTTGGTCGAGACGATCGCAGTCACGTGCATGACGGCGGCCCTCAATCGCGTGGCGAAACGCGGTCGATCAGCCAGCGCTCGACCTCCAGGGAATCCCAGCCGACCGCACGTACGCCGAGCTTGATGGGCTTGGGGAACTTGCCCTGGGCGATCAGTGCGTAGATGTGTGCACGCTTGAAGCCAGTCTTACGCTCCACGTCGGGGCGACGGAGGATGCGGTGCTCGGTGTCGAGCACCAGTGCTTGGATGGGCTGGGTCATCTTTGACTCTCCTGGACGTCCGTTGACGTCGATTGAGGATGTGCCCGCATTCAGCGCTTGCCGCAGCCATCGCGCAGCAAACAATGCGGAGCACGCACTCACCGGATAGATGACCGCGCCGCGCTCACAAGACGTTAAGCAGAAATCCCCTACAACTTATCCTGTTGTCTTCTGGCATCGATGCGCCGCTATCCAGCGACGAATGCCCTATCCAGCGCCCGTAGCCATATCTCGGCAAGACAAAAGGCGTTTGGCTGATACCTGACTCAAGGGACAAGTAAAGAGCAGATGTGACGCGTCTGATTCAGATACCAAAGGTCTGAAGGGCGCAGCCCGAAATCTAAGGCCGCATAGGCAGAGTCCTGCGAGCGCTTGTCGCAAAAGGTTGCATTGCTGATGCAGAAGCGGTCTGCAGCAGATCCGGACTGTCTGAATACTGCGAAACGTCAATGCGGTGCATCCGCTATCCGCAACGCTCGATGGACAAAACGCGCCAAGGGCGTGTCAGGTTCGTACGTGGCGTAGAGCAGATGTGTCGATACGTGAACCGCCTCACCGGCCAGAGGACGCAGCACGATGTCTTCGATGTCGTGCGCCTTCAATTGGGCCGTACAGCTCAGTCCCACGGCATATCCCGCTGCCACCAAGGAAATCAGCATTTCCTGGCTACTGGCTTGGGCCGCCACGGTGAGCGATGAGTCCTTGCCGGCTAGCAGTGACGAAACCTGCTGATGCAGCCCGCGTTGCAGCTCGGGATGGAACAGGACCAGCGGGCACGCTGCCAGCTCGGCCACGGGCACGCGCTTGTGGACCAGTAGCGGATGACGAGGTGGGAGGGCGACTACCAGTTCCGTCTGGCACAGCGTTTCGCTGGACAGGCCATGAGGTTCGCCGGGGGCACAGGCAAAGCCGACATCGAACAGGTTGTGCTGCAGGCCTTTGAGCTGTTCGGCCAGTGGCACCTCGAACAGTTGCAGGTTGATGTCGGGCTCTTCCTCGCGGCTGCAGACCAGCAGCGCCGCCAGGCGCTTGGGTAGGATACCGTCCGACAGTGCAACGCGCAGTGTTGCAAGTGAACCGGCAGCGGCTGCCAAAGTGGCACTGCGGGCCTGATCAACCAGGTTGAAGATCCGTGGGACGGATTCTGCAAGCGCCTGGCCTGCAGGCGTCAGATTCGTCCCGATACCGGCGCCGCGCTCGAACAGTGTTACTCCCAAATCGTGCTCTAGATCTCGAATCGTGCGGGAGAGCGGTGATTGTTCGATGTGCAGGCGATCAGCCGCACGGGTGAAGTGACGTTCTTCGGCTACGGCGAGGAAGCATTGCAACTGGCGCAGGTTCATCGTGCGCCTCGGGGATGCAACTGCCATTGATGAAAACCAACTCTCGTTGCAACGTTAGGATTGAGGAATTTGTTGCCCAATCGCTGGGAAGGAATGCTGGCTACGAACATGATGCTCCAACTGTGATCAATGCAGGCAGACCGCTGCTTGCAGTGCAGAGCATGACATCGTGGGTTGGAACCCTCAATATCCAAACCGTTGCTTACGTACCAAGGTCGATTTCCCCTGGCAAGGGGCAACTGCGGAATGACTTGAGAGGGTGCCAGCAGGCAGAATGCTGAGAGCCATTCAATTCTGTCGTATATACGTGGTTAGGTCTCCATATTCTGTAGGGGATTTCTTTCTGGTTGAAAGTAAAAATTAAGTTGCCTAGAAAGTTCTTACAAAGACAGCAGTGTAATGGTACGATTACATAAGTTTTGCTGTATGGGTCGGGGCGAAAACAGTCGTCAAGGTTATGCTGTTTCGCCCCTTCTGTTGTTGGTGGGTCCATGTAATGAAAGGGTGCAGTGATTTATTGATGAAGCTGATGTGCTGATAGCCGAGATTTCATTTTAGGCGGGCCCCAGACTTGACTCGCCTCTTAGCTCGCTTGAATACCACGCATCGAATGCGTTTCCTGGTAACAGATCTGGGGTGTCGGTGAAGACATTATCGTATCGTAATTTTGCGCGAAATTTCCCACTTTTTACATCGTAATGCAATCGCATTTCTGTGGGGGTTTTAACTCCGAATTCGAGACATTTTTCTTCAATGGCGTCGATGTTATCTAGTCCAATATCCAGCATCGCGTCTTGCCGTTCTTCTGAGTCGTCATATTTAGTTTCGCCGGGGTTGACGGCAGAATTGATCTCTTCTTTTCTCACTATTTTACCATTGATTTTATAGAATACATCGAAAGAGGATGTTCCTTCTTCGGATGCAGCATGGACGAAAACTTCGTCAGCTCTACTGTCTACGTATTCAAGTGCTATGCTTATCATGTCTGCCTGGTGTTCAGAAAGATAATCTTCAAAAGGCTTGTTCATTTCTTGGGGTTCCTAATTTTTGATTCGAGCTACTTTTTTTAGGCCGTCGATCACATAGTCTACTCTAAAGCTGCTGGGCCTGACGGATGATCCTGAATAGATTGGGTTTATTTTTACAGATACACTTTTACCCTCTTTGATGGCTTTTGCCCATTGATTTTCTAGACTTTTATAAGTGCTGGTGTTTGTCAGTCTTGATTGGCTGACGATGTTGTCAAGCTTGGGCGAGCCACCAAATCTATCACCTATCAAATGGCCTGCGTGATCGTCGTTTAGTTTTCCTGGGGAATTCGATTTGTGTGGGAGCCGCTTGTCTCTGGATGTTAGTTGAAGATTGTCTGCCTTGACCTCTTTTATTCGCCCAAGACTGTCTGTTTCATATATGTAATCATGTTCTCCAGTTTGATATTTGCTGTTGGGTTTCGGTTTCCCATTTGGTCCAAGATGAGAGCCGTCTCGAAGGATGCCATCCTTTACCTTAGCACCGTCTTTCACTGTTGGTAATGCTGAATCGCCGTGTTTGCTGGCGTTTTCAGTGATTTCTCTAGCGGACCTCTCCGTTATCTCTTTGGCAGCTTGATCTGAGGCCTCTTTCGTCGCTTTGGCAGAGGCCTCTGCTACCGCCTTAGCGCCATGTCGTCCAACCTTGGCTGCTGTGCCTGCGTAGCCTGCAAATGGGATTGCCGAGAGCAGCGACAACGCCGCGCCTGCATAGTCTCCCCGTGATAGGCTGATGCCAGCATTCGCCACATCGGCAAGCTCACCCACGATAGGAATCAGGCCAATAACGTCAAGCCCCATCTGTACAGCGTCAAGGATCTCATCATCCGTAAAGCCTTCTGCCGGTGTTTCGCTCTCCACCTCCGGATTTGAGTGCTCAGCATCATCGCCACTTGCGGCGGTTTCGCCATTTACTCGGCCCAAGGTGTTACCGTTGGGTGTAGTACTTGCGCCACCTAATCCTTTGTCTAGAGAGGGATAGAGATCAGTGTATTTGGGTATGTCGTCTAGATCCGCCAGTTCCTTATGAAACGCTTCCTGGCGCAAATCTTCATATTGCGCTTCAGTGAGTTCCAGAGATTTTCCCCACTCATTCGGGCCGTCAGCGAAATCCACCAGCACCTTGCCGGAGTCATCTGTCTGCACGAACATTCTGTCGGGACCATGCGACATCTTACGCAGCGGCACCTCATGGACTTGAACAACAAGAGTGTCGAGTTGAATGGGATCGCTCATCGCATCAACTCCCATTCATCCAGAACAGGTCGCCATGACGAACCAGTTGGTGCCCTTCCGCCCGCACGGAACTGCTGTGCTCCAGCGGATGACATTTGCCTTCGACAGTGCCACTCTTGACCCCTCTGGCTTTGCCAGCTTCGTCTCCAATGGTTTTGGGAGTGAAACTGCGTTTGTAGACCACTAACGGATGGCCATTCGCGCGTACGCTAGTGGCGACACCGGCGCTGGTATCGAGTTCGGCGGTGACTGGGTAGGGAACGGGTGGGATGCTGCTACCCATGGGCGTTTTGCAAACATCGGGAGCGATGCTGATGACAGTCCACTTCGTTTGTTGACGAGCCGCGACGTTCTCAGCCATAGCAGGCACTCTCCCGGATATGGCGAGGTTTACGCCGGATGATGGGGGCGTCCGGGTTAGTCTCGAAGCGTGCTTCAAGTACCCGAATGTCGAGCGACTTAGGTAGGCTGATGCGGTGGGTCATCGATAGCGTCATAGCATCTGTATCGATACGCAGTGTGTCGGTGAGCATCGGCAGCGGTATCATCACTCCGCTGGTCATGCGTATGAGTACGAAGGGGCGATGGCCCGGTAACTGGACCTTACAGAGCCCGTTTTTGCTCAGGGCTGGAGAAGTAAGGTTGTACAGGGCAATGCGAGCATCAGGCGTGGGAAAGGGTATTTGCTGGTCGGCAGGTGCGCCGTTCCAATAAGAAAAATCGAAGTCGTGCGGTAACTCTGGCCATAGGCTTTCTTCCCAATCCTGGTCATAGGTGCCAGCAAGCTTTAAGCGTGGTGCCCAAGCTCGGCCTACGACACCACACCCTGCGGGAGTGCAGCCATAAGTGGCGGCTAGTTTGGCCATTGCCGATGCATCCATAGGCCCATTTGGATGTTTCAAACGCAGTAAGCGCTCAACAGGGGCGTCCAGGTGTTCTACTTGAGGGGCTGGTAAGCGCGCCAGTTGCTCACCGGTTAGCTCATGATGTATTCGCTCGTGGCGTTGCTCCAGCCAGCCGCAACCCAACGGGTTACTAAAGCAGACTTCATTGAGCAAGAACTCGGGCGCATTTGGAGTGTGCCCGAACTGCGGGTTAGCGATTTGGCTCGATCCACCAAAAGCCTTTTCCCAGCGCAACGGAACGCATGTGGCGGGATCTGGCTCGGTGAGGTGCCAGCCAAGGAAGTTGCGGTGAAACTCACGATGGCCGGTGAAGCGAAGCGTTTTATCTAGTAGTAGAAGCGGTGTGAGTTGTTCTCTGTTGCGCTGTCGCACTGCAAGTATGGCGGCTTGGTGTTCCTGCAGTTCATCAGCAGTTAGGCAAACGCCTGGAGCTCGCTTCGGAGGCAGCGGATCGACGATTTCTAGTCGAGGTCGAGTTGAGGTAATGCGCAACCCAGATTCCCACGTTTGAGCTGGACGCCCCTCGGGAGCATGAGAGTGGCCAACAACAACTACATCACAACGCGGTTTGAAGGGCGCAAGATCGCTTTCCTCAAGGACAGAACTGAATCCAGGCTCGTCATAATAGGTATCAGCTCTGCATAAGGGGACCGGATTTTTATCCATCACGACAGCATCGCATTGCCCGGGTCTCTCTTCGATCCGTTCAAGGCGGTATCCAACTTTCATTGCAATAACGGGATGCTCCTGACCGTCGGGTGCGAGCGCACTGAAGCACATGACGTCAAAAGGCGTCAGGTTGCGAAATTCCATCTTGGGTGGTCCCTTTCAGTTGATATCGACATCCTTGCCGTTGATTTGCACAGGCCCTGTGGCACTGAAGTCAAAGTTGCTGCCATTGATCAGCACGGTTCCGTCGGACTTCATCACCAACGACGCTTTGCCAACCGTGATGCTGAGTTCGTCGCCTGCCGTGATGTTGAAGCGGTTTCCAACGATTACGGACTTGTGGATGCCCACCTGTTCGCTTTGGCTAAGACCAACTGTCGTGTTCATTGCCGCACCGACACTGACTTGGTAGCCCGCGCCAATGGTCAACGCCTTGGCCAGTCCGATGGTTTCCGCCTTGGCCAGCGCGATGGTTTCAGTCTTGTTGGCACCGATGGTCACGCTGCGGTTGGCGCCGATGCTGATGGTTTCGTTCTTGCCAACGTCTTCGGTGCGGTGGTCGCCGATGGAGATGCTTTCGTTATGGTCCACCCGCTCGCTGCGGTTATTGCCGACGAAGGTGGTTTCGTTGTGTTTGACGACGTTGTTCTGGTCCTTCTCCGCGTGGATAAAAACCTCCTGCCGACCTAGCTCGTCCTCGAAACGCAGCTCGTTGAAGCCATCGCCCTTGTGGGTCTGGCTCTTAATGGTCATGCGGGTCTTGTGGTCGGGCAGATCGTAGGGCGGCAGCTGGTTACCGCAATAGGTGCGCCCGGTGATCATTGGCTGGTCGGGGTCGCCGTTGACGTATTGGATGATCACGTCCTGGCCGATACGCGGGATGGCCATCGCTCCCCAGCTGCCACCGGCCCAACCCTGGGATACCCGGACCCAGCAAGAGCTGAATTCGTTGTTGTTGCTTTCCCGGTCCCAGGGGAAGCTGACTTTGACCCGGCCCCATTCGTCACAGTAGATCTCCTCGCCCGATGGACCGACCACGGTGGCCATGTGTGGGCCGTCAACGCGTGGCTTTTTCAGCGGGGCAGGACGCCATTCGGTTCTGCCGGGTACCAGCTGAGCGGTTTGCTCATAACGCGTGCTCTGGTCGGCGCTGGCTGCTTCCTCTTGCAGGCTGGTGAATTGGCTGCCCTTGTGAACGACTTCGTTCACGCGCCAGTGAGCATTCAGGTCATCACGTGGGTGGCCTGTGAGTGTGAAGCTCAAGCCAGGTTGCAGCCTGACGTCATCTCCCTGAACATCTACAATTCGAACATCGTGGCGCAGAGCCGTGATCCTGTTCTCAGTGAATGGCTTACCCACGGCATCGCGTTTGTAGCGGCCTGGGTAATCGAAGCGCTCGTAATCGGTGGACTGGTGTTCCAGGAAAGGGCCTGAAGCACGATGCTCCTGGCGATACGCCGGATGGGTGAAGGTGTAGTCGCGCTGGACCTGTCGTGAGGTTCGGACCTGCTCGCTGTAGCGTAGGCGCCGTAGGCAAGGTCTGGCCTGATCGCCGCCACTGTTGGCCTGATACAGCACGGTGTTGGGGTCGATAACATCTTCGCCTTCAACGAACCTTTCGTCATCCTTGTCAGTCTTGAGCGCCCCATGGCTGATCAGCCCAAGGGACAGCAGCTGATCCGTGATGATCAACTTATGCAGTTTTTCGCTGTGCTCGAAGCGATAGACGAAGCCCTCTTCAGCTGCCAGGCGGGCGATGAAGTCAAGGTCGGTTTCGCCCGCTTGCACGCAGAACTCGCGCACTTGGTGGTCCAAGCTTGCGCGAAGCTCGTACTGATCGATGCCCTGACGCTTGAGCATCAGCTCAAGAATTTGCGGGACGGTCTTTTGCTGAAAGATGCGCCAGTTCGAGCGCAGTCCGGCGCGAGCCAGGGTGGGTTCGACCAAGGCGTGGTAGTAGGTACGGTAAAAGCCGCTTTCGCCCTGGCTGAATCGGCTGACCAACCCGTGCACGTAGCGCACCGGCCGTTCGCCATCCCAGATCGTGAACAGGATGGGTTTATCCAGCAGTTGGCCGAAATCGATGTTTGGTTCGAAGCTGACTAGTTCCAGTTCGAGGGTGAAGGGCGTGCTGATCGCTTCCTTGTGTTTGAACGACACCACTTCAAATTCGGCATTGCCAACGAGTGGCTCGAAGGTGTACCGCAAATCAGATTGGCTAGGCATGAAAAATCCTTCCGCCGTCTGAGAGTTCAAACACCCCCGGCAGGGCCTGCCTGCCAGGCGTGTTCAGCCGGGTTACACGATCGGTTTACGCCAGTCGTCGGAGCCTTCGGTGCCTGCGACTACATGGGTCCAAGATATTTTGCGGTAGGACATCGCCACCTCGATCAGTTGGGTGTAGTTCGCGTTCTTCTGGTTCTGCGCATGCGGCAGCACCGTGTTGATGTCGACGATGGTGGCGTCCTCCAGCTTGGTGGTGAAAAAGTGCTCCTGCTTACCCTCCACGGAAGTGCGATACCAGTTGACTTCAACGGTCGGCAGCATTTCGCCGCTGGACAGTGCCTGATACATCAGCGGTGTCGCCTTGTTCAGCGCGCTGGTGAAGATGAAGGGTTTGTGGACTCGTTGGCCTGCAGGCTGGCCGCTCTGCGGGTCGGTAGGTACGGTCACTTGGTGCTTGATCTCCTGCACCAGAATTTCGTCTTCGTGACCTTCGACAAACACGTTGCCGACCGAATCGGAGGTGAAGGCGCCCGCGGTGATGTTGCCTTGGGTCTGGCCTTCGATCTTGATGTAAGCGGGTGTTGGCATGGCAGTTTTCTCCTGCGTCCATGTGGATAAGCACGCGCACGAAGGGCAGCGTGGCCATCGAAATCGATGGGCTTGTTCAACGAGGCAAATGCCCCGTCAATTCATTGAGTTCGGGTGTGCCGACTGTCGGCGGTTTAATGCTGCAAGATGCCGTTGAGCGACTGCAGCACCTCATTGGTGATCAGGTGCAGGCGGTAGCTGTAGATGCCGTAGGCTATGGCCATCGCAATTGCGGAAATCAACAAGGGGCTCCACCAGGGCCATTGCCGATTCATGCGGAAATTGCGCGGGGCGACGTTGGTGTAGGGGTCGCAGACCGTTGTCGGCGTGGGTCCACGTAGCTCACGAATGATTCCGTGAAGTTGGTGAATAAGGTCGTTCAGCGTTTCTTCGCCTTTGGGCGCGAGGGCGTACTTGCCTTTGAGTCCAAGGCACAGAATGAAGTACATGAACTCCAGCACGTCCTTGTACCGCTTGGGCTCCTGCATCAGGCGTGAGATCACAGTGAAGATCTTTGCGCCACCGAACGTTTCACCGTGGAAAATGCTGAGCAGGGGCTCATGGCTCCAGAGGCTGACCTGGCCCCAGGGCCGCTCCATCACGGCCTCATCGATGAACAGGCACAGGCCGTAGGAATACGCCAGAATTTGCGTGGTCTCGTAGCCGTGCTGGCGCATCTCTTGCTGGATGTTTCCAATCTGGTTGCGTACCTGCTGGTGCACTTCCTCGATGTTTGGCAGTGTATCGAGAGTGCGCAGGCGTATTACCAGGCCAAATAGCGGTGACGCGGCATCTAGCATCAGGTTGTCGTAGCCGCCCCGCAACTGGAAGTCCGGATCAGCTGCGTATCCTTGATAGGCAGGTTCTCGCTCTGGAGCAGTGGAGTCGGATGCTCTGGCGTTACTCGGAAAAGACTTCCGAAGCATCGATTGCAACAGCTCGGCTTGAGCAAAGACGGTATCATTGTCCGCGTGATTGTTCTCTCGCATCTCATTCACCCCTGATCGCCCAGAACTGCAACTCAAGCCCAGGGAATTCCCCTGCGATATGAATCCCGAAGCCGTTGGCTGTCTTCATGCAGGCCCAGGTCGGGTCGCGACGGTCGAGCTCGAAATAGCTGAAGCCCGCATGGAAGGGCAGGTCGCGAGGCGCTACCGGCAGTGGCTGTAGCGCAATGCCGGGTAGCTGCTTATGCACCAGGTCATTCAAGGTCTCCAGGGAGGTGACCTTGGCTTTCTGCATGAACAGCTGGCGCAGCGTCGGCGGTGGCAGATCGGCACGCACGGCGAGGATGAAGTCGGCGTCATCGATCAAGCGGCGGTCCTCGAGCGTTGTCGTCATTACGCCGTAGTCCAGCGCGTCCAGCGGTAGAGAGACAGCCCGCGGTTGCAGGACCGTACCCAGGGCGCGGCGTAAGGTGTCCTGCAGCGGTTTCAACGACGTGCGCAAAGCGGTGTGCTGATAGGCGGGAAACTCTGGCGGTAGGCGACTCTCGTCGGTAAAGGTCACGAACTCGCCACAGGCCTGGCTCATGTGCAGGTACAACTGTTCAGGGTGTGTCTGCCCCTGCCTGGCCAAGTGTTGGAAGCATGGCCACCAACGGTTCATGGCCTGCAGCAGGTTGAAGTCGCGGATGTCGGCGATGCCGGACTGGCCCGAGGCGCCTATTCGGCTGGCCATGTTGCGTGAGCGCTCGCGCAAGGTGTTGGTGATCTCTTCCAGGTAACGCTGGAGTGCCGGCACCGCCCGTACCGAGACGCTGGTCGGGTAGAACCCTTCATCCAGTTGCAGGCTGCCATCGGGCCGGCGTTCCAGGATGCGTGCCATGGCCAGGCGGGTGTAAGCGCTGCTGTCGTCGGCCCTGCGTTTGAGTTGCAGGTTGGGCACCGCCAGATCGACCTGGGCAAGGTCGCCATCGGCGCTATGGGTGTCCTTGATTTCCAGAGGCTGTGCGCTATAGCGGAAGTTGGCGGCGTTGTCCGGCCAGCTCACCTCTCGGCCACCCTCGGTACGCAGCGGCAGGCAAAGGTAGACTTCGCTGTCCTTCGCACCGTCGTCCTCGATTTCCAGTGGGGGCGGCGGTGGCAGATCTGCCGGGATGTCGAACACCGTGCCGTCCGGCATGATGCCACGCGCACGGGTGATGGCGATCTTGCCCAGGCTCAGGTATTCGTCGTTCAGTTGCAGCTCGCTGAAGCCATAGAAGGCTGCGTTGAGGCTGCCGAGACGTTGATGCAGGGCTGCCTCTGCGGCGCGGGCAGCCTGCTGGAAGTGCTGCGGTTTGACGAACAGGCCTTCAGGCCAGAGAACGGAATTGCGTGAACTCATGAGCGCTCCGTGTCAGCGTGAGTAAGTGAGAAGGGTTGGGCAACCATCAGTCTTCTTCCTTGAGCAGGACCTGCGTGTCGTTGAGCAATATCGACAGGATGATGTGTTGGCCGCGCGGTGGAATGCGCAGCACCTGGCTCCAGTTCGCATTTTCCTGATTGCGGTAATCGGCGATCACTGCAACGAACCGAGTCTCTGGCTCGATGGCGGCAAAGGGGATGAACTTGAACTGCCCAGGGCGTAGCAGGTAGTCGTCATCGCGGATGTAGGTACTGCGCAGCGCCTTGGCGGGGTCCTTGTCCAACAGGTCATAGAGGCTGTTGCGCAGCAGCGTGTCGTCGCGCAGTTGCAGGATCTTGATGGCCATCGGAGTGGCGACCGGCTCAGGGGTAGCCGTGGTCACGCGCGGTAAGGTCAGCTCCACATTCGAATCTTCATAGCGGCCGGGCGTGCTTTCTTCGAAGGGTGAGCGAAGGGGGGAATCGGCCTCATCCTCTTGCCTCTCGACGGGAGAGATTGCCGGGAATTGCGCCTGCTGAAATTCGAACAGCGATCCGACTTTCTCGGTCAGCGCGTAGGGGTCTCCCGCACTCAAACTGACTGCGTAGGGGCTGGGCTCCAGACTGATTTCTTGCTCAACTGCTACATCCACGCTGTTGGGGTTGCTGTTGAGCGTAGGGCTGGCGTTGATGCTGAACGCGACTTCGGTAGGTTGATCCTTGGTCGGGCCGACGGGGATCGAGGGGTCCATCGCCACCTGACCCATTTTGCTCAGGGCAGTGCAGCCTGAGAGCCCGATCAGCGTCGCCAGAACGCCGGCCACGAGTGAATGATGCGTCATGGGCGTTCCCCCGCAATCAAACGGTCCAGCGGTTTCTCTTGCGTGGCTTCGGTCACCGCATCCAATGCTGCCAACGGATCTTTGCCTGTAGCCGGGTCGAATACCGAGCAGATCTCAGCGACTTCTGGGGTCGTCGTGGGCTTTACAAGCCAACGCTCTGCGGGTGCATCCAGAATAAGTCGGTCAAGTACTCGCGAATCAGCGTTGAACAACTGCTCCAGCGAACGTGCATCCGTTTGTGAGAGTTGAGCCAACAGTCGGTAAGCGCCAACACGAAGCCGGTCACCCTCAAGCAGACGCCTGACTGCTCGCATGCCCAGGCTGTCCAGGTTGTCGTTCAGGTAAGTGCGCCCGCAGCGGTCGATCACGCAGAAGCTGCCTTCTATCCAGCGGATCTCGCAGTGGATCGGTGCCACGCTCTGCACACGGTCATTGATCCGCCACGTGGCCTGCGCGCTGCCGACGGTGCCCCCTGCGCGATCGAATTCGTGCTGGGCCGTGACGTTGTGCTGTAACTGAGCGAGGTTGGTGATGCTCAAGGTCAATGTACTCATGAGCGCCCCCGGAACCGTACGACGGGGCTGATCTGGCCGTGGCGGTCATCGACGAAGCTGGTCCAGCCCAAGTGGGCGCCTTGGCTCGGGTGCAGGCAGAATGGCGACAGCGCGTTCTGTTGCAGCCGCAATTCCAGGTCGTAGGCCAACCCGTCGCGCAACAGGAAATCGATCAGGGCACGCAGGCGGTTGAAGTTGATGCCACTGGGCAGCAAGTCGCGCAGCTGTGCCTGGTCAAGCTCACTGATCACGATGGTGAATTTGCTGCTGCGCGTGCGCGTGCGGCTGCCGACCATGAAAGAACTGCCCAGCTCACCGTTATTGCGGCCAAGGCTGACCTGTTGCTGGATTGTCGTAGGCACCGAGCGGGTTTCGAACTCACGAATCTGCACCTGTTTCAGGTCGAAGCAGTGGGCAATGATGCCGGCGACGGTGCCCGGTGCGCGGCTGCGGCTGGCGATCACTCCTGCGAAGCTGAGCAGCCGGCTCCAGGGCAACGCCGTGTCGCCGCGCAGCTGTTTGTCATTCAACCCGAGCAGGGCAAAGATGTACTGGGAGAACCCATCGCTGGCACCCGGCTGGAAACGAATGTAGTAGCGGTACTTGCGCCAGATGCGGTGCAGCAGGCTGAGCAGGTAGTGGTTGAAGAAGTCGAAAAAGGCCGGGCGCACGCCGATGCCCTGTGCATGCTCGTAGGCCACCTGCTCCAGGTAGTAGGACGGCAGCGGCGAGTCAGTGCCATGCAGGCCCATGAATGTGGTGCACACGCGATAGCGGTCTTCGGTTTCGGGCATGCGCTCGGCTTTGTACACGTCGGAAACCGGAAAGGTCAGCCTTGGATCGCAGGCCAGACGCACGCGCAGCCGAGCGGCCCGTTCCGGCCAACGCGGTTCCAGGTCATCCCCGTGCAAGCCGTGCAGGCGCTCCAGCAACTGGTAGAAGTTGTACCGGTGTGCGTCGGCGAGCATCTTGTCGGCTAGATCAGCGGTTGTTTGCCGGTCTGGATGGGCCATGTGTAGCGCTCGTTGTTGGTGGTGTTGATCACTTCCAGTTGATGGAAGGAATTGATGCTGGCGTACAGGGCGAAGAAGTGCGCGAGCACGCAGCCGAACAGATACAGGTCGCCCTCGCAAAGGAATGCGGCCTGATCCAGCTTCAGTCGTGTGCGTAGCCCGCGAATGGGCTGGCCCTTGATCAGCCAATCCAGAGGTTCGGTCTGGATATCCCGGATGCCTTCGAGGCGCTTATGGGTAGTGCGGGTCTGCTGCAGGTCGTGCAGCGCCACGAAGTCGTAGGCGCGAATGACCGCTTTGAGCGGCTCGCAAGAAAGCAGCGACAGGTAATTGAGCGACATGTTGGAAATGAGCGCCCACTGTAACTGGCCATCGAGCACTGGCCGACAGGGGCGTGTCGGTGTACAGATGTTGGTGTAGGTGGTCAGCGGAGGAGTGACTTCGGAAATCACATTGATGTCGTCGACGCCCAATGCCAGAGGTAGATCGCGATTGGTGCAGGTCAGGTCGATGGACGCCGTTTCCAGCTCACCGGTGTAGGCGTTGGCGTCGGCACGCACGAAGGCGATGCGGTGCGTGACGCCATCGCCGCGTAAGGAATCTTCGAGGGTGTAGCGGTAGTACAGCGCCGTGCGCCCTTGAGCATGCTCGATCTCATGGGCGAACGACTCGAAGGGGCGGAAGGTGCGCAGGTGTTCGCCGGTGCTGCCGTCTGTGGTCGTGCGGGTGCTGATCACCCGATCAACACTGAAAATTTCATAAGCATGCCGCTCTTTACCTCGGGGCGTGAGGTCAGCAGGGGCGTGCCGGTTGGAGAGGTCGATAGGTTCGGCGCTGTAGCTGAACAGGTTTACAGCCGGCGTGCAGAACAGGCTGAAGTCCACCATGCCGATACGCAACGAATCAGGTAGCTGGCGGGTGAAATGAAGTTCAATGCCCACCTGCTCAGTCGCTTGATCGGGCCAGACCTTCTGCAATCCGGTGATGCTGAAGAAGTGGAAGCGCTTTGGAAAGACGAAGTACTCCTGCAGGATCCGATAACCGTCGAAGACATTCTGCGGGTAAGGCAGCAGCCCTTCGTTTGAGCTGAAGCCTGGGAAAACGATACTGCTAACGGGTAGCCTGCGGGCCTCGCCGTTGATCGTCACAGCGACATGCTTGAGGTATTGAGCGATCCAGAGGTACAGCGTGCGCGCAGTTTCAGTATCACCGCTGAGGTGGAAATCCAGACTGTTGCAGCCGAGGGTGTTCATTGGTCGCTCGACCAGGGGGCGCAGTTCGATGCGTGCCACCGAACTGTCGAGCGTCTGGGTAGCGCTCACCGATTGGATCTCAAACGGATGGATTTCCACTGCCGTGCAGGTGCGAAATTCACAAGGCACGCCATCCACAGGTTTGGAGAGCAGCTGTGAGCCTTTGGGAATGCGTTGCGATTGGCTGAGCGCTTGCTTGAGTGGCGTGAACTGGATGATCGTGGCACTCGGCAGCGGCCGCAGGTAATTGGGCCACAGCAGCTGCAGCATGGGGTGCGTCAGCTCTGGCAGGTCATCCTCAAGCTTGAGGCGCAGCTTGGCCGTGAGGAAAGCAAAGGCCTCCATCAGGCGTTCGACATCCGGGTCGCTGCCACCCTTGCCCAGCAGTCGGGCAAGTTGTGGGTTGTCTTGGGCGAAGTCGTTTCCCAGCTCATGCAGGTAACGCAGCTCTTCGCTGAATCGATCCTTGAGTGACATTGGTCACCTCACTTGGGTATGGCGGCTATGGCCGTTGACCAGCAGCTCCAGTTGTAGCTGCTCCTTGCGGTTGTTGACCTGCACGTGACAGTCCAGCCTGAGATGCAGCTCCAGCGGGGCGTGGCAATCGGGCATGGCTTTGAGCGAGCGCACGTGCACGCGGGGCTCGAAGCGCTGGATGGTGCGGCGAATATCGGCGCTCACTTGCTTCAGCAGGTCGCCACTGCTCACTTCGTGGCCATTGAAATCACGTAGGCCCAGCTCAGGGCTGCTCTGTGAGCAACCCTGGCGAGCGTTGAGCAGTGTTTCCAAATGGCGCTTGATGGCGGCGAACTTGTGGGACGCGCGCTCTTGCCTGGACGCCTCCCGAGCCATGGACTGATCCGCAGTCAAACGGTCGAAAAAGCCGGTCATTGGGTATCGAGCCGGCCAACCAGCGAAATTTCGAAGTTCGCGCCCATGTATTTGAAGTGCGGGCGCACGGCGAGCGAAACCTGGTACCAACCCGGATCGCCGGCAACGTCTGAGACTTCGACCTTCGCGGCTCGCAATGGGCGACGGCTGCGCACATCTGCTGAAGGGTTTTCTTGGTCGGCCACGTACTGCTTGATCCATTTGTTCAGCTCGGACTCGAGGTCTTTGCGCTCTTTCCAGCTGCCGATCTGCTCGCGCTGCAGCACCTTGATGTAATGGGCCAGGCGGTTAACGATGAACAGGTAAGGCAACTGGGTGCCCAGCTTGTAGTTGGTCTGGGCCTGCAGGCCTTCGGGGGTCTTGGGGAAGTTCTTCGGCTTCTGCACCGAATTGGCCGAGAAGAACGCGGCGTTGTCGCTGTCCTTGCGCATGGTCAAGGCGATAAAGCCTTCTTCGGCCAGCTCGAACTCCTTGCGGTCGGAAATCAGCACCTCGGTTGGGATCTTCGCTTGCAACTGCCCCAGCGCCTCGTAGAGGTGCACTGGCAGGTCCTCTACGGCACCACCGGACTGCGGGCCGATGATGTTCGGGCACCAGCGGTAGCGGGCGAAGCTGTCGTTGATGCAGCTGGCCAGCAGGAAGGCGGAATTGCCCCACAGGTAGTTGTCGTGTCGCCCGTCGATGTTTTCGTAGTAGTGAAAACTTTGGACAGGGTTTTCTTGCGGATGATAGGCCGAGCGAAGCATGAAACGCGGCCCGGTCAGCGCGGTGTGGCGGGCATCTTCACTTTCACGGAATGCGCGCCATTTGGCATGTCGTGGCCCCGCGAAGATGTCCTTGATCTCTTTCAGGTTGGGCAGCGCTTCGAAGCTGCTCAAATTGAAGAACTCGGGAGACGGGGCTGCCAGGAAGGGCGCGTGCGACATGGCACCGACAGAGGCCATGTAACTCAGCAGTTTAATATCAGGTGAGGAGGGGCCGAAGTTGTAGTTGCCAACCATGGCCGCCACCGGCTCGCCGCCAAATTGACCGTAACCTGCGGTGTAAACGTGTTTGTACATGCCGCTGCAGGTGATATCGGCAGCGTTCTCGAAATCGTCGAGCAAGTCTTCTTTGCTGACATGCAGGACTTCGAGCTTAATGTTCTCGCGGAAGTCCGTGCGGTCTACCAGGAGTTTGAGGCTGCGCCACGAAGACTCAAGCGCTTGGAAGGCCGGTTGATGGAGGATGGCATCCATCTGGTTACTGAGTGCCCGATCCAGCTCGGCAATCATTTGATCAACACGGTGCTTGTTGATTAATTGATCTGGGTCAGGGGTTTTGAGGATCTCGGTAATAAAGGCCGATACGCCCTGCCTGGCGACTTGATAGCCCTCTTGGGCGGGGACTAACTTGGTCTCGGCCATGATCTGGTCGAGCAGGGTGGCATTACTCAATGTATCGGTAGTGAGTTCAGCCGTTAGGGTCGTGGTGTTGGACTTTGGCATGGGGACGCTCCTTTGTCTCAGTCTTCTTTTGGCGCCTCAAGCACCAGATTCAATTCTTCGGCGAGTTGTTTGCGGGCCTGCTCGTTGCTCAACAGGTGCTGCAATTGCTTGCGGAACGTGGGCACGTTGCCCAGTGGGCCTTTCAGGGCCACCAGTGCTTCGCGCAGCTCCAATAGCTTGCTCAGCTCTGGTACTTGGCGGGCGATGCCGTCTGGTCCGAAGTCGTTGATTGACCTGAACTGCAGGTTGACCGCCAGCTCCGCCTCCGGCGCCGCACTGAGTGTGGAGGGCACGGACATGGCCAAGCGGACATCGACGTCATTCAACACGTTGTTGAAGGTGTGTTTATCGATACGTATGACCGAGCGGTCTTCCAGCGCACGGGTATCATCCAGGCCGAAGTCGCCCATCACCAACATCTTGTGTGGCAGCTCTACTTCGGCCTGTTCATCGCCGGTGGCCGGTACGTACTTGATGTTGATGCGCTCTTTAGGTGCAACCGATCCTGTGGACTTTGCCATTGCAGAATCCCTCCTTGTTTGTAGGAATTTTTCCCGGTAGTTGTTCCAGAGTTCCGAATAGTTTGTAGGAAACTTCCCTAATGTCTGTCTGCGGAATAAAAAACTGCGGGGTTGTTTGTTGTTCGCGTAAAAACCATGCGCTTGGAACTGTTTTCCCGTCGAGTGCAAAAATGTAAAAAAATATTTGTTTTTGCCGACTGTTTTTTGTGCGCTAGGCTCTTGCCGTTATCGGGTGTCGAGGTGTCCGTTAGAGCACCTTGGATCTGCTGATTCGATATAGGTCATATGTAATAATGAGGGGGAATTTACTTGCGATGCTTGGCAAAGAATGCATATGGCGTAGGTTTTCTTCTGATACTTGGCGGCATGCCAATACCTGTGTATTCCGATCAGGATTGCTCGCGGATCGTATCTAACGTTGAGCGCTTGGCATGTTTCGATGAATCAGCCGGAACACCTGCGCACCTGGTGGCTGTGCACTGGTCGGCACCGGAGCAGGATTCACCTACGGTGCGTCGTGTGCTGACCCATGAAGCAGGGCGAAATTCCGACGACTTGACGTTTCGGCTCACGCGTGAAGACGAGGGGCTGACAATCTCTGCGCCCGCAGTCGCTTCGGCTGTACCGCATCCCTATCTGGTGATCAGCTGTTTGCAGAACATCTCCCGGCTGCAGCTGATCGCCGCACAACCCGTTGATGCCGGCCGGGTGGCGATGCGACTGCTGGGGGAGCGGGGTGCGACTGCCCTAACGCCCTGGCAGGTGACCGAGAACGGTCAGGTGCTCGATGCCGGCAGGGGCTTGCCGGGCATTGAGCAGATCAAGCAGCTGATTGGGGCCCACCGCATTCAGGTGCAGAGCGACAACCCTTCCATTGACGGGCTGGTCTTCGACGCTCAGGGGCTGGACCCGCTTATCGACGAGGCACGCAAGCTATGTCGCTGGTAGCCGAAGTCGACCCGCAGGAAATTGCCCGGTTGCTCGCACCCATCGATGCCCAGGCACCGGCCGGCCTGTTTGATGTGGAGGACGAAACCTACCAGGCCATCGACCAGGAAATGGTCAAGCTGGGAGGGCTGCAGGAGTCCTGTATCGACTGGGCCTATATCGAGGAAGCGTCGCGTCAGTACTTGGGGCAGCAGTGCAAGCACTTGCGCATTGTTGCGCACTTGAGTGCGGCATGGCTTCGCAGTGGTTGTTGGGAGCGGTGGGGTTTGACCTTGACCTTGCTTGCCGGCATGGTCGAGCGCTACTGGGAGGTTGCTCATCCCAAGCCTGGCCCCAAGGGTTTCCTGGGCAAGCGCAAGTTGGTTGGCCTGGTGCTCAACCGCCTTAACGTGGCGCTGCCGCGTTTGGACCGCTTCACCTACAGCCCTGCGCATGCGGTTGTAGCTCAAGAGGCATTGCAGCGACTGCAACAGCAGCAATCCGTTGCCCTGTTGGATGAAGCCATTCTGAGAGATTTGGAGCGCCTGCTACGCAAGCACACGGAGCTGGCGAGCCGGGGTGGGGAGCCTGCTACGAAGGCGCCGACGGCAGCCATCAAGCCTGCCCCCCTGGCCGAGGTCATCGCCACGCCACTGCCCCGCGTGTCGTTGGGCAACGAACGTGAATCACGACGGGCCGTGCTGACCATGGCCGAAATGATCAATCAGCAAGACCCTTACGACCCAACCGGTTATCAGTTACGTCGGTTCGGCTTGTGGGCCCACATCCAGGCAGCACCTCAAACCAAGCAAGGCAACCGCACGGAGCTGATGGCGGTGCCGCTGGATATCGCCGGCGATTATGAAGAGGCCATTGCCGGCACCGCGATCGACGCTGCGTTGCTCCACCGGATCGAAAAGAGCGTGACAGCTTGCCCTTTCTGGATACGCGGCAGTTTCCTCGCGGCCATTGCGGCGACACGGCTGGCTATGGATGAGGTGGCTGAGGCAATCCGCGCGACAACTGCCCGGTTCGTCCAGCGAATGCCTGCGCTGCAGCAATTGTGCTTCAGCGACGGCCGGGCGTTCCTGGACGATCAATGCCTGGCTTGGCTCAAGGCCACAGATGAACAATCCCAAGCCGAACCTGCCCACGAGTTTGTGGGCTTGCGCGAAGAACTCGTCAGTCAATTGGAAACCGGCGGGGTAGAGCCGGTTTTGCTCAGGCTGCAGGCGATGCAGGCCGACCTTCGTGCTCCGCGCGAGCGCTGCCATACCACCATCATTGCGGCCGATCTGCTGGCCGCACGCGGTGTCTCCTGGCTGGCCCAGGACCTGTGTACCAGCGTCGCTCGGACCATGCGACAAACCACCGCCAGTGCCTGGGAACCTGATGTGTTTCAACGACTGCAACAGTATGCCTCCCCCCATGCATTGGCCGATCAAAACAAGGACTAGAACCCTCCATGAATCAACTATGGAAGCTATTGAAACGTTGGGGTTTGCCCCTGTTGACTCGGATCGGCCTAGCCATGCCACTGCTGCTTGGACTGGGGGCCGTACTGGTGCTGTTTGCCATCTGGTGGCTCGGGCCCCAGTGGACGTGGCGCGAACAGCATCCGCTGGCCAGTATGGCGCATCGTAGCCTCGCCAGCCTGGTGCTCGTGCTGGTGCCGCTGCTGTGCTGGCTGGTTGTGCTGCGCAGGCGGTACGTTCGCCTGGAGGCAGCGCGCAAGCACGCGGTAGCCGCTGAACTGGACAGCGTACTGCCGTTGGTTCGAGCACAAGAAAATGCCTTGGACCAAGGGCTCTCGCGATTTGTTGACAGCGCAGGAGGGCGGCGTGCCTTGTACCGGTTGCCCTGGTACTTGGTAATAGGCGACCAGCATGCCGGCAAGTCCAGCTTCATCGACCGTACGGAACAAAGCTTTTCACTGACCCGCATCGATAAGGCGCAGGCGCGGGGCAGGCAGGCGCAGGCGCTGGCCTTTCCCATAGGCTGGTGGGTCAGCAGCGATGCGGTGATCATCGATCCGCCAGGGGCCTTCATCAGGCAGGCGTCGAATGCAGACTCGGCCACTAACGACTCAGGCACACCGCAACTACCACCTGAAACTCCGGCCAGGCTGTGGCAGCATCTGTTGGACTGGCTATTGCGCAACCGCAGCCAGAGAGCTCTCAACGGCGTGTTGCTGGTTGTTGACCTACCTGCGCTGCTGCATGGCACGCCTGAGCAACGCGTTGCACTAGCGCACGTCTTGCGCACCCGTCTGTACGAGATCAGCAGCCAGTTGGGCTCGCGCCTGCCGCTGTATGTGGTACTGACCAAGTTCGATCTATTGGACGGTTTCGACCAGCTCTATGCCGGCCTTTCCGTAGCCATGCGGGAAAAACTGCTCGGCTTCACGTTCAAGCTGGACGCGGTCGGTACGTTCGACGCCTGGCTGGAGGAATATGGTGATCACTACGAGCAGTTGATCAGCCAGCTGTTTGAGCAGGTGGTGGACCGACTCGACACCTTAAGCAGCGCTTCGCAGCGAGCGCGGCTGTTCTCACTACTGGCCCAGTTGATCGGCTTGCGCCCGATACTGCTGGGGTTCTTGAAAGAAGCGTTGGCAAGCGATCGCTACACCACGCCGGTTCTGGTGCGGGGCGTGTACTGGTCCTCGGTCATTCAGCAAGGTGACATGTTCAATGCATTCGTGCGCGAGGCAGCCCAGCCGTACAAGACAGAGCTTCCGTTGCTTGAGGGTAAGGCACAAGGCAAGGCGCTGGCGTACTTCATCCAGCACGCGTTCGGGCGTGTCATCTATAAGGAAGCCGGGCTTGCCGGGGACAACATCAAAGTGGCGCGCAGCAAGCGTCAGTTACTATGGGTCGGTTCCGGGGTAGGCACTCTGGCTTTTTGTGTCGCCATTGCCAGTTGGCAACGCTACTCCGATATCAATGGCGCCAAAGCTGCCAACGTACTCGCTAAAAGTAGGGAGTATAGCCATCACGAAGTGGATCTGCGCCTGGATCCGACCGGGCGTAACCTACTGGAGCCGCTGAACCAGATCCGCGATGCGGTATCAGTATTTGGCGACTATCGTGCGGCATGGCCAGGTGTTTCCGATTTTGGCCTGTATCAGGGCCGTGCTATCGGCCCGCGCGTCGATGAGGCCTACCTGAGCTTACTCTCCAAGCGTTTTTTGCCTGCCTTGGCCAGTGGCGTGATTGATGCCATGGATGCAGCGCCGCCCGGCAGCGAGCAGCAGATGGCTGCCCTCAGGGTTTACCGCATGCTGGAGGACCGCCAGAACCGCCGCCCAGCATGGGTCGAAGAGTGGATGGCCCGTCAATGGCAGCAGAAGTTTCCTGGCCAGGGCCAACTGCAACGCGATCTCATGCGGCACCTGAGATACGCCTTGGCCTATGCCGATGCCGACCTGCCGCAGTACACCAAGCGTATCGCCGTGGTGCAGGAGGCTTTACGCAAGGTCCCGTTAGCCGAGCGGGTTTATGCTGCCCTCAAACAGCAAGCGGGGGAGCAATTGCACACCGGGTTGGACTTGCGTCATCAGGTCGGGCCGGCCTTCGACGTGGTGTATCAGCCGTCCATGGGTGCTAGGAAGGGCGATGATGTCCGGTTGGCAGCGATGCTCACGGCCAAAGGCTTCAAGGAGTACTTCGAGCCGCGCAGTCAGAGCTTCGCTGATATGGCGATGATCGACCAATGGGCGCTGGGCGAGCGTAGCCAGCTCGATTACTCGGACGCCGACCGGGAGGCACTGAGTGAACGCCTGCGCAACTTGTACAGCGCCGATTACATTGACAGTTGGCGTCGTGCCTTGAATGCCTTCTCGGTAGCAGACTTTCGCGACCTGGATCACGGTGTCACGATCCTGCAGCAGTTGACCGGCCCTGCGGCGCCGTTGCATCGGCTGCTGGATACGGTGAAGGACAATACCTCGCTTTCATCGACTGAAGTTTTCGACGAAAGAGACGAAGCCAAGGCGGTGATGCCCAAAGGCAGCAAGGCAGAGCAACAACCGGCTTGGGCTATCCAGCGTGCCTTTGCAGGGATGAGCGCCATGTTGCAGGCAGCGGGTGAGAAGTCGAGCTATTACGATGAGACGCTTAGCGCCATAGCGGCAGTGCACGACTATGCCAAGTCTGTACAGGGTAGCCCTGATCGAGGCAAGGCCGCGTTGCAGGCAGTGCATCAGCGCTTCGCGATGACAGGGCATGACCCCATCGGCACCTTGCAGCGGGTTTCGTCTGGCTTGCCTGAGCCGATCAATCAGCAGGTCCGAAAAGTGGCTGATCAAACGGCACAGGTGCTGAACGTTGAAGCCTTGCGCGAGCTGGAGCGGCGTTGGGACGCCGAGGTGTACAGCTTCTTCCAGCAGCGCCTTGCTGGGCGCTATCCGTTTGTGGCCAGAGCACCCGACGCGTCCCTGGAAGACTTCGAGGCATTCTTCGGGCCGAAGGGGCGGTTGCGGCAGTTCAATGATCAGTACTTGAACGTG
>Ga0209370_1000988_pt1 | contig 28765 bp, 20 predicted proteins | sample AgamicAtPrz_FD_187164 | JGI IMG/M metagenome (GOLD analysis project Ga0209370, IMG submission 187164) | Agave microbial communities from Guanajuato, Mexico - At.P.rz (SPAdes) (version 2) | ecosystem: Host-associated > Plants > Phyllosphere > Phylloplane/Leaf | place: Guanajuato, Mexico... | reverse complement strand
CCCGCCGGCCAGGTTGTTGCGCACAAACCAGCGGTAACCCATGGCACAGGGATTTTTGCCGCGCAAGAAATTTTGAGTGAGTTCCATGTCCATGGCTGACCTCCGGATCGTCCTTTGAGCAAGATGCAGTGCGCGTGGCAGTACAGGGCCGCGAAGGCGTGGACGTACCTCTCCCATGCACCAGGGAAATGCTGTTCTGGAAGGCCGTGCGGAGGATGTGAGCTGTGTGCTTCAAGCCTTCCGCACGGCGGCGGAAAGCATGGCCGTGACACCGCTCAGGCTCACGAATGCGGTGGGAATGCCATGGCGGCGGGTGTGTAGCGCACGCAGCACGCAGGCACGCGCGGACAGCTCTGCAGCAAGGGCAGAGCGGCGCAGGCGGGCAGCGGTGGACAGGTGCAGGCAGGCCATGGTGTGGGGCATGAAGGAAGCGGCAATTATGCCGCGCAGCCCGGGCTGGTGCAGATGACCCCCTGCTTGTCCGTTATTTCATGGCGCTGTGCATGGCCGGGCGCCGCGCAAGGGCCGCCCCGCAGCGTCGGTGCCGTCCCCCTCCGGCGACGCCAGAGAGGGGGAAGACGCGAAGCAGCACGGGGGGACTTTATCTCAGCGGCTTTGCGCTGCGGCCTGGCACAGACGCTCCACGGCCTGTGCGATCTGCGGCACTTCGGGCGCGGCAAACGACATGCGCAGCGTGTGCAGGTCGGGGGCGGCCGGATAGAAGGCCTTGCCTGGCACATAAATTACGCCCTGGGCCACGGCGGCGTCGAAGAGCTTTTGCGGATCGATCTGGCGGTCCAGCTCGGCCCAGACGAACATGCCGCCTGCGGGGCGCGAGCAGCGTATGCCGCTGTCCGGTGACGCGTTCAAACCCTGGACCAGGGCCTGCATGCGGCGCTGGTATTCCAGGCGCGCGCGCTGCACGGTGGCCGGGTAGCGCCCGCTGGCCAGATAGCAGGCGGCGACCGACTGCGTCAGCGGCGAGGTGCACAGATCGGCCGTCTGCTTGGCCACCGTGCAGCGGCGCAGCAGCGGCGCGTCGGCCAGCATCCAGCCCACGCGCAGCGCGGGCGCCACGGTCTTGGACAGGCTGGACAGGTAGACGACGGGGTTGGAGCCGGGCTCGGCCAGGCGCTCGCCCGCGGAGCGCACGGTGCCAGGCATGGCCTGGGGGACGTCGCCTGGCTCGTCGAAGCGCAGCTCGCCATAGGGGTCGTCCTCGACCACCCAGAAGCCGTGCTGTCTGGCCAGTTGCACCAGAGCCTCGCGGCGCTCGGCCGCCAGCAGCGTGCCGCGCGGGTTGGAGAAGTTCGGCACGGTATAGAGCAGCTTGGGGCGCTGGCTGGCGGGCAGTGCGGCCAGCAGATCGGCCAGGGCTTCTGTCTGCAGGCCTTGCTCGTCCATGGGAATGGGCAAGATGCGCGCCTGCGCCAGACGCAGGGCCTGCAGCGTGGCCGGATAGGCGGGCACCTCGACCAGCACCGTGTCGCCGGGCTCGACGAGCACGCGCACCAGCAGATCAAAGGCCTGCTGCGATCCGGTGGTCACGAGGATGTCGGCGGCCGCCGCCTGCATGCCGCGCTCGCGCGCCTGCTGCGCCAGAGCCTCACGCAGTTCGCTCAGGCCTTCGGTGGCGCCATATTGCAGCGCGCCCGGACCCTGTGTCATGACCTGCGCGGCGGCCTGGGCCAGGCCCTCGGCATCGAAGAGGCTGGGCGATGGATAGCCGCCGGCCAGCGAGATCATGCCGGGGCGAGAAAGATAGGGAAACAACTCGCGTATCGGCGATCCCGCAGGCTCCGCAAACACGGCGGCAAAGGGTGCCAGTGCGCTGTCCTGACTCATGCCGCAGCTCCCGACAGCAGCCCGAGAACCTGGGCCCTGGATTGTTGCTCGCTGGCCTCGTACAAGGCGATTTCGTCATGCACGCGCGCGCCCAGTGCGCTCTCGAAGACCTGCTGTGCGGCATGGGCCTGGTATTGCTTTTGCTCCTCGCCGCCGAGGTTGGACTGGAAGATGCCGGCCGCGCTCACGGGCAGAAAATCCTCATAGGTAATCGGCTCGGCCTGCACCAGTCCCTTGCCGATCAGCGCTTCCAGATCTGCCTCGGCGGCGTCCTGGGGCAACTGAGTCTGAGCATGTTCGGTCAGGCGGTAGCGGTAGAAGGCCAGACCCTGGCGGCGCAGTTCCTCGTGGGTGTCGGGAAACTGCGTGAAGACCTGTTGCAGGCGGTGTGCATAGTCGGGCGCGGCGCTGCCCGCGCTGTCTATGCCGCGCACCAGACCCAGCAGCTCGTCGTACAGCGCGCGGCCCTTGCGCGTCAGCGCGACGCCGCGCTGCTCGATCTCGCCAAAGCGGGCGGTATGGGCGCCGGCATTGTCCGCGTTGGCGTCGGCATCGGTAAAGCGTACGGCCTCCTTGAGCGCCTTGAAGCTGGTCTGGCGCAGCAGGATAGGGCAGGCGCGCTGCGGCGGGCCTTCGACCACATCCTTGGCATCCATGCCGCGCGCTGGCATATCGGCCTGGGCCAGGTCGATGTCCAGCGTGCGCGGCGTCAGATGGTTGATGTGGGGTCCCTTGAAGCACACCACATCGGCCACCAGGCGGTGGGCTTTCTGCAGGGCGTTGTAGGTCGCGGCATCCACGGTGGCGTCGCTGTGCCAGCGGAAGGTCTCCAGGGCCTGCTGCACAAAGGCGTCGGCATCGTCGCTGTCCAGGCCGCCGTCGCGCTCGGCCTGGGCAATGAGCTCCAGTGCGCGTGGCGTGAAGATGCGACGGCACTGGAGGATTTCGGCGGCCTGCGCGCGCAGCGCCTCATCGGCGATCAGCTCCAGACGCAGCAGCGAGGTGAAGACGCGAAACGGGTTGGCCAGCAGCGCCTCGTCGTGCACGGGGCGAAAGGCCGTGGAGTGCACGGGAACGCCGGCCACCGAGAGGTCGTAATAGCCCACGGGCTCCATGCCCATCACGGCGAACAGGCGGCGCAGCGTGGCCAGTTCCTCGGCCGTGCCCACGCGGATGGCGCCATGGCGCTCCACATCCAGGCGCTCAAGCTCGCCGCTTTTGCTCATGCGCTGGCGCAGCTCGGGATCGGCCTGCAGCGTCAGAGCGTTGACATCGGCAACCAGGTCGATCAGCGTGCCGTACTGGGGCACTTCCTTGCGGTACATCTCGGACATGGCGCGCGAGAAGCGCGTGCGGATCTCGTTGAAGGAGACAAATCGGGCAGCTGTGGAAGAGGCGTGGGGCGTGGCGCTCATGACGGAACAGAAGGGTCTTGGGGGTCGTGGGATGGCCGCGCCGCTGGCGTGGCCGCAGGAATATGCAGGATGTTGTGCGTCGTCATGACTTTGGTCAAACGATAATCCTGCCTCCAGGTCATACCTAAACGGAATGAACCTGCTAGCAGCCCCACACTCACCGGTTTGTTCCATGCAGCTATCCCGTCGCTTTCTGCCCCCCATGTCCCTGCTTTGCGCCTTCGAGGCTTCGGCGCGGCACCAGAGCTTTACCGCGGCGGCCGCCGAGCTGCATCTCACGCAAAGTGCCGTCAGCCGCCAGATCCGCGCACTGGAGGAGCGCCTGGGCACCGAGCTGTTCGTGCGCGAGCGCCAGACCGTTCGCCTGAGCGCTGCGGGTCAGGTCTACGCGCAGGAGATTCGCGCCGCCCTGGCGCGCATCTCCAATGCCACGCTGGGCTTTCGCACCAATCCACAGGGCGGCAGCCTGAACCTGGCCATCCTGCCGACCTTCGGCACGCGCTGGCTGGCGCCGCGGCTGCCGCAGTTCTTCAGTGCCCATCCAGGCATCACCATCAATCTGACCACGCGGCTGTCGCAGTTCGATTTCCAGCTCGAAGCCGTGGATGCCGCCATTCATTTCGGGCTGCCGAACTGGCCGGGCGCGGAGCTGGAGTTTCTGATGAGCGAGACCGTGGTGCCGGCCTGCAGCCCCGATGTGGCGGCCCGCCATGGTTTTGCCCGGCCCCAGGACCTGCTACGTGCGCCGCTGCTGCATCTGGCGTCGCGTCCTGACGCCTGGCAGCGCTGGTTCGGCAGCCAGGGCTGCCAGGGCGGTGATATGCAGGGCATGCTGTTCGATCAGTTCGCCACGGCGGCGCAGGCGGCGATCGCCGGCGTGGGCGTGGCGCTGCTGCCCAAGTTTCTGATCCTGCGCGAGCTGCAGGCCGGCGATCTGGTCCAGGCCCTGCCGCAGCTGCCCGAGGTGCAAAGCGCCGAACGCTACTACCTGGCCTGGCCGACCAGCCGCTCGGCCTATCCGCCGCTGCAGGCCTTCCAGGGCTGGCTCAAGCAGGTCGCGCAGGAGTTCGCTTCCTCTGCACCGCTGTAATTAAAAAAGGAGCTGCCAGCGCAGCTCCTTCAATGAATTTAGGCATAAAAATGTCTGAAGTGCTTTCTCAGCATGCGCTACCAGCTATCAATAAAGCATGGTTCCAGGCGCAGGCCGGTGGTTGCCTCAGCTGTTGTAGGCTTCCAGCGGCTTGTCGTTGGGCGCTTGCAGCAGCTGCTTGAGCGTCTCGCTCATGGGCAGGTTCAGCGGCATCTCCTTGGGCGGAATGGGCTGCATAAACCATTTGTCGTAGATCTTTGCCACTTCGCCGGACTTCATCATGCGCACCAGGGCATCGTCCACGGCCTTCTTGAAGCCGGGATCATCCTTGCGCATCAGCAGCGCGATGGGCTCCGATCCCAGCGCCTCGCCCACGATCTTGTAGCCCTTGGGGTCCTTGGCGTTGGCGATCACGCCGGCCAGCAGGTTGTCGTCGAGCACGAAGGCGTCTGCGCGGCCGGACTCCAGCATCAGAAAGCTCTCGAAGTGGTCCTTGCCCAGCTGGGTCGGCAGCTTGACATTGTTCTCATGGCTGTATTTGCGCAGCAGCTGCACGGCGGTGGTGCCGGCCGAGGCTGCCACCGTCTTGCCGTCGAGCTGCTTGAACGAGGTCACGGGCGAGTCCGCACGCACGGCCATGCGCACCTGGCTGACATAGGTGGTGACGGCAAAGGCGACCTGTTTCTGGCGGCTGAGGTTGTTGGTCGTGGGGCCGCAGCCCAGATCCACCGTGCCGTTTTGCACCAGAGGCATGGTGTTCTGCGCGGTAATGGCCATGTATTCGATCTTGGCGCTGGGCACGATCTGGGCCAGAACCTTCTCGCACAGCTCCACGTGGTAGCCGGTGAAGCGGTGGTTGGCGCCTATGGCATAGGCCATGGGGGCAGAGCTCTCGCGCACGCCTATGACCACCTTGCCGGTCTTTTGCAGCTTCTCCAGCGTGCTGCCGGGGGCGGTCTGGGCCTGGGCACCGAAGGTGGTCATGGCGGCTACAAGGGCGGTACATGCCAGCGTCAGGTTCGCGGTCATCAGGCGCATGGGGGAGGTCTCCTCGGAAAGTGGGCGTTTGGAAAACGCAATCCTGTTGTTGTTCGGTCGTTCCTGGTGCCGCGCATTGCTGCAGCCCGAGAACCGGCAGGACTTGTGGCCGCAACGGCCTGTTTGTCAATGTCCTGCAGCAACTATCCGGCAAATGGCGGCGGCTTCATAACGATGAAACGGAAGAAGGTCATGCTTGCGGCGTATGACCCTGCAGTGCGCGCTCCGGTGCGGCCGCAGGCGCGGCAAAGCCATAGCGGGAGGGCAGATCGGGCTTTTTGGGTAATATCTGCGCCTATTGCACAGGCCCGCGCGCATCCGTTTGCGACGCGTGCAGCCTTGTGTCGCCAGGGCCGGCCGTGCTGCTGCCGCCTGGTCAGGCTCCGTTTTCGGTTCGCGCAGCCCAGCCCGCAAGGGCGCCACAGAGAGATTCTGCATGCGTGAACCCGTTTTGAGACAGACTCCATGACTGCCAATACTCCCCCCTCATTCCTGAGCCGCATCGCCATCGCGATCGGCAGTTTCTTTGCCATCCTCGGTAACGGCCGTCTGGCCGCCGACGTGACCCGTGTGCGCGCCGGCGAGGCCTTTGCCGCCGACGTCGCGCCCAAGGAAGTGCGCGTGGAAGTGCCGGTCGAGAAGATCGTCGAGGTCCGCGTCGAAGTGCCGGTCGAGAAAATCGTGGAAAAGACCGTCGAGGTTCCGGTTGAAAAACGCGTCGAGGTGGAAAAACTCGTCGCCACCGACAGCGCCGCCCTGCAGCTGCTGGGACTGATGCAGCGCGAAGCCCGCTTTGTGGACTTCATCCAGGAAGACGTCGCCCCCTACACCGATGCCGAAATCGGCGCTGCCGCGCGCGTGGTGCATGAAGGCTGCCGCAAGGTGCTGCGCGAGCATTTCGCACTGAGCCCCGTGCGCAGCGAAGCCGAAGGTTCGCGCATCACATTGCTGGCCGGCTTTGACGCCGCTGCCGTGCGCCTGACAGGCAATGTGGTCGGTCATGCACCGTTCACCGGCACGCTGTCCCACCGTGGCTGGCTGGTGACGGAGGTCAAGCTGCCCCAGCTCATCGACAGCCAGGCCGCCAAGGTCATCGCCCAGGCCGAAGTGGAGCTGTAAACCATGAACATGTTTGCCTCCATCGCCGCATCCGGTGCGGCTCCCCAGGCCGCGCCCGCAGCTGACTCCTTGGCTGCTGCCACTCAGCCGCAAGGCGCTGCTGGCCAGGTCGACGCTCCATCTGCCGGCGCTCAGTTCAGCATCGGCATCGATCTGGGCACCACGCACTGCGCGCTGTCCTATGTGAACAAGACCGCCAGCGATGGCGAGAAGGTGGTGCAGGGCGTGCTGGACATTCCCCAGCTCACGGCTCCCGGCAGTGTCGAGGCCAGGCCCCTGCTGCCGTCCTTTCTCTATCTGCCGCACGAGAGCGAGCTGACCGAGGCCGAGCGCAGCTTGCCTGGTGCGCCAGTCGATTTCATCACCGGCGAATTCGCCCGCAGCCGTGGCGCGGCCACGCCCATCCGTCTGGTGAGCAGCGCCAAGAGCTGGCTCTGCCACCCCGGCGTCGATCGCCGCGCTGGCATTCTGCCCGCCGATGCCCCCGAGGAAGTCAGCCGCATCTCGCCGCTGACCGCTTCCACCCGCTATCTCGAGCATCTGCGCCGCGCCTGGGAGCAGGCCCATCCCGAGGCCCCGTTCGAGCAGCAGGACATCACCGTCACTATTCCCGCCTCGTTCGACCCCGCCGCGCGCGAGCTGACGGCCGAGGCCTGCAAGGCCGCAGGCTTTGCCAATCTGACGCTGCTCGAAGAACCCCAGGCCGCGCTGTACAGCTGGATCCAGGCCAGCGGCGGCCAATGGCGCAAGCAGGTCAGGCATGGCGACATCATCCTCGTCGTGGACGTGGGCGGCGGCACCACCGACCTGTCGCTGATCGCGGTGCTGGAGCGCGAAGGCAATCTGGAGTTGCAGCGCATTGCCGTGGGCGAACACATTCTGCTGGGCGGCGACAACATGGACCTGGCCCTGGCCTATGGCGTGGCACGCAAGCTGGCGACCGAGGGCAAGCAGCTGGATGCCTGGCAAACCCGCGCGCTGGCCCATGGCTGCCGCGCTGCCAAGGAGCAATTGCTGGCCGACGCAAGCCTGCAGGCCGTGCCCGTGGTCGTGCCCAGCCGGGGCAGCAAGCTCATCGGCGGCAGCATCCGCACCGAAGTCACCAAGGACGAAGTGCTGGCCATGCTGGTCGAGGGCTTTTTCCCCAAGGTGGCCGTCAGCGACAAGCCCAAGACCCGTGCGCGCGGCGCACTCACGCAGCTGGGCCTGCCCTATGCGCAGGATGCCGCCGTCACGCGCCATCTGGCGGCCTTTCTGAGCCGGCAGGTTCATGCGCTGGCCGAGATCGAGGGCCTGAGAGGCGATCAGATCGACGGCTCCACCTTTTTGCATCCCACGGCCATTCTGTTCAACGGCGGCGTGCTCAAGGCGCCGCAGATCGAGCAGCGCATTCTGGAAGTCATCAACGGCTGGCTGGACGACGAGGCCTGTGAGCCTGCGCGTCTGCTGGACGGTGCCAACCTCGATCTGGCCGTGGCGCGTGGCGCGGCCTATTACGGCCATATCGCCACCAGCGGCCGCGGCGTGCGCATTCGCGGCGGCACGGCCCAGTCCTACTACGTGGGCGTGGAGAGCAATATGCCCGCCATCCCCGGCATGGAGCCGCCCCTGTCCGCCCTGTGCCTGGCACCGTTCGGCATGGAAGAGGGCACGGAAGTCGCGCTGCCTGACGAAGAGTTCGGCCTGGTCGTGGGCGAGCCCGTGCGTCTGCGCTTCTTCGGCTCGTCCGTGCGCCGCACCGATCAGGTCGGCACCATGCTGGACTTCTGGTCGCCCGAAGAGCTGGTGGAGCTGCAGGAGATCGAGCTGAATTTGCCCGCCGCCGGCCGTGCGGCCGGCGAGGTGGTGCCCGTGACCCTGGAGGCGCGCGTGACGGATATCGGCACCCTGGAACTCAATGCCGTGCCCGTGGGCGGAAGCGAGCGCTGGAAGGTGGAATTCGATGTGCGCGCGGAGACCTCTGCCGAGGTTGCCGACTAAGGCCGTTGAGTCGCTTGACTGCGAAAGCCCGCTGGCCGATTGGTTGGCGGGCTTTTTTGTTCTGGACACGACTTACGCAGAAGCGGGTTCAGGCAAAACGACTGCTTCTTCAGGCAGGCCCTTGCTGCATTCTTGCTTGCGTAAGTCTCAGCGGAGTTTGCGGTTGCATGTCTGCCCTTGTCCAAGGCATGTTGCCCCAACAAGCCAGTGGCAGAAGCGATATGGAACAGGAGCTGAAGGCCAAATCAGCTTCTGGCCCAATCACAGAAAGCGCGATCAGCTCATTTTTTTGAGGCAGCAGGGCGCGCGCCATGCCCACCAGCAACATGGCACGCACCCGCCGCTCAAGCTGAGATCTAGAACGCGTGGCGCAGACCGATGCTCAGGCTGCTGGCATCCTGCCCATAGCCCACGCCACCCTTGAAGTTATAGCCATAGGCCACGCCGGATCCGTTGTCGATGCGCGTGTAGGCCGCGTAGAGCTTGGTGCGTTTGCTCAGGTGGTGGTTGTAGCCAAGAATCCACTGGCGTGCGCTGCTGCCGGGCACATGGCTCCAGCGGCTGGCCCAGCCGTAGCCCAGGGCGACTTCCGAAGCGCCGGCCCGGTAGACCGCGGTCACGCGTGCCGCATCGCGGCTGCCGCAGCCGGCACCGCCATGGCTGCACAGCGAGCCTGAACCGTTGTCCGAGCGCTGGTAGTAGGCGCCGATCTGCAGCGCATTCCAGATGTAGTGGCCGCGCAGGGCGAACTGCCTGTCGTCACCCAGCTGGGTAAAACCTGCGCCCAGGGCCAGCGGGCCGCGTTCCCAGTTGGCATAGAGGTCATAGCCGTTCTTCTGTACGGTGCCGGCCGTCTTTTCGTGCAGCGATGCCTGGGCTTCCACCGTCAGTCCGGCCATGACCGGGCTGCGGTAGGCAATCTTGTTGGTGTTGCGCATCACATAGTCGTAGAGCGCATCGGCGATGGCGCCGGTGTCGTGGTTGGGTTCGTCCAGCGCACCATAGTCGGCAATGCCGAAATAGGTGGCGGCACCGAAGCGGCCCAGACGCAGCTTGCCCAGGCTGCCCGAGAGGTTGACTTCGCTCTGGCGCTGAAAGGCCAGCGCGCCGGTGCTGCCTGTGCCGGCACCGGTGTCGGACTCAAAGCCGGATTCGAGCTGAAAGCCGGCCCTGAGGCCGCCGCCCAGGTCTTCGCTGCCCACAAAGCCAAAGCGCGAGTTGTTGTTGAACAGCCCGGTCAGGCTGCTGCCTCCGACCTTCTGATGCTCTACCGAGGTATTGAGGCGGCCATAGATCTGCACGCTGCTTTGTGCGAGCGCGACGGAAGCTCCGGCGGTGGCCAGAGCGGCGAAGAGGACACGAGACACAGTTGTTGTTTTGACTGGCATGTAGCGACTAGCCTTCGATCTTTGCTATGAAACTTGCGCGAACCTGCGCGCCTGTAACAAGGCAAATCCCGTGCCAGCGGACATGCACCGGTTTGGACTGTGGTCTCCTTGAGGTCCTTCCTACGCCTGCGTTCGGCAGCACTGCTGCGCAACAGGTTGACGGACCACATGTGCCTTGGGGGCCACCTCCTGAGAGAGTCGGATACCTGCTCGGCCAGAGGCCGGCTGCGATTGTGTGCAGCTCTAGAAGACGCGACCCTCCTCCAGATGGGTGCGTGTGCCATTGAGCTCGTAGTCGCCAACGACCCGTGATTTGTGCAGCAAGGGGTTGTGGCTGAAGATGGTGCGCAGATTGCGCCAGTGCCTGTCCAGATTCAGTTTGCGTGAGGTGGCCGATGCTCCACCAACCTCGAACAGCCGCTCGGCGGCGTTGAGAGCCAGTCGGCTGACGACGAGCTGCGTCTTGGCCGTAGCCAGAGCTCCCTGCAGCACGATGTTCTCGGTGTCGTCATGCTCCAGTAGCAGTGCCTCGGCGCCCAGGTCGAGCTGGCGGGCGTTTTCTGCCACCAACTGGTCTATGGCATAGCTGGCTGCGGCCAGCTCTCCCACCACTGCCTGCACGAAATGATCATCGCGCGAACGCTCGGCAGGACTGTGCATGGCCGGGCGTCCGAGGTGCAGCACGTAGTGACGTGCATCGCTGAAGAGGTTGCGCACTATGCCGGCTGCGGTGCCCACCAGAATCAGCTGTCGTAATGCCGAAGCATGGCGGCCAGGCAATTGTTCGCGGGAGCTGGGACTGATCTCGTCGTCGTGCACCAGCACATTGTCCAGTTCCACGCTGCCGCTGGCCGTCAGGCGCTGGCCCATGCCGTCCCAGTCGTCGAGCACGCGCACGCCTTCGCGTTGAACGGGGATCACAGCCGTGATGCCCTGCTCCTGCGCGTTGACGGCAAAGACATTGAAATAGTCCGCATAGGCGGTTCCGGTGGCGTAGTACTTTTTGCCATTGAGGCGGTGGTGTTCTCCCTCGCGCCGCAGTGTCGAGGTGTTGATACCTGCGCGTGCCGTGCCCAGCTCGGTGAATGCACCTCCGAACAGCTTGCCTTCCAGCACCCAGCCGATCTGGCGCTGTGCGAGCGGCGAAGGGCTTCGGTCCAGACGCAGCAGCTCGGTCGTGTTGAAGTGGGTGCGCAGTGCATGGGCAACGTTCGAGTCTGCCGCAGCGAGCGTGGCGACCACCTCGATGACATCGGCGATCGAGCCGCCTGGGCCGCCTTGCTCGCGACCGATGCGCAGAGCCCCTATGCCTGAAGCACGCAACAGATCAAAAGCCGCAAAAGGGGCTTCGCGCTGCAGCTCGCGCTGTGCCGCGCCGGGAGCAATGGCTGCGGCGAGCTGCGGCAGACCCGAGAGTATGTCTGTGCGGCTTGGGCGTGCGGATGGCGCTGCTGATTCCTGTGCAACTGCAACTTGCCGCAGAGGTGTGACGAATGCATTCATCGGTGATGGCCTGTTTCGGACTTTGAACGGCAGACGCCACCGTGAAAGCCGGGTCAGGCAGAAGCTTCACGATGGCGCCTGCAGAGGCGTCTGCCGGCTTATGCGGCGGCAACGTAGGGAATGCGGCCTTCCACAGGGTGACCAGGGTCGGTGAAGCCCAGTGTTGAAGGATGGCCGGCAGCTACCAGGCGGTTGACCAGGGCTTCGTCCTCGGCAGTGAACCGGTAGTTCAGAGCACGGATATAGCCTTCCCACTGCTCGGGTGTGCGGGGGCCGGCAATCGCAGAGGTGATCAGGCGGTTGTTGAGCACCCAGGCCAGAGCAAAATCGACGGTGCTGATGTCGCGCGCGTCGGTGTGCCGTTTGATTTCGGCAGCGATGTCGATGGATTCGGGACGCCACTCGGTCTCCAGCAGGCGCTTGTCCTTGCGTGCGGCGCGTGAGCCAGGATCGGCAGCTTCCAGGCTCGGGTACTTGGCGGTCAGCACGCCTCGCGCGAGAGGGCTGTAGGAGACCACGCCCAGTCCATAGGCGGCAGCCGCCGGCAACTGCTCTGCTTCGGCCGTGCGGTTGACGATGTTGTAGAGCGGCTGGCTGGCGATGGGGCGGTCTATGCCTTCGGCATCGGCCAGGTGCGCCACCTCGGCAATGCGCCAGCCGCGGAAGTTGGACAGGCCAAAATAGCGCAGCTTACCGGCGCGGATCAGATCGCCGATGGCGCGGACTGCCTCGCCTAGCGGGGCATCGAAATCTGCGCGGTGAAAGTACAGCAGGTCAATGTAGTCCGTGCCAAGGCGGCGCAGGCTGTTTTCCACCGATTCGATGATCCATTTGCGCGAGGTGCCGGAACGATTGGGGCCTTCGCCTAGCGGGTTGCCGAACTTGGTCGCCAGAACCCAGTCGTTGCGGTCTGCGGCCAGGGCACGGCCCACAACCTGCTCGGTCACTCCCTTTTGATAGACGTCGGCGGTATCGATGAAGTTGATGCCCTGGGATTTGGCCCTGGCGATGATCTCATGCGAGGTTTTTTCATCGGTGGGGCCTCCAAACATCATGGTGCCCAGTGCGAGGCGGGAGACTTTGAGGCCGCTGCGGCCCAGATAGCGATAGGTCATGGAGATGGCTTTGATCGGTGGTTAGTGGAGAAAGGAAATCACAGAGGTCTGTGGATGGTGGCAAGCGACCTGGTGGCCGCCTCCCAGATCGGTCAGTGCGGGCTCCTGCCTCAGGCACAGTTCGCTGGCCCTGGGGCAGCGAGGATGGAAACGGCAGCCCGACGGCAGGTTCTGCGGACTAGGGAGATCTCCGCTCAGCGGGGTTACCTGCCGGTGGCGGGATGGGTCGGGCACGGCATCGATCAAGGCCTGGGTGTAGGGGTGGCGAGGAGTGCTCCAAAGGCTGCGGCGATCGGCGCTCTCGACGATGCGCCCCAGATACATGACCAGCACGCGGTCGGCAAAATACTGCACCACGGACAGATCGTGCGAGATGAACAGGTAGGAGAGACCGAACTCGCGTTTCATCTCGACCAGAAGGTTCAGAATCTGGGCCTGAATCGACAGGTCCAGGGCTGATACCGGCTCGTCGCAGACCACCAGATCTGGCTGCAGCATCAAAGCCCGTGCAATGCCCAGGCGCTGGCGCTGGCCCCCCGAGAATTCATGCGGGTAACGACTCAAAGCGCTGCGCGGCAGGCCTACGCGGTCGAGCAACTGCTCCACTTGCCTGCGACGCTGGGAACGATCACCGAGGCCATGCACCTGCAACGGCGTCTCGAGAATGCTGCCAATGCTGTGGCGCGGATTCAGCGAGGCGAACGGGTCCTGGAAGATCATCTGCATGCGTTTGCGCAGGCCGCGCAACTGGGTGCCCTTGAGCGGCAGGATGTCCTGCCCGTCGAGCGTGATATGCCCGGCAGTCGGTGTTTCGAGCCGCAGCAGGCTGCGACCCAGGGTGGATTTGCCGCAACCCGACTCGCCCACCAGGCCCACGGTTTCGCCGCGTTCCACGGTGAAGGAAACGCCATCCACGGCGCGCAGTACGCCCTTGGGCAGTTTGAAATGGGTCTGAAGATCGCTGACGTTCAGCAGGCTCATGGCAATCCTAGGAAAAATTTGCGTTCTGCGTGGCAGCGGCAGGCAAGGTGACGGGGCAGGCACTGAGGCGCTTTGGTCCGGCATCCATCAGTGGCGGCACGGCGATACGGCAATAGGCCTGGGTGTGCGGGCAGCGCGGGGCGAAGGCACAACCTTGCTGGCCGATGGCCGAGGCGATACTGCCGCGAATTTCGCTCAGGGGGCCGTCCTGATAATGCGCTCCGGGCTGCAGCCGCGGCGATGCAGCCAGCAGCCCTCGGGTATAGGGATGCAGGGGATGCTCGAAAAGCGGGCCAGGGCTTGCCTGCTCGACCTCGCGGCCGGCATACATGACGACCACGCGATCGGCCCATTGCGACACCACGCCCAGGTCATGGGTGATCAGAATCAAACCCATGGACAGATCCTTGCGCAGGCGATCCAGCAGATCCAGCACCTGGGCCTGGATGGTCACATCAAGGGCCGTGGTCGGCTCGTCCGCAATCAGCAGGCGCGGGCTGCAGGCAATGGCCATGGCGATCATCACGCGCTGGCGCATGCCACCTGAGAGCTGATGCGGAAAGTCGTCCACCCGCCGCTGGGGATCGGGGATGCGGACGGTGTCCAGCAGCTCCACGGCGCGCAGCCGCGCCGACCTGGCGGAAAGTCCTTCATGCTGGCGCAGCACCTCGGCGATCTGCCAGCCGACGGAGTAGACGGGGTTGAGCGATGTCATGGGCTCCTGAAAGATCATGCCGATCTCGCGCCCACGCAGACGTCGCATCGATTGCTCGTTCAGCTGCAACAGATCGTGGCCGTTGAAACGGACTTCGCCCTCGGCGATACGCGCCGCGCGCGGCAGCAGCCTCATGAGCGCCAGCGCTGTCAGCGATTTCCCCGAGCCCGACTCGCCGACGATGGCCAGGGTCTCACCAGCATTGACGCAAAAGCTCAGTCCACGCACCGGATCGTGCTGCGGGAAACGGATGCTCAACCCGCGTACATCGAGCAAGGTCTGTCCGCTCATTCAGCGCTCCTGCGAAAAACGTGGGTTCAGCGCGTCGTTGAGGCCGTCGCCGATGAGGTTGAAGGCCAGAACGGCAAACACGATGGCCAGGCCCGGCGCGGCGGTCAGATACCAGGCGGTACGCAGCAGCTCGCGGCCCGCGCCGATCATGCTGCCCCAGCTGATGACGTTGGGGTCGCCCATGCCCATGAAGGACAGCGCGGATTCCAGCAGGATGGCCGAGGCCACCATGACCGAGGAGGTGACGATGATCGGGGGCAGGGCATTGGGAAGGATCTCGCGCAGGATGATGCGGGCATGCGAGTAGCCCAGGGCACGCGCGGCCAGCACAAAGTCCTTTTCGCGCAGCGAACGGAACTCGGCGCGTACCAGGCGAGCCACGGTCGGCCAGGTCACCAGACCTATGGCCACGACGATCGTGCCTATCGTCGGTTGTGCAATGGCGACCAGAACGACCAGCAGGATGAAGCTGGGAATGGTCTGGAACAGCACCACCACGCGCTGCAGCACGTCATCGACCCAGCCTCCGAAATAGCCGCTGATCGAGCCGATACCGATGCCCAGGCTCAGACCGATCAGGGTTGCCGAGATGCCTACCAGCAGCGAAATCCGGGCGCCGTGGGCAATGCCGGCCGCGACATTACGTCCCATGGAGTCGGTACCGAGCAGAAACTGCGAGTCCTGGCCTGGCCAGAGAAAGGGCTGGGCCACCATGTCCAGCGGATCGCCGGGATAAAGCCAGGGGGCAGCCAGGGCCAGCGCCAGAACCGCCAGCAAAAAGCCGCAGCCGAGCATGGCCGTTGGGTTGTGCAGAAAAATGCGCAGTGCTCGATGGCCCTGGCTTGTGCAGCCTGCACTGGCCTCGCTGGTGGTGGTACGCACTGCATCGGGTGCATGCACATTGGGCCAGGGGGGCTCAGGCTCGGGCGCTGCGGCCTCGTTGCGCGCGGCAGTTGCAGCCGACGGAGCCGCATTCGGTGCGGTCTGCAGCAGATCGTGTGTGGATGACAGGGACATCAGCGAACCTCGATGCGCGGGTCCAGCCACGCGTGCAGCAGGTCGACCAGCACATTGGCTGCGATCACCAGCAGGGAAGAAAGAAACAGCACGCCCATCAGCACATTGAAGTCACGGCTGAGCACGGCTTCGAACGCGAGCCGACCCAGGCCGGGCCAGCTGTAGACGGTTTCGACGACCACGGCGCCGCCAAGCATGCCGCCCAGGTGCATTCCCGCCATGGTCGTGACGGGTAGCAGGGCGTTGCGCAATACATGGCGCAGCGTGATGCGCCAGGGAGACAGTCCCTTGGCTGCTGCGGTGCGCACAAAGTCCTGGGATTGCACCTCCAGCATGGCCGCACGTGTCAGCCGCGCATAGATGGCGACAAAGAACAAGGCCAGCGAGGTGGCAGGCAGGACCATATAGCGCAACTGGTCCAGCACGGCGGCCAGACCGCTGAGCTGCGAGCCAATGCTGGCCGATCCGCCGCTGGGCAACCAGCCCAGCTGCACCGAGAACAGCACGATCAGCATCAGCCCGACCCAGAAGCCCGGCACCGAATAGAACAGCAGGGACAGCACCGAGAGCAGGCGGTCGGGCAGGCGGCCTGCGAAGTACGCCATGGCCGCGCCCAGCGCGATGCCCAGCGTCAGCGCGATGGACAGGGCCAGTCCCATCAGCAGCAGCGTGCTTGGCAGGCGCTGAGCTATCAGAGCCATCACCGGCATGTTGTAGCGTGGCGAGAAGCCCAGGCTGAGGTGGGCGAGGTTGCCCAGATAGGCCTGCAACTGCTGGAACACCGTCAGATCGAGCCCGAAGCGCGAGCGCAGTGCCGCCAGGGTCTCGGCCGTGGCCGCGCCGGCTTCACCGGCCATGACATCGGCGGCATCGCCCGGCGTCAGCTGCAGCAGCAGAAAGTTCAATATGGCGACGCCCAGCACGGTGGGGACCGCATATTTCGCATTGAACCAAAGCGAGCGTAATAAACGTGGAGTGGCACTCATGGGGAATCGTGTGTTAATCCATGAATGATAGAGGCGTAAATATTCGGTGAAATCTGTTTATTGAGCCTGATTTCTTATATCGATCATTGAAAAATAAATAAGAAATATCTTCAGGGTGAATTAGTGAGTGAAGAATATATTTTTGAGATTCTTGTTTATGTTTGAAAAATCTATAGGCATGAGCGTTCGAACTTTCTTGAGGGGAGCGGTCTTGGCATATTTTTGAATATGTAAATGCGAAATTATTGCTAGGGATATCAGAGTCGTCATGTGATTATTGAAATGCGCTGTGATTCGGTATTTTTATTTCTATAGAAATGTCTGCGTCACATATCAAGACCCCATGGCTGATCTATGACTTCTGCATTACGACCTGGCTCTCTCGTGGATTGGGAGCATTTCCCTTCACCTCTTGAATATCCCGAAAGCCCGCTTTCCAAGGCTTTCAATCAGCCGGTTCTGCTCGGCCTGTTTCTGCCCATACAGGCCGGTGGCTGGAGTGCTTCGACCTTGCCGCGCAGCACCGACTGGAGTTTTGACTACAACCGGGATCTGGTGCTTCATGCCGAGAAGCTGGGGTTCGACCTGGTGTTTGCCTTGTCGCAATGGCTGCCCAAGGGCGGGTATGGCGGAGTCTTCAATGGCCAGGCGCTGGATTCGTTTGCCACGACGGCGGCACTGACCTCTGTAACCAGCCGCATCATGCTGATCTCAACCATCCACGTGCTCTATGGACCTCTGCACCCCCTGCATCTGGCCAAGTGGGGCGCCACGCTGGATCACATCTCGGGAGGGCGCTGGGGCATCAATGTGGTGACGGGTCATCGCGAGGTGGAGCACAAGATGTTCGGCTGGGAACAGATCGAGCATGACCAGCGCTATGAACTGGCTTCGGAGTTCATCGAAGTGGTGCAGCGCTTGTGGGCCGATGACGAGAATTTTTCGTTCTCGGGCCGTTCGCCCTGGAAGCTGGGCGGCGGCTTTGTGAGTCCCAAGCCGCGCTACGGCCGGCCGGTGCTGGTCAATGCCACGGGCTCGGATGCGGGCATCGAATTCGCGGCCAGATACTCGGACCTGATTTTCATCACCAGCCCTGGCGCCTCGGACTTCGCGCGCGCCATCGAAGTGCTGCCCGACCATGCGGCGCGGGTCAAGCAGGTGGCGCGCAACGCGGGGCGATCAGTGCGAACTTTGCTCAATCCCATGGTGATCAGCCGTGAGACCGAGAAGGAAACCTGGGCCTATCACGACGCCATCGTGGCCCATCAGGACCTGCGCACACCCGAGGGCTTCAACAGCCACAAAAGCGATGCCCATGCCTGGAAGGGTCGTGCAGGTCTTGATGCGTCCAAGCGTCGGGCCATAGGTGGAAACATCGAAGTCATCGGCACGCCCGAGCAGGTGGTCGAGCAGTTCGTGCAACTCAAACGTGCAGGCATTGACGGCCTGCAACTGAGCTTCTTCGACTTCAAGCCCGATCTGGAGTTTTTCGGTGATCGCATTCTGCCGCTCATGAAGCAGGCGGGTCTGCGCTTGTGAGCGCCGCCGTTCTGCATCGTCCTTCCTCTTTCTTGCGGATCTCTCTCATGCATACCATTTACAAGCCCATGTTCTGGGCTCTGCTGTCCGTGATTACTGCGGGCGCTCATGGCCAGACGCCGGCCACTCCCGTCAAAGGGGGCACGGTGACTGCGGTGGTCGCCCAGGAACCCACCTCGCTGGTATCGTTTCTGGACACCAAGACCGACAACCGCGATCTCAGTGCCAAGATCACCGAAGGCCTGCTGCGCTATGACGCTCAGTTCAAACCCCAGCCGTTGCTGGCCACATCCTGGAGCATCAGCCCTGACGGCCTCAGATACACCTTCAAGCTGCGCCAGGGAGTGAAGTTCCATGACGGCCAGGATTTCAGCTCGGCCGATGTACGCTATTCGCTGCTGACCCAGAAAAAACTGGGGCCGCGCGGCCGCATCACGCTGCAGAGCCTGGAGCGTGTGGATACGCCCGATCCCCACACGGCCGTGCTGGTGCTCTCCAAACCGGCGCCTTTTCTGCTGAAGTCGCTGTCGTCGGCAGAGCTGCCCATCGTTCCGGCCCGGCGTTACGGCGATGCCGATCCGCTGGCCAGCCCCAACATCACGGCCCCCGTGGGAACCGGTCCCTTTGTGTTCGATCAATGGGTGCGCGGCAGCCATGTGATCCTCAAGCGCAATCCGAACTACTGGCGCCAGGGCGTGCCCCATGTGGATCGCGTGGTCTTCCGTTTTGTCCGTGATCCCTCGGCGATCTCTGCGGCCGTGGAAACAGGCGAGGCCGATATCGCCCAGAACCTGAGTCTGGCCGATCTCGGACGCCTGCTGCAAAAGCCCGCGCTCAAGCTGGATGCGAGCTATGACGCCTTTCTCAACAACGCGTCCTTTCTTGAATTCAATGTAGAGAATCCGGTACTGGCCAAAGCCGAGGTGCGTCATGCGATCGCCCATGCAGTGGACCGCCAGTTCATCGTCAACAACGTCTACTACAAGCAGGCGGAGCTGGTGAATTCGCCGATTCCCAAGGTGCTCGCCGGCTATTACGACGACAGCAGCTTCAAGTACGGCTTCGATGTGAACCGCGCCAACCAGTTGCTCGATGCTGCGGGCTATCCGCGCCAGGCCAACGGCCAGCGCTTCAGCGTCCGGCTCAGCTATATCCCCGGTGCCCAGTTCAAGCAGACGGCCGAATATCTGCGCTCTGCACTCAACCGAGTGGGCATCAAGGTGGACATTCTCGATGGCGATCTGCCGACTTTTCTCAAGCGCGTCTATACGTCACGCGAGTTCGATCTGAACATCAACGGCCTGGGTCGGCTGTTCGATCCCTCGGTGGGGGTGCAGCGCATCTACTGGTCCGACGGTATCAAGAACCCGCTGATCTGGATCAATGCCTCGCATTACAACAATCCCCAGGTCGACGAGCTGTTCCGCCAGGCGGCCGTCGAGTTGGACGACAGCCGGCGTGCCGCACAGTTCCGCCAGATCCAGCAGATCGTGGGACGGGATCTGCCCGTCTATCCGCTGGCCACCGTGCCATCGGCACTGCGCGTGCACAGCACCCGCGTCCACGGGCTCAACAACAGCATCGACCTGACGGCAGGTGACTTCTCCGATCTCTGGCTGGAGCCCCGCAAATGACTGCCGTGAATCTCTCCCTTCCCACGCCGGCCGATGACGGGCTTGAATCCCTGGTCTTTGCCAGTGCACGCGAGCAGGCCAAGGCCCTGGCCGACGGCCGGGTCACGGCCGTGGCGCTGCTGGAGCAGGCGCTGGCGCGCATGGAGCGCCATGAGGCACAACTCAATGCAGTGCCCGTGCGCGCCGTGGTCCAGGCTCGCAGCGATGCGCTGCAGGCCGATGCCGCCTTGCAGCGCGGCGAGCGAAGACCGTTGCTGGGCGTACCCATCACAGTCAAGGAGAACTTCGACGTGGCCGGCCTGGCCACCACCGTGGGCAACCCCGACTTCCAGGACAATATCGCGCGCCAGGATGCTTTGGCCGTGGCTGCGCTGCGCGCGGCGGGAGCCGTGCTCATCGGCAAGAGCAATGTGCCGCATTCCCTGGCCGATCTGCAAAGCTACAACACAATCTACGGCACCAGCCGCAATCCCTGGGATCTGCAGCTTACGCCGGGCGGATCTTCGGGGGGCGGCGCGGCTGCCGTGGCTGCAGGCTATGTGGCTCTCGAGCTGGGCACCGACATAGGTGGCTCGGTACGCATACCCGCGCATTTCAACGGCATCTTCGGGCACAAGACCAGCTATGGGCTGATCTCCATGCGCGGAGCCGGAGCGCCCCAGGGGCGCTTCAGTGCACGTGATCTGTCGGTGGCCGGGCCGCTGGCGCGCACCGCACAGGATCTGGAATTGGCACTGGACCTGTTGCTGAACCTTGACCCGCTGGAGGCCAAGGGCTGGAAATTCACACTGCCACCAGCGCGCCACCGGCAGCTCAGGGATTTCCGCGTACTGGTGATCGACGCCTGGCCCGGGACCGATCCCAGTCTTTCCGAGCAGCTCGTCATGGATCGCTTGCTCCAGCGGTTGCAAGCCGAGGGCGTGACACCCGTGCTATGGCGCGATCTTCCGGCGGCGCTGCGCCCCGAACTCGGGGAGCAGCACCGCACCTATCGCAGCCTGCTGGGCGCGTCGGTGGCGAATCCGCCGCCGCTGTCGCCGGCGCAGCGCAAGCGCCTGGCCGAGTTGGCGGCGGATGATCGCAGCGCCGAGGCGGCCTTGCTGCGCGCGCCCAGCCTGCCGCATGCGACTTGGCTGCAGGACAACGAGCACCGCCATGCCCTGCGCCATCAGTGGGAGCAGCTGTTCACCCACTTCGATGTGCTGCTCAGCCCCGTCGCCCCCACGCCGGCCTTTGCGCACCAGCACCAGGAGCCCAAGGAGGAGCGCCGCTTTCCGGTGGCGTATGCCGACGGCATGCGCCAGCTGGGGTTTCGCGAGCTCTTCAACTGGGCGGGCCTGCCCGTACTGCCCGGCTTGCCGGCGACCAGTTTCCCGCTGGGCCTGGACGACGACGGGCTGCCCATCAGCGCACAGGCCGTGGGTCCGTATCTCGAGGACCGCACCACGATCGCTTTTGCCCATGCGTTCGAGCTCGCGCATGGCGGCTTTGTGGCACCGCCGCTCCACAGTCTGGAGGTCGTGGCATGAGCGAAATTGTGCAAATGGAGCGTGGGCATCTCTCGCCTGCCCAGACCAGGGGCGCAGCACCGCTTGGCGTGACCGCGCTGCAGGCGCCGGAGTTGGTGGCCAGGGCCGCAGCGCTGGCCGTGCAACTGGCCGCGCTGGCCGGTGCTCACGATAGCAGCGGCGCACCGCCCGCGCCGCAGTTTGCGTTGCTGCACGAGGCCGACCTGCTGCGCCTGACGATTGCGAAAGAGGCTGGCGGCCATGGTGCGGGCCTGGCAACGGCACGCGCTGTGGTCGGAGCCGTGGCCCAGGGCGATCCTGCGGTGGCGCTGATTCTGTCCATGCACTACAGCATGCATGCGGCGATAGCGCGCTCCCAGCAGGCGGGTTCGGGAGAATGGTCTGCGGCACTGGCGACCGAGCTGATTGCTGCCAGTCTGCAAGGGCCTGCGCTGCTCAATGCGGCCCAGGTGGAGCCTGAGCTGGGCTCGCCCTCCCATGGCGGTTTGCCTGCGACAAGGGCCCGGCGTGTGCAAGGGGGCTGGCAGCTTAGCGGGCACAAGATCTATGTCACGGGCGGGCCGTTGCTGGCATGGATCAGCGTGCTGGCGGTGACCGATGAGGACCAGCCGCGCCTGGGCAGCTTTGTGCTGCCGCGCGGCACGCCGGGCTCGCGTCTGGTCGAGACCTGGGATCCCATGGGCATGCGTGCCACCGTCAGCCAGGATTTGCTGCTGGAAGAGGCCTGGGTTCCCGACCACCATGCGGTGGGCCTGCGCCCGGCCGCTGATGGCCTGCAGCGCGAGGCTCATGGTATTGCCTGGTATTTCAGTCTGGTGGCCAGTGTCTACGATGGCGCGGCGCGCGCTGCACGCGACTGGCTGGCCGACTTTCTCAATCACCGGCGCCCCAGCGCACTGGGTGGTGCGTCCCTGGCTTCGCTGCCCACGGTGCAGGAGAAGTTTGGCGAGATCGAAGTGCTGCTGCAGGCTAGCGACTGCCTGCTGGACAGCCACGCACGCGCCTATGACGCGGGCTCTGCTCCCGACGGACTGGCGGCCGTGGCCAAGCACGTCGCTGTGGAAAACGCCGTGCGCGCCGCCACGCTGGCTCTGGAGTTGGCCGGCAACCACGGTCTGGCACGTCGCAATCCGCTGGAGCGCCATCTGCGCAATGTGCTTTGCAGCCAGATCCATTCACCGCCCAACAACCTGATTCGCAGCAATGCCGGCCGCGCAGGCCTGCAGCGCCGCTAGAGCGCGCTCTCCGTCTGTTTTTCACTCCGACTGTCTTCACCATGTCCGCTGATCTCGACTCTTCTCCAGCCTCGCGCCGCAGCTTTGTGCTGGCTGCTGCAGCCTCCGGCCTGTCCTCCATCATTCCCTCGGTCGGCCGGGCCCAGCAGGAAAAGCCGCAGAAAGGCGGCACGCTGACGCTGCTGCTGTTTCCCGAGCCGCCGACATTGACCACGATTGCACATACGGCGGGTTCGTCAGTGACGATCTCGGGTAAGGTCACCGAGGGCTTGCTGACCTATGACTTCAACCTCAACCCCCAGCCCCAGCTGGCGGTGTCGTGGACCATCAGCCCCGATGGCCTGCTCTACAGCTTCAAGCTGCGCCAGGGTGTGAAATGGCATGACGGCAAGCCGTTCACGTCGGCCGATGTGGCGCATTCCATCGCCTTGCTCAAGGAGTTCCATCCGCGTGGTCGCGCCACTTTTGCCAGCGTCTCCGAGGTCCAGACACCCGATGCGCACACCGTGGTACTCAAGCTAAGCAAGCCGATTCCCTATCTGATCACGGCGCTGGCGGCCTCGGAATCGCCCATGGTGCCCAAGCATCTGTATTCCACGGGGCGTGCCGATGCCAATCCGGCCAACAATGCACCGGTAGGGACCGGGCCTTTCGTGTTCAAGGAATGGGTGCGCGGCAGCCATGTGATTTACGAGCGCAACCCCCATTACTGGGATGGCGACAAACCGTATATCGACCGGCTGATCGTGCGCTTCATTCCCGATGCAGCGGCACGCACGGCAGCGATTGAAAGCGGGCAGGTGCAGATTGCTCCGAGTTCGCCGGTGCCCTTCTCCGAAGTCGATCGCCTGCGCACCAAGCCCGGCCTGAGCTTCGAGACCCGGGGTTATGAATACATCAACACCGTCTATCGTCTGGAGTTCAACCTGGAGCACGAGGCCTTGAAGGACCTGCGGGTGCGCCAGGCCATTGCCCACGCGATCCAGCGCGAAAACCTGCTCAAGGTCGCCTGGTACGGCCAGGGGCGGCTGACCTCGGGGCCGGTCCATCCCGCCCTCAAAAAATTCTATGTGCCCGACCTTCCCCTGCTGCCCCATGACCTCAAGGCTGCCGAGAAGCTGCTGGACGATGCCGGGCTGCGGCGCGGCAAGGCTGGCGGCAATTGGCGCATCCGGCTGCATCTGACGCCGATTCCCAACGAGGGCGGCCAGCGTACGGCAGATTTTCTCAAGCAGGCCCTGGGGCGCATAGGCATTGACGTGCAGATCAACGGCCAAGACTTCGCCACTTACATCAAGCGCGTCTACACCGATCGTGCTTTCGATCTGCATGTCAGCGCCATGAGCAACACCTTCGACCCCACCGTGGGCATACAGCGGCTGTACTGGTCAAAGAACTTCAAGCGCGGCCTTCCTTTCTCCAATGGAGCCCACTATGTCAGCCCCGAGGTGGACCGCTTGCTGGAGTCCGCAGCCGTCGAGGTCAACGAGCCGCAGCGCATCCGCGATATCGCCGAGTTCCAGAAGCGCATTGCCCTCGATCTGCCGGACATCACTCTGGTCGCGCCGCATATCTACACCATCGTCGACAAGCGTGTGCGCAACCACACGGTGGGCGCCGACGGCGTGGCCGGAAATCTGGCAAGCGTGTGGCTGGCGGCGTCCTGATTCTTTCACCGTCTCAATCAAGGAGAAACGCATGAGTTCCACCCACAGCACGGCGGCTCAGCCGCAATCCCTCTGGTATACCCGCTGCCCCGTGCCGTCCCCCCTGGGGATTGCCGCGCAGCAAGGCTGGCTGCAGTCGGCCTTTGCTGAGCTGGGCATTGGTGTGGAGTCGATTTTCGACTCCAAGGACCGCAGCGTGCGAGAAAGCCATTTCGATCATCATCTGTCATGGTCCTTCCGGCAGGGCGGCAATATTCCCCCGATCTGGGCGCGCGCCAAAGGGCGCGATACCCGGCTCGTCGCCATCACCTGGACCGACGAATTCCAGGCGCTGATCACGCTGCCGGGTCGCGGCATTCATGCGCCCGAGCAACTCGCCGGCAGGCGCTTTGGCGTACCAGCCCGCGTCAATGATCTGATCGACTTCCACCGCGCGACGGCACTCAAGGGGCTGGTCTCCGGCCTGTCGTTGGCGGGTCTCAGCCATCGCGATGTGGAGCTGGTCGACCTGGTGATAGAGGAGTCCATCATCCAGGAGCAGGGCACGCCCAGCCTGTTCGGCCTGCGCCGTCGCCACCCTTATTTCCGCGAAGTCGAGGCCCTGGTGCGCGGCGAAGTGGATGCGATCTTCGTCAAAGGTGCCGAAGGGGTGTTGGTGGCCAATTTGATTGGCGCCCAGATTGTCAGCGAGTTCGGCCGTCACCCCGACCCGCGTGTGCGCATCAACAATGGCACGCCACGTACGCTGACCGTGGATGCGGCCCTGGCCGGGCAGCGCCCGGACCTGGTGGTGGAACTGCTGCGCGTGGTGCAGCGCGCAGGCCGCTGGGCCGAAGCCCATCCCGACGAGACACTGCGGTTTGTCGCGAGGGAGATCGCCACCAGCGAGGAGGCGATCCTGGCGTCCAACGGGCCCGATGTGCACCGCCATCTGGACATCAGCCTGAAGCCAAAGCTGATTGATGCCATTGGCTATTTCAAGGACTTTTTGCTCGAATGGGGATTTCTTGCAGCTGACTTTTCCCTCGCGGACTGGGTGGACCAGAGGCCGTTGGCCGCCTTGCTCGCCCAGCAGTCCGCTGCTGCCGAGCGGCCCGAGGCGGCAGTCAGCGCATGAGCAAGAGAGCAGAACCCAGAGTTCTGGTCAGCGGTGCCAGTGGACGGCTGGGGCAGTTGCTGGTGCCGCGTTTGCTGGCACGTCATGCGCGTGTGCGCGTGCTGGTGCGCTGCGCCGCCACGGCACGCTCGCTATGGGGTGATGCGGTGGAGATTGCCGAAGCCAGCTTCGATGAGCAGGCCTCCTTGTGCGATGCCACGGCCGGGGCGGACAGCCTGTTCCTGCTTTCGCCCATAGGCCCCGCGCTGGCCGCGCAGCAGTCGCGCGTGATCGAGGCCGCGCAGACCGCCGGTCTGTCTCATGTCGTCAAGCTTTCGGGCTCGGACTGGACGATCAATCCTGCCGGTCTCTCGCTGTCGGGCGATGCCCATGGCCATGTTGAGCAGTTTCTGCAGGACAGCGGCATCTCGCATGTGGTGCTGCGCCCCAATGCCTGGATGCAGGTGGGCTTGAGCCGGGTGGCCGGCGATCTGCGCGAGGGCGATGCGATCCGCTGTCACCATATCGGCGCCGCTGTGTCCTATATCGATGCCAGGGACATTGCCGACGTGGCCGTGCAGGCGCTGCTCAATCAGAGGTTGGTGCGCCAAATGCGCGAGCGCGCGCCCGGCCCATGGGTGCTGACTGGTGGGCAGGCGGTGGGCGCGCAGCAACTGGCGCAGATCGCCTCGCACCACTTGTCTCGGCAGATTCGGGTGGAGGCGCCATTGCCTGCGCTTGCGCAGGACCCGTTCATTGCTCGGGTGCATGGCCAGTTCTTTGCTCTGATGTGCGAGGGGCATGCGGCCGCGGTGACCGATACCGTCAGACTGGTGCTGGGGCGCGAGCCACGCAACGTGGCGGATTTTCTGGCCGAACAGCTGCGTGCAGTGCCTATCGCTCCATTGTCCTGAGCAGGATCCGATACCGCAGGGATGGCGGGCTGCTCGTACCATTTCGCAATGTTTCTTGCATAGAGTTGCTACGATCAGGAATCCGGATGGCGTTTTCCGGGTTCTGCGTTTCTCGGCTCTCTATGAATTTACCGTCTCCCCTCTATGTCATCGGCATCGACCTGGGCACCAGTCACACGGTCGTGGCAAGCGTTGCGCTGGACGGTGCGACAAGCGATATCGCACTGCTCGACATTCCCCAGCGCAGCACTGCAGGGGAGGTTGTGGCCCAGCCGCTGTTGCCTTCGGTGCGCTACCAGGCAGGCCAGGGCGAGCTGGGCGAGGGCTGGCGGCAGCCCTGGCCGCCGCAGGGCGCAGATGCAGCGGCGCCTGCCGTCATCGGCCGCTGGGCGCGAGATCTGGGAGCAGCCGTGCCGGGGCGACTGGTGGCCAGTGCCAAAAGCTGGCTCTCGCATACCGGTGTGGATCGCACGGCCGCCATCCTGCCCTGGGGGGCCGGCGAGGACGTGGTCAAGGTATCGCCGCTGGCGGCCTCAAGCTCCTATCTGGCCCATGTGAAAGCGGCCTGGGACCAAGCCCATCCCGAAGCGCCACTGCACCAGCAAAGCGTGGTGCTGACGGTGCCTGCTTCATTTGACGAGGGCGCACGTGCGCTGACGCTGGAAGCCTCACAGATGGCGGGTCTGCCGCACGTTCAGCTGCTGGAGGAGCCCAAGGCCGCGTTTCACGACTGGCTGGTGCTGCAGGGTGATGAGCTGGCCGCGCAACTGGCGGACAGCCGGCTGGTACTGGTGGTGGACGTGGGCGGTGGAACTACCGATCTGACGCTGATCCGCGTGGATGCATCGGCCGACGACGGCCTGCCCACGCTGACGCGCACGGCCGTCGGCGAGCACCTGATGCTGGGTGGCGACAACATGGATCTGGCGCTGGCCCATCAGCTTGAGACTGCGTTTGCGGCCAAGGCCGGAGAGCAAAACCAGAGACTGTCCGCACAGCGCTTTGCTCAGCTGGTGCAGCGCTGCCGCATGGCCAAGGAACAGTTGCTGGCGCAGAACGCGCCAGAGCAGATCGGCATTACCTTGCTGGGGGGCGGCAGCAAGCTGATGGCGGCGACTCAAAGCGTCACGCTGACCCGTGAACAAGTGCGGCAGTCGGTGGTCGACGGCTTTTTGCCGGTCGTTCATATCAGCGATATGCCCGCCAGGCGGCAGGGTGCGCTGCGCGGCTTTGGCCTGCCTTATCCAGCCGATGCGGCCATCAGCCGTCATCTGGCGCAATTTCTCGGCCAGCATGCAAGCGAGGGGCTGCCTGATACCGTGTTGCTCAACGGCGGCGTGTTCCATGCCCATGCCATGGTGCAGCGTCTGACGCAATTGCTTGGCCGGTGGCGCGGCAGCCCGGTGCGCGTGCTGCACAACCCGCACCCGGACTGGGCTGTGGCGCGCGGTGCGGCGGCCTATGGGCTGGCACGCCATCAGGCCGAGCTGGCGGCGGCTCAGATTGCTGCACCCAACCGGCCTGAAGCACGGGCCGGGCAAGCGTCAGCAGTGGTCAAACCCGTGGTACCGCGCATTGGCGGCGGTTCGGCGCGCAGCTACTGGCTGCTGCTGCCGGGAAAGAAGGGCGAGGCTCCGCAAGGCCTGTGCCTGCTGCCGCGCGGTACGGAAGAGGGCGTGCGCATGGTGCTCTCGGGCCGGCGCTTTGCGCTCAAGCTGGGCCAGGCCGTGCGCTTCAATTTGCTGGCCAACAGCCAGAGCCATGTACCTGCGCAGGCCGGCCAGATTGCAGCGCTGACCGGTGATGGCTGGGTGGAGCTTCCGCCCCTGGCCACGGTGCTGCCCGCGCCTGATGGCCAGTCTGCTGCCCAGGTCGAGGTGCAACTGCAAGCCTGCATGAGCGAGGTCGGCACGCTGGAAGTGCGCTGCGTGGCTGTGCAGGACGCGAGCCGGTCCTGGTTGCTGCCCTTTGCCGTGCGCGGTGCTGCGGCTTCTGAAACCATCGCTGACAACGAAGAAGTACAAAGCGCCGAGGGCCAGAAGCAATCAGATTCCTTGCTGGCCAGGCTACCCGAAGCCGTGGCCCTGGTGGACCGCATCTTCGGCACGCAGGCGCAGGAGGTGACGATCCGGGAAGTGCGCCAGCTGCGCCAGTCACTCGAAAGAATCCTCGGCCCGCGCGAGGGCTGGGAGCTGGGCCTGCTGCGTGCCTTGTTCGATGCGCTGCTGGCCCGTGCCAGGCGCCGCCGCCGCACCGCCGACCATGAGCGCGTCTGGTTCAACCTTGCAGGCTGGTGTCTGCGCCCAGGCGTGGGGGCGGAACTCGATGGCTGGCGCATAGACCAGGTCTGGGCCTTGTATGGCCAGGGCCTGGGTCATGCCAAAGAGGCCGCCAACTGGACGGAGTGGTGGGTGTTCTGGCGCCGCGTGGCTGCGGGTCTGAACGAGGCCCGGCAGATGGAGCTGCTCGAAGACGTGGCCGGCCATATGCAGAAGGCCGTGCAGCAGAACGCGCGCGGCAAATCCAGCCACGGCAGCTATGACGACATGCTGCGCCTGTTCGCGGCCATGGAGGCCGTGCCCTGGCAGTACCGCCAGGAAATGGGGCAGTGGATGCTGCAGCGCCTCAGGCGCGAGGATGAAACCGTGCAGACCTGGTGGGCCATAGG
>Ga0209370_1000987_pt1 | contig 28787 bp, 25 predicted proteins | sample AgamicAtPrz_FD_187164 | JGI IMG/M metagenome (GOLD analysis project Ga0209370, IMG submission 187164) | Agave microbial communities from Guanajuato, Mexico - At.P.rz (SPAdes) (version 2) | ecosystem: Host-associated > Plants > Phyllosphere > Phylloplane/Leaf | place: Guanajuato, Mexico... | reverse complement strand
TGATGAACAACCTGCCCAGCGTGCTGATCGGCGCGCTGTCCATCGAGGCGAGCCAGAGCAGCGGCATCGTGCGCGAGGCGATGATCTACGCCAACATCATCGGCTGCGACCTCGGTCCCAAGATCACGCCCATCGGCAGCCTCGCCACCCTGTTGTGGCTGCATGTGCTGCAGCGCAAGGGCCTGCGCATCACCTGGGGTTACTACTTCAAGGTTGGCGCCTTGCTGACGGTGCCGGTGCTGCTGGTTACCCTGTCGGCGCTCGCGTTGCGCCTGAGCCTCTAGCAGCGTGCTCGGTGATCAGATCACGGGCTGGGCGCTTGGCAGGAAGCGCTCGATGTCGATGGCGTCGATCTGGTCCGGGTGCAGGTGGCGTTCGGCGTAGCGCATCGGCATTTCGCTGCGCAGGAACAGGGCGAACAGGTCGGCATCGATATGCCCCTTGTCGCGCAGCCGGGCGAGAATCTCGATGGATTCGGAGAGGGTCTTGGCCTGTTTGTAAGGACGGTCGGCGGCGGTCAGCGCTTCGAAGATATCGGCGATGGCCATGATGCGCGCGGGGATCGACAGCTGGTTCTTGTCCAGCTTGCGCGGGTAACCGGTGCCAAGCAGGGTTTCGTGGTGGGTACCGGCATATTCCGGGACGCGCTTGAGGTTCGAGGGCAGCGGCAGGTTTTCCAGCATGACGATGGTCTGGATGATGTGCTCGTTGATCTTGAAACGTTCTTCGGCGGTCAGGGTACCCTTGCTGATGCTCAGGTTGTAGAGCTCGCCGTGGTTGTACAGGTGCTCCGGCACGCTGATCTGGAAGCCGTACTTGGGGTCGAAGTCCCTGGTTTGCGGGCGCGGGAAGATGTGCTGCGGCTTGTCGGCCAGCAGCCGCTCGCGTGCCGGCAACGGTTCGGCGGGCAGCTCGGCGACGCGCATCAGCTCGGCTTGTGACAAACCAAGGCGATCATCGAAATGCCTGAGCCAGGTGCGCTCGGCGGCCTTTTGCAGGGTGCCGACGTGTTCGGGGTTCATCAGCTCGCTGCCGATGTTGCAGCCGGCGATAAAGGCGAATTCGTCCTGCAGCGCCTGGGCGGTAGCCTGGTACTGCGCGTCGGCCTGGGCGCGTTCGTGGCCGTCGAGCAATTGCTGCAGGCGTTCGAGCTGGGCATCGCGCAGCAGCACCTCGAAGCGCATGCGCACCTCGTGGATGCGGTTGTAGATGGTTTCCAGTTTGGTGGCCTTGTCGACCACGTGCTCGGGCGTGGTGATCTTGCCGCAGTCGTGCAGCCAGGCGCCGATACGGAATTCGCGCCATTCATCTGCCGTGGTGAAGCGGAAATTGGCCAGCGGCCCTTCGTTCACGTCGCTGGCCGCCTCGGCGAGCATCATCGCCAGTTCCGGCACCCGTTCGCAGTGGGCGCCGGTGTAAGGGCTCTTGGCGTCGATGGCGCCGGCGAGAATTTCGATCATGCCGTCGATTAGCGCCCGCTGCGAATCGATCAGGTTGTGGTTTTCCAGCGCCACGGCGGCCTGGGAGGCGAGGGCGCCGATAAAGGCCACCACCGGCGGCGAGAAGGCGATGACCTCGCCGGTCTCGACATCCAGGGCGTTCATGAACTGCAGCACGCCGATCACTTCGCCGCCGCGGGGCGCCAGGGGCACGGTGAGCATGGACACGGTATGAAAGCCCGATTCGCTGTCGAAACGGCGGGTGCCGCTCAGGTCGAAACGGCTTTCGCCGTACACGTCGTCGATCACCACGGTTTCGTTGTGCAGCGCCGCGTAGGTGGACACGTGCCGTTCGTTGGGCAGGCCGGTGTGCGGGTCGTGCAGGGGAATCTCGACCGTCGGCAGCTCATCGTCCATCGAGCGCAGGGCGAAGCGCAGCGTACCCTGTTCGGTCTTCAGGTACATGGTCGCCGCCTGGGCGTTACAGGTGCGCTTGCCCTGCATGAGGATGTGGCGCAGCAGCGCGTCGCGGTCGCGCTCGGAAGACAGCAGCAGGCCGTTCTCCACCAGGCTGGCGAGCTTGAGCTGGGAAGCCTGCAGCGCCTGGGTCTGGCTCTGCAGCGCGTCCTTCATCTCGATGTGGTTGCGGTTGAGCGTCTCGATCTCGGCGAACAGCGAGGCCGGTGGCAATTCACCGGAGAAATCCATCTGGCGGATTTTTTGCGTGTCCTGCACCAGCAGATCGATGGTGCGATCTATGCTCTGCATACCGCCCAGCACCAGCGGCATGGTGCACAGCACGATGCCGACGGACAGGCCCAGCACCAGCAGCGAAGGAGCGCCCAACGTGAGGGCGAGCAGCGGCGCCAGTTGCAGGAGCAGGAACAGGCCGACCACCAGGCTTCTGCTTCTGAACCGCAGTCGGAATCGCTGCTTGATTTGCCCTGATGACATACTGCAACCTGCGCTACGGTCCCATCGCGTATTTCACGTACCATCCGACCAGGCAACGGTGCTGCGGCTGGATGTGCAACGCTCAGTTCGACTCAGGGAATGAGATTAAAAAAGGAGAGTACTGTGTTTGCACCTTTCAGGATATGGCCACTTGCTGGCGTATTGCTAGCTACTTCGCTTTTCGCTGCGGAACCTGGCTCGTCGATCGGTTACGTGATGAAGGTACAGGGTGAGGCTAGCGTCACCCGCGACGGCGCGACGGTGCCTGCGACGATCGGCACGCCGCTGTACGTAGGCAGCACGGTGAAGACCGGCCCGGCGGGCTCCATGGGCGTGACCCTGGAGGACAACACGGTGATGTCCTTCGGCCCCAACAGCGAGCTGACCCTGGACGAATTCATCTTCGACCCGGCCCAGGACGACCTTAAGCTGAGCGCCAAGATCAGCCACGGCACGCTGGATTACATTTCCGGCACCATCGCCAAGCTCAAGCCCCAGGCCGTCGAGATCAACACCCCGACCGGCACCATCGGCGTGCGCGGTACGCACTTTCTGGTCAAGGTGGATTGAGCTCGCATGTTTGCCAATCCGTTGCGCCTGATCGGTCTATTGCTCTGCGCGCTGCTGGCCAGCGGCTGCGCGTCGAAATCCTATGTGGTGCTGGTGGAAAGCCCGGACGGCAGTACCGGCGCCATCGAGGTCAAGACCAGCAAGGGCATGACCCGCGTCGACCAGAAGGGCTACGCGGTCAATCTCGATGGCAGCAGTGCCGCGCCGTTCCAGGTCGAGCAGCCTAGGTTCGAGAAGGATTTCTCCGCGGCCCGGGCCGCCCAGCCGGCACTGCCGAAAAGTTACCTGCTGTATTTCAGAACGGGTGGCGCCAAGCTGACCGCGAAATCCCAGGCGGAAATTCCCGAAATCCTGCAGACCGTGCGTGACCGCGGGCCGTCGGCGGTTTCGGTGATCGGCCATACCGACACCGTCGGCAGCAAGATCGATAACGAGGACCTGGGCCTGCTGCGCGCCCGGGCCATCGCCCGCCAGTTGCAGGAAAACGGCCTGCAGGCGATTGAGCTGGTGGTGACATCCCACGGCGAAGGCAACCTGCTGGTGAAAACTCCGGACAACACGCCGGAGCCCGCCAACCGCCGGGTGGAAATCACCATCCGCTAAAGCTCACTTGCTGGCCATCACTAATCGGTTGCCATGCTCGCCACTGCGCAGGCGCTGCAGGTGATAGGCCACCAGTCCATCTTTGGGGCGCTGCGCGGCGAGCGCCTCGAACGCCGCCAGTGCCTCGGGCGCGCCGCTTGCCAGCAGGTGATAGGCCGCTTCGTAATCCTCATCACAGTCATTCATCGGCACGGTCATCGCCTCCAGCGGCTCGAACACCGCGACGGCCTCGGTCTTGCCCTTGAGCAATACCTCGCCGACCGGGCGCATCGGCACCTCGGGGCAGTGCTCGCGGATGGCGGCGGACACGCAGAGCAGGGTGCCGACCTGCCCGTTCAGGCTTTCCAGGCGTGACGTGGTGTTCACCGGATCGCCGAGTGCGCGGTAATCGAAGATCACCGAGCCGCCGAAGTTGCCCACCACCACCTCACCGCTGTGCACGGCGATGCGCGTCTGGCCGAAGGCGATGCCGCGTTCGGCCAGGGCGGCGACGTAACCCTGAGCGAAGCGGTTGATCTCCAGGGCGCAGGCCAGGGCGCGCTGCTGATGATCGGCCTGGGGGATTGGCGCCGAGAACATGATCGCCACCGCGTCGCCGACGATACGATCCAGGGTGCCCTCATGACGGAAGGCGATGCCGATCACCTGTTCCAGATAGTCGTTGAGCAGGCTGACCGCTGCCTCGGGCTCCTGGCGCTCCATCATCGCGGTGAAGCCGGTGATATCGGTGAACACGAAGCTGCAGCTTTGCCGCTGGCCGCCGAGCGCCAGTTGCTCGGGGTGGGCGACCAGGTGATTGACCAGGTTGGGCGACACGTAGCGCGAGAAGGCTTCCTGGATCCAGCGTTGTTCACGCTCGGCGGCCATATGGCGCACGATGCTGGCCGCGCCGTAGACCAGCAGCAGGCCCATGGATGGCGTGAACAGGTCGAGCAGCACCAGGTGCGCGACGAAGCCGTACCAGGCCGCCGCGTTCAGCGCCGCCACCAGCACCAGCATCAGCAGCGCCGACAGCAGCGCCGGCGCGTACAGCCCCAGCAGGCCCAGCGCCAGGCCGCCCAGCAGCAGGGCCAGGCCTTCCACCGCCGTGGCCCAGCCGGGGCGCAGCAGCAAGGTGTCGGTCAGCACCTGCTCCAGAGCCTGGGCGTGTACCTCGACACCGGGAATGATCCCGCCCAGCGGGCTGAAGCGCAAATCCTGCAGGCCCTGGGCCGAGGTACCGACCAGGATGATGCTGCCGGCAACCGGCGGCGCCGAGCCGTCCAGCACCTGCCAGGCGGGAATACTGCGACTCGCCTGGGGCCGGGTGAAATACACCCACAGCTCGCCGCTGGCCGCGGTGGGAATCTGTAGCCGGCCGATATCCACACGCTGCACACCCGAGTCGCTGCTGATCAACCGATAGCGCCCGGTGCGCTGCTCTACCCGCAAAGCCTCGGCCACCAGCGAGGGGCGCAACTCGCCGCCCAGCGACACGAACAGCGGCACCCGGCGTACCACGCCGTCGGCGTCGGGCCGGAAGGTCATGGCGCCAAGCCCGCGGGCGGCCTGTTCCAGCTGCGGCAGCGGCCGCGCTGCGCCCTGGAAACCGGGCACGAAAGTCAGTGGCGAGGGGCCTTGCTGCACCAGGCCGAAGCGACTCATTGGTGGCCCGCCATCGTGCAGGCTTTGCTCGGCAGCGAAACCGAGCACCACATTGCTGCGTTTGAGTACCTCGGCGAACTGTTCGTCATGGGCCGGCAGGGCCGCCATTTGCGTCGCCAGCGCCGGCGGTAGCAGGTCGCCGCGAAGGAGCTGCTCGGGCGAGGTGCGGTCGGGCTCGGCGAACAGCACGTCGAACACTACCGCCGCCGCGCCAGCCTTCTCTAGGCGCTCAACCATCTCTGCCACCTGGGTGCGCGGCCAGGGCCACTGGCCAATGCGCGCGAGGCTCTGTTCATCCAGATCGACGACGCGCACCGGCGCTTGCTGATAAGCCCGCGGCTGTAAGCGTTGATACTGATCGAACACCGCGTTACGGGCTTTCTGCACCGGCACCGGGTCGAGCAGAAACACCATGAGCAGGCCCAGTAATACGGCCAGGCAGAGGCCGCCGCCTGCGCTGAACAAACGGGACCTAGGCATGCGCAGGGGCTCTGGGCGGGATGGGGGATTGCAGTCGGGTCATGGATGGATACCTGGGATGCCGGGCGGACTGGGCGACTAGCCCAGGCACGAGCCTGTCGCGCAGCAGCCCTGGCCCGGCCCATCTGGCCGAGTCAATCAGCGTGGCGATTGGCTCGGGTGCGACTTTGCCACATAAACCCATCCATAGCGCTCGTCACTGCGCTTTTGTCTGCAACGCCTTCACCACCGCCTCGCCGAGCGCCTTGGCCGACGCCGGATTCTGGCCAGTGATCAGCCGCCCATCCACCACCACACGATTTTCGAAAATCGGTGCTTCCTCGAACTTGGCACCGGCCTTTTTCAAGGCGCCTTCCAGCTCGAACGGCACGATCTTGTCGTAGCCCCGCGACGCTTCCTCCTCGGCGGTGAAGGCGGTGAGGCGGCGACCTTCGATAAGCTTGCGGCCATCGCTCAGCGTCACATCGAGCAGCCCGGCCGGGCCATGACACACCGCACTGACCACGCCGCCGTTTTCATAGAGGGTTCGCACGATGCCGGCGAGTTGCGGATTGTCGACGAAATCCCACATCGGCCCGTGGCCGCCCACCAGCAGTACCGCGGCATAGTCCGAGACATCGACGTCGGCGAGCTTGAGGGTGTTGCCCAGTTTGTTGCGGTGTTGCGGGTTGGTCCAGAACGCGAGACTTGCCTCGTCCTTCAGGTCGAAACCATCGAATGGCGCCAATCCACCCTTGGGGCTCGCCAGGTCGAAATCGATACCGGCTTGGTCGAACACTTCGACAGGGTGGGTGAGTTCGGGAAACCAGAAGCCACCGACCAGGTTCTCGGTTTTTTTGTCCAGGCTCGATACCACGATCAGTACCTTTTCCCGTGTTGCCGCCTGCGCGGCCAGTGCCGGCGAAGTGCCGAGCACCAGCGCGAAAAGCGCGGTGGCCAGGCCGATGATGCGCTTGGTTACAGACATGTTCTCTATCTCCAATGATGAACGTCCGGCCAACTCTAGGAGTGCCAGCAGCTGGGAGTAATGGGGTGGAGCTAAATGCACTATTTAAAAAGTCGGCGTAATTGGGGCTCATTCTGTTGAGCTGCTCGGGTAATCTGCGGCTTTGCACTGGCATGTCAGGACAGCGGAGCGAACATGAGCCAACCACCCAGCTTCGACGGCTTACCCGAGTTTCTGGCGGCGGCCAGGCGCCTGAGCGTGAGCAAGGCAGCGCTCGATCTGAACAGGACGCCTGGTTCGGTCAGCCAGGCCCTGCAACGCCTGGAGCAGCGCCTGGGCCTGCCGCTGTTCCATCGCACCACCCGCAGGATGTCCCTGACCGAGGCGGGGCAGGCGCTGCTGGAGAAGGTCGGCCCGGCTGCCCAGGCCATCGCCAGCGGCCTCGAGGATGCGGCTCAGTCGGCCCAGGCGCCTTCGGGCACCCTGCGGCTGATCGTCGAGCGCCTGGCGTTGCCCCATGTCATCTCGCCCGTGCTGCCGGTCTTCCGGGAGGCCTGGCCGAACCTCAACGTGGAAATCACGGTCAGCAATCGACATGAGCAGTTCGCCTCCGAGGGCTATGACGCGGGCATCCAGATCGGCTCGTACATCGCCCAGGATATGATCGCCGTACGGCTGTGCAAGCCCTATCAGTGGGCGGTCTTCGGCTCGCCCGAGTACTTCAGGACCCACGGTAAACCGCAGGTGACCGGCGATCTGGCAGGGCATCAGTGCATCCGCTTTCGGCGGCCGGAAAAAGGCGACATCTACCGCTGGGAGTTTCTGGAGAATGGCATGACCGTGCGCATCGACCCGGTAGGCGCGATCACGGTCAACGATGGCGAGCTGATGCGCAGCCTGGCCGTCAAAGGCGCGGGGTTGATCTATTCGTCCACTTTCCATACCTCGCGCGAGCTTGCAGCCGGCACCCTGGAACCGGCGCTGCTGGACTGCTCGCCCGGCAGCGATGGGCTGTTTCTGTACTTCTCGAAGACCGCCAGGCATCAACCCAAGCTGCGGGCATTCATCGAGGTGTGCAACCGCGTTCTGAAACTCTAGGGGCGAGGGCTCAGCAGGGCGCCGCCTTGACGAAGTCGATGAATGCCCGGAGCGGCGAGGGTAGGTAGCGGCGCCCTGGGTAATACAGAAAGGGGCCCGAGAAACTCTGCCACCAGGGCTCCAGCACCGGCTCCAGCGCGCCGCTCTGCAGGTGCGGGCGCAGCCAGTCCTCGAACAGGTAGACCATGCCCAAGCCGTCGATCGCCGCCTGCACGGCCAGGTCGACGGCGCCGCCGATGCGCACGATCAGCGGCCCCGTGGGGTCTACGCTGATGATCTCGCCGTCGCGTTCGTACTCCCACAGCGGCATGGCGCCGCTGGGAAACTTGCCGCGCAGGCAGGCGTGCAGCAGCAGGTCGCGCGGATGTTCGGGGCGGCCGTGGGCGTCCAGGTAGGCGGGCGAGGCGGCGGTGGCGCAGCGCTGCAGGCGCGGGCCGATGGGCACGGCGATCATGTCTTGTTCCAGGCGATCGTCGTAGCGAATGCCGGCATCGCAGCCAGCTGCCAGCACGTCGACGAAGCTTTCCTCGGCCACCACTTCAACGCGGATGTCGGGGTAGGTTTTCAGGAACGGGGTGATCAGCGTGGGCAGCACCAGCCGCGCGGCACTCAGTGGCACGTTGAGTTTCAGGGTGCCCGTGGGGCGGTCGCGAAAATCGTTGACCACGTCCAGCGCCGAGGTCACTTCGCCCAGCGCCGGCACGATGCGGTCTATCAGCAGGCGGCCTGCTTCGGTCGGCAGGATGCTGCGGGTGGTGCGATTGAGCAGGCGTACACCAAGGCCGGCCTCCATGCGCCGCACGGCGTCGCTGAGGCTGGAGGCGGATTTGCCACTGAGCCGCGCGCCTTCGCGAAAACCGCCGGCGTTCACCACGGTCACGAAGGCCAGCAGATCCTGAATGTCGGTGCTCACTGTTCGCTCTCCCGTACGACCTGTGCTGATTGCACTCGATTATCGGCGCAGTGGTCAACGCCTATAGTGGCCTCGACATCCACTGATTGAGGCAGATGACATGAGCAACGCCAGCCAGGCCGGTACCTTTTCTCTCGGTGAGCGCACCGTCAACCGCATGGGTTACGGTGCCATGCAGCTCGCCGGGCCCCATGTGTTCGGCCCGCCCCGGGATCGCGCTGCGGCGCTGGCGGTGCTGCATGCCGCGCGCGATGCCGGGGTCAACCATATCGACACCGCGGATTTCTATGGCCCGCACATCACCAACCAGCTGATCCGCGAAGCATTGCACCCCTATGGCGATGAGCTGGTGCTGGTCACCAAGGTCGGTGCCCGGCGTGAAGCGGATACGTCCTGGCACCCGGCCGCCACACCCGCCGAGCTGACGCAGGCCGTGCACGACAACTTGCGCAACCTGGGGGTCGAGGCGCTGGACGTCGTCAATTTCCGGGCGTGGGGTACGTTGCATGCCCCCGACGAAGCGTCCATCGAGGAGGCGTTCGGCACCCTGGCCGACCTGCAGCGCCAGGGGCTGATCCGTCAGCTGGGCTTGAGTAACGTATCGGCGGTGCAGATCAGCCAGGCCCAGCGCATCGCGCCGGTGGTCTGCGTGCAGAATCACTACAACCTGTCGCACCGCGACGACGAGTCGCTGATCGCCGAACTGGCCCGCCAGGGCATCGCCTATGTGCCGTTTTTTCCGCTGGGTGGTTTCTCGCCGCTGCAATCGGAGGCGTTGTCCAGCGTGGCGGCGCGCCTGGAAACGTCGCCGCTGCGGGTGGCGCTGGCCTGGCTGCTGCAGCGCGCGCCGAACATCCTGCTGATTCCGGGCACTTCCTCGGTGGCGCATCTGCACGAGAATCTCAGTGCCAGCGAGCTGGTGATTCCCCCTGCGTTGCTGGCCGAACTGGATGCCCTGGCCTGAAGGAAGAGCGTTACGACTACAGAGCCTTCTTGTAGCCGATATGCGAAGCCTCGAAGCCCAGCCCTTCATAGAAGCGCTGGGCTTGCTTGCGGGTGTGGTCGCAGCTCAGCTGGATCAACTGGCAGCCGCGTACGCGGGCTTGCTCGAAGGCCCACAAGAACATCTCGCGGCCGATGCCGGCGCTACGGCAGTTCGGGTCGATACGCACTGCCTCGATCTGTGCGCGCCAGGCACCCAGGCGCGAAATGTTCGGCAGGAAGGTCAGCTGCAGGGTGCCGATCACCTGATCCGCGTCAGTGACCACGACCAGCAACTGGTTCGGATCGGCGTCGATGGCCTCGAAGGCACTGACGTAGGCGGCCTGCGTGGCGTGGAGGCATCTTCGCGAGCCTGGCCGAGCGGGTCACTGGCCAGCAGGGTGACGATGGTTTCCAGGTCGGTGCGCTGTGCTTTGCGAAAGGTCAGGGTCGACATGGGCTGGTCTCCGGGATGGGCAATGGATGTTCATTGCTGGAAAACTACATTAGCGCTAATGTATTTGGCAAAGGTGCTGATGGAGCCGTCGATGACCATGAAGATCGAGCCCGGCCTGGGTGAGCTGTTGCGCTACGTGTCCGAGTTGGTGGAGCGCGGCGCCGAGCAGCATTACCAGGAAATGGGCCTCACCTACCGCGCCCGCTACACCCCGGTGCTACGCGCCATCGAGGCGGGCGCGCAGACCATTACCGAAATCACCGCACGCACCCATCTGACTCAAGGGGCGATCAGCCAGACGGTGAGCCAGATGGAAGCGGACGGCCTGATCACCCGCCAACGCGGCGCCGATGCGCGCAAGAGCGAGATCCACCTGGCGCCGGCCGGCGAACGGCTGATGCCCGAGCTGATCCGCCACTGGACAGCGACCTTCCGCGCTATCGAACAGCTCGAACAGGACATTGGCCATCCATTACGCCAGGTGTTGCAGGCGGCCGCCGAGGCTCTCCAGCACCAGGATTTCTCACAGCGCCTGAGCGCCGCCAAACGACCCACCGCAGCAGGAGTGACCGGCAATGCATGAGCCCCTTTGGACAGGTATTCGCGTGGACGGCGGCGTGGTGGCCTTTCCCGTGCACTTCATGCGCGGCGGCACCTCGACCGGCCTGGTCATCGACGAGCGCTTCGCCCCTCAGGACATCGCCTTGCGCGAAGAACTGCTGCGTCACCTGATGGGCGTGCCGCTACATGGCGAGGCGCCCGGCAACCGCCAGCTCACCGGCCTGGGTCGTGGCCCGGCGACCAGCAACAAGGTGTTCTTCGTCGAGCTGGAGAACGCCGAGGGCAAGGTCCGGCTGGTCAGCACCCTGGCGCAACTGGCCGCCAGCCACTCGGCCATCGACTGGAGCGTGAACTGCGGCAACATGTCGTCGGCGCTGCCGCTGTGGGCGCTGGACATGGGCCTGGCTGACGGCGTGAACGGTGATTTCGAGATCGATATCCGCAACACCAATACCGGCGTGATCACCACCGGGCGGGTCCTACGCGACGCCGACAACGCCCTGCGCAAGGTGGCGATTCCCGGCGTGCCGGGGCAGTTTCCCGGTGTCGATCTGTTCCTGCATCACCCGGTCGGCGCCAAGACCGGTGCCTTGCTGCCCACTGGCAACGTGGTGGATGTCATCGATGGTCACGCGGTGTCCTGCGTGGATGTGGCGGTGCCGATGGTGATCATCGACGCAGCATCCTTCGGCAAGACGGCGCGCGAACCGCTCGCCGAGCTGGAGGCCGATAGCGCCTTCATGCAGGCGCTGCGCGAAGTGTGGATCGAGGCGGGGCTGCGCATGGGCCTGAAAAAATGCAGTGGCGAGCCGATGAGCCGTGAGGAGATCAGTCGCAGCGAGACCATCCCCAAGGTGTGCATCATCGGGCCGGCCGCGAACGGCGGCACGCTCTCGGTACGCTACTTCACCCCGCAAACCCTGCACGCATCGATGGCCGTGTCCGGTGGCTGCTGCCTGGCCGCTGCCACCTTGATACCGGGTACCGTCGCCGCCCGCCTGGCAGCCGCTACACCGCAGGTCGGCGGGCAGTTCGCCGAGTTCGCCGTGGCCATGGAAAACCCCGCCGGCATCCTCGACGCCACGGTGGTGGCCCGCGATGCTGGCGCCGGGCTGGAAGTCAGAACCGTGGCCTACCGACGCAGCGCCCAGGTGCTACAGCGTGGCCATGTGCCGTTGTACAACGCCTCAAATGAGTTGATGGCGGCGTTGCTGGCGTTGATGTAAGAGGCAATAAAAAGGGCCGAAAACTCTCGTTTGCGGCCCTTTGTGTTCAGCCAAACGATCAGTTGGACAACTGCGCAGCGGGTGCCTTTCTGCTGAACAGCGGCCGCAAGCCGAGCAGCAGCACGAACACGGTGAAGGCCAGTACGGTGGCGCTGATCGGCCGGTCGATGAAGGTCGAGAAATCACCGCGCGACAGCAGCATGGCGCGGCGAAAGTGCTCTTCCATCATCGGGCCGAGTACGAAGCCCAGCAGCATCGGCGCTGCCGGGAAGCCGAGCACGCGCATGCCATAACCGATGGCGCCGAACAAGACCACCAACAACACATCGAAGGCGCTGTTGTTGACGCTATAGGTGCCGATGCAGATGAACATCAGCACCGCCGGGAACAGCAGCTTGTACGGCACCATCAACAGGCGAACCCACAGACCGATCAGTGGCACGTTGAGGATCACCAGCAGTACGTTGCCGATCCAGAAGCTCATCACCAGCCCCCAGAACAACGATGGCTGTTCTGTCATCAATTGCGGGCCGGGAGCGATGCCGTGGATCATCAGGGCGCCGAGCATCAGCGCCATGGTGGCGCTGCCGGGAATGCCCAGGGCCAGGGTGGGGATGAAGGAGGTCTGGTCGGCCGCATTGTTGGCCGACTCGGGCGCCATGATGCCTTCGATGGCACCCTTGCCGAAGCGCTTGGGTTGCTTGGCGACGCGACGCTCCACGGCGTAGGCCATGAAGGCTGCAATCGATGGCCCGGTGCCCGGCAGAGTGCCGAAGAACGAGCCGATGGACGAGCCGCGCACCATTGGCATCCACGAGCGTTTGACGTCATCGCGGGTGGGCTTCATGGCGGACAGTTTCAGGCTGCTGCGATCAACGCGGCTGCCGTCCACCTTGCCGATGCTGGAAATTACCTCGGCCACGCCGAACAGGCCCATGGCGAGCGCGACGAGATTGATGCCGTCGGCTAGATCCAGAATGCCGAAATCGAAGCGCCGGGTGCCCGTGTAGATGTCGCTGCCCACGGTGCCGAACAGGATGCCGAAGGTCACCATGATCAGGCCCTTGATCACCGAACCACCGGAAATATTGGAGGCTGCCACCAGCCCCAGCAGCATCAGCGAGAAGTACTCGGCCGAGGAGAAGTTCAGGGCGTAGGCGCTGATGGTGGGTGCAAAGCTCATCAGCAGGATGATGCCGATCGAGCCGCCGCAGAACGAGGCCACTGTGGTCATCAGCAGCGCGATGCCGCCGCGGCCCTGCAGGGTCATGGGGTAGCCGTCGAGGCAGGTTACGGCGTTGGAGGGCGAGCCGGGCACGTTGAGCAGGATGGACGCCGTGTTACCGCCATAGGAGGTGCCGTACCAGATGCCCGCCAGCATGATCAGCGCGGCAGTGGGCTCCAGGTGGAAGGTCATCGGAAACAGCATGGAGATTGCCGCCAGCACGCCGATTCCGGGAATCACCCCCAGCAGGGTGCCGAGAAAAACGCCCACGAAGCAGTAGAACAGGTTGTACATCGAGAACGCGGTCTCGAGGCCGAGCAGTATGTTTTCAGACATCAGAAGTCCCACCGAATGAGGACGAAGTTCATGCCCAGGCCGACCTGGAAGATCAGGTAGGCCAGTGCGCAGAGCACGGTGCCGAGGATCGCCACCTGAGCGATGCGTGCCTTGTTCTCGGCGAACGAGGAGACCAGCACCACCGCGAGCACTGCTGGCAACAGGCCCAGCGTCTTGACGCTGACGGCGAACAGGGTGACCGCGATCAGCACCAGCGCAGCAGGCCGCCACTGCACCTCGATGGGTTTGACGACCTGCGTGCGTAACAGCGAAACCAGGCTCAGTAACAGGCCGAGAAATACCAGAAGGCCGCCCATTGCCAGGGGAAACATGCCGGGCCCCATGCGCTGCAGGGTGCCGGCGTTGAAGGCGCTCGATGAATAGGCGGCCACAGCGAAGCCGCACAGGGCGATAAGGATGCCGACCACGACATCCTGATAATTGCGAGCCGGCATATCGGGCTCCTCAGCGTCAGAAGTTACGTTGGTAGCCGGCGCCCTCGATCAGGTGAGGAGGGCGCCGTTCGGGGTCAGTTGACGGTGGCGCCCGAGGTCTTGATAACGGTTGCCCAGCGCTCCAGCTCTTCTGAAAGCAGTGTGGAGAACCATTGGCTGTCCTCGGTCACTACGGTGCTACCTTCGGCCTCCAGCGAGCTGCGCAGCGGCTCGGATTGCAGCGCCTTGTTGATCGCCGCATTCAGGCTTGCCACCTGCTCGTCGGTCATGCCGGCAGGCCCGACGACGCCTTTCCAGTCGCTGGTTTCGAAGTCGGCGAAGCCCGATTCGGCTACGGTGGGCACGTCCGGCAGCACTGCGTTGCGTTCAGCCGACGTAACGGCCAGGGCACGGATCGAGCCGGAACGGATATGGGGCAGAACGCTGGGCAGGCTGCCGATGTACACATCGACCACGCCGCTCATCACGTCCGAAATGGCCTGGGCGATGCCTGGATAGGGCACGTGGGTCAGCTCGATGCCGGCTTCGCTCGACAGCAGCTCGACCGACAGGTGAGCGACGGTGCCCGAGCCCGGTGTGCCGAACAGCACGCTGCCCGGGGCCTTCTTGGCGGCCGCGAGAAAACCTTCCATGTTCTCGATTGGCGACTTGGCGTGAGTCACCAGGACCATGGGCTGGGTGGAGATGACCGCGATGTGCTTGAAGTCTTTCATCGGGTCGTACGGGATGTCTTTGTACAACGACGGGTTGACCGCCAGGTTCGAGGTCTGCCCCATGCCGATGTACTGGCCATTGGCGGTGGCGCGCGCCAGCTGCGCGAGGCCGATGTTGCCGCCCGCACCTGGACGATTCTCGACGACGAAATTCCAGCCGGTTTCCTTGCTGATCTGCTGCACCAGCAGGCGTGACGGGATATCGGTACCGCCGCCTGGCGGGAAGGGCACGACGAAGTTGATGTTGCCCTGGGGGTAGCTGTCCGCCTGGGCAGGCAGCACGGTGGCAGCGATGGCAAATACCGCGGATGCCAATATCTTGCGTGGAGTGTTCATGGCCATGGTCGGGTTCCTGTCTGTGGCGGATCTACGAAGTCGCTCGTACCGCACTTTTTGTTGTCGATGGCGGGGGCTGCCAGGGTATTCGGTGAGTGAACGCCAGATCGCGAAAGCGGCAGAGGCCTCGGCCTGCGCACCAGGCGCTGGCGCTACGGGCATTCATTTCGGGTGATGGTAGAAGGCTGCTTGGGGCAAAGCCTGCTGACCATGGAGCGTGCCGCTCTAGTCAGTGAGGCTGGATGCGCAAAGCGTTGAGCGCGGGCGCGGGGTGTGAGTGAGAGGGCGCAGGCAGTTGCGCGAGGCGGTGCTTTGCGAGGTGAGGTCTGTCGCGGCGTGGAGCATGGATTGGCTCATGGTGGGGTCCTTGTCTTTTTATTGTTCACCGGCCACTGGCGCTCTTTGGCGCCGCAGCAATGTTTCGAGACTAAACATAACAAAACGCCATTTCAATATCGCTGGTTTGGCAAATGGCTCGATGACATGCAGGCATTTTGGCCGCTGAGCACGCTGGATGTGGGTGCCAGATCTTTAGGGCGGCCGTCACCTCAGCAATGGCGTGGTCTGCAGCTGATGGGGTCTCGATTCGGCATCGACGGTGATGCTGAAATTGATGATTTGAAACTTTGTTTCATTATGTTTTTTTGGAGTGGTGGCGGGCTTTGTCACTCGAGCACTGCAGAGAAGGCTGTCGCCATTTACCGCGAGCCAGAGCCTCTGAAGCGTCATTCACAGCGCAGACGATCGTGTCTGGTGCATCTATGGCAGGGCGTGCAGCGTTATCGGATAATGCGCCGCTGCCCCGAACGCGGGCCAATGGGCAAACTGATGAGGAATCACTGATGGTGAAAGCGCGGCCGCGTCCGGCGGTAAACGGAGTGGCTTCGGCTGACCGGGTTCTGACCGTTCTGTCTGCCTTTCAGGTTGGCGACACGTCGTTGAGCCTGGTGGAGCTGGCGGAGCGTACCGGGCTGATCAAGAGCACGATCATGCGGCTCATGGTGTCGCTGGAAGATCACGGCTTCATCAACCGCATGGCCGATGGGCGCTATCAGCTGGCCAGCGAGGTAATGCGCCTCAACGCGGTGTACCAAGAGGCGCTGGACCTCGAGCGCCACGTGATGCCGAGGCTGCAGGAGCTCGCCGAGTATTCGGGCGAGACAGCCTCCTTCTACGTTCGCCACGGTGCCTACCGGATGTGCCAGTTCCGGGTCAATTCACGGCACCGGCTGCGGATGAACATGCAGCCAGGCGACATGCGCCCGATGGACGAGGCCGCGGGTGCGCAGGCCCTGCGCGCGTCTTATGACGTCGGCAGCAAGCTGGACAAACCTTATTACTCGCGGGGCGCTACAGATCCCCATGCTTCGTCCATCGCGCTACCCATTTATGGCGCCCAGCAGGAGCTGATGGGCGCGCTGGTGATCTCCGGGCCAGCCAGCCGCTTGACCGAGGAGGCGGCGGCGAGCCTGCGCCAGGTGTTCCTCGACACCGCCCGGGATCTCATGCGCAGCCTCGGTTTCAAACCGGCCGATGGCAAGGTGAAGGCCTCAGAAGCCGTAAAGTGACACCGGGTTGTCGCGCAGGATCAGGCTGAGCGCTTTTTCGTCAGGCGCCCAGTCGGCCAGCAGGTCGAGCACCCTGGCGTCATCGGGTTTCTGGTCTGCACTGAGGGTCGGGTGCGGCCAGTCACTGCCCCACAGCATGCGCTCTGGGTTCTGGCGGATCAGCGCCGTGGCGACCTTGCCCGCGTCTTCATAGCCGGGGCCGCCGACCTTCGAGCGTACGTAGGGTGCCGACAGCTTGACCCAGACCTTGCCGTTGTCCACCAGGCGGCTGAGGGCTGCGAAGGCATCGGAGTGAATGCCTTCGGGTTGCGGCACGTGGCCGAGATGGTCGATGACCACCTTCGCCGGCAATTTGGCAAGCCGGTTTTCCAGCTCGGCGAGCAGGTTGCCGGCTGCGAATTGCACGTTCCAGCCCAGTTCGTTGACCCGCGCCGCCAGGGTTTCCAAATCATCGAGGCCTACCCCGCCCGTGCTCAGATTGAAACGAATGCCCCGTACGCCGGCCTCGTGCAGACTGGCCAGTGCATCGTCGTCGATCGAGTTCTCGATCACTGCGACGCCGCGCGCATCGCCATGGCTGTGTAGCAGGCCGTCGAGCATCAGGCGGTTATCGGTGCCGTAGGTCGATGGGGTGACGATGACCATGCGCCGAATGCCCAGGCGCTTCTGAACGGCGCGGTACTGCTCAAGAGAGGCATCGGGCGGAAACAATGTGGCCGTCGGTGAGGTGGGGTAGCGGCTGTCATAGAGGTGCATGTGGCAGTCCACGCTGCCGGCTGGGGGCGTGAAGCGCGGGCGTAGCTCGGCGTTGTTCGAGGGCTGGCTGGCGAGGGCGTTGAGGGCAAGGGTAGCGCCCAGAGCGCCCCCTGCCTGCAGGAAGCGACGTCGGGAAAACTGCATGGTGGGTCTCTCTTCTTGTTGTGGGGGATGAGGACGCCAATCCTGCGCGGGGCAGGATTGGCGTCTTGCTGCGCATGCCGTCAGCCGGCGTTTGCCGCGGTGGCGGTCTGTTCCTGCTCGCGTTGGCGCTTGCGGCCAATCACCAGCACCATGATGCCCGCCACGGTGCAGAGCGCCGCCAGTGGCATCAGCGCCAGTGAGTAGCTGCCCGTGGCGTCGTGGATCGCGCCGTAGGCGTTGACCATGATGCCGCCGCCGACCAGATTGGCCACTGCGCCTACGGCTGCTAGGCCGGCAGCTGCCGTCGAGGACGACAGCCAGCCGGATACCAGTGCCCAGAAGGGGCCCTTCATCGAGTAGGCACCCACCAGCACCATGGTCAGCATCACTACCGTGGCGGTCAGCGAGTCGGTGAACAGGGTCATCAACAGGCCGGCGGCGATCAGCAGCATGGTCATCGCCGTGTGCCAGCGGCGCTCGCCGGTCCGGTCGGAGCTGCGACCCCAGAGGATCATCAGCAGCGAGGCGATGCCGTAGGGAATGGCGTTGACCAAGCCGATCTGCTGAGCACTAAGGTCGAAGGTCTTGAGCAGTTGCGGCGCCCAGACGCTCATGGTGCTGCCGGCCGCCGAGGCGCCCGAGTAGATCAGCGCCAGCACCCAGATATCCTTGTGGCGCAACAGCTTCCACAGCGAGATGTGGCCGATGGCCGTTTTCTTCGCGGCCTCTTCGCGCAGTCGCCCGGTCAGCCAGTTGCGCTGTTCGTCGCTGAGCCACTTGGCGTGTTCGGGACGATCAGTGAGTACGAACAGGCAGGCGATGCCGAGCAGCACTGCCGGAATACCTTCCAGGATGAACAGCCAGTGCCAGCCGCGCATGCCCAGCCAGCCGTCCAGGCCCAGCAGCAGGCCCGAAAGGGGCGAGCCAATGAAGTTGGCGGCCGGAATGGCGACCATGAAGATCGCCACCATGCGTGCGCGGTAGGCGGAGGGCAGCCAGTAGGTGAGGTACAGCAGCACGCCGGGGAAGAAGCCGGCCTCGGCAGCGCCGAGCAGAAAGCGCATCACGTACAGCGAGTAGGGGCCGACCACGAACGCCGTGCCGGCTGAGATCAGGCCCCAGGTGATCATGATTCGGGCGATCCATATGCGCGCGCCGAACTTTTGCATCGCCAGGTTGCTGGGCACTTCGACCAGAAAGTAAGCGAAGAAGAACAGGCTGCTGGCAAAGCCGAAGACCCGTGCCGAGAGGCCCAGGTCATCGTTCATTTGCAGCGAAGCCATGCCGATGTTGCCGCGATCGATGATCGCGATCAGGTAGCAGAGGATCAGAAACGGCAGGATGCGCCAGGCGACCCGGCGCATGGTGGCGCGCTCGAGCTCGCTCACCGAAGGCGTAGTAGCAGTCATGGTGCTCTCCAGGAGTGGAGGTTGACGGACTCGCGTTGAAACGCTGCCTGGTGGCCAGGCAGCGTTCGGCCGGTCAATTATCGAGCAGATGCCGATTGACGACGCAGCGCGGATCGAGGGCGACGCCATTGTAGACATCGAGGATCTGCCGCAGCGCGACTTGGGCAACCCGGTCGCGGGCGTCCGAGGTATTGGCGCCGATGTGTGGCGTGGCGACCAGGTTCGTCAGCCCCCATAACGGGCTGTTGGCGGGTGGCGGCTCGGGGCTGAAGGTGTCCAGGCCGGCGCCGGCGATCTTTCCTCCGCGCAAGGCCTCAACCAGGGCAGCGGTGTCGATCAGCTCACCCCGGGCGGTATTGATGATGATGCTGTTCGGGCGCATACGCGCCAGCTGTGGCGCGCCGATCAGGTTGTGGTTGCTGTCGGTCAGCGGGCAGTGAAGGCTGATCACGTCGCAGTCGGCGAGCAGTCGGTCGAGGTTTTCCTCGCGCTCGACATGCGCACGCGCGGGAAGCTCCTTGAGGTAGAGGTCATAGACCTTGACCGTCATGCGCAGCGGAGCGACCAGGTCCATCAGGATGCTGCCGATCGAGCCCAGGCCGATCAGGCCAAGGGTCTTGCCGGACAGTTCGATGCCGTTGGCAGTGGACTTGTCCCAGTGTCCCTCGCGCATGCGAGCATCGAGCAGCGCAGTCTGGCGGGCGACGCTGAACATCAGCGCAAAGGCGTGCTCGGCCACCGACTGGGCATTGGCACCCATGGCAATGGTGACCGGCACGCCGCGCTCGGCGGCAGCCTGAATATCGATGGTGTTGTAGCCCACACCGTGCTTGGCGATCACCTTGAGCTTCGCCGAGGCGCCGATCATCGCGCGGGTCAGCTGGCCCTGGCGAACGATGATCGCGTCGGGTTGCTCGGCCTGGATGATGGCCTGCAGCTCATCGGCAGGCAGGTAGGGCGTGGTGGGGATGATCCTGATGCCCTCGGCGGCGGCGAGGGTCATGGCATCGGTCGCCAGTTCGGGACCTGTTATCAGAACGGTGCGGGACATCGTGAATACCTTGTTCTTATCTGAGTGTCGATGCTGGCGCTAGAGGCGACAGTGGCAGCTAAACCCTAACATATCGAAACGACGTTGCAATATTATCTTTCAATCCTAGTTCGCCTGTCGTTATAAGGCATGATAAAGCTGTTGCCTGCATTCAAATGAAATGCAATTCTAAAAATAACAAAGACAACAGCTGAGGGTTCTTCACATGAGCATTGGTTTCCAGGTACTGGAGCGCGCACGCAAGGTCAGCGCCGAATGGGTTGCCCGTTATCGGGAGCTACCGGTCGCCAACGTCAGCGACTCAATGAATCGCATGACCGCAGGCGGCGCGCGTCTGCGGCCCATGCATAAGGAGGGCGGTCTCGCCGGCCCGGCACTGACGGTCAAGGCGCGCCCGGGGGACAACCTGATGCTGCACTACGCCCTGGATATCGCAGAGCCCGGTGACGTGATCGTGGTGGATGCCGGCGGTGACATGAGCAACGCGCTGATCGGCGAAATGATGGTCGCCTATGCCGTGAAGCGTGGCGTAGCCGGTATCGTCATTAACGGTGCGATCCGCGATGCGGCGAATATCGGCGCCGGTGACTTCCCGCTGTTCGCGGCTGGCGTATCGCACCGCGGTCCATACAAAGACGGGCCCGGTGAAATCAACGTGCCCATCGCCATCGACGGCATGGTGATCGAACCGGGCGACCTGGTGATCGGCGACGATGACGGCCTGCTCTGTGTTCCTTTCGCGCATATGGAAAGTGTTTATGCCCGCGCGACAGCCAAGTACGCCGCCGAGCAGAAGCAGATGGGGCAGATCGCCGAGGGCACCAATGATCGCAGTTGGGTCGTACAGGCGCTGAAAGCCAAGGGCTGTGCTCTGCCAGGCGACGCCTGATTCCTGATAGGCGCGCCTTCCGCTGGGAAGGCGCGTTCACCAGCGGCCGTGGGCCGCCAGTTCGCGATACCTGATCGCCGCAATGGCGAATCCAACTCGATCACCCGGTGCCTATCTTTCGATCATCGAGTCTTCAGGTGGCTAAGCGCGACGCCACGCCGATCTTTTCAATTCTTTCAATGCAGCACTGTCATCAAGCCGGGCTGGCTCAGCGCGATCACTGCCATCGCACGGACTGCTTGCGTTTCGTCTGGGCGTAAGTGGCTATCTGAAAACAACATTTCATTTTTTTCTTGGCCTGCACGGCTCAATTTATCGATTTTTCCCTTGATAAGGTCCGTTGTTGGCTCATGCCGCGATCCTGGCTGGCGAGGAGGGCATCCAAAAAAATGTATTTTAAAATGACATTCCATTCTGATAGATTTTGCTGACTGGCCCGAAACACCAATAAAAAACACAGGTCATCCCATGGCGCTTATCTACAGCCCGCATCACGCACCGCCCGGCACCTCCTGGCGCCGCAAGCCACAGCGCAGCTCGCGCTGATTTCCCTCGTTCCGCACCAATAAAAACAAAGAGGAATCCTCCATGAACACGCTCAAGCTCTGCGCGCGTGCCGCGCTCTTAACGCTCGCCCTGTGCGGCGCGAATGCCCATGCAGCCTGGCCGCAGGATCGGCCAATCGAGTTTCTGGTCGCCTACTCACCGGGTGGCAGCACCGATGTAATGGCGCGCGCCATGCAACCGTTTCTGGAAAAGCGTCTGGATGCCAAGATCGTCATCGTCAATCGCCCGGGCGCAGCCGGCGAGATCGCCTACACCGCACTGAGCAAGGCCAAGCCGGACGGCTACACCTTCGCGTTCATCAACACCCCGGGGTTCGTCAGCACCCGGGTTCAGCGCAAGGTTGGCTATGAGGAGGCGTCCATTCGTCCGGTAGCGCGCATTGTCGATGACCCCACCGTGCTGGCCGTGCCGAACGACTCGAGCTACAAGAGCCTCGATGACTTCATCCAGGCCGCCAAGGCCGCGCCCGGAAAGCTGTCGGTAGGCACCTCCGGTGTCGGCACCGATGATCATTTGATGATGGTGCAGCTCGAGCAATTGACGGGCATCACCCTCACCCATGTGCCCTTCGCCGGCGCGTCCGAATCGGCCACCGCGCTGATGGGCGGGCATATCAGCTCTGCCGGGCAGAACATCAGCGAGCTGAGCGACGACAGCAAGTACCGCGTGCTGGCGCAGTTCTCCAGTGAGCGCATGCCTCAGGAACCGGAGCTGCCGACGGCTAAAGAGCAGGGCGTGGATCTGGTGATGACTTCCGAGCGCGGCATCGCCGCGCCAGCCAAGGTGCCGGACGATATCGAAAAACGTATGGCCCACGCTGTGAAGGCCGTGCTGGAAGACCCGGCATTCCTCAAGAAGGCGCAGGATCTGTCGCTGCCCATCGCCTACCTCTCCGGTGAAGACTGGCAGAAGGGCCTGGATGAGCAGAAGACCCGCTATCAGGCGCTGTGGGACAAGTCGCCATGGGTGAAATAACCATTCGCGGCAGCCGGCCGGACTTGCTGGCCAGCGCCATCTTTATCGGCTTGGGCGCTCTCGTACTGTGGTCGACCCGCGATCTCACGGTCGGCAGCGCGGCGATGATGGGGCCGGGCTACATGCCGATGATGATCGGTTCGCTGGTCATCATCCTGGGGTTGGTCGTCGGCCTGATCGGACTGTTCAAAGGCTCTGAGCCGATCGGCACCGTTCAGTTGCGGCCCCTGCTGATTCTGCTGGCCTCCGTCGCAGGCTTCGCGCTGGCCGCCGAGTCGGCGGGCTTCATCATCGCGGCAGCCGGCCTGATCATCTTCGGCAGCATGGCCGACCGCGAGTGGCGGGTGCGTGAGGTGCTGATCTCCAGCACCCTGCTGACGCTGTTCGGCCTCGTCGTCTTCATCTATGGACTGGACGTCCAAATGCCTGTGGGGCCCTTCTGATGGAGTTTCTCGATCTCCTTTACCTGGGCTTCTCGGAAGCCCTGAGTCCGACCAACTTGGCGTTCTGCCTGATCGGTGCCCTGTTGGGTACGCTGATTGGCGTGCTGCCTGGCATTGGCCCGACCGCCACGGTAGCGATCCTGCTGCCGATCACCTACTTCCTGCCCCCGCTGGCGGCGCTGATCATGCTCGCCGGCATTTTCTACGGCGCCCAGTACGGCGGTTCGACCACGGCGATTCTGGTCAACCTGCCGGGGGAAGCCTCGGCGGTGGTGACTGCGCTCGACGGCCATGCCATGGCCAAGAAGGGCAGGGCGGGAGCTGCCCTGGCAACGGCGGCGTTGGCGTCGTTCATCGCTGGCACCGTTGCCACGGTGGCACTTGCGGTCGCGGGGCCGGTGCTGTCGAAGTTCGCGTTATCCTTCGGGCCGGCCGAATACGTCGCGCTGACGGTCTTCGGGTTGCTGGCGGCGACCATCCTGGCCAGTGGTTCGGTGATCAAGGCCGTGGCCATGGTGTGCCTGGGTCTGCTACTGGGGATGGTCGGCATGGACGTCAGCAGCGGTACCACGCGTCTGACCTTCGGCTCGACCGATCTGTACGACGGTATCGACTTCGTGGTCATTGCCGTCGGTCTGTTCGGCATCGCCGAGATTGCCGTCAACCTGGAACAGCGCGAAGCCCGTGGCTCGCTGGCCGGCAAGATCACCCGCCTGTGGCCCACCCGCGAAGACTTTCGCAAGGCCTGGCCGGCGACCATACGCGGCACTGCACTAGGCACCTTCCTGGGCGTCTTGCCCGGCGGTGGCGCGACTCTGAGTGCGTTCAGTGCCTATTCGCTGGAGAAAAAGGTTTCCAAGACCCCCGAGAAATTCGGCACCGGCCTGGTGGAAGGCGTCGCCGCGCCAGAGGCTGCCAACAATGCCGGGGCGCAGTCGTCGTTCATTCCGTTGTTGACGCTGGGCATTCCGTCCAACTCGATCATGGCGATGATGTTGGGTGCCATGATGATCCACGGCATCACTCCAGGGCCTTCGGTGATCAACCATCAGCCGGCGCTGTTCTGGGGACTGATCGCCAGCATGTGGATCGGCAACGTGATGCTGCTGGTAATCAACCTGCCACTGATCGGCCTGTGGGTGCGTTTGCTCAAGGTGCCTTACCGCCTGCTGTTTCCGGCGATCCTGCTGTTCTGCTGCGTGGGCGTTTACAGCGTCAACAACCGCGGCTTCGACGTGGCGCTGGTGATCATCTTCGGCCTGCTTGGCTATCTGTTCCGCAAGGCCAAGTGCGAGCCCGGCCCGTTGCTGCTCGGTTTCGTGCTGGGGCCTCTGCTGGAAACCAACCTGCGCCGCGCGCTGCTGATTTCCCAGGGTGACCCTGCGGTGCTGATCGAACGCCCGATCAGCGCGGTGCTGTTCGCGGCATCGGCTATCCTGCTGGTCATGATGGTCTTGCCAGCATTTCGCAAGAAAAGAGAGGAAGCCTTCCAGGAGGAAGAGGCCTGAGGCTTGGCGGAAATCGACCGCGCTCAGCCTGCTACTGGCTGAGCGTCACCGCCTTGCTTCACACCAGCGCGATCTCACGGTGTGCAAGTGGATTGCTAACTGATCAGCGCATCACCAACCGCTCCGGCATTTCCCAGCCGCCGCCCAGCGCCCTGAAGGCAGCGATGGCGGCGCGGGCCGATTCGGTCTGGGCTTGCGCCCTGGCGTCGGAGGTGCGCAGCAGGGTCTGATCGGCGTTGAGCACGTCGATCAGGCTGGCGGCGCCGTTCTGATAGGCGATGAATGAAGATTGCCGGGCGCTTGCCAGGGAGGTTTCGCCGGCCGTCAGGGTAGCCGCCTGGGTTTCGCGGTTGACCAGCGCCGAGAAGGCATTCTCCACATCCTCGCTGGCCATCAGTACGGACTGTCGATAGGCAGCGAGCGCTTCGGCTTCCCGGCCCTTGGCGCCGTCGATCTGGGCGTTGATACGCCCGAAGTCGAACAGCCGCCAGCGCAGGCCCAGCACGCCTGCCGATTGCGCGGCGCCAGCGCTGAACAGGTTGCCGCTTTGCGTGGTGGCACTGCCGAGCAGGGCGCTGAGTGAGAATTTCGGGTAGTACTCGCTGATCGCCTCGCCGATACGCGCATTGGCGGCGACCAGTCGGCGCTCTGCGGCGATCAGGTCCGGCCGGCGGCGCAGCAGGTCAGCAGGTGTGCCCGTGGCGGTGAGCTGCGGCGCACGTGGAATGGCGCCTGCGTTGGCGAGTTCGGCGCGGTGGGTGCCCGGCGCGCTGCCGAGCATCACGTCCATCGCGTTCATGGCTGCATCGAGGCCCGTCTGCAAGACCGGCACGCTGGCCCTGACTTGGGAGAGCTCGCCTTCGGTCTGTTGCACCTGATAATCGGCGGCCAGGCCGCGCGCGTGCAGCAGGCGCACCTTCTCCAGCAACGCCTGCTGGGTGTCGACCTGCCGCTCGGCAATCGCCAGGCGCGCCTGCAGGCCGCGGATGCTGGTGTAGGCGTCGGCAGTTTGCGCGGCAACCGCCAACCGTGTGGCGACGACGCCTGCTTCGGACGCCTGGTAGTCCGCCAGGGCGGCTTCCCTGCCTCGGCGCAGGCCGCCGAATACATCCAGTTCCCAGCTCGCTTCGAGGTTGGCCTCGTAGCTATTACCATAGCGGTCGTAGCCGGGCGTGGCGTCCAGCACCCGGCCCAAGGGCGTTTCCACCGATTGATAGGCACGTGCGGCCTGGCCGTTGACCGTGGCGGAGGGAAGCAGCGCCGCATTGGCAGCGCCCAGGCCGGCGCGGGCTTGCAGGACGCGGGCCCGAGCCTGGGCGATGTCGAGGTTCTGCGCCAGGGCTTGGTCGATCAACGCACTCAACTGGGCGTCGCCGAAGCCCTCCCACCAGCGGGCGAAACTGGCGGGTGCCGGCGCAGCTCGCCGCTCCACGGCGGCCTGCCCGAGGTAATGGTCGGCCAGTGGCGCGTCCGGGCGATGGTAATCCGGGCCGACCGCGCATCCCGCCGCCAGGCTGGTGCTGATCACGAGGGCAAGGGGGCGCATGGCAGGCATGGGAATTCTCGTAGGCGAAAATAGATAGTGACCATATTATAGATTGGTCACTTGCTGTCAATCAGCTCACCGTGGAGTTAAGCTCTAGGCATGAACGACGACATGAACAACTCGACCACACGCGGGCCGCAGGATCACGAGATCCGCGACCAGATCATCAACGCCGCGACCCAGCATTTCGGCCACTACGGCTATGAGAAAACCACAGTTTCGGACCTTGCCAAGGCGATCGGTTTTTCCAAGGCCTACATCTATAAATTCTTCGACTCCAAACAGGCCATCGGCGGGGTGATCTGCACCAATCGCCTGGCCATGATCATGGGCATCGTCGACGCGGCACTGGCCGATGCGCCGAGTGCCTCGGAGAAGCTGAGGCGCCTGTTCCGCTCGATTTCAGAGGCTGGCAGCGATCTGTTCTTCCACGACCGCAAGCTTTACGACATCGCGGCGGTGGCCTCGCGCGACCAGTGGCCGTCGGTCAAGGCGCACGAGCTGCGCATTCGCGAGCTGATCCAGCAGATTCTCCTCGAGGGCCGTGAAGCGGGGGAATTCGAGCGCAAGACGCCGCTGGACGAAACCACCAACGCGATCTTTCTGATCCTGCGGCCGTACGTCAATTCCGCCCAGTTGCAATACAACCTGGACGACGCTGCCGAGGCCGCCGCGCACCTGCCGGCGCTGATATTGCGCAGCTTGGCTCCGTAGTCATGCGCTTGTGACCATTGACAATATTGGTCACTGGTTTAAGAATGAGGTTCCTGAATTGCTCTTGAGTGATGGAACCCATGCGCCTCGTGCCCGCCGTTCTTGCCGTTTGCCTGCTGCCTCTCGTCCTGGTGGCGTGCGGCGATTCGTCTGTCCAGAAAGACCCCCGCAACAAGCCGCCGCTGGTTCGGGTGGCAGCGGTCGAGCAGGCAGCCGGGGCCGCTCGTTCCTTCACCGGTGTGGTGGTCGCGCGGACCCAGAGCGACCTTGGCTTTCGCGTCTCGGGCAAGGTGCTGGAGCGTCTGGTCGACACCGGCGAAACGGTCAGGCGCGGCCAGCCGCTGATGCGCCTCGACCCCATCGATCTGCAGCTGCAGGCGCGGGCCCAGCAGGAGGCCGTCGCCTCTGCCCGGGCGCGGGCCAGGCAGACGGCTGACGACGAAGCCCGTTACCGCGGGCTGGTCGCCGCCGGGGCGGTGTCGGCCTCGGCCTACGATCAGATCAAGGCGGCTGCCGATTCCGCCAGGGCGCAGCTCAGCGCTGCTCAGGCCCAGGCCGATGTGGCGCGCAATGCCACCGGTTACGCCGCCTTGCTGGCCGATGCCGACGGCGTGGTGATGGAAACCCTGGCCGAGCCCGGCCAGGTGGTCAGCGCCGGGCAGCCCGTGGTGCGGCTGGCGCGAGCAGGTCAGCGCGAAGCCATCGTGCACCTGCCGGAAACCCTGCGCCCGGCGCCGGGTTCGAGCGCCCAGGCTGCCCTGTATGGCAACCGCGGCGCCTCCGTTACGGCCAGACTGCGCCTGCTCTCCGAGGCCGCCGATGCCACCACGCGCACCTTCGAGGCCCGCTACGTACTCGACGGCGCGCTGGCCAATGCCCCGCTCGGCGCCACCATCACCCTCGATATCGCCGCGGCCAGCGATGCAGCCCAGGCGTTGCAGGTGCCTGCTGCCGCGTTGTACGACCCGGGCAATGGCCCCGGTGTCTGGGTGGTCGCAGGCGAGCCGGCGAAAGTCGCCTGGCGGCCGGTACGGGTTGTGGGGATCGGCGATCAGGCGGCGCGAGTCGAGGGCCGTCTTGGCGCGGGCGAACAGGTGGTGGCGCTGGGCGCACACCTGCTGCATGCCGAGCAGGAGGTGCGAGTTGCCCTGGCGCCTGTAGTCGCCGGGAGCCAGCCATGAGCGAAGGCCGTTTCAACCTGTCGGCACTGGCGGTTCGCGAGCGGGCCATCACCCTGTTTCTCATTCTGCTGATCGCGCTGGCCGGCACCTTGGCGTTCTTCCAGTTGGGCCGCGCCGAAGATCCGCCCTTCACCGTCAAGCAGATGACCATCATCACCGCCTGGCCGGGCGCTACTGCCGAGGAAATGCAGGACCAGGTCGCCGAACCGCTGGAAAAGCGCATGCAGGAGCTGCGCTGGTACGACCGCAGCGAAACCTACACCCGCGCGGGCCTCGCGTTCACCATGGTGTCGCTGCTCGACAGCACGCCGCCCTCACAGGTGCAGGAGCAGTTCTACCAGGCCCGCAAGAAGCTCGGTGATGAAGCCAGGAGCCTGCCGGCTGGGGTCATCGGGCCGATGATCAACGACGAGTTCTCGGACGTGACTTTCGCGTTGTATGCCCTGAAGGCCAGGGGCGAGCCGCAGCGCCAGCTGGTACGCGAGGCCGAGTCGCTGCGTCAGCGCCTGCTGCATGTGCCGGGGGTGAAGAAGGTCAACATCATCGGCGAGCAGGCCGAGCGCATTTTCGTGTCCTTTTCCCATGACCGGCTGGCGACGCTGGGCGTGACTGCACAGGACATCTTCGCCGCACTCAATAGCCAGAACGCCCTGACCCCAGCCGGCTCGGTGGAAACCTCCGGCCCGCAAGTGGTGATGCGCCTGGATGGCGCGTTCGACACCCTGGCGAAGATCCGTGACACGCCGATTGCCGTGCAGGGGCGCACCCTGAAACTTGCCGACGTGGCGACCGTGGAGCGTGGCTACGAAGATCCTGCCACCTTTCTGGTGCGCAACGGTGGCGAGCCCGCGCTGCTGCTCGGCGTGGTGATGCGCGAAGGCTGGAACGGCCTCGACCTCGGCGCGGCGCTGGACGCGGAAACGGTGAGCATCAATTACGCCATGCCGCTGGGCATGACGCTGGACAAGGTCACCGACCAGGCGGTCAACATCAGCTCGTCCGTCGATGAGTTCATGGTCAAGTTCTTCGTCGCCCTGCTGGTGGTGATGCTGGTCTGCTTCATCAGCATGGGCTGGCGCGTGGGCGTGGTGGTCGCGGC
>Ga0209370_1000986_pt1 | contig 28805 bp, 27 predicted proteins | sample AgamicAtPrz_FD_187164 | JGI IMG/M metagenome (GOLD analysis project Ga0209370, IMG submission 187164) | Agave microbial communities from Guanajuato, Mexico - At.P.rz (SPAdes) (version 2) | ecosystem: Host-associated > Plants > Phyllosphere > Phylloplane/Leaf | place: Guanajuato, Mexico... | reverse complement strand
AAGTCGATGAACGACTTGTAGTTGAGGTTCGACAGCAGCAGTTCGCCCATGGCGCGCATGACGAAGAACAGCATGAAGCCGATCAGCATGTAGACGAAGATGATCGACGGCCCGGCCAGGCTGATGGTCTTGCCCGAGCCCATGAACAGGCCGGTGCCGATGGCGCCGCCGATGGCGATCAGCTGGATATGGCGGTTGGTCAGGTTGCGCTGCAGATGCTGTTCATCTGGCGCGTTGGGAGAAGTTTGCGTCATCAAGCTGCATTCCCTTGAAAGGTCAGTCTTCTTGTCAGAGGCCGATTAGGCTAACACGCTCGTGCCAGATAGGGGCGCGACAGATCGACTCGACTTTTCTGTAGAGGGTGTCAGAATTTGTGTGTGCGGGCCGGTAGCGGCCTGCACACAAAAAACTGACACTCCTTTTCTGTAGGAGCGGCCTTGTGTCGCGAAAGGGGCGCAAAGCGCCCCCCGGCGATCTCAAGCTTGAGCCAGCACCCGGCGGCGCTTCACCACCAGGCTATCCACCACCCACATCACCACCATCGACACCCCCACCAGCGGGAACATCACGCCCAGCACCAGCATCACCCCCACCGCCGCCTTCCAGCGCGGTAGGTCATGGCGCAGCGGCGGCACCCCCAGGCCTCCCTCGGGCCGACGTTTCCACCACATCACCAGCCCGCTCACCGAACCCAGCAGGATCATCAGGCACACCAGCAGGATGATGATCTGGTTCAGCTCACCGAACATCTTGCCCTCGTGCAGCATCACGCCCAGTTCGGTAGCGCGGGCCACCGGGCTGTAGTCCTGCCAGCGCACATCGGCCAGTATCTTGCCGGTGTATTGGTCGACATGCAGGGTCGCGTCGTTGCGCGGGTCGTCGGCGAACACGGCGATGGTGTACACGCCTTCTGCAGTGGTCGGCGCGGTGATGCTGTAGCCCGGTTCCACCTGGCGTGCAGTGGCGATGTCTTCCACCTGTTGCAGGCTCACCTGCGGCGCGGCCGGTGCGCTGTCCATCATATGGTGCCCGGCATGCTCGGCATGCGCGCCGGATTGCGGCATCGGCGTGTTCTCCATCGCCCACGGCACGGTCTGGCGGTGCGCGCTGTTCAGCTCGCGGGCCTCCTGGTCCGACTTGGGCACGTCATTCCACATGGCTGCGGGGAAGCGGTTCCACAGATCGGCGTACTGCTTACCCCACATGCCCGTCCAGGTCATGCCGCTGACCAGCATCAGCAACAGCAGGGCCGAACCCCAGAACCCGGTCACCGCATGCAGGTCGCGCCAGAACAACCGCCCTTTGGCCGCAAACCGTGGCCATAGCACACCGGCACCGTTGCGCCCGCGTGGCCACCAGAGGTACAGACCGGACACCACCAGCACGATGCCCCAGCCTGCGGCCAACTCAACCAGGCGGTCACCGACCGTACCGACCATCAGCTCGCCGTGCAGGGCGCGGGCGATGGCCTGCAAGTTCTGCTTGCCGTCCTGCTGGCCAAGGATCTTGCCGCTGTACGGGTCGACAAACACGTTCAGCTCGCGGCCACCGTCATGCACCACGAACTGCGCGCTGCGCTCGGCATTGATCGGCGGCAGGTACTGGCCGACATGGCCTTTCGGGTAGGCCTGGCGCACTTCGGCCAGCAGCGTGTCGGCGCCCTGTCGATGATGGCCGGCTTCGACCACCATCAAGTCACGGTACAGCAGCGGGTCGAGCTGCGGCTTGAACAGGTAGATGATCCCGGTGATCGCCAGCAGGATCATGAACGGGGCGACGAACAGCCCCGCATAGAAGTGCCAACGCCAGGCCAGGTTGTAGAAGTTGATGCGTGTTCCTCTCATGGGAACCTCCCGTTTGACCAGCTGATGAGCGCGACCGAAGCCGCGCCCGGTGTTGTTGTCAGAAGCTGAAATCGACCTTGGTCCAGAAGGTCCTGCCTGGCTCGTTCACCGGCTGTGGATCATTGGCCGGGTAGCCGAACCCGGCATTCCCGGCCAGGTTCAGGTGCTCGGCGTAGGCTTTGTCGAACAGGTTGTCGACCCCTGCACTGAGCTTGAGGTTGCGGTTCACCTTGTAGGCGCCGTTGAGCGAGAACACGCCGAAGCCGGCGCTCTTGTCGAAGTCCTTGCCGACCACGTTGCCCTGGTTCTCCGCGACGCGGTTCTGCTCCGCCACCAGGCGCCAGAGTGCCCCGGCGCTCCAGCTGTCGCGGCTGTAGGTCAGGCCCAGGCGGCTTTCCAGCGGCGGCATCTGTGGCAGGGCCTTGCCGTCGCTGCTGTTCTTGCCCCAGGCGTAAGCCAGGGTGGCGTCGGCCTTCCAGCGCTCGGTGAGCTTGTAGGCCGCGCCCAGTTCGCCGCCCATGATGCGGGCATCGATGTTCTGAGCCTGGGAGGTGCTCATGCCCATCATCCCGGTGCGGTAGTCGAACAGGATGTAGTCGCGGATCTGCCCTGCGTAGCCCGAGGCCCAGGCCTCCAGGCGCTCGTCGCGGTACTGGATGCCGAAGTCGAGCTGGGTGGTCTTCTCCGGCTTGATGCCGTCGAACGCGTTGGCCGCACCGGGTGGCGCCAGCTTGGGCGAGAACAGCTCCCAGTAGTCCGGGAAGCGCTGGGCGTGGCCGAGGCCGATGTAGGTGGTGGCGGGGACCGCCGCCAGGTCATGCTCGTAACGTATGAAGCCGCTGGGCAGCGTGTCGGCGCGGGTGTCGCCTTGGGTCGGGCTGCCCTGGCGGAAGTCCCGGGCCGAGGCACGGTCCAGCCGGGCGCCGGTGATCAGCCGGTCTTCGCCGGTGACGTGCCAGGTGAGCTCGCCGAAAGCACCATAGTTGTGGAAGTCGGCGTCCTTGGTCCAGGGCTTGCCCTTGTGCGCATCGACGCCCATGCCGCCGCGCTGGCGGTGTTCGTTGGTCTGCGCGTCGATCCCGCCAATCAGTTGCACGTCGGCCCAGCGCCAGGTGCCCTTGAGGCGAGCGCCCAGCGTGCGGCGGTCGACGTTGCTGACCATGGGCATGCCCATCATGCCGGTGCCTGATGGCGTGCGCAGGCTGTAGTTGTCCATCACGTGGTCGGCGTAGTTGTAGTAGACCTGTGCCTCGACCTTGTCGAGCACCTCGCCGAGGTTGGACTTCTCGAAGCGCAGGCCCAGGCTCTCGCGCTTGAACTGCGAGCCGTCCATGCCACGGCCGGCATAGCGTGCCTCGCCGTCACCCTTGCCGGCGGTGAGTTCGAGCAGCGTGTCCTGATCGGGGGTCCAGCCCAGGGCCACGTCGCCGTTCCATTTCTCCCAGCGCGAAGGCACGGTGTCGCCGTTGCCATCCTCGTAGTCGTCCGAGTGCGACTGGTTGCCGACGAAGCGCGCATAGCCCTGGCTGTTGCCGCCCGCAGCATCGAGCATCTTGTCGAAGCGGCCATTGGAGCCGGCCAGCAGGCTGGCGTTGACCCGGCTGCCGAGGGTGCCGAACTGCTCCGGCTCGCGTTCGAAGAGGATGGTGCCCGCCGAGCCGCCTGGCCCCCAGATCACGCTTTGCGGGCCTTTGATCACGGTCAGGCGGTCGTAGGTTTCCGGGGCGATGTAGGAGGTCGGGGCGTCCATACGGTTGGGGCAGGCGCCGAGCATCACGCCGCCGTTGGTAAGGATGTTCAGGCGCGAGCCGAACATGCCACGCAGCACCGGGTCACCATTGGTGCCGCCAGCGCGTATGGCGGAAAAGCCAGGAATGGTCTTCAGGTAGTCGGCACCATCGCTGGCCGGCACGGGTTGGCGTGGGTCCTTGGGGTTGGTGACCACGGTCAGCGGTGAACTCGGTGCCAGCGCGGTGATCACCGTCGGGCTCAGCTCGGTGTCGGGGCTTTCATGGCCAGGAGCGGCAGCCAGCGCCACAGGCGCGATCAGCGAGCCGCACAGCGCGGCGAATGTCCCTCGCAAGGAAGAAGCTAAAACAGGGGTGCAGCCGGACATAATGATTCCAGTCGATCAGTCATGAGTGTGCGCGAAGCCTCCTGGCTCCGGGCGATAACGGGGTTCAGACGCTGATCGAAAGAGGCGGCGCGCGGCTGCGCGCACCGGGGAACACGGCCTGCCGGGCATGGCCCTGGCGCGTAGAGGTGGGCAGGGTTGTGGGGGGAACGGCACTGGCGACGCTGAGCGGGCTGAGGGCTTGCGGCAAGGCCGGGCAGTTGAACAGCAGACTGCAGTAGCCGCACTTTTCCCACATCACATGCAACTGGCCATCGTTATCGTGGCCGTGATGGGTATCGCTGCCCGCCGGCATGGACATCGACATGTCCATCGGCATGCTCATGCCGGCATGGTGGTCCATCGGCATCGACTGGGAAATCAGCGGGCCGATAAAGATCATCCACATGGCGAACAGGCTCAGCCAGCCGCCACCGGCGCGCCTGCGTTCAGGGCGGGTGGTACGGCTGAGGCTGTTGCGCGGCAGGGTCATGCTGGCGAGCGCCGGTCAGCGGGGGTCAGTGCGCGTGTTCGTGGGCCTGGGGCTGGTCTGCCGGTGCCTGTTTCTGTACGGCCACGTCGACCGTGACGTCACCTGCTTTCTCGAAGTGCAGGGTCAGCGGGAAGCGCTTGCCGTCGGTGAGCAGGCTGCGGTCCTTGGGCTGCATCAGCATCACGTGGTAAGCGCTGGGGGCGAACACCAGGTCTTTGCCGGCGGGCACTGCCACGCTTTGCACCTGCTGCATCTTCATCGCGCCGCTGGCGCTCATGGCGTGCTCATGCAACTGCGCGTCATCGCTGATCGGGCTGTCGACACTGAGCAGGCGGTCATCGGCCTTGCCGTTGTTGTGCACGACGAAATAGGCGGCGACGTTGGGGGCGTTGGGCGGCAGTTGCAGCGACCACGGGTGAGCGATGTGCAGGTCGCCCACGGTGTATTCATGGGCATTGGCGTAGGCGCCGGGCAGCAGCAGGGCAGCCAGGACAAGAGCTTGCTTGAGCATGGTGAGTCTCCGATCTGTTCAGGTTCAGGCAGACAGCGTGATGAACTCAGGCTAGCGGAGAGGCACGGGGATTGAGCGCGGGCCATAGCTGGCGCGGCGTGGGTTGGTAACTGGCGGGTGGCGGCTCGCGCCCGGCCAACAGCGTCGGCGGGTTGTGCAGTTGCGGCGGATAACCTGGCAGGGCCAGCAGTGGCGCAGCGCCCGAACAGCACCAGCAGTGCTGCATGTTGGAGTGCTGATCGCTTTGGCTACCGAGGTCGATCTTGGCCAGGGCCTGGACATCGACCTTGGCCTTGCCAGCCACGCTGGAACAGAAAGCCCCCCACAGCAGCTGCTCGGCCGGGCCCTTGGGCGCGGCAGAAGACAGCGGCATGGCCAGCAGGTTGAACAGCACTGCAAGGCAGGCTATCCAGGCAATGTGCCGACGTGGGGGCATGGAGAGATCCGGTCAGGAATCGTGGGCGGTATTGTAAGGCGGAGTATAGGTAAAAATGATGGGGTGCGGTGAAGTGACGCAGGCCGGCTGGTTCGGGGCTGTAAAACAGCCCCGGCATATTCAAGCCTTGTTGCGGCCCAGCAGGCCCCGCACGGTTTCCTGCAAGTCCGCTGGCAGCACCACGACCTTGGCATTGCTGCTGTTGGCCAGGTTCTCCATGGCCCCTACATAACGCTCGCCAAGCAGGTACATGGCCGGTACGGTCTCGTTGCCCACCGCTTCCTTGACCAGCGAGATCGCCCGCGCCGAAGCCTCGGCGAGGTTGATCTGCGCTTCGGCGTCCAGCTTGGCCGATTGCAGGCGCGCCTCGGCTTCGAGGATCGCCGCCTGCTTGGCACCTTCGGCGCGGGTCACGTCGGCTTTGCGTTCACGTTCGGCGGCCGCCTGGCGTTCCATGGCCAGCTGCATGTTCTGCGAAGGCTTGATGTCCTGGATCTCCACCGAGCGCACGGTCACGCCCCAGTCTTCGGTCTGCTCGGACATCGCCTCGCGCAGGCGTGCCTTGATCTGTTCGCGACTCGACAGCGCTTCGTCCAGGTCCATGGCGCCGACGATGGCGCGCAGCGAGGTCATGGTCAGGCTGGTGACGGCGAACGAGAAGTTCTGCACGCCGTAGGAGGCCTTCTGCGGGTCGACCACCTTGGCGAAGCACAGGGCGTTGGCGACGATCACCGCGTTGTCCCGGGTGATGATTTCCTGCTCCTGCACATCGAGGATGATGTCCTTGGTCGGCAGGCGGTAGGCGACCACGTCCATGTAGGGAATGACGATGTTCAGGCCGGGCTTGAGCGTGCTGTGGTAACGGCCCAGGCGCTCGACGATCCATTCCTCGCCCTGGGGCACGATCCGCACCCCCTTGAACACGGTGATCAGGACGAACAGGGCGATGGCGGCGACGACGATGAGGCTGGTCATGGTGCGCAATTCCTTTTGATACAGGTTCAGGCCCGGATGACCCGGGCGGTATTCCCCTCGATGGCGGTAAGGCGTACCCGCTCGCCGGCGGCGATCTCGCTGTCGGCGATACAGGTCCATTCTTCGTTGCCGAGTACCGGTTTCTGGAAGCGTACCCGGCCTTTGTGGAACTCCGAGACGGCAGCAGTCAGCAGCCCGACTTCACCGATCACGCTGTCTGCTGTCCAGCGCGCGTCCGGCTTGCGTCGGAACAGCTTGAACCATAGCGCCGTGGTGACTGACGAAAGCAGCACCCAAAGCAGCACCTGCATGTCCAGCTGCAGGCCGGGAGCAGCCAGCGAGATGAGCGAAACCAGCACGGCACCAATGCCGAACCAGAGGATGAAGAACGTCGGCAGAACCAGTTCGAGCAGCATCAGCGCGATGCCGAAGACCAGCCATATCCACCATTGCATGTCCATATGGGTAGCGCCTTCCAGAGGGAGAAGGCGAGTGTATGGCAACAGTGTGGCAGAGGGCCACCCGAAGCCTTGAAAGAAAAGCCCGAAATGGCTGTAGGGCTTCTTCTGAAGAGTGACGCTGTTACAGGGCGAGTGCTGCAGCCAGGTCATGCAGCGATTCGAATACCCGGTCTACATCAGGCAGCACCGGGCGCTTCAGCACCAGCACTGGCAGGCCCAGCTCCCGCGCCACCTCCAGCTTCGGCTCGGTCGCCACGCTGCCGCTGTTCTTGCTGATCAGCACATCGATGCCCCGACGCTGGAACAAGGCCCGCTCTTCGTCGATATGGAACGGCCCACGCGCGCCAATCACTTCACAGCGCGCGTTGCCAGGGCACGCTTCCAGCGCGCGCAAGGTCCAGAACTGCCCAGGCGGAATTTCAGTCAGGTGCTGCAGCGGCTCACGCCCCAGGGTGAACAGCGGCCTGCGAAACGGCTTGAGGGCGTCGATCAACCCGGCCCAGTCGTCGACCTCGCGCCAGTCGTCCCCCGGCTGTGCCTGCCAGGCCGGGCGGCGCAATGCCCAGCAGGCGACACCGGCACTGCGTGCCGCGATGGCGGCATTGCGGCTGATCTGCGCGGCATAGGGGTGGGTGGCATCGATCAGCAAGCTGATGCCCGCTTCGCGCAGGTAGCCCGCCAGGCCGTCGGCACCGCCAAAGCCGCCCACCCGAACCTGGCATTGCAGGTCCTGCGGCACCCGGCCGATGCCGGCCAGGCTGTAGACGTGCTGCGGGCCGAGGCGGCGGGCCAGGGCCAAGGCTTCGGTGATGCCGCCCAGCAGCAGGATACGCCGGTTCATTGCACACCCGCCCGGCCGACGATGCCGCCTTGGCGGTCGATGGCGAACACTTCCACCTGCACCTGGGCCGGTACGACGCTGCGGGCGAAGGCCAGGGCATGGGCGCACACCGCATCGCCCAGTGCAATGCCGGCGGCATGCGCCAGCGCCAGGGCCTGCTGGCTGGTATTGGCGGCCCGGATTGCCGCCTGCAGCGCTTCGTCAGCACCGATGTCTGCAGCCCAGCCGGCCAATTGCGGCAAGTCGATGCTGGAGTGGCGGCTGTGCAGGTCCATGTGCCCGGCGGCCAGCTTGCTGATCTTGCCGAAGCCGCCACACAGGCTCAGGCGCGCTACCGGCACCTTGCGCAGGTGCTTGAGCACCGCGCCGACGAAGTCGCCCATTTCGATCAGGGCGATTTCCGGCAGGCCATAGACCCGGCGCATGGTGTCTTCGCTGGCGTTGCCGGTGCAGGCGGCAATGTGCGTGTAGCCATTGGTGTGGGCGACGTCGATGCCCTGGTGGATCGAGGCGATGTAGGCCGCACAGGAAAACGGCCGGACGATGCCGCTGGTGCCGAGGATCGACAGCCCGCCGAGAATACCCAGGCGCGGGTTCATGGTTTTCAGCGCCAACTGTTCACCGCCCTGCACGTTGACGGTGACCTCGAAGCCACCGGCATAACCGCATTCGTCCGCCAGGCTTTGCAGGTGTTCGCTGATCATGCGCCGCGGCACCGGGTTGATGGCCGGCTCACCCACGGCCAGCACCAGCCCCGGGCGGGTCACGGTGCCGACACCGGTGCCGGCGACAAAGCGGATGCCCGCTTCGTCCAGCAGGCGCACCTGGCTGTAGAGCAGGGCGCCGTGGGTCACGTCCGGGTCGTCACCGGCATCCTTGAGCGTGCCTGCCTCGGCGCTGTCACCGTTCAGCCGGCAGAACTCCAGGCGCATCTGCACTACCTTGCCCTTGGGCAGGGTGATACTCACCGCATCGCTGCTTGTGCCGCTCAGCAGCAGGCGCGCGGCGGCAAGGCTGGTGGCGGTGGCGCAGCTACCGGTGGTCAGGCCACTGCGCAGGGGGGCGGGCTGTTCACGGGTTTCTTCACGCATCGGCGGGCTTCACGACCTCGAGCAGGGTGATCGGCAGTGCCTGGCGCCAGGTGTCGAAGGCGCCCAGTGGCTGGGCATGCGCGACGTGGAGGCGGGTCAGCTCGCCGCCTTGGCGTTCGCGGAACTGCGCCAGGGCCAGTTCGCTCTGCAGGGTCACTGCGTTGGCTACCAGGCGGCCGCCGGGGCGCAGGCTTGCCCAACACAGGTCGAGCACGCCGGCGCGGGTGACGCCTCCGCCAATGAAGATGGCATCGGGCTGTTCCAGGCCTTGCAGGGCCGCCGGGGCCTTGCCGCGGACCAGTTGCAGGCCGGGGACCCCGAGTGCATCGCGGTTGTGTTCGATAAAGCCCTGGCGACCCTCGTCGGCCTCGATGGCCAGGGCCCGACAGGCGGGATGGGCGCGCATCCATTCGATACCGACCGAGCCGCAACCCGCGCCGACGTCCCACAACAGTTCGCCGGGCTGTGGCGCCAGGTGGGCGAGGGTGATGGCGCGGACATCGCGCTTGGTCAGCTGGCCGTCGTGACGGAAGGCAGTGTCCGGCAGCCCGGCGAGGCGGTGCAGGCGAGGGGCGTGGGGGGCAGCCCGGCATTCGATGGCCACCAGGTTGAGCGCAGCGACCTGGGCATGTGGCCAATCCTCGGCGGAGCCGGATAATTCACGCTCTGCTGCCCCGCCCAGATGCTCGAACACCCGTAGCCGGCTTGGCCCGAAACCACGCTCGCGCAGCAGTGCGGCAATCGCCGCCGGGCTGGCGCCGTCGTTGCTCAGCACCAGCAGGCGCACGCCACCGTGCAGTAGGGCATTCAGTGCAGACAGCGGCCGGGCGACCAGTGACAGCACCTCCACGTCCTGCAATGGCCAGCCCAGGCGCGCGGCGGCCAGGGCGCAGGAGGAGGGCATCGGCAGCACGTGCATTTCTTGGTCAGGCACCTGGCGCGCCAGGCTGGCGCCGACGCCGTAGAACATCGGGTCGCCGCTGGCCAATACGCACACCGGCTCGCCGCGCAGGGCCAGCACCGGGGCGAGGGAGAACGGGCTCGGCCAGCCCAGCCGCTCGCCGGCCACGCAGCGCGGCAGCAGGGCCAGCTGGCGCGGGCTGCCGAAGATCCGTGCCGCGCCCAGCAGCGCACGCCGGGCTTGCTTGCCCAGGCCGCTGAAGCCGTCTTCGCCAATGCCTACTACTGTCAGCCAGGGTGCCATGTATACCTCTTGAGGATCTTGGAGGCCGCTGCGCGCCCCAAGAATTTCAGCGCAAACTCGAATGATGCGCGACCACCGGCTTTTCATGCCGCCGGGCAAAGCAGGCATAATACCGCGCCTTCTACACTCAAGCGCATTTTCACAGACTGCCGGATGCCCCATTGACGCAGCCCCATACCCCCTATGTAGCGCCCCGCCCCTCGGCTTGTCCGGGGTTGTGGCGTATCGTCAGTGCCCGGGATGGCGGTATCTGCCGCATCAAGCTGGCGGGCGGCCTGTTATTGGCCGACCAGGCCGACGCGGTGGCGATGGCAGCCGAGCGTTTCGCCGGCGGTGTGATCGAGGCCACCAATCGCGGCAACCTGCAGATCCGCGGCATCGGCCGCGACCACCACGGCCTGGTCGAGACCTTGCTCGCAGCCGGCCTGGGCCCGCGTGAGGCCGCCGGCGACGATGTGCGTAACCTGATGCTCAGCCCGCTGGCTGGCCACGATCCGGCCATGCTGGTGGACGCTCGGCCGCTGGCCGGGCAGATCCTCGGCCTGCTGGAAGGTACCCCGCGCTTTCATCAGCTGTCGGCCAAGTTCGCCGTGCAGCTGGATGCCGGCGAGCGCCTGGCCATGCTCGAACATCCTCATGATCTGTGGCTGTCGGCCCTGCACCTGGAGCAGCAGGCCTGGCTGGCGTTCGGCCTGGCGGGCTGCCCGGCTGACGGCCGGGTGCTCGGCGCGGTGCCACTGGAGCAGGGCCTGATACTGGTGCGTGCCGTGCTGGAGCGCTTCCTCGACCTGGCCACCCCGGCCCACTCGCGCATGCGCCAGTTGCTCGCAGTGTGTTCGCCAGGCGACTTCATCGACGGCCTTGGCCTGGCCATCCGCCGCGATGCCGCCGTGCTCGGCTGGCGACGTGAAGCGTACAACGCCTCGTGGCTGGGTGTGCTGCCCCAGGCGCAGGGGCTGGCCTTGGGCGTTGCCCCGCCGCAGGGCCGCCTGACCCCGGCCATGCTGCGCGGGGCGGCCCGTGTCGCCCGTGAACTGGGCGATGGCAGCCTGCGCCTGAGCCCCTGGCAGAGCCTGGTGCTGACCAATGTCCAGGCGCACGCCGTCGGCCAGGCCCAGGCCGCCCTGTCCGCCCTGGGTCTGCTGTGCCACGACCAGGAGCCGCTTGCGCGTATCCGCGCCTGTACCGGCAGCAGTGGCTGCGCCAAGGCGCTTGGCGAAACCAAGGCCGACGCCGTGACCCTGGCCGCGCTGCTCGGCCCGGGCGCGCCCGGCAGCGTGCATTTGTCCGGTTGCCCCCGATCCTGCGCCGTGGCCCATGTTGCCCCGGCCACCCTGCTGGCCCGCTCGCCAGGCCGTTATGACCTGTACCTGCGTGACGCAAGCCAGCCGGGCTTCGGCGCATTGCGCGCCACCGACCTTACCTTGAATGAAGCAGGCGCCATGCTCGACCTGCCGACGGAGCACCTTGATGATTGACTACATCCGCGATGGCCAGGAGATCTATCGCAATTCCTTCCGGATCATCCGTGAGGAAGCCCGACTCGAGCGGATTCCCGCAGACCTCGAAAAGCTCGCCGTGCGGGTGATCCACGCCTGCGGCATGGTCGAGGCCATCGATGGCCTGCAGTTCTCCGAAGGTGCCGGCCGCGCCGGGCGCGAAGCGCTGCAGAGGGGGGCGCCGATCCTGTGCGATGCGCACATGGTGGCCGAAGGCATCACCCGGGCGCGCCTGCCAGCGGACAACCAAGTGATCTGCACCCTGCGCGACCCGAGCGTGCCGGGCCTGGCGAAAGATGCCGGCAATACCCGCTCCGCCGTGGCCCTGGAGCTCTGGCGACCGTACCTGGAAGGCAGCGTGGTGGTGATCGGCAATGCCCCCACTGCACTGTTCTACCTGCTGGAAATGCTCGACGCCGGCGCCCCCAAGCCGGCGTTGATCCTCGGCTTCCCGGTCGGCTTCGTCGGCGCTGCCGAGTCCAAGGCGATGCTCGCCGCCGACAGCCGTGGCGTGCCGTTCGTGATCATGCAGGGCCGCCTGGGCGGTAGTGCGATGGCCGCCGCTGCGGTCAACGCCCTGGCCACGGAGGTGGAATGATGGCGCCGCGTGGACGTCTGCTCGGCCTGGGCGTAGGCCCTGGCGACCCGGAACTGATTACCCTGAAAGCCCTGCGCCTGCTGCGTGAAGCGCCGGTGGTCGGCTATTTCGTGGCCAAGGGCAAGCGCGGCAATGCCTTCGGCATCATCGAGGCGCACCTGCAGCCCGAGCAGACCTTGCTGCCGCTGGTGTACCCGGTCACTACCGAAGCCCTGCCGGCGCCGCTGTCCTATGAACAGGTGATCAGCGACTTCTATGACGAGGCCAGCGTACAGGTGGCCGAGCATCTGGATGCCGGCCGCGACGTGGCGGTGATCTGCGAAGGCGACCCGTTCTTCTACGGTTCCTACATGTACCTGCACGACCGCCTGGCGCAGCGTTACCAGGCCGAAGTGATTCCCGGCGTCTGTTCGATGCTCGGCGGTGCTTCGGTACTGGGCGCGCCGCTGGTGTATCGCAACCAGAGTCTGTCGGTGCTGTCTGGCGTGTTGCCCGCCGAGGAGCTTCGGCGTCGCCTGGCCGACGCCGATGCGGCGGTGATCATGAAGCTTGGCCGCAACTTCCCCAAGGTGCGCGAGGTGCTGGCTGAACTGGGCCTGGACGGCCGCGCGCTGTATGTCGAGCGAGCGACCATGGCCAACCAGAAGATCGTGCCGCTGGACCAGGTCGACCCGCAGTCGTCGCCATACTTCTCGCTGATCATCGTGCCGGGTGAAAAATGGCAGGGCTGAACACGCACAAGGTTCCGGCGATCGTCATTCTGGGCCAGGGCAGCCTGGCCACGGCGCAGCGTATCCGGCAATGTTATCCACAGGCGTCGATCCACGGCCTCGAGGGCCGGGTCGAAGGCGCCGACCGTTCCTACAGTGCGTTCGGCGATACCCTGCGTGCGCTGTACCTGCAGGACACGCCGATCATTGCCCTGTGCGCCGCAGGGATCGTGATTCGCAGCCTGGCCAGCCTGCTCAGCGAGAAGGGCGTGGAACCACCGGTCCTGGCAGTGGCTGAAGACGGCAGCGCCGTGGTACCGCTGCTCGGCGGCCTGGCTGGCGTGAACCGGATGGCGCGCGAAATCGGCGAAGTGTTGGGCGTTGCTGCGGCGATTACCACCAGTGGCGAATTGCGTTTCGGTACCTGCCTGTTGAGCCCGCCGCAGGGCTACGCGCTGGCGGATATCGAGCAAGGCAAGCGCTTTGTTTCCGACCTGCTGGCGGGCGAAACGGTGCGCATCGAAGGGGATGCGCCGTGGTTGCAGCAGGCACAGTTGCCTGCCAGTGACGAGGCCCGGCGCACCATCCATGTCGGGCATCAGGCGCGTCCAGCCGACCGCAACGAGCTGCTGATTCACCCGCGCTCGGTGGTAGTCGGTGTGGCAGGTGGCGATTTGCACGGCATTCGCGCCGCCTTGCAGCAGGCCGGTATCGCCGAGCCTTCGCTGGCCTGTGTTCTGGCAGATGAGCAAGCCATGGCCGATAGCGCACTGCACGAGGCCGCGCAGGCGCTGGGCGTTGCGTTGCGTTTTGCAGCCAAGCCGCAGGATGTGGCCAGCATGGTGGCCGATGCATTGCCAGATGCACAATTGATCGAGGTGGCCGACAGGGTCATCGCGGTGGCACCCGCACCGGTCGAGGTAGCGCGGGTTGGCCGCCGTCGTGGCCGCCTGGCGGTGATCGGCCTGGGGCCGGGCGCTGCCGAGCTGATGGTCCCGGCGGTCAAGGCCGAGCTGGCGCGTGCCGAAGATGTGCTGGGTTACGAGACCTACGTGCGCATGGCCGGCCCGTTCCGTGACGATCAGGTGCTGCACTGCACCGACAACCGCGAAGAGATGCAGCGCGCCCGGCATGCTTTCGAACTGGCGGCCCAGGGCCGTTCGGTGGTGGTGGTGTCGTCGGGCGACCCGGGCGTGTTCGCCATGGCGGCTGCGGTACTTGAAGCGCTGCATGAGTCAGGCGACCCGGCCTGGCACCGTGTTGACCTGGAGATCCTGCCGGGGGTTTCGGCTTCGCTGGCGACGGCTGCGCAGGCAGGGGCGCCGCTGGGGCATGATTTCTGCGTGATGTCGCTGTCGGACAACCTCAAGCCCTGGTCGATCATTGAAAAGCGTCTGGACCTGGCGGCGCAGGCCGACCTGGTGCTGGCGTTCTACAACCCGATCTCCAAAGCCAGGCCGCATCAGCTCGGCGTGGCGCTGGACGTGGTACGTCGGCACCGTGACGGAAATACGCCCGTAGTCCTTGGCCGCGATATTGGTAGGCCGGGGCAGACGCTGAAGGTAGTCACCTTGGCCGAGCTGGTACCGGAGATGGTCGACATGCGCACCATGGTGTTGGTGGGCTCCTCTACAACCTGCGTGTTTCCTCGCCTGTCTGGCGGGGTGTGGGCCTACACGCCGCGTTGGTACCCCTCGGCCAGCTGATTGCTGCGGAAACCCTTCAGTGCGCTGCATCGCCAGCGCGCTGGCTAAGGTGGTTGCCCTCTGAACCGAGGGTAACCACCAAGGAGTTTCCGTATGTCCGATGAAAAGCAGATCACCACCCGCGACGCCGCCATTCTGGTTGAAGGCAACCTGCTGGCCTGTGGCGCAGGTATGTCGGCGCAAAGCCGTCATGATGTAAAGAACGCATTCCATTTCGCCACCTTGGTGGCCGACAAAGCCTTCGATGCCGAAACCCAGAGCCGCGAATGGTACGACAAGTTCGTCGATGTCATGCGTGACCTCGGCTTCACCATCCCGCGGCGTAGCTTCGAGCTGGAAACTTCGGCGGAACTGTCTGTCACCGTAGGCGCTGTTGCCATACGGGCGATCGGTGCGGCAGGTTCTGCGATGCTGGGCGGTACCAAGCTGGGGGAACTGGCGAAGTTGGCGTTCGACAAGCTGACCACTGTCGAACATGACACCACGATCATCGACCACAAACGCAAGAACAAGGCCCGTGGCATGGTCGGGATGGCTGCCTGTACCGAAACCGCAAACAAAGATGTGGTTCTGGTGGTGAGCTGCGTTCAGGCGTCCGCCCCGAAGCTCGATGACGACGTCCTGGGTATCCAGTGGAAACTGGAGAAAGCCAACTACTACGCCGGCATGGCGGTACTCACGCTCAACAACTTCGTCTACGACAAAGTCCGCGAAACCGTGGAAAACAAACTCGGCGTGCGCAGTGTCGAGAACGTTCTGCAATACGACATCTGACTGCTGGGCGGCGTCGTAGTGACGCCGCCTCATTCATTTCAGGATGACGAGGCAACACATATGGATAAAGCAGTTGAGCAACTGATGTTGATTGGCGGAACGGCATTGCTGTACCCCACAGGCATAGGCGAGATTCAGCGCCAGGCCGCTTTCGACTCGATACTCTATGCGCAGTTGGTGGCCAACCGGAACGTCGGCTCACGCTTTGACGACTATCAGGGCTGGTACCGCGCCTATCGAGAGGCATATCGCCAGCTGGGCTGGATCAAGCTGGCCAATACTCACGACTGCAAACAGCTGGGGCAACCCTCGCGTAACACGCAGATCCAGCCACTGGAAGCATGGCTGAGGGTGCGCTCGATCCGGCAGGAGGTCGTATGGGCTGCTTTAAAGGCGGGCCTGGGCCTTTCAATCGAGAGTTTTGATCACCTGTTGAAGTTCACCGCGCAAGGAGCGGATCTGGTGATCGAGCTTGGTTTGCTCAAACCGGGGCCGGTGCTTGAACTTTGCAGTATCACTTTGCAGTTCGATAGGCCGATCGCTGATATCCCGCAGGATTCGTTGCTGGGTGAGCAGGCATTCAAGGGCCAAGCCGAGTTCAACGGGGTGTCTCTGATACTCGATAACGGGCGCTTCCAAGTCCATCGAGAGGAACTGCAAGCACTGATGAAGAGCAAGGATGCACAGAAAGGGTATCGCCTTGACCCTTATGCTATGGCCAGGAGCGCATCATGAATGAGAGCAGTTCAGCCGTGATCGGCGCGGGAATCGTTTCGTTCCTGCCAGGCGTTTCCGCAGTGCAGGGAAACAAGGTGAAACTGGCCTTGGCCATGGCCGAGCGCGCTACCGAGACGGCATACAAGGAAGGCTTGATCAAGGACTGGTTGACCTACTACCGCAACCAGCTCAAGTTCATGGGCTGGGACGCAGTGTCTGCCGAACAGGTGCACTGGCCCGAGGAAAGCCGCGCCAGGCAGACGGACCAGGTGCTGGCAACCATCGCGGCAACTGCCGGCGAGCATTTTGCCTCGGCAAGCAGCCGTTCCATGCAGCGTTTGTTGGCCAAGCCGTCAGCGCTGCAATCGCTTGAGCGCTATGCCTATGAGCGGCAGCATTTCCAGCTACTGCCCTGCGCACCCGCGGGAGCGAATCGGGTCGACATGGTGCTGTACCACGAAACGGACAAGCGCGAGGCGTTCCGCACGGGCTTCATCAGCCACAAGCGCGACCATAAGAACGTGCGCGCCGAGTTGGTGCGCTTCAATGTCCTTGCCTTCGAGCAGAGTTTCTTGCCCAAGGTGCAGGATAGGGTGGTTCAGGTTTGCCTGCAGCGCATACTGGAGTACGGCTTCTAATGTGGTGCTTTAGCAGTGATGCTGAAACACCACTCTAGGGCGCCAGGTAGCCTTTGATACCCGTAAAGATGATCTGCGCAGCCAGGGCACAGACGAACAGCCCCATCAACCGGCTGACGATCTGCAGGCCTTGGTCGCCAAGGATGCGCTCGATACGGTGCGAGAGGTACAGCACCAGGCCGACAGTGAAGCTGGCCAGTGCGATGCTGACAATGGCCAGCACCTTGTCGTCCCAATGTGGGTGGCCCACCCCCATTACCAGCAGTGCGCCAATGGTACCGGGGCCGACGGTCAGCGGGATGGTCAGCGGTACGATGGTGACATCCTGCTGCACATTGTCGGCCTGGACCGCCGACTTGCCTTGGGCCATGCCCAGTGCCGAGATGAATAGCACGCTGCCGGCGCCAATGCGGAAGGCATCGGCGGTGATGCCGAAAATACCGAAGATCGCTCGCCCGAACAGGTACAACAGGACACTGGCGACGAGCACGGCAATGGCTACCTTCCAGGCCAGTTGCTTGCGCTCCTTGCTGGAGTGGCCGCGGGTCAGGCTGATGAAACACGACAGCACGAAGAACGGGCTGTAGAGCACGAGCATTTTCAGGTAGACGCTGAACAACTCATGGAGCATTGGGTCGCCCCTGGCAGGAAAGGTGTGGGCAAGTGTATCAGCAGCATCAGGGTTGCCTGTACAGGCAATACCGATCAGGAGGTATGCGCCGGGTCCACCTTGGTTTCCCGGTGACTGGCCCAATACTGGATCAGCTCGCGCAATTGCGACAATTCCACCGGTTTGGCCATGTGCCCGTCCATCCCGGCCAGGCGTGCGCGTTCCTTGTGTTCGGCAAGAATGTGCGCGGTCAGTGCCACCACCGGCGTGCGCTGGCGCTGGTTGGCAGCTTCCCAGGCGCGTAACTGCTGGGTGGCGGAGAAGCCGTCGAGTATCGGCATTTCGCAATCCATCAGCACCAGGTCATAACGCTGCGCCTTCATTGCCTGCAAGGCTTCTTCGCCATTGCTGGCGGTGTCGGGCTCGAGGTTGAGCTTGCCCAGCATGCCACGGATTACCTTGGTGGAAATGCTGTTGTCCTCGGCGACCAGTACACGGAAGTCGCCCGGCAGGTCCAGCGTCTGCGCCGCTCCGGGCAGGCCGGCAGGCACCGCAGGCTCGCGACCGCGCTGGGCCAGTTCCTCGGCGAGGGTGGTCTTCAGCGTGTAGCCGGCTACCGGCTTGGCGAGGATCCGCTTGACCCCGGCGTTGCGTGCAATGACCTTGCTCGGTGCGTTGCTGATACCGGTGAGCATCACCACCAGGATGTCGTGGTTCAGGCTCGGGTCTTCCTTGATCTTCGCAGCCAGCTGCATGCCGGTCATGCCTGGCATGTTCTGGTCGAGCAGCACGGCATCGAAGTAGTCGCGCAGGTGGGCCTTGGTGCGCAGCAGGGCCAGGGCTTCCTTGCCCGATGGCACCGCACTGACGTTCATGCCCCAGGCGCTGCACTGCTGTACCAGCACCTTGCGGCAGGTATCGTTGTCGTCCACCACCAGCACGCGGGCGTCACGCAGCGGGCCGTCGAGATCGGCCGGTGGCTGCTCCAGGCGCGAAGGATCGAGTGGTAGCGCCAGCCACAAGGTATTGCCCATGCCGCTGCTGCTCTTGATGCCGAACTCGCCTTGCATCAGGCCGATCAACTGCTTGGCAATGACCAGTCCGAGGTGGCCGCCCAGCTTGTTGCTGGACAGGAAGTGGTGGCTGTGCAGTTCGGCTTGCAGCAAGGCTTCGCGGTCGGCAGCGGGCATCGGCTCGCCGCTGTCCTGCACGGCAATGCGCAGGCGCGGTACCTCGCCCCGCTGGTCCAGTGCCACCACCAGGAGGATTTCGCCCTGGTCGGTGTTCTTCAAGGCGTTTTCCAGCAGGCTGGACAAGGCCTGGCGCAGGCGTGTCGGGTCGCCGCTGATCACCCTCGGCACTTGTGGCTGGGTGAAGCTGATCAGCTCGATGTTTTGCTGCTCGGCCTTGGCGCGGAAGATGTTCAGGCAGTCCTCGACCAGCGCGTTGAGGTCGAACTGCACGTCATCCAGCTCGATCTGCCGGGATTCCAGCTTGGAGATGTCGAGAATCTCGTTGATCAGCGTGAGCAGCTCGTTGCCGGCGCTGTGAATGGTCTGCACATAGTCGCGCTGCTTGACTGACAGCGGTGTGCCCAGCAGCAGCTCGGTCATGCCCAGCACCCCGTTCATGGGGGTGCGGATTTCGTGGCTGATCTTGGCCAGGAATTCAGCCTTGGCGTTGATCTCGGCATCGCTGGCGGCCAGTGCGCGGCTGGCACTGAAGCGCTCTTCGCTGATGCGCCGCAAGCGCTCGCTGACTGCCAGGTTGAGCAGCAGGCCGCTGGCCACGGTCAAGCCCAGCAGGATGCACAGCAGCCAGGGCGTCGGGGTGCGGGTCAGGCCAAGCAGCGCTGGCAGCAGCACCAGGCCTCCGAGGTTGAACACCACCATGGCCAGGCAGAACACCCGGGCGGGCGCATACCCCTTGTACCAGTGGTAGCTGCTGACCAGCAGCATGCTGATGCTGCCCAGGGCCATCAGGGCGTAGGTCATCAGGTTCAGTGGCAGGGTGTCGACGAACAGCAGTACCAACCCGCTGACACCGACCACCAGCATGTCACCCTGTAGCAGGCGGTTCAGCCGCGGCGAGTTGCACGGCGAGAAGAAATGCTGGGTGAAGTACAGCCCGGCCAGACCGGCCAGGACCAGCGTCAGATAGGCGGCAGGGGTCTGTGCACTGTGCCAGACGTGCCACCAGGGGCCGCTGAGGTTCAGCAGAATCAGGCCGCTGAGCAGCATCAGGCCATGGTAGAGCGCCAGAATCAGGGCGGTGCTGGAGCGGCTGTAAAAGAAGCGGATCAGGTTGTGCATGATCAGCATCACCAGGCCGCCAAACAGCATGCCGAACAGCAGAGGCTGGCGTTGGTCGGAAGCGGCCACGGCCGCCGGCTCCAGGCTGATGGCCGGGCGCAGCTGGTGCTCGGAGACCAGGCGCAGGTAAATGTCCAGGGGTTGCTTGCTGTTGGGCAGGGGCAGTACATGGTCGCTGCCACGCAGGGTCGGGCTGGCATTGCCAGCCTGGCGGCCATGGTGCAGCTGACGCAGAAGCTGGTCGCCTTCGAGGGCGTAAAGGTCCAGGCCAGACAGGTCCGGGGCGAAGACCCGCAGCAGTTGTTCCTGTTCAGCGGGGTCCAGGCGGTAGTGCAGCCAGAGGGCCTGTTCCGCAGGCGCGGCATCCAGGTCGGTGAGGGCCAGCGGGCTGAACTGGTTACGGTAACGCTCGGAGCGCACGTCACTCAGCTGCAGGTTGGCCTGTTCGTCGAGCAGCACAGTCCAGCCTCCATCATGTTCGGCTGCAACCGGGAACATGCAGAGCAGGGTCAGCAAGCTGACGATCAGAGCTGAGGCAATCCGAAGCCGACGCACAACGAAATCCCTTCTTAGCCTAGGTGCCAGGTGCTAACTATGCGCGGCGCGCCAAGTCGAAGGCAAGGCCCGGGCGGGGCCCTGTCGACGAGCCGGGTGCCGTGCGCCCGGGTTTTTACCGCCCGGGGCGTCACGGCGCTCCGGTAGTGCTTACTGCTGGTGCTCACCGCGCTCGCGGGCGATTGCCCGGTAGCCGATGTCGGTACGGTAGAAGCTGCCGTTCCAGCTGACTTCCTTGGCCAGGCGGTAGGCCTGCTGCTGGGCGTCGGCCACGCTGGCGCCCATGGCGGTGGCGCACAGCACGCGGCCACCGTTGGTGACTACCTGACCGTCTTTCAGCGAAGTACCGGCATGGAATACCTTGCCTTCGATCTTCGCCGCTGCATCCAGGCCGTTGATCACGTCACCCTTGGCGTAGTCGCCCGGGTAACCGCCGGCGGCCAGCACCACGCCCAGGCTCGGACGCGGATCCCACTGGGCTTCGACCTTGTCCAGCGCCTTGGCGAATGCTGCCTCGACCAGCAGTACCAGGCTCGACTCCAGGCGCAGCATGACCGGCTGGGTTTCCGGGTCGCCGAAGCGGCAGTTGAACTCGATGACCTTGGGGTTGCCCGCCTTGTCGATCATCAGGCCGGCGTAGAGGAAGCCGGTGTAGACATTGCCTTCCGCGGCCATGCCACGCACGGTCGGCCAGATCACCTGGTCCATCACGCGCTGGTGCACCTCGGCGGTGACCACCGGGGCAGGGGAGTAGGCACCCATGCCGCCGGTGTTCGGGCCGGTGTCCTGGTCGCCGACGCGCTTGTGGTCCTGGCTGGTGGCCATTGGCAGCACATTGTGGCCATCGACCATGACGATGAAGCTGGCTTCCTCGCCGTCGAGGAACTCTTCGATCACCACGCGCGAACCGGCGTCACCGAAGGCATTGCCGGCCAGCATGTCGCGTACGGCGGCTTCGGCTTCCTCGAGGGTCATGGCGACGATCACGCCTTTGCCGGCGGCCAGGCCATCGGCCTTGATCACGATCGGTGCGCCTTTTTCCTGCAGGTAGGCCAGGGCTGGCTCGATTTCGGTGAAGTTCTGGTAGTCGGCGGTCGGAATCTTGTGCCGGGCCAGGAAGTCCTTGGTGAAGGCCTTGGAGCCTTCGAGCTGGGCGGCGCCCTTGGTCGGGCCGAAGCAGTCCAGGCCACGGCTGCGGAACAGGTCGACGACACCGGCCACCAATGGCGCTTCCGGGCCGACGATGGTCATTTGCACGTTCTTTTCGGCGAAGTCGGCCAGTTGTTCCAGCGCGGTGACGTCGATGGCGACATTCTCGCACTTGGCTTCGGTGGCGGTGCCGGCGTTGCCCGGGGCAACGAAGACTTTCTCGACGCGTGGGTCCTGGGCGACTTTCCAGGCCAGGGCGTGCTCACGACCGCCGCTGCCGATGATCAAAACTTTCATGTCAAAACCTCGAGTTCTTTCGGGCGAGAGGCAAAACCTCACGCTGTACGAGGTCGCAATGAAGCAGGTAGATGCAAGGCGGGGCCGGTTTCGATGAGCGGAGTTGCCTTCTGGCAATGAGCATCAGCGAAACCGGCCCCAACGCAGCAGATGCCTGCTTCAGTGCGGCCGATTGCCGTAAATCAGTGGCGGAAGTGGCGCATACCGGTGAAGACCATGGCGATGCCGGCTTCGTCAGCGGCAGCAATCACCTCGGCATCGCGCATCGAGCCACCTGGCTGGATCACGGCGCTGATACCCACTTTAGCTGCGTTGTCGATGCCATCACGGAACGGGAAGAACGCATCCGATGCCATGACCGCACCCTGCACCTGCAGGCCGGCATGCTCAGCCTTGATGGCTGCGATGCGTGCGGAGTTGACGCGGCTCATCTGGCCGGCACCGACGCCGATGGTCTGGCGCTGCTTGGCGTAGACAATGGCGTTGGACTTGACGAACTTGGCCACTTTCCAGGCGAACACCAGGTCGTGGATCTCTTGCTCGGTCGGTGCACGCTTGGTGACGATCTTCAGGTCAGCGGCAGTGATCATGCCGATATCACGGCTTTGTACCAGCAAACCGCCGTTGACGCGCTTGAAGTCCCAACCGGCAGCGCGCTCGGCTGGCCACTCGCCGCATTCCAGCAGGCGTACGTTCTGCTTGGCGGCCACCACGTCGCGGGCTGCCTGGGAGATTTTCGGTGCGATGATCACTTCGACGAACTGGCGGTCGACGATGGCCTTGGCGGTTTCGCCATCCAGCTCGCGGTTGAAGGCGATGATGCCGCCGAACGCCGACTCGGTGTCGGTCGCGTAAGCCAGGTCGTAGGCCTTGCGGATGCCGCCTTCTTCTTCAGGCACCACGGCAACGCCGCACGGGTTGGCGTGCTTGACGATGACGCAGGCCGGCTTGACGAAGCTCTTCACGCATTCCAGCGCAGCATCGGTGTCGGCCACGTTGTTGAACGACAGCTCCTTGCCCTGCAACTGGATGGCAGTGGAAACGCTGGCTTCACCCTTCTTCGCTTCGACGTAGAACGCCGCGCTCTGGTGCGGGTTCTCGCCGTAACGCATTTCCTGGGCCTTGACGAACTGGCTGTTGAAGGTGCGCGGGAACTCGCTGCGGCCTTCGGTGCTCAGGGTCTCTTTGGCCTGGTCGATGGTGCCCATGTAGTTGGCGATCATGCCGTCGTAGGCAGCGGTGTGCTCGAACGCCTTGAGCATCAGGTCGAAGCGCTGGGCGTAGGTCAGGCCGCCGGCCTTGAGGCCTTCGATGACGCTGGCATAGTCGCTGGCGTTGACCACGATGGCCACGTCCTTGTGGTTCTTGGCTGCCGAACGGACCATGGTCGGGCCGCCGATGTCGATGTTCTCGATGGCGGTCGGCAGGTCACAGCCAGGCTTGGAAATGGTCGCCTCGAACGGGTACAGGTTGACCGCCACCAGGTCGATCGGCTTGATGCCGTGCTCGTTCATGATGGCGTCGTCGACGCCGCGACGGCCGAGAATGCCACCGTGGATTTTCGGGTGCAGGGTCTTGACCCGGCCATCCATCATTTCGGCGAAGCCGGTGTAGTCGGCCACTTCCACCGCATTGACGCCGTTGTCCTTGAGCAGCTTGTAGGTGCCGCCGGTGGACAGGATCTCGACACCGAGCTGCTGCAGCTCACGGGCGAATTCGAGGATACCGGTCTTGTCGGAGACGCTGATCAGGGCGCGGCGGACTGGCAGGCGGGTAGTCTGGTCGGTCATTTCGGGTTCCAATAACGCGGTGGAGTCAGCAAAAAAGGCGCCTCTGTTCAGGGAGCCGCCTTTTCTGGTTGGGATTCTGGCTTACAACAAGTCGTACTGCTTGAGCTTCTTGCGCAGGGTACCTCGGTTCAGCCCGAGCATCTCGCTGGCCTTGGTCTGGTTGCCCTTCACGTAGTTCATCACGCTTTCGAGCAGGGGCGCCTCGACTTCGGAGAGCACCAGGTTGTACACGTCCGTCACGGTCGCGCCTTCCAGGTGGGCGAAGTAGTTGTGCAGCGCCTTCTCGACGCTGTCGCGAAGGGTCTGGCCCTCTTCGCTCGGCGTGTTGAGGTGCTGTTTCAGGTTGGCGTTGTCGCTCACGGGCGTTGTTCCACTCACAAATGTCTCGGTCATCATCGTCATGCGGCCACCCCTTGTCCGTCCTCTGTCTCAAGGCTCTGTCGACGTTCGCTGAAAAACGCACGAACGTTGGCGCACTGCGCTTGTGTGTCTTCCAAAGCGTTGAACCGGGCGCGAAACTCCTTGCCGCCGGGTCGTGTTGCCAGGTACCAGCCAACGTGCTTGCGGGCGATACGTACGCCCATCACATCGCCATAGAAGGCATGCAGCGCGGCCAGGTGCTCCAGCAGGATGCGTTCCACTTCGTCCAGCTGCGGCGCTGGCAGGTGTTCGCCAGTGCGCAGGTAATGCTCGATCTCGCGAAAGATCCATGGCCGCCCCTGGGCGGCACGGCCGATCAACAGGCCATCGACCCCGGTGGCGTCCAGCACCGCCCGGGCCTTTTCTGGCGAGGTGATATCGCCGTTGGCGAAAACCGGGATCGACACCGCCTGCTTGATCGCAGCGATGGTGTCGTATTCGGCTTCGCCGGTGTACAGGTCGGCGCGTGTGCGGCCATGCACCGCCAGCGCCTGGATGCCGGCCTGCTCGGCGATCCTCGCCACGTTCAGGCCGTTCTTGTTCGCCCGGTCCCAACCGGTGCGGATCTTCAGGGTCACCGGAACGTCCACGGCGCCGACCACGGCGTGGAGAATCTCGCTGACCAAGGCTTCATCTCTCAATAAAGCAGAGCCTGCGGCTTTGTTGCAGACTTTTTTTGCCGGGCAGCCCATGTTGATATCAATGATCTGGGCACCTGCTTCGACGTTGGCCTTCGCCGCCGCTGCCATCATCTGCGCATCACCACCGGCGATCTGCACCGAGCGTGGCTCGGGATCACCTTCATGGATGCGGCGCAGGCTCGACTTGCGGCTGTTCCACAGGCTCATGTCGCTGGAGACCATTTCCGACACCACCATGCCGGCGCCCAGGCGCTGGCAAAGTGTACGGAAAGGCTGATCCGTGACCCCGGCCATGGGCGCGAGGATCAGGTTGTTACGTAGTGTGTATGGGCCGATGCGTACCGCCGACATAGGTGATCCCTGTTGTGGGGCCGAATCTTGGAGTTCGAAAAAGGGTTGGCATGATACCCGCTCTCGATGACCGGATAAAGATGGATTTGGATAAAATCTGAACAGTTGTCGGCTTATGACTTTTGGTACGGACGAGGCCCCAGGACCTTGCGCGGCCCCTGTGGGACCGGCGCAATGGATGGCACGGGCTTCGCCCGTGTTCGCGGGCACGCCCGCTCCCACAGGGTTGGTGGCTATTCCGGCGAACGGAAGCTCAGGCTGTAGTTCACTGCCTTTGGCCCCGGGTCGAGGATGTCCAGGGCGATATGGATCGGAGTCTGGCTGGGCATTTCGCCACGTCCGGCCAGTTCGCCCGAAAGGTACTCGCTGGGCTTGAAGCGCCGGCTGGCGATCAGCTGGCCGTTGAGATCGGCGAAGCGCAGCTCCAGCAGCGGGAAAGGCTGGGCGAACGGCGCGCGGTTGTAGATGATCGCATCGACGATCAGCGCGCCCTTGAAGTCCGGGTGGCTGCGTACCACCAGGTTGCTGCTCTTGATTCGGGCGATATCGACACGGGTCGGCACCTCGCAGCCGACCAGCGGGCAGACTTGCTGGAAGAGCGGCCGATATTGGTCCTGGCGGGCCATTTCGTCGAAATGGAACCACACGTACTGGAACGCCAGCAAGCCAGCGGCCAGCAGTGTCAGGAAGCCCCACAACAGGCGCTTGCCCCAGTTGGGTGCGGGCTTTTCCCAGCCCAGCTGCAGCGGGTCGTCGACCACGTCGACCAGCGGCTCCTTGCGCGCCGGGCGCTCGGCTTTGCCGGCAAGGCCTGGTTCCAGGCGTTCGCCGGGTAGCGGCTCGACAGGCTCGTCATCGCGCGCTGACAGGCGCAGCTCCAGCGGCTCGTCATCGCGGGCGCTCAGGCCCAGTATGGGGGCTTCATCATCGCTGGCTCTCAGCGGTTCGTCGAATTCAGGGTGGTCAGCGATTTCGGCGGCATGGCGTACCGGCGGCTCGTCGTCGATGTCCAGGTCCAGATTGCCGCTTAATGTCGGCTCGGTACGCTCGCCAGGCGCGGGTTCCAGATTCAGCTCCAGGGGCTCCGGCTCCCGCAGCACGGGTGCGGGTTCAATCTCCGGTTGCGGTTCGAACGGCTCATCGGTAGCCGTACCGAACAGGTCGTCGGCATGTTCGTCCGGGTGCAGTTCGTCACGCCGCGCCTGCAAGCCGTCATCCTGGCTTGCCGGGCGAGCCGTGGCCGGTTGGCCGCGGCGTTCCAGACGCTCCAGCTCCATGTCGAGGTCGAGCGCTTCGAGCGCCTGGGAGGTAAGTGCCCAGTCTTCGTCCGGGGTGATGCCCGGCGCGCTGGCGACAGGCTCGGGTTCGATCGCCGGCTCGATCGCCTCGACCGGTGGCTCGGCAGGGGCAGCTGGCATCGGTGCCGGCACCGCAGGGGCGCTGGCTCCGCTGGCGCGGTTCTGCTCCAGCAGCTGCCTGGCGGCGTTGAACACCTGCAGGCAGTTGCCGCAGCGCACTACGCCGCGGGCCACGCTCAACTGGTGATGGGTGACGCGAAAGCTGGTCTGGCAATGCGGGCACTGGGTGACGAAACTGTCGGTCATGCGGCGATCCGGGAGCTGTGCAGAAAAGTATTCTAGGCCCGCTTAACGGCGGCGACCACTGATGCGCACCCAGCCGTCGCGCACGACGATCGGGTCCAGCTCGAAGTCGGCGTCATACGCGGCGGCAACTTCCTCACCTTGCTCGGCGAGGATACCCGACAGTGCCAGCAGGCCACCTGGGCGGACCAGGCCGGACAGTTGCGGTGCCAGCGACACCAGCGGGCCGGCGAGGATGTTGGCGACCAGTACATCGGCCTGCATGGTCGGCATGTTCTCGGGCAGGTACAGCGCCAGCTTCTCGTCGGCGATGCCGTTGCGCTGGGCGTTGTCGCGCGAAGCCTCGATCGCCTGCACGTCGATATCGGTACCGACCGCCTCACGGGCGCCCAGCAGCAGCGCGGCGATGGCCAGGATGCCCGAACCGCAGCCGAAGTCCAGCACCTGGGTGCCTTCGAGCTGCTGGCCGTCGAGCCATTCCAGGCACAGGGCAGTGGTGGGGTGCGTGCCGGTACCGAACGCCAGGCCTGGGTCGAGCAGCAGGTTCACCGCGTCCTGTTCCGGGGCCTCGTGCCAGCTGGGCACGATCCACAGGCGGCGGCCGAAGCGCATCGGCTGGAAGTTGTCCATCCAGCTACGTTCCCAATCCTGGTCCTCGATCACCTCGGCCTGGTGCTCGGGCAGCTCGGCGCCAGTCAGCAGGCGCAGGTGGGAGAACACCTGCTCGGGCTCGGCATCGGCCTCGAACAGGGCCAGCAGGTGGGTATGCGACCACAGCGGAGTGGTGTTGAGGTCTGGTTCGAAGATCGGTTGATCCTCGGCATCCATGAACGTGACCGAGACGGCACCCACTTCGAGCAGGGCGTCTTCGTAGGTTTCGGCTTGTTCCGGGCTGATGGCCAGGCGTACTTGCAGCCAGGGCATGGCGGGCACCTTTGGTAAATCGACAGGGGCAGCCCAAGGCTGCGCGAAGGCTGGCAGTTTACGCGAGTGCGGGGGATTTGTGGATCGGGGCTGCTTTGCAGCCCATTCGCAGCACAAGGCTGCTCCTACAGGAGTCGCTTACCCCTGTAGGAGCAGCCTTGTGCTGCGAATAGGGCGCGAAGCGCCCTCAGAATGCATCAGACAAAACAGAGCGAAAGCGACTCAGCTATATAAGCAGGCTTCTCTTCACCATCGATCTCCAGCGTGGCAATCGCCTTGAGCAACCACTGCCCCGGCCTCTTCTCCGTCACCTCGGCCAGATCCACCTTGAGCCGGACCTGGCTGTCGACCTTGACCGGCTGGATGAACCGCACGCTGTCCAGGCCATAGTTCACCACCATCTTCAGCCCTTCCGGAAGGACCAGGATGTCCTCGATCAGCTTGGGAATCAGCGACAACGTCAGGAAACCGTGGGCGATCGTGCTGCCAAACGGGGTCTTCGCCGCCTTTTCCGGGTCGACATGGATGAACTGGAAATCGCCCGTGGCTTCGGCGAACAGGTTGATGCGCTGCTGGTCGATCTTCAGCCAGGCCGAGTGGCCCAGTTCCTTACCAACGTACTGCGAAAGCTCTGTAACCGGTACATGGGGCATCGCGGACTCTCCGAGTTGTAAGTTGGTACGAAAGTGCAAGATCAGCACGACGAACCGTTTCAGTCAAGTTGCGCGCTTTTCGACGAATATCGGTATGTGGCGGCACATGCTTATAATGGCGGCCATGCTCGAGGGAGATGCTTATGCTGTTGCGTGGTTTGACCTGGCTGGTGCTGTTCCAGCTGCTGGGGACGGCAATCAACCACCTGTTGGTGCCGTTTCTGCCGGGGCCGATCATCGGCCTGTTGCTGCTGTTGTTCTTCCTCATGGCCCGTGGTGAGGTGGGCAAGCCGCTGAACGAGGCCGCCAGCAGCCTGCTGCGTTACCTGCCGCTGTTGCTGGTGCCGCCAGCGGTGGGGGTGATGGTGTATGCCAAGGATATTGCCGCCGACTTCTGGGCCATTGCCGGTGCCTTGCTGATCTCCTGCCTTGTGACCCTGGTGTTCGTCGGCGTGTTGATGCAAAAGCTCATCCACCGCCAGGGCCGACGCGAGGAGCAGCCATGATGCTCGACTGGCAAGGCGCACTGGATGCGGTCGTTCATCATCCGTTGTTCGGTATCGGCATCACGCTTGGGGCCTACCAGGTGGTACTGGCGGCCTACGAGAAGACCCGCTGGATCTTCCTGCAGCCGGTACTGGTGTCGATGCTGCTGGTGATCGGCGTGTTGCTGGTGTGTGGCATCGACTACAGCGAATACCGCAAGAGCACCGAAATCATGAACATCCTGCTGGGGCCTGCCACCGTGGCCCTGGCCGTGCCGCTCTACCTCAACCTGCGGCGTATCCGGCAGCTGTTCTGGCCCACATTTACTACGCTGGTAGTCGGAGGCCTGTTCGCCACGCTGTGCTGCCTGTTGCTGGGCTGGTGGTTCGGTGCCGAGCACATGAT
>Ga0209370_1000983_pt1 | contig 28870 bp, 26 predicted proteins | sample AgamicAtPrz_FD_187164 | JGI IMG/M metagenome (GOLD analysis project Ga0209370, IMG submission 187164) | Agave microbial communities from Guanajuato, Mexico - At.P.rz (SPAdes) (version 2) | ecosystem: Host-associated > Plants > Phyllosphere > Phylloplane/Leaf | place: Guanajuato, Mexico... | reverse complement strand
GGTGTCGGGCGCGCCGTAGACGAGCGCCTGGAGCGAGTTCGCTGCGAGCGCGGGCGGGGTGGACGTAGGGGGCGACGACGGCGTGTCGGTCACGTCGTTGCCGCCGCACGCGCTGACGAGCACGACGGAAAGGGCGCCGAGCGTGAATCTGCTGCGCGGATGCATGGTGTCTCCAATTTTGAATAGTGATGAAGCACGGGCACGTGTCGCCGATGCCGCGCTCGGTACCCATACCGGGCGTCCGCCTTGCAAACCCTGATCCTTGAAGACGGACGGCCTGAATCGCAAATCGAGCAGGCAAGCGTTCCCCCTGCACGGGCCGTGACCGGCGTCGCGCTCGAGCATTGGAAAACGTTTTCCAAATTTAGGCATCGATCGGCGCGATGTCAATGAACTTTCACATCGGATGCGCCGGTAGAAACCCGAATGGAGGAAGCCGGGGCGTGCGAGAGGGGAATCGGAATTACGCGTAAATCGTCGGGATGTTTATCTTGATGATCGCGTGGTCATCGTGCGAAAGAAAAGCTTTGAAGCGGTGAGGGCGAGCATGGGCGGGAAACGGGTTCTCGGTGCATGAAGAGAGAAAACGTTATCTATAAGAATCGGAATGCAGTAAGCCGCTCCCGGCCGCCCGCCGCCGCATGCGCCGACCCGCCGTTTCGACGACGTTCAAAGCTGCTTCTCGATCGCCGCCTTGTCGATCACCGACCACACCTGGCGGATCTTGCCGTCGTGAAACTCGTAGAACACGTTTTCGGCGAACGTGACCTTGCGGCCGTCGACGGCGAGCCCCATGAACGTTCCTTTCGGCGAACACGCGAAGCGAAGGCGGCACGCGACGCGCGGCGGCTCGCACACGAGCAGCCGGATGTCGAAGCGCAGATCGGGAATGTCGCGGAAGTCCTGCTCCAGCATCGCGCGGTAACCGGCGAGGCCGAGCGGCCGGTCGTTGTGGATCACGTCGTCGGACACGTATTCGCCGAGCGCCGTCCAGTCCTGCCGGTTCAGGCAGTCGATATACGCGCGATAGCGGGTGGCGAGATCGGTATCGGTCATGGCGATGTCTCCGTAGGTCGATGGGACGAATCGAATGCGGCGCGCGTTACGGCGGCGGCGCGTCGCCCGACAGGAACGCGACGAACTCGCGCGTGTACTTCGGCAGTGCGTCGAACGACCGCGCGCAGAGCGTCAGTTTCCGATGGCTCCACGGATCGGACAACTCGACGAGCCGCACGTCCATCGTCTGCATCGCGCGCTCGGCCGCATGCCGCGACACGATGCCGATGCCCACGCCGCTCGCGATCATGCGGCAGATCGCGTCGAAGCTCTTCAACTGCACGCGATAGCGGATCCGCTTGCCGAGCGCGCGCGCCTGGTCCGCGAGATGCACCTGCAGCGCGCTGCCGTCGGTGAGGCCGATGAAGTCTTCGCCGGCGATGTCGTCGAACGCGACCGCGCCGTACGACGCGAGCGGATGGGTGGCCGGCACGACGACGATCAGCCAGTCTTCGCGGAACGGCTTCTGTTCGAGGCCGCCGAGCCCGACCGAATCGGCGACGATGCCGACCTCGGCCGTCTTGTTGCGGATCGCATGCACGATCTCCTGGCTCGAGCGTTCCTCGACGCTGATCGACAGCTTCGGATGGTGCGGCAGGTAATCGGCCAGCGCATCGGGCAGGTATTCGCTCAGCGACGCGGTGTTGCACAGCAACCGGATATGGCCGCGCAGCCCCTGGCCGTATTGCTGCAATTCGCCCCGCATGTGATCGATCTGCTGCAGCACGGTGCGCGCGTGGTGTTCGAGCGCGCGGCCCGCGTCGGTGGCCTGCGCGCCGGACTTGGTCCGGTGCAGCAGCGGCACGCCCAGCTCGTCCTCCATCCCGCGAATGCGCTCGCTCGCGGCCTGCAGCGTGATGTGCGTTCGCTCGGCGCCGCCCGTGATCGTGCCGGCTTCGCAGATGTTCAGGAAGAGCCGCAGGTCGGTCAGGTCGAAGCGCATGATGGGCGGAGGGATGGCTCGGGGAATGGCCGATAAGTTAGCAGGAACCGCGGCGGCGGTCTCAGGGCCAGCCTGAGACCCGGTTCGCCGCTTCCGCATTTTCGGGGCGCGATCGACGCCCGATCATGGACACACATCAACCGCGGAGCCCGTCATGCAGATCGATTCGTCGTGGGGCGTGTCGTTCAAGATCGCGCTGCATCTGCTGTTCCTGTGTATCGGCGTCGCGTGGGCCGGTGCCGAATTCGTCGCATGGTTGCGATGAATGTCGTCGCGCGACTATCGAAACAAATGAACCATAGTTTTTTGCGACGAAAATTCTTCCGTTTTTCTGCGCCCAGACCATCAAGTTTTTCCGGATCGGACCGTATTACCGGTAGCGAATGCCGGCCGGCATCCGGTCCGTGATCGTTTGTCATCATTGTTTGCATCCGGTTACACGTCGGCCGTTCCGTTTTTGAGATGCTTGAAAGATTGTCAAACCGGAGTCGGATCGTCCATGAAAACGCGCGAGATTCACCGCAAGGCGGCGTGGCTATCGGGCCTGGCCGCCTTGCTCGTCATGGCCGGTTGTGCAAGTACGCAGTCCGTCCCGCCGAGCGACACGCTGGCGGGGCAGCCTTCCGATGCGAGCCCGCCCGCCGCGCCGGCGGCCGCCACGATGCCGCCCGCGCCGATTCTCGTCGCACGGAAGTACGTCGTGAAGCGCGGCGACACGCTGACGGGCATCGCATCCACGAACGATTGCAGCGTGGCCGACTTGCGCACCTGGAACAAGCTGGCCGCGAACGGCAGGCTCCGCATGGGGCAGGTGCTGCGCATCGTCAAGCAGCAGCCGCTGCCGCCCGCGGGCGCGGCCGGCACGCAGGCCGTCGCGAGCAATGGTGCGGCGGGTAATCAGGCAACTGAGCAGGCAACTGAGCAGGCAACTGCGCAGGCAACTGAGCAGGCAACTGCGCAGACCACTTCGCAGGCCGCTTCGCCAGCCGGCGCGTCGACTGCGAACGACCGTCAGGTCGTCAAGGAAACGAAGCGTCATGCGGGCGGCGTCGCGCTCAAGTGGCCCGCGAACGGCAAGATCGTCGAAGGGTTCCGGCCCGGGCAGAACCGCGGCATCCAGATCGCCGGCCGGCCGGGCGACCCGGTCCGCGCCGCGGCCGACGGCCGCGTGATGTATGCGGGCACGGGCCTGAACGATTACGGCAGCCTGATCATCGTCCAGCACAACGCGGATTTCCTGACCGCCTACGCACACAACCGCAAGCTGCTCGTGAAGACCGGCGACATCGTGCACCAGGGCGACGCGATCGCCGAGATGGGCGACCTCGACAACTCGCGCGTCGCGCTGCTGTTCGAGGTGCGACGCGACGGCAAGCCGGTGAATCCGATGCCGTACCTGCCTTCGTCGCAAGGGTGAAGCGGGGCCGTCGCGCTGGAACGCGACGGCGGTCGCTGCTACGCTAGGGTTTGTTCATGCGAATCCCGCCACCGCGGGCCGACGGGCGTCTTTCGGGGATGCGCGGCGAATGCCGTCGCGAGCCGGCCGTCGGCGTGAACGGCCTCGCGTCGCCGATGCGCGGCCGCGTCGCTTCGCGCCACCGTTTCCGACAGAACAGATCTCATCCATGGAACACTCTCCGACACGCCGCTCGCTGTTGCTTGCCGCCGTTGCCGCGCCGTTCGTCGCCGCGTGCACGTCCGCGCCGGTCGCCGACCAGGGGCGCGCCCACACCGCACAAGCCGAACTCGCCGCGCTCGAAAAAGCCTCGAACGGGCGGCTCGGGGTCGCCGCGCTCGATACGTCGAACGGCGTGCGTATCGCGCACCACGCGCGCGAGCGTTTCCCGCTGTGCGGCACCTATGCGGTCATGGCGGCCGCCGCGATGCTCGCGCGCGGCTCGCTCGACGCATCGCTGCTGCCGCGCCGCATTCTGTACCGCCGCTATGAAATCGTGTCCGGCTCGCCGATTACGGAAAGCCACGTCGACACCGGCATGACGATCGCGCAGCTGTGCGCGGCGATGCTGCAGTCGGGCGACAAGGGCGCGGGCAATCTGCTGATGGGCGTGCTCGGCGGCCCGCAGGCCGTCACGGCGTTCGCGCGCGAGAGCGGCGACACCACCTTCCGCCTCGATCACTGGGAACCCGAGCTGAACAAGGCCGCGCCCGACGACGAGCGCGACACGTCGACGCCGGTCGCGATGGTCGACACGCTGCAGCGGCTGCTGCTCGGCGACACGCTGCGCGAACCGCAGCGCGCGCAACTGACGGAATGGATGGTCGGCGGTGCACGCGGCGCGACCGGCATCGCGGCGGGCGTGCCGCCCGGCTGGCGCGTCGCCGACAAGGCCGGCACCGGCGGCTACGGTACGACGACCGACATCGCGGTGCTGTGGCCGCCGTCGCGCGCGCCGATCGTGATGGCCGTGTCGTTTACGCAGCCGGAGGCGACTGCCGCGGCGCGCGCGGACGTCGTCGCATCGGCGGCGCGCCTCGCGGCGGGCGCGCTCACCGCGACGGCCTGAGCGTCCGGCGTCTCGCGCAAAGCCGGCGTTTGGCTTATCGTGTCGGTCAGCGCGCGCCGGCGTCGGCGCGCGGTCCATCCGCGCCGTTTCCTGTTTCCCGTTCGCCATGCGCCGACTTCCGCCCCTGCACGCGCTGCAGATCTTCTCGACGGTGGCTCGCCACCGCAGCTTCACGCGCGCGGCCGAGCAGCTGTGCATCACGCAGGGCGCGGTGAGCCGGCAGATCCAGACGCTCGAGGCGCATTACGGTTTTCCGCTGTTCAGGCGGCATGCTAAGGGCCTCACGCTGACGGCCGAGGGCGAGCAGTTGTTGCCGGTGGTCGACGAGAGCTTCGCGCGGATCGAGGACATCTCGATGAAGCTCACGCGGCAGCGCACCGATCTCGCGCTGAAGGTGCCGACCTGCGTGATGCGCTGGATGCTGCCGCGCATCATGCGCTTCCAGGGCGAACATCCCGATCTGCACGTGCAGATCACGACCGCGTGGCAGCACGTCGTCGATTTCTCGAGCGAACCGTTCGATGCGGCGATCGTCTACGGGACCTCGCCGGGCCCGGGCGTCGTCGCGCTGCCGCTGTTCGACGAGCGGCTGACACCCGTTTGCGCGCCCGAGTTGCGGCAGACGTCGCCGCTCGATGCGGTCGGCGATCTCGCGCGCCATACGCTGCTGCATCCGACGCGCGACCACCGCGACTGGCGTGCATGGCTCGACCATGCGGGCGAGCGTGGCGTCGATCCCGCGCGCGGGCCGACGTTCGACACGCTGGATCTCGCGACGAACGCGGCGATGCAGGGCTTCGGCGTCGCGATCGGCGACGTGACGCTCGTCGACGACGACGTCAGCGCGCGCCGGCTCGAACGGCCATTCGACATCGTGCTCGAGACGGGCGCGCGCTATTTCTTCGTCTACCCCGAGAACCTCGGCAGCCAGCAGAAGATTCGCGCGTTCAGCGACTGGATCGCGCGCCATCGCGACTGACGCGCGGCGGTTCCAGCGGTGGCTTCTACTGGTAAGTCACGACGGCGATCATCGGCGCCTGCGCGTTGCCCGGACGATCAGGTAAAACGATTGCGCGCGAGGTCTGCGTAAAGGTCGTGGTCTTGATCGTGCGCAGGCTGGCCGCGTCGACGAACGCGACTTGGCCGCTCGCCGGGCGCGGGCAGTCGGGCCGCACCTGCGCATGCGCGGCGTTGGCCGTGTCGAGCGCGAACGAGCAGGGCGGCTCGACGATCATGCCGGTGAAGTGGATGATGCCGCCCGTGCCGGCGGCAAATGACGAGGACGAGGCCAGAAGCGAGGCAGCCAGGGCAACCGAGGCGGCAAACAGGCGATGCTTCATGACAGGCTCCAGAGAGGAAGCGCGTCGCAGCGAGGCCGCTCGAATGGCAGTCCGTCAACGCTGCGATGCTGTATGCGTAAACGGCAATTTCATCGAACCTCTTGAGTGAGAAACCGGAAATAACGACGACGAACAAACGACGCCGTGTTCCTTCAATCAATTTATCTCAAAATTGTGCGGCCGCAAGTCGGGGTATTGCCGATGACGTAAGCTCGAGTGAGGCGCGTCAATGGATGCGGAATTCGCGGGTAAATCGTTGAGGGCTCAACGATTCGCTCAATCCCGGGGATGACGATTCGCCAAAGGAAAACGGCCGCTCGTGTGTGGCGAGCGGCCGTTTTGCCCTGAAGCGGAGTGCGCGGTGTTCAGCCTGCTCGCTTGCGGATCGCACCCACGACCACGAGCAGCACGATCGCACCGATGATCGACGCGATCCAGCCGGCGCCCTGGCCCGGCGCATACCAGCCGGCCGCGCGGCCGACATAGCCGGCCACCAGCGAGCCGACGACGCCGAGCACGACGGTCATCAGGATGCCCATCTTGTCGTCGCCGGGCTTGAGCGCGCGGGCGAGGAGGCCGACGATGAGCCCGACCACCAGGGTTTCGATGAATTGCAGCATGAATGCCTCCCTATTGCTGTTGAGTTGTTGACGAAAGGAAATGGACTCGCCTGGCGCACCGGGGTTCCCTGCGGCGGCGAATCCATGCGCTGCGTGCCGAGTATCGCATGCCGCCGCGTCGCGGGGATGTCACGGCGGCGGCGCATCGGTCATTGGTAGTCGAGCAGAACCTGCGCCGCGGCGTGTACCGAACCGCCGCCGACCTTCGCGCCCGTTTGCAGGTAGGACGCGCGCAGCTGGATCGACGATGATCCGCCGGTGGCCCGGTTGTAGCCCGTCACGGTGTGCGATTTCCTCAGCGCCAGCGGTTGGCCCGTCGAGGCGTCGGCGATCTGGATGCCGACGCCGCTGGCCGTGGCATCCGGGCGCAACTGCATCCCGCCGGGCGTACCGGCGACCACGTCGTCCAGCGGAGCGACTTGATAGCCGATCCGGTTGTAGCCGGCCGGGCAGTTGTTCAATTGCACCTGGAAATCCGTCGCGCCGGCGGTCGAACCGACTCCGCTGAACACATGGTGGTGCACGGGCGGCAGCGTGACGGTCTGGTCGGGAATCGAGCAGGTTCCGTCGATGAAGTCGACCTTGGCGGCGAGGTAGACCGGGTTCGACGCGCCGAGCAAGCCGGCCTTGTAATTGATCGTGTAATAGTTGCTGATGAAGCCGGAATTGAGCGACCCGTTCTGCGGTTGCCGGCTGTCGCGAAACAGCACGATTTCGAGCGTGTTGCGCAACGTCGCCTTCGTCGACGAGACGGCGACGTTGCCGTCGATGATCATGCGTGTCGACAGGCCGGACACGTTGGTTTCCAGATCGGGGCCGTTGGACTCCGATGCATTGCCTTTGGGATACATCTTGGTGCTCGTAATTTGGCAGGTGCTCGCGCCGCAAACGTCTTGCGGCGTGAAGTAATGACGCGCGACGACCGCGCCTGGCGCGGCGTTTCCGGGGCTGGAAACGGTTGCCTGCCCGAATGCATAGAGGCCGGCGGCCGCATCGGTCGCGAATGCCGCGGAGGCAAGGAGAAGCGTCGCGGCGACCGCGACCATGCGGGATGCGCGTCGCGCAACGCCGGCACACGCCTTGCGCGTGCGAACCATGCCTGACGGGATCGTGAATCGGGTCACTGCGGACGCTTGGCGGAAGTGGGACATAGGGATTCCTTACTGAGTGTCGGCGGTCGTCGAATCGGGCTGGCAAATGCTCTTCACGGTCTGGATGCCCGACGCTTGCCGGCGCTGTTTCGCGACGGGAAGGTCGTATGCGATCCGGCAGACCGAGCGGGAATCGGCGCCCCACCGAACCGTCAGCGAACCGCTGTCGGCGAGCCCGCGCGCGAAGATCTTGCTCGCCTGGCCGACGACGCCGACCTCCTTGCCGGTCTCGTCATGCACCGCAGCGCCGAATGGCAGCGGCTTGCCGTCGGCCTGGCGCGCCTGAACGAGCGCCGCGCGGCCGGTGTCGGTCGCAAACCGGATCAGCGGGACCGCACCGGCGCGCGGCGCGATCTGTCGGCTGGTTTCCTTCAGCTCGACATCCATCGGGATGCCCTTCGGGTCGAGCGCGATCGTATTGAGGCTGTATGGCGTGAGGTACGGCACGACCGCGTAGCCGTTGCCGTCGACCTTGACGCCCGCTGCGTTCGTGACGCGCGCGCCGGCCGCACCGGGCGCCTCGACGATCGCGAAGGTCTCGGATACCGGCTGCGAGAACGTGATGCCGCCGCGGTGCGCGACCAGTGCGCCGCGCACGCCGAGCGAGCCCTGCTGGAAGTCCGTGCTCGCGCCCGCGCTCGCGCTGAGTTCCGCCAGGCGCGTGCGGTAGGTGACGTTGGCGCTGCCGTCCGTGGTCGAATTCGTTCCGGACGAGTGGTTCGCGCTGACGCTGTACGACAGCGCGTGGTCGTCGCCGAGCGATCCGGACAGCGTGGACTGCAACCGCGTGCGGCCGAGCGTGTCGCGCGATACGTTGCCCGAAACGGTCATCGGACGCTCGCGACCGAACGGGATCGTGACGCTGGCGTAATAGAGCGTGCCCATGTCGCCGCCGGCATTGCGCTGCCGCGTGGCCGTCAGGCTGTATGACACGTTGCGGAACTGGTTCGTATAGCCGACCGAGTAGTTGACGTCCGATCCGGAGCGGTTCCAGTAGTTGACGGTCGATGCCGTGGCATCGATGCGCCCACCGTTCGTGCCCAGGCGCTGCGTGAGCACGAGCGACGCGCGATGGCGCTGGCGCCAGACCGACCCGGCCGAGGTGCCGTCGCGCGCGGCGTCGCGCGCCTGCATCGCATCGTTGAGGCCGAAATAGCCGTCCGTCGAATAGCGATACGCGGCGAGTGCGATATCGGTGCCGGTCGCATCGATCGACTTTGCATAGCTGACGCGCACGCTCGACCCGCTGTAGCGCTTCGCGCCGGGAATCGTGGTCAGCGCATGCGTGACGTCCGCGCCGAACGCGCCGAACGACGTATTGAACGCGCCGCCCAGCATCGCCGACGCATAACCGCCGGCGAGCGTGACACCGCCGTAGGCCGTCAGCAGATTGGTCAGGCCGCGCTGGTACGTGGCCTGCGCGAACACCGGCTGGCTCGAGCCGCGGGGATTGCGCAGCGTGCCCGCGACGAAGCTGTAGCGGCCGATCCCCGGCCGCAGCGACATCGGCACGGCGGCGTAGGGCACCGAGAACGCGTGCACGGAACCGTCGGCCTCCTCGACCGATACCTGCAGGTCGCCGCCATATCCGGTCGGGTACAGGTCGTCGATTTCGAAATTGCCGGGCGCGACCGTCGTCTCGTAGATCGTTACGTCGTTCTGGCGGATCGTCACTTTCGCGTTGCTGTTCGCGATGCCGCGTACCACGGGCGCATAGCCGCGCAGCGAGTCGGGCAGCATCCGGTCGTCGGTCGACAGGCGCACGCCGCGGAACTGCGTCGAATCGAACAATTCGCCCGACGTGTAGCTTTCGCCGATGAGGAGTTGCGACGACAGCGACGGCAGGTCGCGCTGGAGATAGGTCGCGAGGCCCTGATACCGGCTCTCGCCGCGCGACGACCACGAATAGGAGCCTTCGTGGCGAAAGCGCCAGTTGCCGAGGTTCACGCCGCCGTTCAGGCCGAGATAGCCTTGCGTCTGCGCGGTATGGCCGCTGACTTTCGACGTATAGAGATTGAAGTTGTAGCCGAGCAGGCCGACGGTTTCGCCGGCGGTCCATTGATCGGGGCTCACGTAGCCGCGTGCCTTGCGCACGAGCGACGCCTGCGGGATCGACAACCGCAGTGTCTGTCGCTCGAAGTCGAATGCGGTGCTGGCGCCGGGCACGACTTGTTCGAGTCGCAGGCAGGCGCCGCCATCGGCCAGCTGTGCGACGACGTCCGGTCCGAGCTTGCCGAAGTCGACGCCGACGCGCTCGAGCAGCGCGCGCCCGAAGCACGGCCGGGCGTCGCCCGAATCCGGCACCGCCACGAAGCGCACGTCGTGGCGGCCGATCCAGTCGGGCCCGACATGAACGTCGACGGTGTACACGCCAGGGGCCGTCACGTTGCGCCGTTCGAAGCGCGACACGTCGAAATGCTTGCCCAGGCGGTTTTGCAGGAACGCGCCGTCGAACTCGACGTGCGCGAGCGTGGCTTCGGCCGCGGCCCGCGTCGTCGCGCGGCCATCGGCGGACCACGCGGCGACGCAGGCCGCCACCAGCAGATGGATCGGCTTGACGCGTGGCATATCGGCCGCGCCGCGGCGCGACGGTCGGGTCGGGGTCATGCGTAGTACTCCACAAGTTTTCGGATCGAGAGGGCGCGTTCGGCAGGCGCGTTGCGCGGCGCTGCGGCGGCCAATGACAAGTCCGGGATGTCCGTGCCGGTCGTCGGGGCAGTCGAAACGACGGCGGACGAAAAGACGTGAAGCGGTCTGCACCGCGGTGGGTGCGCGGTGACAGCCTCGGTCGCGTTACGGTGCGACGCTGACCGGACGTTCGAGGTCGGTTGCCCGGCCCCAGTCGTTGATGCTGCCGAATTCGACCGTCGCGCCTGCGGTGGGAGCGGCGGCGAGATCCTTGATCGGGAACAGTTGGGTGCTGCGCGGCAGCACGTAGCCCATGCCGGCGTCGTGCTTGCGCCCGGCCGACTTCAGCAGCACGTTGGCGAAATTGACGACGAACGGCGTCGGATTGCTGGCCTCGAGCGCATAGCCGCCGTCGACGCGAACCACGCGCCAGTCGACCTGCATGGGCGCATCGTCCACGTTGCCGGCCAGCCCGGCTGGGCGATACATGATCTTGATGCGGGAGCGGAACGCTAGCTGGATGCGATTGGAGGCCTCGGTCGCGGCCGCCTTCGGCGGCACTTCGAGCACGTTCAGCCAGAACAGCGATTCCCGGTCGGCGGGAAGCGGTTCGCCGGTATGCACGAGACGCAGCGTCTGCCCGTTGCCGGCTTCCATCCGGAAGATCGCCGGCGTCAGCGTGAACGGCACGTCAATGTTCTCCGGCAATGCGCGGCTGTCGCCATCGTCGAGCCATGCCTGCACCAGCGCCGGACGCTTGTTGTCGTTCGTGAGCTGGATCGTGACTTCGCGCTCGCTGGACGGGAAGATCACGCGCGTGCCGGCGATCACGACACTCGCGTCGGCTTGCGACGCGAATGCGGCGACGGCGAGGGTCAGCGTGCGGAAGAGCTTCAACAATTTCATGGGCGTGTGGACTCGGATCGTTGGGACGGGAAACGGGCGGAAACCGCGGTTTCCGCGTCGCGCGGCGTGACGGGCGGAGATCGCCGGAGCGGCGATCTCCACGCACGTGTCCTTACTGATAGATCAGCGAGTACTCGACACGCGAAGTGACGTCGCCGGCCTTCACGGCGCCTGCGGCGTAGTACTCGGCGAAGTAGTTCAGCTTCGCCTTGCCGTCGGCACCGATGTCGACGCTCTCGGTGCTCGCGCCGGTTTGCGCGCCGATGGGGATGGGCTTCTGCTGCGAATCCAGTACGTTGATCTGGACGCCTTCGGCGGCCTCGGTGCCCGGGTCGACCGTCAGCCGGCCGGTCGACTGATCGACGTTCGAGCCGTTCTCGAACACGACGCCGACCTTCACCGGGTTGTTGTCGCCGACCGTGCAGCCCGTCAGCGCAAGCGAGAACCCGCTGCGGCCGGCGACAGAGCCGACATTGGCGAGCGCGCTGGTGCTGACCGGCGGCAGCGGGACGGTGAGGTCCTGCCCACCCTCGACGCTGCAGGTCGACGCGATGATGTTGCCGCGGAAGGTGACGCTGCCGTCCGCCGCGTGGGCCGCGGACGAAAAGGCCGTGCCGGCGGCGACGAGCAGAAACGGGATTGCGCAGCGCTTGATGATTTGCATATTTAAATCTCCAAATAAACGTCGGTTTCAGAAAGCGCGGATTGAATTTAAATCTCACAATGGCGCGTTTCGGATGAAATTATGAGTTTTATGAAAGGAAATTGTAATTTGACTGGTACTAATCGATAGGGATTTCGCCTCGTACTCGTACTAAATTAATTTTCCGGAGTCGGTAGCAGGCGGAGGGGCGGGAGCGCCGGCAGGAGGAGGGGCGTGCGTGGGAGCATGCCGATGCCGGAAAGCGGTCGAAGGGCCGATTTCGGCGGTCGCGCTATTCGAAGCGGACTGGAATTGGAATAACCGGCCGGCGGAGCATGAGAGCGGCCGGCATATCGTATTGCGCTCGGGTCATGTCACGCGCTGCGCGCACGGGCGCGCGCAGCGTCGTACCATCGTCGCGCGCCGCGTGTCAGGCTGCCGGCGCGTCGATTGCCGGATCGAGGCGGCGATAGCCTTCGGTCGCGCGCAGCAGCGTGCGCGTGTAGTCGCGTGCGACCTGCCCGGCCCGCACGTCGTCGATCCGCAGCTGTTCGACGATCTCGCCGTGCTGCATCACCGCGACGCGCTGGCACAGGAAGCCGATCACCGCGAGGTTGTGGCTGACGAGGATCATCGTCAGGTTGCGTTCGCGATGCAGGCGGCGCAGCAGGTTGAGGATCTCGGCCTGCACCGATACGTCGAGCGCGGACGTCGGCTCGTCGAGCAGCAGCACGCGCGGCTCGACGATCAGCGCACGCGCGATCGCCACGCGCTGGCGCTGGCCGCCCGACAACTGGTGCGGATAGCGGAAGCGGAACGTCGGGCCGAGGCCGACCTCGGCGAGCGCGCGGGCGATCCGTGCATCGGCGTCGTCGATCCCATGGATCGACAGCGGCTCGCGCAGCGTCTGATCGACCGTGAAGCGCGGATGCAGCGACGCATACGGATCCTGGAACACCATTTGCACGTGGCGGCGGAACGCGCGATCGGGCGTGCCGCCCACCGGGCGGCCGTCGATCGACAGGCTGCCGGACGCGAGCGGCACGAGGCCCGTCAGCGCACGCAGCAGCGTCGACTTGCCGGAACCCGATTCGCCGACCAGCCCGAACACCTCGCCGTCGCGCACCGCGAAGCTTGCGTCGCGGACGGCGTCGACGTGACCGGTGCGGGTCGGGAAACGAATCGATGCGTGATCGACGTCGATCATCGTGAGGGCTCCTGTCGATTGGCGGGCGCGATGGCCGGCGGTGCGGCGTCGAGCCACGCCGGATCGCGTCGCAGCACGGGCAATTCATCGGGCGGGTTCGCGAGCGGCGGGTTCGCCGCGAGCAGCCCGCGCGTATAGGGATGAGATGCGTCGCGCAGGTCGCACGCGGCGCAGGTTTCGACCACGCGGCCCGCATACATCACCGCAACGCGATCGCAGAACGACATCACGAGCGGCAGGTCGTGGCTGATGAACATCAGGCCCGTGCCGTGCCGCGCGATCATCGCGTCGAGCACCGCGAGCACCTGCATCGACACCGCGACGTCGAGCGCGGAGGTCGGCTCGTCGGCGATCAAGAGGCGCGGGCCGGTCGACACCATCATCGCGATCATCACGCGCTGGCCCATGCCGCCCGACAACTCGTGCGGATACGCATCGGCGACGCGCGCCGGGTCGCGGATCTGCACGGCCGCGAGCGCGTCGACGATCCGCTCGCGCAGCGCACGGCCGCGCAAGCCCGGCTCGTGCCGCCGGAACGCTTCGCCCATCTGCTTCGCGACCGTCATCACCGGGTTCAGCGAATACTTCGGGTCCTGCAGGATCATCCCCATCTGGCTGCCGCACAGGCGCCGGCGTTCGCGCGGCGACATCGCGAGCAGGTCGTGGCCCGCGAAGCGCATCGTGCGGGCCGAGCAGCGCGCGGCGTCGGGCAGCAGGCCGAGCAGCGCGCGGCCCGTCAGCGATTTGCCGGAACCCGATTCGCCGACGATGCCGAGCCGTTCGCCGGGCGCGAGCGTCAGCGACAGGTCGCGCACCGCGTCGGTGACGACGCCGTCGTGCCCGCGAAAGCCGATCTTCAGGCCGTCGATCTCGCAGAGCGGCGCGGGTGCGGTGGTGGAGTTCATCGGCATGTCACGCTCCATGGCGGGGATCGAAGACGTCGCGCAGCCCGTCGCCGAGCAGGTTGAACGCGAGGCTCACGAGCAGGATCGCGATGCCGGGCAGCGTCGCGACCCACCATGCGTCGAGCAGCACGTTGCGGCCCGACGCGACCATGAAGCCCCATTCCGGGCTCGGCGGCTGCGCACCCAGGCCGAGAAAGCCGAGGCCCGCGACGGTCAGGATGATGCCGGCCATGTCGAGCGTCGCGCGCACGATCACCGACGACATGCACAGCGGCATGATGTAGCGCAGCAGGATGCGCGGGCCCGATGCGCCTTGCAGCCGCGCGGCGTGAATGTAGTCGGCCTGCGCGATGCGGATCGTCTCCGCGCGCGCGAGCCGCGCATACGCGGGCCACGCGGTGATCGAGATCGCGACCACCGCGTTGATCACGCCGGGCCCGAGCGCGGCCGCGAACGCGAGCGCGAGCACGATCTTCGGGAACGCGAGCGCGATGTCGGTGATGCGCATCAGCACGCTGTCGACGAAGCCGCCGCAATAGCCGGCCGTCGTGCCGATCAGCAGGCCGATCGGTACGACGATCACGACGACGAGCAGCGCGATGCCGAGCGTCAGGCGCGACCCGGCGATCAGCCGCGACAGGATGTCCCGGCCGAGCTGGTCGGTGCCGAGCCAGTGCGATGCGGAGCCGGGCGGCAGCAGCCGGTCGGACAGCACCTGGCGCAGCGGATCGTGCGGCATGATCAGCGGGCCGACGATCGCGACGGCGATCAGAGCAACCAGGATCGCGAGCCCGAACAGGTTGAGCGGATTGGCGGCGAAGCGGCGCCAGCGGCGGTACGCGAGGCCGAACGCGGCCTGCGAGCGCGACGCGGGCGCATCGGACAGCAGCCACGCGCGCAGTGTGAGACGCTCGGCATTCATGGTCGGGTCGCCTTCGGCATGGGTGGAGCAAGGAGCAGGATGGAAACGGTCATGGCGAAGCGGCCCTCAGCGCGCACGCGGATCGAACACGCGGTACAGCGCGTCGGTCAGCAGGTTGACGGTGATGAACATCACGCCGATCACGAGCGTCGCGCCGAGCACGGCGTTCATGTCGGCGTTCAGCAGCGCGCCGGTCAGGTACGAGCCGAGCCCCGGCCACGCGAACACGATCTCGGTCAGCACCGAGCCTTCGAGCAGGTTGCTGTATGTGAGCGCGATCACGGTGAGCAGCGGCACCGCGATGTTGCCGAACGCATGCCGCCAGATCACGCGGCGCTCGGACAAGCCCTTCGCGCGCGCGGTGACGATGTATTCCTGGCTCAGTTGGTCGAGCATGAACGAGCGCGTCATGCGGCTCAGATACGCGACCGAGTAGTAGCCGAGGATCGCGGCCGGCAGTGCGATGTGCGACACCGCGTTGCGGAACACGTCCCACTCGCCGGCGAGCGCCGCGTCGATCAGCAGGCTGCCGGTGCGCGGGTCGACCATCCCGTCGTACACGGGATCGAGCCGGCCCGGGCCGCCGACCCAGTGCAGCCGCGCATAGAACAGCAGCAGCCCCATCAGCCCGAGCCAGAACACCGGCACCGAATTGCCGATCAGCCCGACGAAGCGTGCGACGTGGTCGATCGCGCGGTTGTGCTTCACCGCGGCCGCGACGCCGAGCGGCACGCCGATCGCGATGCCGATCAGCGTCGCGATCGTCGCGAGTTCGAGCGTGGCCGGAAACACGCGCTTGATGTCGTCGAGCACCGGGTTAGCGGTCAGCAGCGACATGCCGAGATTGCCGTGCAGCACGTCGCGCGCGTAGATCAGGAACTGCGTGACGAGCGGCTTGTCGAGGCCGAGTGCGATGCGTTCGGCCGCGTACGCGTCGGCGGACGCGCGATCGCCGAGGATCGCGAGCACGGGATCGATCGGCACCTTGCGGCCGATCACGAACGTCAGCGCGAGCAGCCCCGCGAACGTGACGGCGAGCGTGAGCGCCCAGCGCAGCACGCGCAGCGCCCAGCGTACGGCCGGGCGCCGCGCGGGCAGCGTGCGCAGTGCTTCGAGGGAGGAGGCGGGAGTCGACATGCGGCGAATCTTATTGCTTCTTCAGGTTACGGTACGACACGAGATCGTTGATCGGCCCGACTTCGAGCCCGCTCACGCCGGGCCGCGTCGCGACCTGCGCGACCTTCTCGAACATGATCACGAACGGCGAGCGCGCGAGCATCTCCTTCTGCATCGCCTGGTACCGCTGCGCGCGTTGCGCGGCGGTCGGCTCGGCGAGCGCGGCGTCGGTTTCCTTCGTCAGTTGCGGAATGTCCCAGGTGTTGCGCCAGGCCAGCATCTTATAGCTCGACTTGTCGCCGTTGTCCGGATTCCATGCGAAACCCTGCGCGTTGCTGTGCGGGTCGATGTAGTCGGCCGACCATTCGCCGATGTAGATGTCGTGCTGGCGTGCGCGGTATTTCGCGAGCGTCTGCTTGTTGTCGCCGGGGATCAACTGCACCTTGACGCCCGCCTGCGCGAAGTTCGCCTGCACGGCCTGCGCGATTTCCGTGTACGGATAGTCGTTGCGCACGTCCATCGTCACCGAGAAGCCGTTCGGCACGCCGGCCTTCGCGAGCAGCGCCTTCGCCTTCGCGACGTCGAGCTTGTACGGGTTCGAATTCAGCGTGCCGAGGAAGCCTTCGGGCAGGAAGGTCTGGTGCACCTTGTAGGTCGTCTTCACGACGTTGGCCTGGATGCCCGCGTAGTCGACCAGCCACTTCAGCGCTTCCTGCACGTCGGGCTTCGCGAGCGTCGCGTTCTTCGTGTTCAGGCCGAGATACAGCAGCGTCGCCTGCGGCGAGGCCGATACCTTCGCCTTGCCCGATTTCACGACCGACGCGAGATCGTCCGGACTCAGGTCACGCGCCGCGTCGACGTCGCCGTTTTCCAGCAGCAGGCGCTGGCTCGCGGCTTCAGGCACGTGGCGCAGCACGATGCGCTTCATCGCGAGCGGCAGCCGGTAGCCGTCGAAGCGTTGCAGCACGATGCTGTCGCTGGGCGACCATTTGACGAGTTTGTAGCCGCCGGAGCCGGCCTCGTTGGTCTTCAGCCACGCGTTGCCGAAGTCGTTGCCCTGCTGGTGCGACAGCAGCAGCTTCTTGTCGACCACCGAAGCGGGCCACGAGCCGAGCACGTTCAGTACGAAGGTCGGCGCGTATTTGTGGTCGGTCGTGATCGACACCGTCTGGTCGTCAATCTTCTTCACGTTCGCCGCGACGTTCGCCTTCGTGAGCCCGATGCCGGTCAGCACCGCGGCCGGGCCCTTGTCGAGCAGCACCGCGCGCTGGATCGACCACGCGACGTCGTCGGCCGTCAGCGGGTTGCCCGAGTGGAACTTGAGGCCCGAGCGCAGCTTGAACGTATAGGTCAGCCCGTCGGGGCTCACGGTCCACGACTGCGCGACGTCGCCGTTGAATTTCGACGGATCGCGCAGGTCGACGCGCACGAGCCGGTCGTACGTGTTCGCGACGTATTCCTCCGGCACCAGCTCGTAGATTTCGCCGGGATCGAGCGTCGTGAATTCGTCGAGCAGCGTGGCCATCACGAACATGTCCTTCGGCGTTTCCGCGCGGGCGGCGGAAAGCGGAACGGCCGCGAGCAGGGACGCGGCGGCCAGCGACGAGCCGGGAGGTCGGGAATTTCATGGGGCGCTTCTCCATCTGTCGTTTGAGTCGGTGAACGGGAACGTGCATGAAAAAGGGGGCGTGCGGCGCCGTCACATCAGGCGCCATGGGCCGCTCGCCGCATTGTCGATCGGCGGCAACGCGTGCGAACCCGGCAGCTCGTAGTGCCACCACTCGCTGTCGATGTGCGCGAAGCCGGCCGCGTGCATCACGCCGAGCAGCAGCAGCCGGTTGCGTTGCACGGGCTCGGGCAACCCCGCGTGAAAGTGGCCCGACGCGGCCACCATCTCGTCGAAGCCGGTGCCCATGTCGAGCGGCACGCCGTTCGCGCCGACGAGCGTCAGGTCGAGCGCGGTGCCGCGGCTGTGGTTCGACCCGCGCCCGAGATCGGCGACGAAGTTCGGGTCGGGCAGGAAATCCCACAGCACCTGCTGCGCCTGCGGCGGCCGGTAGGCGTCGTAGATGCGCAGCGTGAAGCCGGCCTGCGCGGCGACGTCGACCGCGCGGCGCAGCGCGGCTTCGGCCGGCTCGAGCAGCAGACAGTGCGCGTGGCGGTAGATCGGCTTGCCGGTCAGGTTGCGCTCGGTCGCGTAGACGAGATCGATGTCGACGCGATGCGTAGCGGGCGTGATTTCGACGAGGCGGTGAGGGTTCATCGGCGGTCCGGTTCGCTCAGGATTCGAATTGGTCGAATGTGCGCTGCAGTTCGCGGTTGCGCGCGACGCGCCGGTCGATCGCGGGACCGAGGCGATCGACCACGGCCGTGATCAGCAGGTTGAACAGGCAGGTGAGCGGCGCGAGCGAATCCCAGAACTGGCCGACGTCGGTTTTCACCTGCAGCAGATCGGCCGGCCATTCGCGCGCCCACGGGCAATACAGATCGGTGACGAGCGCGAACGGCTGCCCGCGCTCGGCGGCCGCCTGACAATAGCGGCGCGCGCTGCGCGAATAGGCGCGCGTGTCGGTGACGATGCAGTACGGCCGCTCGAATTCGGAGTTCAGCGAATCGACGTACGAGCCCGACTGGCCGTCGGAATAGAACACGCGCGGACGCAGGTATTCGAGGTAGCTGCTGAATGCGTTGCTGATGCCGCGCGTCGACTGGATGCCGAGGATGAATACGGCGTCTGCATCGGCGATCCGGTCGGCCACCTGCGCGAACACCGGGCCTTCGGCCAGGCGGTACACGTGGCGGATCGCGTCGAGCTCGCGCTCGAGCGACGACGCGAGCGTGCCGTCGCGGCCGTCGTCGCTGTCGTTGCGTTCGGCCGGCTGCGTGCCGGTGACGCGACGGTATTCGTCGAGCCGGTCGGTGATCATCCATGGGCGATCGCCGCCGCCGCGCAGTTCGCGTTTCAGGTCGTCGAGATTCCGATAACCGACACTGCGCAGGAAACGCCCGACCGAAATGCCGCTGGTACCAGTCTGCTGCGCGATCTGATCGGCCGTCTCGAGCCCGAGCCGATCGAGGTTCGCGAGCATGTAGCTCGCGATGCGCTTCGCGGTCGGCGTCAGCTCGGCGAAGCGGGATTCGACGGTGTGGGCGAAGGCGCAGGTCATCGGTTGTTAGATCGTTGTCATTTGATTATTCGATGTCATCTATCTGACAAAACCAAAATCATTGGCGCCAGCGAATAAAAACTATGGCTGGCTCACGATGATAGGGGCAGGCGGCGACACCGACCGGAGAAACAGGGCTGGATCGCTGTTATTGCTGATAGGTCTATCGTGCATTTATTCCTGGCAGAAATAATTTGCGTTTATGCCTGACAGAGATATACTGCATTGATTGCATACCGAGCCCACCCCGTGAATCTCATCGTCAATACCCCCGTGCAACTGGGTGAAATCCTGTCGTCCGCGCGTCAGGCCAAGGGGCTGACGCAAGCCGAAGCGGCGGCGCGCATCGGCGTCGGCCAATCGCGCCTGTCGTCGCTCGAAACGACCCGCACCGAAAGCCTGTCGCTCAAGCAGTTGCTCGAATTGACCGCGCTGTATGGTCTCGAGCTCAGCATCCGCACGAAGGACGGGCGCGACGCTGCCAATGTCGAGTGGTAATCGATGGGACGCAAATCGCACGGCCGCGCGCTATCGATCTGGGCCAACGGCTTGCGGGTGGGAATCTGGCGGATTCCCGCGCGCGGCGACATGGAACTGCTGTACGACGCCGGCTGGAAACAGTCGGCCGTCGGCCGCCCGCTGTCGTTGTCGCTGCCGTTCGGCGTCGGCGATGCGCCGTTGCGCGGCGCGCGCGTCAATCACTACTTCGACAATCTGCTGCCCGACAGTGACGCGATCCGGCGCCGGCTTGCATCCCGGTTCGGCACGGCGACGATCGAGCCGTTCGATCTGCTCGCCGCGCTCGGCCGGGACTGCGTCGGCGCGGTGCAGTTGCTCGGCGAGGATGAAACCCCGGCCGGCCATGACCGGATCGACGGCACGCCGTTGTCCGACGACGACGTGGCGCGCGTGCTCGATCAGGCGAGCGGAGCGGCGGGCGGCGCGCAGGACGACGACGATTTTCGCCTGTCGCTGGCTGGCGCGCAGGAAAAGACCGCGCTGCTGTTTCACGACGGGCGATGGATGCGTCCGCATGGCGCGACCCCGACGACGCATATCCTCAAGTTGCCGCTCGGGCTGGTCGGCAACAAGCGTGCGGATCTGACGACATCCGTCGAAAACGAATGGCTGTGCCTCGCGATCCTGCGTGCGTTCGGCCTGCCGACGGCAGAGGCCGACATCGTGCGTTTCGGCGAACACAAGGTGCTGTCGGTCGCGCGCTTCGATCGCGCGCTGCATCGTGACGGCGGCTGGCTGTTGCGCTTGCCGCAAGAAGATTTCTGTCAGGCGCTCGGCGTGCCGCCGCATCTGAAATACGAATCGCAGGGTGGCCCCGGGGTGCCCGATCTGGCCGGCATCCTGCGCCGGTCGGAAACGGCGCAGGCCGACCTCGACACGTTGTTCACCGCGTTGGTGGTGTTCTGGATGCTTGCCGCACCGGACGGGCATGCGAAGAACTTCAGTCTGCGCCTGCTGCCGGGCGGCCGCTTCCGTCTGACACCGCTCTACGACGTGATGTCGATCTGGCCGGTCGAGGGAGATGGCGCGAACCAGTGGTCGTGGCACAAGGCGAAGCTCGCGATGGCGGTGCACGGCAAGCGCAAGCACTACGCGATGCGCGATATCACGCGCCGGCACTTCACTGCGATGGCGGAGTATTGCCTGCTTGGCGATATCGCGACACCGATCGTCGAACGGCTCGTTGCGATGACGCCGCACGTGATCGAATCGGTCGGCGCGGCGCTGCCGGCCGGATTTCCGGCGAGGATCGCCGAACGCATTCTCGGCGGATTGCGCTTCGCCGCGCAACGACTCGCCGACATGTCGCGGGAGTGACCGGTCCCGGTTCCGCTCCGGGCCGGTGAAAGCCGGCGCATCCGCATTTTCCGTTCCGGTTTGCGCGCCAGGAAACCCGAATCGATGGCATCGGGCGGCAATCGCGCGGCGCGCATATCGAGCGCTGTTTGCCTCCATTTATCCTCTGCTGCATCGCAATAATTACAAAATTAAAGTCGATCAGTTTAAATCATCAATCAAGCTCAATAATTCATTTAATTTTTAGATCGTTTTGTATTTAACTTGCGTCACGGGATGTTTGATTTTCGGTAATTCGAAAAAGCGGCAAGTATTCCGTAATGGAAATAATCTCGATTGCACGAATGAAGAGGAAATCATGACGAATCTTTCTCGACGCAAGATGTTGACGAGCACGGCCGGCGCGATTGCCGCCGCGGGCATCGCGGTAACGGCCAAGGCCGCCTCGTTCGGTAACCCTGACAGCCCGCCGGAAGGCGCGGTGAATGCGCGCAACCGCCAGAGCCTGACCGACCCGGGGCCTAAAAATCCGGCCATCGCCAATCAATTCCCGTCTTTTCAGGATCCGCCGGCCACCGATATCAACGGGATGCCGTTATTCTGGGCGTCTTTCAATAATGCGCATAAACGCATTCAGAATGGAGGATGGGCGCGCGAAGTCACACAGGACGATTTCGCGATTTCTGAAACCATTTCAGGCGTCAACATGCGGCTGACGCGCGGCGGCATTCGCGAGATGCACTGGCACCAGCAGGCCGAGTGGGCGATCATGCTCGACGGCCGCTGCCGGATCACGGTGCTCGACGAACTGGGGCGGCCGTCGGTGCAGGACGTCAAGACCGGCGATCTCTGGTATTTCCCGCCCGGCCTGCCGCATTCGCTGCAGGGTCTCGGCAGCGACGGCGCCGAATTCCTGCTCGCATTCGATAACGGCCGGGCATCGGAATTCAACACGCTGTTGCTGACCGACTGGATCGCGCATACGCCGCCTGACGTGCTCGCGCTGAACTTCGGCGTGTCGGCCGACGCGTTCAGGAACGTGCCGCTCGACAACCTGTGGATCTTCCAGGGCGACGAACCGGGCCCGCTCGCGGACGCGCAGCGTGCGTCGGCCGCGTCGGCGGGCGCGCCGCCGCATCCGTTCGTCTTTTCGCTCGGCGACATGAAACCGGTCAGGAAGACGCGCGGCGGCGAGGTGCGGATCGCGGACAGCACCAACTTCAACGTGTCCACGACCGTCGCGGCGGCGCTCGTCACCGTGCACCCGGGCGGCATGCGCGAGTTGCACTGGCACCCGAACGCCGACGAATGGCAGTACTACCTGCAAGGCGAGGCGCGGATGACCGTGTTCGACACGGGGCCGAAGGCGCAGACGGCCGACTTCCGCGCGGGCGACGTCGGCTACGTGAAGAAGAGTCTCGGGCACTACGTGCAGAACACCGGCAAGACCGACCTCGTATTCCTCGAGATCTTCAAGACCGACCGCTATGCGGAGGTGTCGCTGTCCGACTGGCTCGCGCACACGCCGCCGAAGCTCGTCGAAGCGCACCTGAACGTCGCGCCGGACGTGATCGCGCAGTTTCCGCGCAATCGTCCCGACGTCGTGCCGCTGTGACGCCGCCGGCGTCCCGCCATGGCCGGCACGCGGCATGCTGGTTGTGGCGGGGCGCGATCCCTGAATCAGCCGTCCTCATTCGAACGGAATACTTGCCATGATTCCCGTCCCGAGCAAACCTGCCGGCGGCTTTGCGCTGCCGGGCCTGTCCACCGAGCAGACCGACGGCGCGGCGCGCGCCGCGCTGGAAGGGCGCCGCACCGGTGTCGCCGCGTTGCTGCCGTTCGTCGGCCCGGCCGTGATCGCGTCGATCGGCTACATGGATCCCGGCAACTTCGCGACCAACATCCAGGCCGGCGCCGCGTACGGCTACCGGCTGCTGTGGGTCGTGCTGGCCGCGAACGCGATCGCGATGTTGTTCCAGGCGATGTCGGCGAAGCTCGGCATCGTGACCGGCCGCAATCTCGCCGAGCTGTGCCGCGACCGCTTCCCCGTACCGGTCGTGTGGGGCATGTGGGTGGCGTCGGAGATCGCCGCGATGGCGACCGATCTCGCCGAATTCCTAGGCGGCGCGCTCGCGTTCGGGTTGCTGTGCCACCTGTCGCTGTTCGCGGGGATGATCGCGACCGCGTTCGCGACCTGCGCGATCCTCGCGCTCGAAAAGCGCGGCTTCCGGCCGCTGGAAGCAGCGATCGCGGCGCTGGTCGGCGTGATCGGCGCGTGCTATCTCGGCGAACTGCTGATCGCGCCGCAGGACTGGCATGCGGCCGCGTTCCATCTGGTGGTCCCGCAGATTCCGGATCATGCGGCGCTGACGATCGCGGTCGGCATCATCGGCGCGACGATCATGCCGCACACGCTGTATCTGCATTCGGGCCTCACGCAGGATCGCACCGCGCCGCGCGACGACGGCGAGCGGCGGCGGCTCGTGCGTTTCTCGAACCGCGAGGTCGTGGTCGCGCTCGGGCTCGCCGGGTTCGTGAATCTCGCGATGGTGATGATGGCGTCGTCCGCGTTTCATGCGGCCGCGCCGGGCATGACCGACATCGGCGACGCCTATCACACGCTGATCCCGGTGCTCGGGCCGGCGGCCGGCGCGCTGTTTCTCGTCGCGTTGCTGACGTCGGGTGTGTCGAGCTCGGTGGTCGGCACGATGGCGGGGCAGGTCGTGATGCAGGGCTTCATCCACCGCCGCATGTCGATCTGGGTGCGGCGCGCGGTGACGATCGCGCCCGCGTTCGTGGTGGTGGCATTGGGCTGCGACGTCACGCGCGCGATGGTGGCCAGCCAGGTCGTGCTGAGCTTCGTGCTGCCGATGCCGATGATCGCGCTGCTTCTGCTGTCGGCGCGCACGGACGTGATGGGCGCTTACGCGATGCGGATGCCGCTGCGGATCGTCGCCGGCGCGGCGACGGTCGTGATCGTCGGGCTGAATGCGTACCTGGTATGGGCGGCATTCAATTGAACGGGTGCGGGCCGGCCGCCTGCGGCCGCATGTCCGGCGCCCCGCGCGGCCGCCGGATCGCGTGGCACTGCCGGCCGCCGACGCGCGTCGCGGCCAGCGCGGGCGGCCGCGATTACTTCGCGAGCGTCCGGTATGACACGAGGTCGTTGATCGGCCCGATTTCCGGTCCGGTCGCGCCGGGGCGCGTGGCGACCTGCACGACCTTCTCGAACATGATGATGAACGGCGAGTTCGCGAGCACGGCCTTCTGCAGCGCTTCGTAACGCTGCGCGCGCTTCGCGGGCGACGGCTCGACGAGCGCGGCCTCGGTGTCCTTCGTCAGTTGCGGAATGTCCCAGCTGTTGCGCCACGCGAGCATCTTGGTCGGCGACTGGTCCGAGTTGTCCGGATTCCACGCGAAACCGCGCGCGTTGCTGTTCGGGTCCATGTAGTCGGGCGACCATTCGCCGACGAAGATGTCGTGCTGGCGTGCGCGGTACTTGCCGATCGCCTGTTTGGCGTCACCCGGGATCAGCTTCACGCGGATGCCCCCTTGCGCGAAGTTCGCTTGCAGCGCCTGCGCGATCTCGAGGTACGGATAGTCGTTCGGCATGTCCATCGTCACGTCGAAACCGTTCGGCAAGCCGGCCTTCGCGAGCAGTGCCTTCGCCTTGGCGACGTCCTGCTTGTACGGCCGCGCGTTCAGCGTGCCCAGGAAGCCTTCGGGCAGGAAGGTCTGATGCACCTTGTAGGTCGTGCTGACGATGTTGCGCTGGATGCCGTCGTAATCGACGAGCCACTTCATCGCCTGCTGCACTTCGGGCTTCGCGAGGTTCGGGTTCTTCGTGTTCAGGCTCAGGTACAGCAGGGCCGACACCGGCCACGACGCGATCTTGATCTTGCCGGCCTTCGACAGCGCGGCGAGGCTGTCGGGGCTCAGGTTGCGCGCGGCGTCGGCGTCGCCGTTCTCCAGCAGCAGCCGTTGCGCGGACGCTTCCGGCACGTGGCGCAGCACCACGCGCTTCATCGGGTACGGCGTGCGGTATGTGTCGAAGCGCTGCAGCACGATGCTCTCGTTCGGCGTCCACTTGACGAGCTGGTACGGGCCCGAGCCCGCGTCGTTGGTGCGCAGCCAGCCGCTGCCGAAATCGTTGCCTTGCTGGTGCGACAGCAGCAGCTTCTTGTCGAAGACCGAGGCCGGGCACGCGCTCAACACGTTGAGCACGAAGCTCGGCGCGTACTTGCGGTCGGTTTCGAGCACGACGGTTTGCGGATCGACCACGCGCACCTTCTGCGTCACGTTCGCCTTCGTGAGGCCGAGATCGGCGAGTACGCCGGCCGGCCCCTTGTCCAGCAGGATGGTGCGCTGCAGCGACCATGCGACGTCGTCGGCGGTGACCGGGTTGCCGGAATGGAACGTGAGGCCCGGGCGCAGCTTGAACGTGTAGGTCACGCCGTCGGCGCCGACCGTCCACGACTGCGCGATCTGTCCGTCGAAGCGCGTCGGGTTCTTCAGGTCGACGCGCACCAGCCGTTCGTAGGTGTTCGCGACGTATTCGGACGGCACCAGCTCGTAGATCCCGCTCGGGTCGAGGGTCGTGAATTCGCCGAGCTGCGTGGCGACGACGAAGATGCCGGGCGGCGTGGCTGCCTGCGCCGGCAGCGCCGGAACAAGCGCGACGAGCGCGGCGCTGACGAACAGCCGGGACAGCAGGTGCTTCATGCGGGCTCCATCGAAAGGGAATCGTGGTGCGATTCTCTCATCGACGGGCACCCGGATGAAAATATTCGGCGGGCGCGCCGGTTGGCGCGCAGCGGCAGGCCGGGCGGGCGCCCGGCGCCGAAGGGCGTCAGATCGCGCAGCGCGCGACCGCGAAGCGCATCGCTTCCTCGGCCGGTTCGTTGCCCGAGCCGCGCACGACCTTGATCACCGAGCCGTTGCCCGACGGCGTCAGTGTGACGAAGTACGAATTCGAGCCGACGGCGATGTCGGTCACGCCGTTGTGCTGCGATTGTTCGGTGCCCGACAGGCGGCTGTCGAGGCAGTTGGCGATCGCGTAGGCGGGACGTTGCGACGACACGTAGATCATCGGCGCGGCACCCGAGCCGGCCGAATCGGACGAGGGCGCGGAACCGCAGGCGGCGAGCAGGGCGGCGGGAAGGAGCAGCAGGAATCGTTTCATGGTCGGTCGTCGGGTGTCTCGTATCGAGGCTGGGGCGCGGGGTGGCGAAACGCGAAGCTTCGCGACGAAACCGCCCGGAATCCGGCCGCTTTTGACGGACGACGATGCAACAGGCGGCTGACGACGGAGTATACCCGCAGCATTTGACGCCGTTGGCGCGTTGAAACGATTCGATACAACCCGCGCCCGCTGCCGGACGGGCGCTTGCTTCCGTTGTCGTCGTGACCGGCGGATCGCCAGGTCGTCGCGCTGCCGGCGTGGGGGCCGGCGCCGCCGCGCCTGCGGATCAATGCGCGCCGGCCGCCGCCGCATCGGCATCGCCGCCGCCCGAGCGCGCCGGTTTCGTGATCCAGATCAGCGGGATGATCGCGATGAAGATGATCGCCGACACGTAGAAGATGTCGTTCAATCCCATCACGGCTGCCTGCGAATCGACCGACGCATTGAAGAACGCGAGTGCCGAATCCGGGCTCAGGTGCAGCAGCGAACGGGATGTGTCGAGTTGTTGCGTGAAGACCGGATTGGTGACGCTCGCCTGTTCGGTGAGCCGCACGTGGTGCAGGATCGTGCGGTCGTTCCACGCATTGCTGATCAGCGACGTGCCCACCGCGCCGCAGAACGTGCGGCCGAAATTCGACAGGCCGGCCGCGGCCGGAATCTTGTCCGGCGGCAGCCCGGACAGGATGATCGACGTCAGCGGCACGAAGAACATCGCCATCGGAATGCCTTGCAGCAGCGTCGGCAGCACCAGATCCCAGCGCGACACGTCGGTGTAGAACGTCGTGCGCATCATGAACACGACCGCGAAGCCGACGAATGCGAGCGTCGCGAGATAGCGTGGATCGGTGCGCGGCAGCAGCCGCCCCATGACCGGCGTGAGCAGGATCGCGAACACCCCGAGCGGCGCGGTGGCGAGCCCCGAATCGACCGCGCGGTAGCCGAGATAGCCCTGCATCCATTGCGGCAGCAGCACGAGCGTGCCGAAGAACATCCCGTACGCGACGGAGATCGCGATCGTGCCGCCCGCGAAGTTGCGCTGCGTGAAGAGCCGCAGGTCGACGATCGGGTTGGCCTCGTTCAGCTCCCATACGAGGAAGAACGCGAAGCCGATCAGCGCGACGATGCCCAGCGCCACGACGACGGGCGAATTGAACCAGTCGAGATCCTTGCCCTTGTCGAGCATGATCTGCAGCGAGGCGACCCACAGCACGAGCAGGAGCAGGCCGACCGTATCGATCGGCAGGCGGCGCGTGGCCGATTCGCGATCGCGGAACACGAACCACGTGACGGCCGCCGCGAAGAAGCCGACCGGAATGTTGATGTAGAAGATCCACGACCAGTTGTAGTCGTAGGTGATCCAGCCGCCGAGCGACGGCCCCGCGATCGGGCCGACGAGCGCCGTCATCGACCACAGCGCGAGCGCCGTCGACGACTTCTGCCGCGGCCACGCGCCGAGCAGCAGCGCCTGCGACAGCGGCGCGAGCGGTCCTGCCACCGCCCCTTGCAGGATCCGCGCGGCGAGCAGCGTCGGCAGGTTCGGCGCGATCCCGCACAGCCACGACGCGAACACGAACAGCAGGATCGACGTGACGAACAGGCGTACCTGGCCGAAGCGCTGCGTCAGCCAGCCGGTCAGCGGAATCGACACCGCGTTCGCGGCCGCGAAGATCGTGATCACCCACGTGCCTTCGTCGACCGATACGCCGAGGTCGCCCGAGATCGTCGGAATCGCGACGTTCGCGATCGACGAATCGAGCACGTTCATGAACATGGCGAGCGATACCGCGATCGTGCCGATGACGAGCTTGCCGCCCGACAGCGGCGCCTGGGGTGACGGAGATGACATGGTGTTCCTGCGTGATGAAAGGTGGCCCGGCGGAGCGCACGTGCCGGCGGCTGCCGCGCACGCGCGTGCGGCGCCTGCGCGGGCGAGCCGCGATGCGGGCGGACACGCACGGCATGCGAGCGGCCCGGCAAGCGGAGGGCCGCTCGCGCGCAGCGTTGCGGTTCAGGCGTTCAATCGGATCGGCGAAGCCGTGACGGCTTCGGCAAGCAGGCAGGCCGGTCAGGAGGGCGCGACGCGCGTGACGCGTCGGCGGGCAGCGCTCACGTGGCTGCCGTAGCGTGTGTGGTGGTTTTTCATCGCCACAGGCTACCGATGCGGTGAGCAGCGATCAACGCTCGCGTGCTCATTAATTCCTTTCCTGCGCCGCAATAATGTCATGGCCGTGCATCGATGACGGGCGCCTACGGCGCGGTTCGCCACGCGGTGAAGACTTCCGTCAGGAACTCGACGAACGCGCGCACCTTGCTGTCGAGCGTCGCGCGCTTCGGGTAGAGCGCGTGCAGCTCGACGTCGTCGGTGCGATGCCAGTCGGGCAGCACGATTTCGAGTTCGTTGCTCGCGATTCGCCCTGTGGTGAAGTGGGTCGAAATCAGCGCGATGCCGCCGCCGCTCGCGGCCTGGCGCAGCACCGTGACCGATTCGTTCGAGATCAGCACGGGCCGCACCGGCACGTCGGCGACGTCGCCGGCCGCGTTGGTGAGGCGTAGCGTCAGGCCGGGCGTGTCGCGGCCGACGAACAGGATGTCGTGATCGGCGAGATCCTGCGGCGTATGCGGCCGGCCGGCGCGGTCGAGATAGTGCGGGCTGGCCGCGAACTTCGCGTGCGACCAGCCGAGCGAGCGCGCGACATAGCCTGAATCCGTCAGCACGCCGGTGCGCAGCGCGACGTCGAAGCCGT
>Ga0209370_1000982_pt1 | contig 28925 bp, 23 predicted proteins | sample AgamicAtPrz_FD_187164 | JGI IMG/M metagenome (GOLD analysis project Ga0209370, IMG submission 187164) | Agave microbial communities from Guanajuato, Mexico - At.P.rz (SPAdes) (version 2) | ecosystem: Host-associated > Plants > Phyllosphere > Phylloplane/Leaf | place: Guanajuato, Mexico... | reverse complement strand
TGGTGGAAGGGGCACTTGGATTCAGTAGTCATGGGGCTCTCCGTTTCAACGATCCGACAGGTCGGTAGGTCCAGGAAACAGATATCAATCAATGATTGATATCAATCAATTCAACTCAATAGCTATTTGCGATTGGTTGAGATGAATTATCGGTGCGCGGCTGGCTTGAAGGGCGTGTTGTGCTATTGAAATTACTAAGCAGCGCCATAGGAAGAAATGTGGGTCGAGTCTTGAGCCGACGCAAAGTCGGGTTCAGATACTTCGCAAAGTGACTGAGACTGTGACTTTTTGAGCGTATGCGAGCCTGCCTGTTTACACAAGCATGAGCCATCAAATCAGGTCGTTGACCTACCTGGCATCAGCTGTGGCAGCGGCTCAGCCGGCTACCAGCTTGTGCACCAGATCGGCTGCGGTGGAGGCGCCGTATTTGCGCATCAGCCGGGCGCGGTAGATTTCCACGGTGCGATGACTGATGGCCAGTGCCTTGCCGATTTCCTTGCTGGTCATGCCTTCGAGAAGGCGCGCAGCGACTTCGCGTTCGCGGCCCGTGAGCTCGGCCTTGACGGGGCGATGGGCAGAGAGGTCCTCGAAGCTCCAGATGCCCGAGGCATGGGGATCGTTTCGGTCCAGTGTGCGGCCGCTGACATGACACCAGAACACCTCGCCATTGGCGCGCTTCATGATGCGGTTGTCGGAATAGATGCCTGTGGTGTTGAGAATCGGGGCAATGCGCGCGCCCAGGCGCTCGTATTCGTCAACGCTGGGATAAAGCACCTGAAAGGTCTGTCCTATGAGTACTTCGCGCGATGCATGGAACATTTCACACAATTGCCGATTACAGTCAATCATGATGCGGTTGCGCGAGATGACGAGACCTACAGGGGCGGCGTCGAACGCCAGCCGGTAATCCACAACCATGGTACTGCTCTTTACGAAAAACTACTTACTTAAGTACGTAGTATCGTAGCGCATCCAATTTCAAGGAGACATGTGTGAAAAAGCTCTACCCATCCGCAGAAGCGGCGCTGCAGGGCGTGGTGTCCGACGGGCAATTGCTGGCCGTTGGCGGCTTCGGCCTGTGCGGCATTCCCGAGGCCCTGATCGATGCGGTTTGCGCCAGCGGCGTCAAGAACCTCACGGTGGCATCCAACAACGCCGGCGTGGACGGCTTTGGTCTGGGCAAGCTGCTGGACACCCGCCAGGTCAAGAAGATGATCTCCAGCTATGTGGGCGAGAACAAGGAGTTCGAGCGTCAGTACCTGGCCGGTGAGCTGGAGCTGGAATTCACGCCTCAGGGCACGCTGGCCGAGAAGATGCGTGCCGGCGGGGCCGGTATTCCCGCCTTCTTCACCAAGACCGGTGTGGGCACGCTGGTGGCCGAGGGCAAGGAATTGCGCGAATTCGATGGCGAGACCTATGTGATGGAGCACGCGATCGTGGCCGATGTGTCCCTGGTCAAGGCCTGGCGCGCGGACAAGAGCGGCAATCTGCAGTTCCGCCTGACGGCGCGCAACTTCAACCCTGCGGCAGCCACCTGCGGCAAGGTCTGCGTGGTGGAGGTCGAGGAATTGGTGGAAGTGGGCGAGATCGCTCCCGACGACATCCATCTGCCCGGCATCTATGTGCACCGCATCGTGCACAACGCCAATCCCGAAAAGCGCATCGAAAAGCGCACCGTGCGCGAAGCCTGAAACATGGCGGATACGTCCTATTCGCCCGAGGCTGCCGCCCAGGCCGATGTACCGGTCTTTCGTGCGCTGGCTGCGCAGGAGCTGGAGCAACTGGAGCTCGAACGCTTGCTGGTGTGCCAGGTCGCGGCCCGTGAACTGGGGCTGAGCGATTGGAGCATGGACCGCTCTGGCCTGGCGCAGTTGCAGCAGTTGCTCGATCGAGGCCTGGTGTCGGCCGACAACCTGTTGCTGGCCCGAGGATTGGGCGTGGTGCTGGGGGACGCGCTGAGCTGCGAAATGGACGACATGGACTGGCATATGGTGAGCGACGACTGGGGAACCGACCCCGTTGTGCGCTACCGCGAAACCAGCATCCAGGTGGGGGCTCGCGACATGGTCCTCAAACGGCTCGAAGACGGCCAGAGCGTCGATCTGCTGCACTTGCTCGATGGTGTGGTTTCGCACCTGCAGCCCATGATCGACTCCGGCGACTACCAATAACGTCAATCAAGATTTATTCAGGAGGCTCTTATGCCCTGGACCCAAGACCAGATGGCCGCGCGCGCGGCCCAAGAACTCGAAGACGGTTTCTACGTCAACCTCGGTATCGGCATTCCCACGCTGGTGGCCAACCACACGGGTGACAAGGAAGTGTGGCTGCAGTCCGAGAACGGCATGCTGGGCATCGGCCCCTTCCCGACCGAAGACCAGGTCGACGCCGACCTGATCAACGCCGGCAAGCAGACCGTGACCACGCTTCCCGGTTCGGCCATTTTCGGCTCTGATCAGTCGTTTGCCATGATTCGCGGCGGCAAGATCAATCTGTCCATTCTGGGTGCCATGCAGGTGTCCGAAAAAGGCGATCTGGCCAACTGGATGATTCCCGGCAAGATGGTCAAGGGCATGGGCGGAGCCATGGACCTGGTGGCGGGCGTCAAGCGCGTCATCGTGCTCATGGAACATGTGGCCAAGAAAAAGGACGGCACGACCGACCTGAAGATCCTGCCCAGCTGCACCCTGCCGCTGACAGGTCTGGGCGTGGTGGATCGCATCATCACCGATCTGGGCGTGATGGACGTGACACCCGAAGGCCTGAAGCTGGTGGAACTTGCCGATGGCGTGAGCTTTGACGAGATCCAGTCCAAGACGGGTGTGACGCTGCTGAAATAAGCGGCGCTGCGCTCCCAGGCAAGAACCGCTGCGGCGGTTCTTTTTTTGCGCCTTTTTCTGCAGCATTGGCAGAATTAATAGCTATCGGGGTCGATAGGGCAAGCGATGCAAGCTGTTTTTGCTTTAATTGTGGCCCACAAATTATTGCAATCTGCAACAATCGAGTTTGATTGAGCAGACAGAAACAGAGCGCTTTGATGAGTGAGAACGCTGGTGCGCAAGGGCACGAGACCGATGTACATTTTTTGCGCGCAGTCACCGATATGGCCGAGCATACGGAGGTCATGACAGGCGATGCAATCTATACCGATAAGGGCATGAAACTGGTGGACAAAGGCACACGTGTTGACAGTCGTCTCTATGACCGTCTGGTCATGCACAAGCTGCGTGACCCGATCGATGCCAACCTGATCACGGGCGACCTGGTCGACGTGACATCCCTGGTCGCTCTGGCGCGCCAGCAATGCGAACAGGTCGATCTGCTGCATCGCATGGTGGCGTCCATCGGCGATATCGAGCGTCTGCTGGCGCCGCTCAAGAGTCTGCTGCTGCCCCAGGCCATTGCCTTCAAGCTCACCGTCATGCGCGAGCAGCGCAGCGACCTCTACCAGCACAGTCTGCAGATGACGCTGGTGGCGATCTTTCTGGCGCTCAAGAACGGCTGGACCGAGCGCGAATGCGTGCCGCTGGCCACGGCCGCGCTGCTGCACGATGTAGGCATGCTCTATATGGACCCGGTCTGGACCGACCCGGACCATCGCTTGAGCGGCGAGGAACGCAAGCATCTGGTCGCGCATTCCGTCACCGCCATGCTGGTGGTGCGCAGTACCGAACTGTATTCGCGCGCCGTGGAAATCGCCGTGCTCGAGCACCATGAGCGCATGGATGGTTCCGGCTATCCGCGCGGCATCAAGGGCAACGCCATTTCGCCCATGGGTCAGGTGCTGTTGCTGGCCGAGGTGGTCTCGGCCTTCTTCGAGAAATTCACCGACATGCCGGGCCAGCGCCTGTCGCTCATGCTGCGCATGAACCACAAGAGCTATCCGGCCGATCTGGTGCACCTGATTCTGCCGCTGCTCTACGACGAAATCAGTCCCGGCAAGCCACTGGCGCCGCTGCAGGCCGAGTTCTCCCACAGTATTGCGGCCCTGGAGGCTGCGCTGCGCAAATGGAGCGAACTCAGGCGCGACTTTCCCGAGCACTGGCAGCAAATGCCCGATGCGCAGGCGGCGGTGGCCGTGGAAGCCAGTCTTGCGCAACTGCAGAAACAGCTGGCCGAGGCAGGCTCTCACCCCAGCCAGCAGCTGGACGTGCTGAGCTATTTCAAGGACGACGCCTTGGGCATGAGCGAGCTGGCCCTGGTCAACCGCGAGGCCCTGTGGCAGTTGCAGGCCATCATGAACGACTGCCTGCGCCGCTGGCCCACGCTGGGGCAGGGCGGCTCCACGCTGGAAGTCGCCGTGGCCGAATGGTGCGAGGCCTGTGCTCAGTTGATGCCGCAGGCAGGCCGCAGCTCGGCCATGAATGCCGACAGGCAGTCGCTCAATTGAGGACATTGACTGCGAGTTTTGCCCAGGACGGCTGGCCTCAAGTTTGATAGCGGCAGGCGCTAAACCGGTATTTCTTCAAGATTTTGTGCATCACGCCGCAGCGCGGTGTGCTTTGCTGCCTCTGCTTGCGCCATCCTGAAAAAGTATTTTTGATAGCGCACGACGTCCGATCTACAAGGGTCGACCGTATCTGCTGCCTATATTAAGGCCTTGTTTTGCGCGGAAACTTGAATAACTGTATATTTGTACAGTATTCAAGAGCTTTCGCATGCATACCCAGCCCATGACATCCTTGGCCCATCCTGGCTCACCGCCCGGCATGACGGAGTCTGTCCGGCAGCAAACAGGTGCAGAGCAGGGCGTGCGGCCGGGTCTGCCCGCTGCGGGCAGCCCGCATTTGTCCACCATACAGATTCCCGGTGTCTGGCGCGGCACGGACTGGCAGGCGGGCGCCGGCTCTCAGGTCTGGCCCAGCGGTCATGCTGCGCTGGATGCCGAGCTGCCGGGCGGCGGCTGGCCCGGCAATGCCTTGATTCAGCTGCAGCAACCAGCGCACTGCCATGCGGAGTGGGCCTTGCTGTTGCCCGCGCTGGCCGCCCGTGTCCGGCAGCATGCGGCTTCACGCGCGGATTCAGGGCTGGGCCAACTGGTGCTGGTGGCTCCACCCTATCTGCCTTTTGCCCCGGCATTGCAGGCCGCCGGTATTGACGCCAAGCGGCTGTGCGCGGTGCAGCCGGGGCGCAGTGCCCAGGATCTGGCCTGGGCCTGCGAGCAGGCTCTGCATTGCCGGGATGTGCTGGCGGTGCTGGCCTGGTTGCCCGAACTTCCCGCGTCCACGCTGCGCCGCTTGCAGCTGGCCGCCGCTTCGCAGGGCCGGCCTCTGTGGCTATGGCAGGAGCTGCAGGCCGAGTCGCGCAGCTCCCCCGCCGCATTGCGGTTGAGACTGGAGAGAGCTACGACAGTCTTCGCTGCTCAGCAGGCGCCGGGTTTGCGGATACAGATACTGAAGCGCCGTGGGCCTTTGCTGGAGCGCCCCATACAGCTCGCGCTTTCGCAGTGGGCCTGGCAGCCCGTGCTGCAGGCGCAGGCCCAAAGACATGTGCGCCAGAGCGAGGAGGCGGCCATGCTCATGCAAGGGCGCATGACAGTCGCCGCTCCTGCAACGGCCTCGCCTTGGATGACGGAGGCATGAGATGGGCAGTGCAGAGCACTGGATGGCCTGGCCTCTGGCCTGCCTGAGCGAGTCAAGCCCGGTGCCCGAGAGTGCCTGCTGGTGGGCGCTGGAGTTTTCGCCGCGTGTGGCCTTGCTCGAAGACGCCTTGCTCATGGAGACCAGCCTGGTGCAGCGTCTTTGGGGCGGAGCCGAGGTCTTGCTGGCGCGGCTGGACAGTGCTTTTGCGCAAGCTTGTCAGGCTGGCCCCCCGGAGTCCGGGGGCGGCGATGCGGCATTGCAGCCGCTGCGCGGCCAGGGCGGCACGGCCTGGCAGGCTTTGGCACGGCTGCGGCTGCAGCAGGCCCGGCCTTGCGGCTCCGTCCCTGTTTCCCTGTCCATGTCCGAGTCATCGCTGCATGCCGATGCGCTGCCGCTATGGACGCTGAGCGCCCTGGAGCAGCACAGCTCCGTGCTGCTGCGCCTGGGTTGCCGCAGCTGGGGCGATGTGCGAGCATTGCCGCGCGCGGGGCTGTCGCGCCGCATTGGAGCCAAGGCCTTGCGTGCGCTCGATGAGGCCTATGGTCTGCTGCCCCAGCCGCTTGACTGGCTGCAACTGCCCCAGCAATTCCTGCTGCGCCACGACCTGGGTTACCCGGCTCACCATGCCGATGCCGTGCTCCATGCCGCGCAGCCGCTGTTGCGCGCGCTGCAGTCCTGGTTGCAGGCCCGTCACCATGCGGTGCTGGCGCTGCGATTGCGCTGGCACCATGATCTGCGCCGTATCAACGGCCAGGAGCTGCCGGCTTGGGGAGCGCTTGTCATCCGCACGGCTCAGCCCACGCAGGGCATGGCGCATTTGCAGCGCCTGTTGCGTGAGCACCTGGGCCAGCAGCGCTGGCGCGCCCCCGTGGACATGCTGGAGTTGCAGGCGCTGGAGACGGTTCCCTGGGCGGCCGAGCCGCTGAGCTGCCTGCCTGCCGCTCAGGGCCAGAGCCCGTCGGACAGTCTGGCCTGGCATGAATGGGTGGAACGCCTGAGCGCCCGCTGGGGTGAGGAAGCCGTACAAATGGTGCAGCCGCGGGCCGATCACCGGCCCGAGCAGATGCAGTGCTGGCAAGCTGCGGCGAAGCTGCTGCAGAGCCAGAAGCCAGGCGGCAGCAGGGCTAGCGCCAGGGCCGAGGCGGGAGCCGGCTTCAGGCCACGCCGTCAGCCCGGCTGTGCCGACTCCTGGCAAGCCCTGTGGCCGCCCTGGCTGCTGCCCCAGCCCCAGGCCTTGCCCGTGCAGAACAATCGTCCCCAATGGCATGGGCCACTGCAGCTCAAGGCCGGGCCCTACAGGCTGGAGTCCGGCTGGTGGGATGCGGCTGGCGATGCGTTTGCCGATGCCCAGACCGGCGCGCCGGTCGGCTTGGCCGTGCGTGACTATTTCGTGGCCTATAACGCCGTGGTCGGCCATGTCTGGATTTACCGCGAGCGGGCCCGTAGCGAACACCTGATGAGCATGACAGCCAGCCCCGCCAGCTGGTTTGCGCAAGGCGTGTATGGCTGAGCAGATCCTGGTCGAGCCGCCCGCTGCCGCACTGCGCCTCGCAGGGCCGCCGCCTGTCGCCATACCGGCCAGCCCCGTGGCTCAGGGCATGGGCAGAGGGCCGCTGGCCTATGCCGAGTTGCATTGCCTCTCGAATTTCAGTTTTCTGCGCGGTGCTTCATCGCCTGCCGAGCTGGTGCACCGGGCCAAAAGCCTGGGCTATGCGGCGCTGGCGCTGACCGACGAGTGTTCGGTGGCCGGTGCCGTGCGCGCCCATGAGGCGGCGCGGGACTGCGACTTGCACCTGATCCATGGCAGCGAATTCGCCTGGGGCTCGTTCAGGATCGTGGTGCTGGTGCGTGATTTGCAAGGTTGGGGCAATCTCTGTGAATTCATCACCGCTGCACGCAGCCGCTCAGGCAAGGGCGACTATCTGGTTGATGAATCCAGTCCCTGGAAGCTGCTGCAGCAAGGCTGCGAATGCCTGCTGCTGCCGCAGCGCGAGCAGCTCGATGCATCGGATTTGATAGCTGTAACCGCTCTTCTGGAAAACGTTTCAGCGCATTTTTCGACAAATAACCTGTGGCTGGGCGTGGAGCTGCATCTGGCGCCCGACGACAGCCTGTGGCTGCAGACCTTGCAGCAGGCGGGCGCGGCGCTGGGTCTGCCGCTGCTGGCCTGCGGCGATGTCCATATGCATGCACGCTCGCGCAAGCCGCTGCAGGATGTGGTCACGGCGATACGCCTGGGGCGCACCGTGGCCGAATGCGGCTTTGCACTGCAGCCCAATGCCGAGCGACATCTGCGCTCGCGTCTGCGGCTGGCCTCGCTCTATCCCAGGGCCATGCTGGAGGCGACGCTGGAGCTGGCCGGGCGCTGCAGCTTCAGCCTGGACGAGATCCGCTACCGCTATCCTCAGGAGAGCGTGCTGCCCGAGATGACGGCCACGCAGACCCTGGCTTGGCTGACCTGGGAGGGCGCGGCGGGACGCTATCCCCAGGGCATTCCCGAGGACGTGCACGATCAACTGCACAAAGAGCTGGCGCTGATCGAGGATCAGAAGTACGAGATGTACTTTCTCACCGTGCATGACATCGTGCGCTATGCGCGCAGCGTCGGCATTCTGTGTCAGGGGCGCGGATCGGCGGCCAATTCTGCGGTCTGCTACTGCCTGGGCATTACGGCGGTAGATCCGGAAAACAACAATCTGCTGTTCGAGCGCTTTATCAGCAAGGAGCGCAGCGAGCCGCCCGATATCGATGTGGACTTCGAGCATGCGCGGCGTGAAGAGGTCATCCAGTACATCTACGACAAATACGGGCGCGACCGCGCCGCGCTCACGGCCGTGGTCAGTTGCTGGCGCAGCCGTAGCGCGCTGCGCGATGTGGGCAAGGCGCTGGGCCTGCCTGCCGATCTGATCGATGCCCTGGCTAAGGGGCAGTATTGGTTCAGCGAGCATGCCCAGGCGCAAGCACAGACGCATGCAGAGGCGGCCGATTCGGCAGAGGAGGACCAGGCGCCCGAAGCACTGCCCGAAGACTGGGGGCAGCGCAAGCTCCAGGAAGCCGAGGTGCTGGCACGCGAAATGAATTGCGCAGTGGGCGCGCATCGGCTGCGCCTCTGGATAGAGCTGGCCTGGCAGCTCAAGGACAGCCCGCGCCACCTCAGCCAGCATGTGGGCGGCTTTGTGCTGACCGAGGGCAAGCTCACGCGCCTGGTGCCCGTGGAGCCTGCCACGATGGCCAAGCGCTCCGTCATACAGTGGGACAAGGACGATCTCGATGTCGTGGGCCTGCTCAAGGTCGATGTGCTGGCTCTGGGCATGCTCACCATGCTGCGCAATGCCCTGAACGAGCGCGCCCGCTGGCGCGGCGAGCCATGGGAGCTGCACCAGATTCCGCAGGAGGATGCCGCGACCTACGAGATGATTTGCCAGGCCGATACCGTGGGTACTTTCCAGATCGAAAGCCGCGCCCAGATGAGCATGCTGCCGCGCCTGCAGCCGCGCACTTTCTATGACTTGGTGGTCGAGGTTGCCATCGTGCGCCCCGGCCCGATTCAGGGCGGCATGGTCCATCCCTATCTGCTGGCACGTGAGCGTGAACGCCGCAAGCTGCCGCTCAAGCTTGAGAAGCCGGAGCTTGCAAATGCGCTCAAGCGTACCTTGGGTGTGCCCATTTTCCAGGAGCAGGTGATGCAGATCGCCATCGATGCCGCGGGCTTTTCGCCGGGCAGGGCGGACGAGTTGCGCCGCTCCATGGCCGCCTGGAAGCGAAAGGGCGGGGTGCATCGCTTCCGAGACGAGCTTGTCGGCGGCATGCTGGCCAAGGAATACAGCCCCGCATTTGCCAACGCCATCTTTGCGCAGATGCTGGGGTTTGGCGAATATGGCTTCCCCGAAAGTCATGCCTGCAGTTTTGCGCTGCTGGCCTATGCGAGCGCCTGGCTCAAGCGCCATGAGCCAGCCATCTTTCTGCAGGCGCTGCTCAATGCCCAGCCCATGGGTTTTTATTCGCCGTCCCAGCTGGTGCAGGATGCGCGCCGCCATGGCGTGCGCGTGCTGCCCGTCGATGTCTGTCATAGCCACTGGCATTGCACGCTCGAAGCCCCTCTGCAAGCCATGCGCGGCGTGGCCCAGCCCCAGCCGGCCGTGCGCCTGGGGCTGAACCGGGTTGCCAGGCTGGGCAAGGCCGCAGCGCTGCGAATCGAGGGGGAAGCTGCGCAGGCTGCCTGGAAGGACGTGAGCGATCTGGTCATCCGAGCCCGGCTGGACAAGGCGGATATGGAAGCCCTGGCCGCAGCGGATGCGCTGCGCAGCCTGGCCGGTCACCGTCGCCAGCAGATGTGGGATGCTGCTGCGCAGGCCAGCCTGCCGCCCATCTTTGCCCAAGCTGCGATTCATGAGCCAAGGCTTGAACTGCCCCAGGCCGCCGAGGGCGAGGAAATCATGTTCGACTATGCCGCCACCGGTCTGAGCCTGCGCCGCCATCCGCTGGCCTTGCTGCGTCCCAGGCTGGCGCGCCATGGGCTGAAGACCGCAGCCGAGCTGCGTCATATGCTGCCAGGCCAGAAGGTACGCGCCTGCGGCATTGTTACCGTGCGCCAGCGTCCGCCTACCGCCAACGGCACGCTGTTCATCACGCTGGAAGACGAAACCGGCGTCATCAACCTGGTGGTCTGGAGTCAGACCTTTGCCCGCTGGCGCTCTGCGTTGCTGGCCTCGCGTCTGCTGGCCGTGGAGGGCATCTGGCAGCGCAGCACGGCCCCGCAACTGGAGACGCCGGAATCAGCAGGGGATATGCCTGCGGCCCAGACTGGGGATGAACCTGCGGTTCGCCATCTGGTCGTGATGAAGGCCAGGGATGTGACCCGCTGGCTGGGGCGGTTTGCCGAGGTCGGGCTGAACAGCCGGGATTTTCATTGAGCCTGTCGAGGCAGGTGCGCGCTGGCCACTGCGAATTCAGGACGCTGCCGGCAGCTTGGCAAATTGCAGTGCATGTTCAATGAGCGTCTGCACTGCCCGGCTGCCCGGCGTGAGCGAATGCACCAGTGCAATGCCCACATGAAAGCCCGGAGGATTGTCCAGCAGCGGCAAACACTTCACACCGCGCGGCTGAACGAGATGCGAGACGCCAGCGACCAGACCCACGCCCAGGCCGGAAGCCACCAGGCTCATGATGGTCTGCACCTGCATGGCCTCCTGGGCGATGCGCGGGGTGAAGCCCGATTGCTGGCAGCGTAGCTTGGCCAGCGCGGCGAGGCTGGGTACCGTGTCCTGCGGATACATCACAAAAGGCTCATGAGCTGCCTCGGACAGGGCAATGGCGTCGCGCTGCGCCAGGGGACTGTTGTCCGAGACGGCCAGCACGAACTCGTCCTGATCCAGCGGCGTGAGCGCGATGCGCTCATCGAGCTCTAGCACGGGGTAGCGCAGCAGGCCGGCATCGAAGCGCCGGCTTGCCAGCCCTTCGAGGATTTCGGCGCTGGTCGCTTCGTAGAACTCCAGCCCGACCTTGGGGTAGCGCTCGCGAAACGAGGGAATCAGGCGCGGCAGCAGTTCGTAGGTGGCCGAACCGACAAAGCCCAGCCGTATCAGGCCGCCCACGCCTTCCCTGGTATCGCGCACAGCCTGGCGACATTGCTCGGCATGAAACAGGGTGGCGCGTGCGCTCTCCAGCATGGCCTTGCCGGCAGGCGTCAGCACGACTCCGGTACTGGTTCGATCGAACAAGGCGCTGCCCAGCTCCTCTTCCAGCTTGCGAATCGAGATGGACAGCGGCGGCTGGGCCATATGCAGTTGCTCGGCGGCACGGTGAAAGTTACCGGTTTCGGCCAGGGCAATGAACTGCTGCAGTTGCTTGAGATTCATTGATATTCAATCGATATCAGAAACGAAATTTTTAATATTAGACATTAATTTCACGCCTGCCTAAAGTGGGCTCACAAGAAAAAACACGGCAGCAATTCCGTATCAGGAGACAAACTTGAAACAAGCACGCAGATACCTGCTGGCGGCACTGCTGGGCTGCGGCCTGCTCGGCGCCGGCATGCCCTCCATGGCTCAGGCACCGGCTCAGGGCTTTCCTGCCAAGCCGATCAAGCTCATCGTGCCCTTCGGTCCGGGCAGCGGCACCGACACCTCGGCGCGCTATTTCGGGCGCAAGCTGCAGGAGCTCACGGGCCAGCCTGTGGTCGTCGAAAACAAGGCAGGAGCCAACGGCTTCATCGCCGTCAAGCAGGTGCTGTCGGCGCCCGCCGACGGCTATACCGTGTTCATCGGCAGCAATTCAACGCTGGCGGTCAATGCGGCGCTGTTCAGGCATCTGCCCTACGATCCCTTAACGGACTTTGCGCCGCTGACCATGATGATGCGCTCGCCGGCCATGCTGGCCGTCGCGCCCCAAGCGGCCTACTCCGACCTGAAGGGCCTGATCAGCCATGCCAGGGCCAACCCGGGGAAGGTGAATTTCGGGGCCGGCTCGGCAGGCTATCAGCTGATGGGCGAGCTGCTCAACGACGCTGCCAGGATCGAAACCGTGCATGTCCCGTTCAAGGGCGCAGGGGAGACCACCACGGCCGTCGCTTCAGGGACGGTGGACTACACCTTCGCTGAAGTCACGGCAGTCCAGGAACTGGCCCGAGGAGGGCGCGTCAAGATCCTGGCGGTGGCCTCCGACAAGCGCGTGAGCACCTCCCCCGAGATCCCCACGGCCACCGAGGCCGGTCTGCCCGGATTCGAGGCCTACACCTGGGTGGGTGCCATGGTGAGCGCCAGGACACCAGCCGCCGAGACTGCCAGGCTCGCCGAGCTTTTCACCGCCATCTCGAAGATGGATGAAACCCGTGCCTTCTACGAGCGTCTGGGGGCCATTCCCATGACCGGCGGCCCGGCACAGATGCATGAATTCCAGAAGAACGAAATTGCGCTGTGGAAGCGCATCGTCGTCAAGGCCAAGGTTCCCCAGCAATGAAAGCCAATGACAGCCGGCCGGCACAGGCGCTGCAGCACATCAAGGTGCTTGATCTTTCAAGGGTTCTGGCAGGCCCGTGGGCGGCGCAGACCCTCGGGGATCTGGGCGCCGAGGTGATCAAGGTGGAAAGGCCCGGCAGCGGTGACGACACGCGTGCCTGGGGCCCGCCCTATGTGGCCGACCCCGAAGGTCTGCCGACGGGGGAGTCGGCCTACTATATGTGCACCAACCGCAACAAGCAGTCGATTTCCGTGGACTTCACCCGCGGCGAAGGGCAGGAGATCGTGCGTCAGCTGGCGGCCCGATGCGATGTGCTGATCGAGAACTTCAAGACTGGCGGTCTGGCGCAGTACGGGCTTGATTACGCGAGCCTCAGGGCCCTGAATCCGCGTCTGGTCTACTGCTCGGTCACGGGCTTTGGCCAGGACGGTCCCTATGCGCATCGTGCGGGCTATGACTTTCTGATTCAGGGCATGGGGGGGCTGATGAGTATTTCGGGCCACGCCGATGGCCAGCCCGGAGGCGGCCCCATGAAGGTTGGCGTGGCGCTGACCGACATCCTCACCGGGCTATATGCCAGCACGGCGATTCTGGCGGCCCTGCAGGCCCGCGAGCATACGGGGCGCGGCCAGCACATAGATCTGGCTTTGCTCGATGTCGGCGTGGCCTGCCTGGCCAACCAGAGCATGAACTATCTGTACGGGGATCAGGTGCCTCAGCGCATGGGCAACGCGCATCCGAACACGGTGCCCTACCAGGAGTTCCCGACCGAAGACGGCCACATGATCCTGGCCGTGGGCAATGACGGCCAGTTTGCCCGCTTCTGCCAGGCTGCAGGCAGGAGCGAATGGGCCGAGGACGAGCGCTTTCGGAGCAATGCGGCGCGGCTGGCCCATAGAGCCGAGCTGGTGGAGATGATCCGCCGCGTGACGCTCACACGCAGCACCAGGGCCTGGGTGCAACTGCTGGAGCAGCATGCCGTGCCTTGCGGCCCCATCAACACGGTGCGTGAGGTGTTCGAGGATCCGCAGGTCAGGGCTCGCGGCATGCAGATCGCCATGACACACCCCAAGGCGGGCCAGGTGCCGCTGGTCGCCAGCCCCATCCGTTTGTCGGACACACCGGTGACCTACCGCCATGCACCGCCCCAGCTGGGGCAGCACACACAAGAACTGCTGGAGCGCCATCTGGGTCTGTCTGCTCAGCAAATGCAGGCCTATCGGGACAGCGGAGTATTGGGATGAACAGCCAGGAATCGTTGACGCACACGCGCATCGCGTGCCAGGACCAAGCCCTGGGGGCATTGTCAGGGGTGCGGGTGCTGGACCTTTCCAGCGTGATTTTCGGCCCCATGGCCAGCCAGGTGCTGGCCGACTACGGTGCCGAGGTGATCAAGATCGAGCCGCCGGAGGGCGACTCCACGCGCCACACCGGCCCGACGCTGGAGCCGGGCATGGCGGCCATGTTCATGGGCTCCAATCGCAGCAAGAAAAGTGTGGTGCTGGACCTCAAGCAAGAGCAGGCTCAGGCCGCGCTGCATGCGCTGTTGCAGGGCGCCGATGTGCTCATGCACAGCATGCGCCCGCAAAAGCTGGCAAGGCTCGGGCTCGATCCGGACAGTCTGCGCAAGCAATACCCGCGCCTCATCTATGTGGGCCTGCACGGTTTTGGCGAAGACGGCCCCTATGCCGGGCAGCCTGCATATGACGACGTGATTCAGGGCATGAGTGGCCTGGCCGATCTCATGCAGCGCCAGACGGGCGAGGCCCGCTATCTGCCCACGATTGCGGCCGACAAGACCTGCGCTCTGGTGGCTGCGCATGCGGTGCTGGCGGCGCTCTACCAGCGCGAGCGCAGGGGCGCGGGCAGCTATGTGGAAGTGCCCATGTACGAAACCATGGCGGGCTTCAACCTGGTGGAGCATTTCTACGGCATGCATTTCACACCCGCGCAGAGTGGCGCGGGCTATCCGCGCGTGATGGCGCCCTGGCGCAAGCCCTACAGGACGCTGGACGGCCATGTCTGCCTGATGCCTTACACCGATGCGCACTGGCGCCGTTTCTTTGCAGCCGTTGGCCAGCCCCAGCTGGCACAGGACCAGCGCTTTGCCACCCAGGCGATGCGCACCCGCCACATCGCCGAGCTGCTGGAGACGATGAGCGGCTACGTGGCGCAAAAGGACACCGCCTATTGGCTGGCCAGCTGCGAAGAGCTGGAGATTCCAGCCGCCCCGGTGACTCGCATGGACGATCTGCCCCATGACCCGCATTTGCAGGCCACCGGCTTTTTTGTCGAGAAGAAAGACGCGGCGATGGGGGTTGTGAAATTTCCGCGTTCGTCCGTGCGTATCAACGGTACCCAGCCACCGATAGGCATGCCCCCGCGCCTGGGCGAGCACACGCAGGCATTGCTGCGCGAGGCAGGCTGGGACGACGCGTGCATTGCGGCCTTGCAGTCGAAGGACTGCTGAACAAACAGCATGAAGCGGAGACAGAATGAGCGTGAGCAATTTGATTTCATCCACTGAAAACCGTGCCGCAGCGCTGGCAGACACGCCGCGCATGGGCCAGGGTTTTGTCTGGCAGGACCTGCGGGTAGGTCAGCAACTGCGCACCTTTCGCCGTACGGTGACCGAGACCGATCTGGTCAACTTCATCAACACCACGGGCATGCTCGAGGCGATCTTCATCGAGGACGGCTATGACGGCGGTGCCATTCAGGGCCGCCCGGTGCCGGGCGCACTCACCTACACCTTGATCGAAGGCTTCATCCTGCAAAGCATGATCCAGGGTACGGGCCTGGCCATGCTCGAGTTGCACCAGAAGATTCTGGCTCCTGTGGTGGTGGGCGACACCATTGAGGCGCTGGTCGAAGTGATCGACATCAAGCCAACGAGCAAAGGCGGTCGCGCAGTAGTGAGTTCGCGGATCGAGGTCTACAACCAGCGTCACCAGCAGGTGATGGTCTATACCGCCGTGCGCCTGCTGGCCGGCCGTGAAGCTTAGGTCCGCGCTGCCGCGGATGCCGTTGCACCGGTGCGCACTTTCCAGTGCGCCGAGATGAGAAAACTACAGGAGACACAAGATGAGTTATCGATTTTCACGTCGGTTGTCGCTGCTCGCCGTTGCCGCGCCGGCCGTTGTCGCGCTGGCCGTTTGTGGTGCGGCGCAGGCGCAGGACAACTGGCCCAGCAAGCCGATCACGCTGATCGTCCCTTTCCCGCCCGGCGGTCCCACAGACATGGTGGCGCGGGTGCTGGCGCAGCAGGTAGGCCAGCAACTGGGGCAGTCGGTCATCGTGGACAACCGGCCTGGTGCCAACGGCAACATCGGCAATGCGCTGGTGGCCAAGGCGCCGGCCGACGGCTACACCGTGCTCTACAACACTTCCTCGATTGCACTCAGTTCGTCGCTCTACAAGAAGATGAGCTATGACGTGACCAGGGATCTGCGCCCCGTGGCCTTGACGGCGGTGGTGCCACTGGGGCTTGTCGTCAATCCTAAGGTGCCTGCCAACACCGTGCAGGAGCTCGTGAAGTACGCGCAGGAGCACAAAGGCAAGCTCTCCTACGGCTCGGCTGGCAACGGCAATGTCACGCACCTGGCGGCTTTTCAGGTGGTGCAGCACTACAGCTTGGATGCAAGTCATGTGCCTTACAAAGGCAGCGCCCCTGCCGACGTGGACCTGGTGGCTGGCCAGATAGATTTCATGACCGACACCATCAATTCGGTGGCGCCTTTCATCAAGGACGGCAGGCTCCGGCTGCTGGCCGTCAGCACGGCCGCACGGATTCCCAATTTCCCCAATGCGCCTACGCTGGCCGAAAGCGGCATGACCGGATTCGAGGCCGGAGCCTGGCAAGGCGTGATGGTGCCCGCCAAAACACCTGTTGCGGTCGTGGAACGCCTGAATGCCGAGCTGATGAAGGCGCTCAAGGATCCGGGAGTGCTGGAGAAGCTGCGCGTGCAGGGTGCGGAGCCGCTGGGGTCTACGCCCAAAGCGTATGGCGACTACATCCAGAGCGAAATCAAGCGCTGGGCAGGGGTTGTCAAAAGCACGGGCGTGTCCCTGGACTGAGAGAAAGCAAGACGATGACCATTCTCGATGGACTGAGCCTGACAGGCATCCCGCCGGAAGGCGAGGCACTGCGCGCCGAGGTGCGTGCTTTTCTGCAGGACGCGGTCAAAGACATTCCTGCGCATGTCCGTGCCAAATCCTGGAGCGGATATGACCCGGCACTCAGCCGCAAGCTGGGTGAAAAGGGCTGGATCGGCATGACCTTGCCCAAGGCTTATGGCGGAGGCGAGCGCAGTGCGTTCGCCCGCTATGTGCTGGTGGAGGAGTGTCTGAACTTCGGTGCGCCTGTGGGCTCGCACTGGATTGCCGACCGCCAGAGTGCGCCGCTGATCCTCAAATATGGTACGGAAGCGCAAAAGCAGTTTTACATTCCCAGAGTCTGCCGGGGAGAGGTGTTTTTCTGTATCGGCATGAGCGAGCCCAATGCCGGCTCGGATCTGGCAAGTGTGAGGACTAGAGCGGTTCCCAACGAGCAGGGCTTCTTGCTCAATGGCCAGAAGATCTGGACCACCAACGCGCATCACTGCCAGTACATGATTGCTCTGGTACGAACCTCCGGCAGTGCCGAGGACCGTCACAAGGGCTTGTCGCAAGTCATCGTGGACCTGACATTGCCCGGTGTGACGGTGCGTCCCATCCAGGATCTATCGGGTGACAGCCATTTCTGCGAGGTTTTTTTCGAGAATGTGCAACTGTCGGCCGATGCGCTGATCGGTGCCGAAGGTCAGGGCTGGGAACAGGTTACCGCCGAACTCGCTTTCGAGCGCAGCGGCCCGGAGCGCCTTTTCTCCAGCATCGTGCTGTTCGATCAATGGCTGCAGTATGCACGTACGCCGCAGGGACGCACCGAGTCCGGCATGCGGCTTGCGGGCAAGGTGCTGACGCAACTGGCACCGCTGCGCGCGATGTCGGTATCCGTGCAGCAGAAGCTGACCCAGGGAGCAAGTCCTGTTGTGGAGGCCGCACTGGTCAAGGAGCTGGGCACGACACTGGAGCAGATGATTCCGGCAGCCATTGCCGAGGAGCTGTTTGCCCGACCGGTCGAGGATGTTCCGGTGGAGCTGCTGCTGACGCTCAAATACGTCACCGAAGCTTCTCCCTCGTTTTCCTTGCGCGGTGGCACGCGTGACATTCTGCGCGGCATGATCGCCCGTGGACTGGGTTTGCGCTGATCGGAGACAAGTTCATGAGCAATAACGATTTGTTTGCAGATGCCGCGCGCAAGGTGCTGGCAGACTGGTGCACCCCTCAGGTGATTCGCGAGATCGAGAGCGCCGGTAGCCGCTCGGTGGCCGTCGCCCGGCTATGGCAGCAGCTGGAGGAAACCGGCTTGGCCGATGCCTTGCTGGCCGAAGAAGAGGGCGGCGCCGGTCTGGGCTTGGGTGAGATATTTGGCGTGCTGGAGCAGTGCGGAGCCCATGCCCTGCCTCTGCCTCTGGGAGAGACCATGCTGGCGCGGGCCATGCTGGCGCAGGCGGATATGGCCTGCCCGGCCGGCAGCATTGCGCTGGCGCAGGGTGCGATGCAGACAGATGGCGGTTTGCATTGCGCGCTGGTGCGAGGCGGGCAAGTCGCGGACTCGGTGCTGGTGCAAGTGCAAGAGGAAGCCGGGGTCTGGCATCTGCTGAGCGTGTCACAGGCTGGGCTTGCGCCACACGCTATGGCGCTGGACGCGTCGCTGACCTGGTCGCCAGAGCAGTTGCGGGCCGCCGGCGTCATCCGGCAAAGGCCGCAATTCGATGCCCGGAGCCTGCAGGCCGCCGTGGTGGCCGCGCAGATGGCAGGGGCCATGCGTGACGTGTTCCAGCGTAGCTTGCACTATGCGAACGAGCGTCAGCAGTTTGGGCGTGCTATCGGGAAGTTCCAGGCGATCCAGCATCAGCTGGCAGTCATGAGCGAGCATGTGTTTGCCGCCCGCATGGCGGCTCAGCTCGGTTGCAGCGGTGACGGCATCGCGGCTGACAGATTGCGTGTGGCCGTCGCCAAGGCACGCTGCAGCGAGGCGGCTTTGGTGGTCACGGAGCTTGCGCATGCGATTCATGGCGCGATTGGCTTCACCGAGGAATATGACCTGCAGCTGTTTACCCGCAGACTGCATGCATGGCGCCTGACGGCCGGCAGCGAAGCCTATTGGCAGGCATTGGCCGGACAGGCCCTGATGTCGCACGAGGGCATGACACTGGATCTGATCCGACGAATCACCGATGTCGAGGTTCTGGCTTGAAGCAGCTCAACAACTATGGAGACCATGGAACATGGCATTTCTGAACATTGAACGCGATGGCGGTATCTTGACCGTCACCATGAATCAGCCCGAGACACGCAATGCGCTGACCGGCAATACGGCGGTGGCCGAATTCGTGCAGCTCTGCGCAGATGTGCGCCTGGACGCCAGCGTGAAGGTGCTGATCCTGACCGGCGCCGGCTCTATTTTCAGCTCCGGCGGCAATGTCAAGGACATGAGGCGCTATTTCGATGACGCACTCACTCCCGACATGATTCGCGAGGAATACCGCCAGGGCATTCAGCAAATTCCGAATGCCCTCTACCAGCTGGATGTTCCCGTGATCTGCGCCGTCAACGGCCCGGCTATCGGCGCGGGTCTGGATCTGAGCTGCATGTGCGATATCCGGATTGCGTCGGAGAATGCCACTTTTGCGGAGAGCTTTGTTCGCGTGGGCATTGTTCCTGGTGATGGCGGGGCCTGGTTGCTGCCGCGTGTGGTGGGGATGTCAAAGGCCAGCGAGATGGCTTTCACGGGAGAGGCGATCAGCGCGGGCCAGGCATTGGCCTGTGGTCTGGTGAGCCAGGTCGTGCCTCCGGATGAATTGCTGCCGACAGCCAGGGCATTGGCGCTCAAGATTGCTGCCAATCCGGGCGGGGTGATGCGCATGACAAAGCGTTTGCTGCGCGAGGGCCAGAACGCTACGCTGGCTTCGCTGCTGGAAATATCTGCCGGGTATCAGGCAATTGCCCATAAAACGGCCGATCATCGTGAAGCCGTGACGGCCTTTGTCGAGAAGCGGGCTCCCCGCTTCTCATGAGCCGGCAGGTTTGCTTAACCAGACCAGGTAACAAAGACAGCAAGGGCGCATTTTGCGCCCTTGCTTGTTTTGGCGAAGGTAGCAGGGCCTTGCTTGCTGCGTTGATGTTTCGGGTCGGCCAATCCAGCGACGTAATCCCTTGATAATACTAATTACATTGTGTTGCGATTTGCGCTGAGCGAGTGATGCAGCAAGCGGCTTTGCCGGGTCGGCCCCATTTCATGTATCGGAGTGGCCGCTTTGCCGGCTATTTACTTTTCTATGGAATGGATGAAAGCGATGAGATTGACCAAGCTGAACATTGGTGCCCGACTGGGCCTGGGGTTCGCAGTGGTGTTGGCATTTGCCGTGGTGATCACGGTTATCGGCATCTGGCAGCTGCACTCGGTGGGCAAGGCCACGCAGCAGATGATGCAGGAGCCGCTGACCAAGGAGCGCCTGATCAGTGACTGGAACAGCAATGTCAGCGTGGCCGTGGCCCGCACCACGGCCATCGCCAAGAGCAGCGACGCAAGTCTGGTGCAGTTTCTGGCGGCGGATGCGGCTGCCACTACCAAGAGCACAGCCAATGTGCTCAAGCAGATCGAGCCCCTGATCACCCAGCCTGCGGAGCGCGAGATCCTGGACAAGATCATGCAAGTGCGCAAAACCTATATTGCCAGCCGCGACAAGGTCAGTCAGCTCAAGGCCGACGGCATGGCCGAAGAGGCGGAGTCCACACTGATCAACAGCTATGTACCGGCCGCCCAGAGCTATCTGAAGCTGCTCGGAGAACTGCTGAGTCTGCAGCGCGCCAGCCTCGACGCCAAGGCGGCAGAGGTGGAGCAGATCGAGAGCAGCAGCAAGACATATTTTCTGGTTCTGGCCTTGCTGGCTCTGGCCATCGGCACCGTCAGCGCCTGGCGTTTGACGCAAGGTATCACCGCTCCGCTCAAGCATGCGGTCGGTGTGGCCCGCCGCGTGGCCGATGGTGATCTGACGGCCCAGATCCATGTGAACAGCAGCGATGAGACCGGGCAGCTCATGCAGGCCTTGCACGATATGAACACCAGCCTGGATAGGCTGGTGGGGCAGGTGCGTCAGGGCACGGACAGCATTGCGACGGCATCCGGCCAGATCGCGGCGGGCAACCATGATCTGTCTGCGCGCACGGAAGAGCAAGCCAGCTCCCTGCAGCAGACCGCTGCCTCCATGGAGCAGCTGACTTCCACGGTCAAGCAAAATGCCGATAACGCCAGTCAGGCCAATCAGCTGGCGCTGTCGGCCTCCGATGTGGCTGTCAAGGGAGGCATGGTGGTGTCGCAAGTGGTGGAGACCATGGGCGCCATCAGCCAGTCTTCGCGCAAGATTTCCGACATCATCGGCGTGATCGACAGCATTGCTTTCCAGACCAACATCCTGGCGCTGAACGCGGCCGTGGAAGCGGCCCGTGCCGGCGAACAGGGCCGCGGTTTTGCCGTCGTGGCATCGGAGGTGCGCTCGCTGGCTGGCCGCAGCGCTGAAGCGGCCAAGGAAATCAAGCAGCTGATTCAGGCCTCGGTCACCAAGGTCGAGGAGGGCAGTGCGCAGGTCAGCCAGGCCGGTCAGACCATGGATGAAATCGTCAGCAGCGTGCAGCGCGTGACGGACATCATGGGTGAGATCACCGCCGCCAGCCATGAGCAGACCAGCGGCATCGAGCAGATCAACCGCGCGGTGGCCGAGATGGATCTGGTGACCCAGCAGAATGCCGCCCTTGTGGAAGAGTCCACCGCTGCTGCGCAATCCATGCAGCAGCAGACCAGCGACCTGTCGCAGATGGTCAGCATCTTCCGCCTCAAGAGCGCCTGATTCCGTGACGCTGCCGCAGTCCAGGCTGAAGGGCTTGCGGTTGCCGCTTTTGCTTTGCTGATCTCCGAGACATGAAATATGGTGTGAGGCACCTCCGCCATATTCCGTCCGAGCGGCTGCCTGCAGTCTTTGCAGTGTGCCAGGACTCGATGCTGAGATCGGGCTGTGAGCTGCTTGCCCGTATTAGCGATTGCGTACTTGAGTCAGCAACTGCTTGCAGTCCACATCGTCGTCAGCGGCAGGCACGGTCAGCGGCACCAGTGCCAGTGCCGCTGGCGCAAAAACGGCAGCAGCCACTGCAGCGCCGGCACGGGCTGCCAGGGGGCCTGGCTCCAGGCCCACATCGGGCTTGGCAAAGCTGCCGCGCACATAAAGTGGCGTGCGCAATGAAAAGAACTTCCACTTCAGCGATTCGGGGACGATGCGCAGATTGAGCTGTTCCTGCGCCAGATTGATCTCGCCTGTGGCCTCGACAACGGCTTCTGTGGTGGCCAGCTTGGCCATGCGTGGGCGGGCAATGCCCTGTTGCACATTGAAGTCGGCCACGGCACAGCGCAGCTGAACTTCCTTGTCGCTGCCAAACAGCTTGGCGATGACAATGGAGCCTACGTTCAGCCCCGCGAGGTCCAGCAGTTGCGAGCTGAAAGTGCCGTCGCGTACAAACAGGCGTAGCGAGCCATTGCCCGTGCCCAGCCACTGTGCCAGTGACTCGCCCTGTCCGGTGAGCGCGACTGCGCCATCGAGCCGGCCCAGGCTTTTCTTCATCTTTTCAATCGTAGGAAACAGTGCGGAGAGCTTGAGCGACTGCACCTGTGCGTTGAGTTTGGCAGCAACGGGCTTGGCATGGCTGTCCACGGTGGCATCGATATTCAGCGTGCCTTCGGCGAGGCCGAACTTCAGTGGCGAGAGGGTGAGTCTGCCGTTGTCCAGCAGCGCATGCACGCTGAGGTTTTGCAGGGGCAGAGCTTCGGGCCGCAGGATATGGCTGCTTTCATAGCGCAGGTCGAGATCCATCTTGTCCCAGTTCTCGGTCTGGAACCGAACCTGCGGCAGTACCTTGCCGTTGACGGGCTGGGGCTTGTCGGGGCTACCGGACGGGGCTGCGCCTATGACCGGTCCCAGATCCACCAGTCGCAGTTGTTTGGAGTGCAGCTGTGCCGTCAGCTTTGGCCGGGGCTGGGCGGAGCGGTATTGGAGATCGCCGCGCAAATCGCTCTGACCTAGCTTGCCTTGAAACTTTTCGTACTGCCAGACGGCCTTGCCCGGCGCTAGGCTGCCGATCAGACGGCCGCTGGTCTCGAACGGCGGAGTGGCGGGCAGCAGCAGGCCGCTGAGCTCGAACAGGTCGGCCATGCTCTTGCCGCGTACCTGAACTTGAAAGTCCAGTCCGTCCAGTGTCTTGGGATTGTCGAGAATCCCCTCGGCAAACGCTTGCAGGCTGCCGGCCTTGGCCGATATGCGCAGCGGAAAGCGCAGCCTGTCCTGGCGTAGATCCAGTACCGGTCCCGCCAGACCCTGGGCTCGAATCTGCGTGCGGGTCTTGCCTTGATGCAGATAGCCAGCGAGGCCGAAGCGCACACCATAAGGTTGATCGGCGCTGACCGGTCTGCGCAGCGTGTCGATACGGGCGCGCACGGCCATGTTCTTGACGGCGTCGGACCAGCCCAGAACGCCGTCGCTGATGCGCAACTGGCCTATTTCAAAACTCCACTTCGGGTCGCTGCTTGAGGGCTTGTCAAATGTCCAGTTGTTCTCGCCCTTGTCGTTGCGGGCCAGCACCATATCCGGAGCCTGCAACAGCAAGGAGTCGAGTTGTACATGGCGCGCCAATAGTGGCCAAAGGCGCAGGCTGGCCGTGGCATTTGCTGCGGTGATCATGGTGCGAGCATCGCGTTCGGGCGGTTGCCGGCCGGCATCGGCTATGGCGTCGTCGTCATCTACGCTCGTCTTTTTCTCGCTCGCTGCCTGACCTTGCTCGGGCAGGCGACCGGTGTTGAGCTCCTTGGGTGTCGCAGGCAATACCGGCTGTTTGTCATCGGCTTTTTCAGGCGCCTGCCGAACCAGCCAGCCCTGGGGCTGCGAAAGTGTCAGATCGCTGGCATGCAGCACCACTCCGGGCACCCAGTGGCGCCAGCCGGTATCGAGGGGCTGTGGCCAGGTCCATTGCAGCTGCAGGTCACCATTGATGGCAAAGTCGCGGCCCGCGAAAGTGCTGACTTTTTCATTGATCCATGGCCTGAGCTTGTTCCAGTCCATGAAGGCAATCAGCAGTGCCGCAGCCAGAATCAAGGCCAGCAGCAGTGCCATAGCAATGGCCGCCCAGCGCAGCCAGTGGCGTATCAGGCGCTGATGTGCACGAGTGGAATCAGGGGCTGAAGTACTGGTGGTGTCGACCATGGCTGTTGCATCCTTATTGCCACATGCTATTACGCATAGGTGAAATGCCTCGTCATCCAATTGCCTGATGCAGGTTTGCCCGCATGTGATCAGCTCAGACGCCGCGACCGATCCGGGATACGGTGTGGCAGTCTGAAGTCTGCTGGAGTCAAGAGTGCAAGCATCTGCAACAAAGGCTGCGGCGCTTCATGAAGTGCTGTGAAGTGCTGCGCCATTGCGCAAAGGCACCCTTGGCGTTGAGGCGGCTGTGCGTCTCCGATGCTTGCCGATCCTGTGCGGTCAAACGGCAAGATTGCCGATGGACCAGGAAACACCGGTATCGAAGTTCGCCTTCAACTCGTCCGCAGCATGTTCCAGCTCGGTCAGAAACATTTCCGTTGCGGCTGCCATCGCATAGCCGGTGCGCTGATAAGCGCAGCTGTGCAGCAGCGAACCTGCATCGTGCAACGCACGCCAGCTCAGACGCTCAGCGGCCATGTCTTCCGCCACATTGTCCGGCAGCATGAAGGCCAGTGCCTGGCCGCTTGCCACCAGGCGCCGGGCCATGGGGATGCTGCTGGTCTCCACCATCGGCTGGATCCGGCTCAGCGCACCGTCGCCCAGACGCTCGAGCATGCTGCGCAACTCCATGTCGGGAGTCATCATGATCAGCGGATAGGCCAGGCAGTCACGAAGACGCAGCAGCCGCGGCCGCATGCGCAGAGGGGAGCCATCACCACCCCCAGGGGCTGGGCCCAGGAGCGCATTTCCTCGACTCCTGCCGGAGGTGTTCGGCGCAGGCAGTAGGCCACATCGATCTCGCCCTGCGCCACATGTCGCAGCAGCTCTTCACCGATTCCGGCACGCACGCTGAAGGTGATGTCGGGATAGCGGTGATGCATCGCCGCTATCACCTGGGGCACGAGGTATTCGGCTGTTGCGTGGGGAACACCCACGCTTACATGCCCATGTCGCAAGGCATTCAGATCTTCGACCTGGGCCAGGGCATTGTCGAAGTCACGCTGACTGCGCCTGACCGCTGCCAGCACGATCTCGCCCGCCACCGTCAGCTGCATGCCTCTGGGCAGCCGGTCGAACAGAGGCTGACCCACCTGCGCTTCGAGATTGAGGATCTGCTGGTTGACCGCTGCGGCGGTCAGGTGCAGCGTCGCCGAGGCCTTTCGCACCGAGCCTCGGCGCGCCACCTCGTCAAAGCATCGAAAGGCCTGTGAAATCGCTGGCATGGGCTGAGTGTAAAGTTTTTTCTGACATCTATTAAAAAACAATCAGCTATTCCTGACGCTCTTGAACTTCTAGAGTGGCAGCCATCAATCCCTTCTGTCACAGAAAGAACCCCATGGCTACCACCGTTGACCAGGTCACTCAACGCCGACGCGGCACAGGCCTTATTGCTCATGACAGCGCTCTCAGCGCCGGCGGCTACACATTGATCGCCCCCCAGACGGCCGATGGACATGTCTACCTCATAGATATCCGCGGTCAGGTGGCGCATGAATGGAAGCTGCCCGTGCGCGCCGGTCGCCATGCGGTCATCCTGCCTAACGGCAATCTCGGCTACAACGGCAACCATCGTGAATCGCCTAACCTCTATGCTCCCTGGTCCATGTGGCATGGCGGTGATTTCTACGAGGTCAGGCCCGACGGAGAGGTGGTCTGGCGCTATGAAGACCCGACACACCACCATGACGCACAGTGGTTGCCCTGCGGTCATCTGCTCTATGCAGCCTGTGCCCCTGTTCCACAGGGCTTTGCCGAACGGGTGCCCGGCGGCACCTCCCTTGCTGCTGACGAAGTGATGTACGGCGATGTGATCCGGGAAGTGGACCGCACAGGTCGATTGGTCTGGGAGTGGAAGGCCTGGGAGCATCTGGAGCCTGAAGATTTTCCCATTCACCCGGGTTTTGGCCGCTATCACTGGCCCTTGGTCAACGGCCTCGGGATGGCGGCCGATGGAACAGTGCTCATGAGTCTGCGCACTACCTCGGGAATCATTGGCGTGGACAAGGCCAGCGGCAGGGTGAAGCTGCATATCCCACCTTCGGTGGTCTCGCACCAGCATGCTCCGGTTGCGCTGGCAAACGGCCATGTCCTGACCTTTGACAACGGCAACTTCCGCCAGGGAGCCCATGTGGCTTTCTCGCGTGTGCTGGAGATAGATCCTGTTTCCCACGAGATCGCGTGGAGCTACCAGGACGAGATGGTCAACGCCTTCTACACCGCCTTCATGGGCAGCGCGCAACGTTTGTGGAACGGCAACACGCACATCACGGAGTCCGCCACAGGACGATTGTTTGAGGTGACGCCGCAGGGCGAGGTGGTCTGGGAATTCATCCTGCCCTGGTTTGGCGAGTATCCCGATGCCGCTGCGCGACGCACAGGCCCGGGGCGCGTGAACACGGTGTTCCAGACATGGCGCTACCAGGCAGAGCAACTGCCTTGGCTGTCCCGCTGAACCATTCCAATCCCAGTAGAAAGATCATCATGCAAATACGACGCAGACAGTTTGCAGCCTGGGCGCTGGGCGCCCCGCTGCTGCAGCAGCTATCACTGGCAAGCCAGGCTGCTGCCCAGCCCTGGCCTGCCCAGGCACTGACGGTGGTGGTTCCCTTCGCGCCCGGAGGCAGTGTGGATGTGGCCGCCAGGCTGGTGATGCCGCGTCTGGCTGAGCGCCTGGGCCAGCCCGTGATCATCGAGAGCATGGTCGGAGCATCGGGGACTATTGCAACGCAGCGTGTCATCAAGGCCAGACCCGATGGCTATACCTTGCTCTTCGGTGTGGCCAGCTCGGTGCTGGTCGCACCCATGATCTCGCCGACAAAGTTCCGCTACGACGGTCTGCAGGAGTTGAAGCCCGTGGCACCCGTGGCCTCTTCGGTCTTTGTGCTGCTCGCCCGCCCGGGCCTTGCTGCAGGCAGTGCGGACGATCTCATTGAACTTGCGCGCCAGAAACCGGGGCGACTGACCTTGGGCACCGATGGCATCGGCACCAGCCTGCACCTGACGGGGGAGCTGATTCAGCAAATGTCCGGTATCGATCTGGTACATGTTCCCTACAGGTCTGGTCCACAGGTGCTGACCGAGCTGACAGGTGGTCAGATCGACCTTGCCGTGCTGCCTGTTGCGCTGGCTCAGCCGTTTGTCCTGGAGGGCAAGGTCAAGGCACTGGGCGTGACATCCCGCCAGCGCCTGGCCACGTTACCCCAGGCGCCAAGTCTTTCGGAGACACCGGCCCTTCGCAATCTGGAAGTCGAGGCCTGGCAAGGCTTGCTTGCTCCCGCTCATACAGATGCCCATATCGTGAAGCGTCTGGCCGATGAAATCGCGATCCTGCAAGCGGACCCCGAGATGGTCAGAAAACTGACGGAAGCAGGCTTCAAGCCCATGCGCATGGGGCATCCCCAGTTCCTGGCCTATCTGGAGCAGGAGAAAAGAGTTCTGGAGAGCACCATTCGCAAAGCCAATATCCGAACAGACTAGTCAGTGCGAAGTCGCATCATGGTCTGACCAGGGCCCATGCGGCCATGAAAGCCAGGAGTCGGGCCAGCCACTAAAATCCCGCGCCATGCATAACTCCCACGATCCCAAGGTTCTGCCCGTGCGCGATGGCGTCAGCCCCAGCTGTGTGGTGTTGCCCTCCCAGGGCGAGGGGCTGCTGATCGACTTTCTGTGCGAACGTCTGCCTGTCGTCGAACGCGCAGACTGGCTGCGCCGCATGGCTGCCGGTCAAGTGGTCAGCGAAGCGGGACACAAGGCCGGTCCGAATGCTGCATTCATGCCGGGGCTGCGCTATTACTACTATCGCGAACTGGAGGCCGAGCCAGAGATTCCGTTCGCGGCTGAAGTCATCCATCGCGATGCACATCTGCTCGTTGCGGACAAGCCGCACTTTCTGCCTGTGGTGCCAGCCGGCCACTATTTGCAGAACACGCTGCTGGTGCGGCTCAGGCGCGAGTTCGACCTGCCCGAGCTGTCGCCGATTCATCGCATCGACCGCGACACTGCGGGGCTGGTGGTGTTTTCGGTGCAGCGCGCCACACGTGGCATCTATCAGGGGCTGTTCAGGGACAGGGCGATTCACAAGGTCTACGAGGCCGTGGCGGCTTACCGCGCGGAGCTGAGCTTTCCGCGCGAGCACGCGAGCCGCATGGAGGAGAGTGGGCATTTCTTTCGCATGCATGAGGTCGCGGGCGAGCCCAATAGCCGCACCCTGATGGAAATCATCGAGCACAACAGTGCCTGGGCGCGCTACCGGCTCAGTCCGGTTTCGGGCAAGCGCCATCAGCTGCGTGTGCATATGGCGGCGCTGGGCCTGCCGCTCCGGGGCGATGCCTTCTATCCCGTGGTCAATGATCCGGAGCCGGGCGACTATTCCAGGCCCTTGCAACTGTTGGCTCGCAGCCTGGCCTTTGATGATCCTCTGACTGGACAACGGCGCGAGTTCACCAGCCAGCGCAGCCTGCAGGCGCTGCCGCGCGACTGAGCGCAGTCTTGCCCGACCCTTGCCAGGGCAGGGGAAACGCCGAGCTCTGCAATTTATCGGACAAAACTGTCCGATAATTGGCGCCATGTCCACCACCCGTCCTCCATCCGCCGAACGCCGCGCCCAGTTGCTGGACGCGGCCGATGCCGTGTTTGCCGAGCATGGCGTGACCGCACCCCTGGATCTCATTGTCGAGCGTGCCCAGGTGGGCCGTGCCACGCTGTATCGTCAGTTTCCGGACCGTCGCGCCATCATGTTGGCGCTGCTGGAGCGCTCGGTCGAGAAGACCCGCGCCGCCGCAGCCGCCTGGCATGACGACGACCAGGCCTTCTTCAAGCTGCTGGCTCTGGTGGGCGAGCGCATCGCCGTCTCCGCCACGCTGGTGGACTACTGGCGTACGGTGGACCAGAGCGATGCAGAAGTCATTCATGCGCGCCAGCAGATGTGGCTGGTGTTCGAAGAGCCCATGAAGCGTGCGGTGGCCAAGGGCCTGTGCAAGCAGGCCTTGAACGCCAAGGATCTGTCCCTGGTGTTCGGCATGCTGGGCGGCGCCCT